>RCNG010000047.1_pt1 | contig 43793 bp, 39 predicted proteins | sample 2041371 | NCBI WGS metagenome assembly RCNG01 (sample SAMN09708227, study PRJNA481090) | Marine sediment metagenome, whole genome shotgun sequencing project. | biome: marine sediment; feature: ocean; material: sediment; isolation source: Sewage treatment plant 1 marine sediment (STP1) ... | reverse complement strand
CAGCGTTCGCCCAGTCCGCGTCGATAATCGATGCCGATCAGATCTGTGTAGCCCGTATAATCGTCACCCGCGAATTCGCTGCGAACATACTTGAACGCGTATTGCAGGGACAATTGTGAGGCGGCGCTGATGCGCCGATTCGTATTAAAGTTGTTGATCAGCCGCCAACTCTTCTGTTCACCAATCGCCACTGCCGCGCGATCATAGACGAGATCGATACGATCAAGGAAGGACCACTTGTTGTCGGCCATGCGATACGCCCAGCCGAGCTTCAGGTTTGCCTGGTTGAGTTCGTTACCGAGGATATTGTCCGCGTTGAACATCGTCAATCCTGCCGACAGTCCATGCCCCTTGTCTGGCTGGCGATACCAACCCAACAGCAGGGACATGCGATCCTCGGAATCGGAGTCACGCATCTCGACTCGGCCATTCGCGCTCCACAACTCCGACGTGTACATCGCCCCGGCAAACGCCGAGACAAAGTCTTCGTTGCGTGAACCTGATGTCAACTCACGATCCGGGTCGAACGGTCGCGCGCCCGGGTCCAGCAGGGTATTGACCTGGTCGACACCAACATCGAATAACCAGTTTTCGTTGAGCCGAAAGCCCTGTACCAGGCCGATATTTGCGAACAGCCGCGGTCCGAACTCGCTGCTCTCGTTTGTGACGAACGAGTTAATATGCGCGCGACTCCAGGGCGAAGCGCGTACCCCGACTCGCGTCATCGTCGCGTCCAGCTGTTCGCTTTTAGCGTCCTCATATTCTGCTACAACGTCAATGCCATCGGTCATTCGGTAATCGGCGCCGATAACAAGCTGCTGTGGGTAATCGATATTGTCCGCATCCTCGCTAATCGCCGTGCTGCCGCTGACGCGCAGCAACAACTTGCCGTCGAGCACTTTTTGCGAAATGCCGAGTTCCGCGAGGTCACTCGTATTCCTTTCGCCGTCCTCGAATTTATCTTCTGCGTGCGCCAAACCGCCGCGAGCTGTGAAATTGTCCCGCTCGTAGCGAATTTGACCGCGTACGAGGTTACGAATCGCCTCTGTCTGCAGGTTCTGCTGCCAGCCGGCTTCACCTTCAAACGTTATCTGTTCGCCAACCCTGGCACGGGCATCGACGCCCAGGCGTCGCACGCCCTGTTCGGCCTGCGACTGGTAGCCCAAGCCGAATCCCTGATCAACTTCGCGAATAAAGGCACGCAAGTCGACATTTTCGCCGTTGTGCTCAAGTTCAACACCTTGTGCCTTGCCGCTCTGCGCGACGCCGGACACGAGGGCGCTGGAATCCGCGACCTCGGCCCTGAGCTGCGTCTCGTCGTTAATCTGCCAGTAGAAGTCAACGCCGGTGAGTTCGGCATCGGCGCCCGTGGCTGAATCATTGATATACGTAACTCCGACTTCAACCGCATCGTCGGCGAATCGAACTGCACCGCGCCCGCCAGCAACCAGGTCCTCATTGCCGGAACCCGTCGACTCGTATTCGACAACGATGTACACCGGATTCAGGTTTAGATCCCGGTTGGCAACCGGTTTCTTGAAGTACAAAGTGCCGTTCAGCGTATCCAGACTGTAGTCGAGAAAACGCGTGAGGTTTTGCGTACTCAGGACCACACCCGAGTCAAAGCGGTCGCGAACCTCGACGCGGACCTGCTCGCTGTTTGCGATAATGGGCGCGTTGGACAGTCTGTACAGACCGGATGTGCCGTCGCCAGGAATCTCGTCGCGATTGAAGGACTGGTCTGTGTCTGCCGCAAACACCGTGTACCCGACGTTCTCGCCGCGGTATTCACTCTTGAATCCGTTGAAGCTTCGCTGGTAGCGGGCGAGGTCTGTAATGGCCAGTCCTGTGTCGAAGTCGCCGAACAATGCATAGAACTGGCTGCGCTCCAGCTTCACATACAGCTTACGCTGACTTGCTGCATCGAAGCGCTGCTCGCTGACATCGGCATACAGCGCGTAGTAGGCGTTCGGATCCACGACCGTATCGAAACGCTGACGACTGTCATCTCGTTCGCGGGCCGAATCATAAGCAAGCGTCAGAAGATACTCGCCCTTGACCGAACCCTTCGCGAAGAATGCCACCCGGCCGTCGTCATAATAACCATCCTCGTTGCCAGCCTCAGCAGCGGCAGCGACGCTATCGGACAACGTGTTGTACCCGGCCGTACCCTCGGCGAAGCCGACCAGTATCCAGTCGCGCTGCGCAGGCTTCAGCCAGGCGCGAAGCTGCTGTTCCCGGTAGTTCTGGAACGGCAGGACGATACTCACCTCACCCGTCTGCGTCGTTGGTGCCAGCTCGAGCAATGCTATACCGTCCGCGCCGACGCGATACGACGCCGAGCGCTCGCCGACTTCGACCAGCGAATTCTTGCGGTCATTTTGCTCATCCCAGGCCGAGCGATACGGCGCGTCCACGCGGAAACGACCGACGATACCGGTCCTGGCCCGCTTGCCGGAACGGTCGAACAGGCGCAGCGCGATCACCGGATTTTGCTTGCCGTCCGCAATCAGCGTCGACAGCTCTTCTACGACTTCGGCACGAATCGGTCCGCCCGAGTAATGAATGGTCCTGCGGATGCCCTTCGCCTTGCTGCCATCGGCGTTGCGAATAATGGCGTGTAACTCATTGCCGCCGTCGTCCAGATCGACGCCGGCCCAGCGCGACACGGAAACCGTGCCGGCCTTGTTTGTCGCTTCGCCGGCGAAGTTCAGCTTGTTGACCAGTTTGCCGTTGACCAAAAGCTCAACGCTCTGGTCGCGGCCATGCTGGACAGACACTTTTGTCGCGGCGATGGCAGGCGCGAACCCCTTCTCGGGTAGCAGCATGGCGTAACCCCGTTCCAGAGTCTCGAGTGGGGGCTCCATTTGCGACGAGGGCATACCGGCCATCGGTTCTTCGACACGCGCTTTGCGGACGACCATGCCCGGTATGGCACCGATGGTTGGCGTTTCCTTTGTGCCGCTCGAGGCCTGGGTTACTTCAAGAAACGACGGCCGCGTCGGGCGTATGCCGCTCATTACCAGCTCGACGCGTCGATTTCTCTGTCGGCCATCCGCCGTCGAGTTATCCGCGACCGGATAATCGGGGCCGCGCCCCTCAACCTGAACGTTCTCAGCCGGAATTTCGAGCGCGTCCGCGATGTACAGCGCCGAGGATGTGGCGCGCGCACGCGACAGCACGTAGTTGTCGGCAAACAGGTGGCGGTTGGCCGGCTTGATGCGCTGGCTGTCCGTATGGCCTACCGCTGACAGTCGGACACTGCTTACGCCCTGCCAATCTCGTACCAGCTCATCCAGCTGCAGCTTGTCCCCGGCCGACAGCTCATCCGACAACACGGCAAACTTGAGGTCGAGCACGTAGCCGTCGTTTTCCAGGATGGCGGGCTCGCGGACCATCCTGGTTTCGACGACCGGCGTCTTTTGCTTCGCTTCCATCGGTGTGTCGAACCTCGCAAGCGCTTTGCTTACCAGTTCGCCGTCGACATCATCACCGATCGAAGCGGTGAAGCTGATCTGGCTGGTCCAGTTGCCGACCTGGCTATCCAGCGCCATCGATAGCGATGGGCCAACCTGGTGGGGTTTGCCCACGGATGCACTGTTGAGGCGCAGCGTCCCCGGCAGGTACTCGACACCGTCCGGCAAGAGGATAACCAGGCTGATGTTGTCAATCTCTACATTGCCAATGCCGTTTAGCGTTAGTTCGTAACCGACCTGCGTCGCGCTTGCCGTGCCCGCATGCCGCATTTCGATATCGATACGGCCTTCAGGCCTTGGCTTGCGCCGCAGGTAGAAGTCGGCGCGTTTCAGGCTGCCGCGTGACAGCTTGACGAACTGCGAGTCGCCTCGACCTGCGTAGCCCGGCGTGTCGGAACAGCCAATAACGTCGAAGTAGTCAGGCACCGTGAAAGTATCGAGCTGCGCGACGTGAGTACCCGCCGGCAGTCCCTCGAAGTGATAGCGGCCGCCCGCATCGGTAACGGCATAGCGGCCGTCCTCCAGGTAGACCCGCACATTGGCAACGCCCTCCTCTTCGCCAAACGTCTCCTGGCTGCAGTCTGCCTCGAGCACGCGGCCTATCATCGTCGCTGTTGTGCGGAACAGGTCCTCCGTAATACGGACTACGGCCGAAGATTCGTTAGACACCAGGCCGCCGGCCGCGAACGCCGTCGCTCTATTGACCAGCTCATCGCCACGTGCACCGCCGATAATCTCGACGACATAGGCAATACTGACGCGCCCCGATGTCGCGATCGTATTGATGAAAAACTCGAGACTGCCCAGGTCCGCCGCAATGACGGGGTCAGCGGCTTCGACGCCGTCAACGGTTACAGATCCCGGCACAAAACGGACTCCTGGCGGCAGCTGGTCCAAGACACGAATATCGTTAGCAATGCCCGTCGTAGAACCGTTTTCCACGACGAGTTGATAGCGTACGAAGTCACCGGGTGCAGCAACGGTCGTCAATGTCCGTTTCTGTAGAAACAGCGCCGATGACTGCGGATCAAGAGGAATATCGATGGCGATCGAGAGTTCGCCGGACTTTGTGAAGGCGTTACCGAATGACGCCGGACTCAGAAGATAGGGCGCGCCTGCCAGGCTTTGCAGCTCGCCGATCGATGCTGATGACGGCGCCACGTAGGTTGCGGGCGGCGTGACCACGAGGCGATAGTCGCCGTCGGGCACCACGGGGAACCGATACTCCCCGGGACCAAATACATAGGATGTGCCGGAGCTGTCCGTTACCGTGCCGCCGCTGACAATGGCGGAGGGGAACTGGCTGACCCCGTCATTGCCGAAGACAATCGCGGGAAGCCCGGTCAAGGCGTCTACAATCTCGATGGTGGAGCCACTGACTACAGTTCCCGTTCGTGACTCGAACACACGTTGAACCGGATCGAGCTCGGCAGACACCAACGCCGTGTCGGTTGAATCGGACGGGTCGGTATAACTCACGAATATGCTGGTACTCGAGGCGCCCTGAAGAACGCAGTCGCCGGGAACAGTGACGCCAGCGCCCAAGGGCACATAGCCACTGAACACGCCGGTGTCGGGTCCGGTCTCGGAGAGTTGAATGGTTTCCGCGTCACCGCTGACCGCATTGCTGACGATGACGATTGCGTACTCGATAACCTGGTAGTCCAGATTCTGGTCGCTGTCGGCCAGTTGAATAAACGCCGCCTCGCCGGAGTTGTACGCCGACGTAGATCGAACGTCCTGCACCGCTGTCGGGTCTATCGTGTTGCCACCGACCAGTGTTGGATCGACGAGCGTCTGCAATACGCCAGCCTGCAAACAGGCGGACGGACCAACAGTTTCCTGGACGGCACCGGTTCCACTGGCAACCACCCGTGTGAAATCGACACTCGCAGGACTGCGAACAACCACCGTAACGACGTTGACCTCGTTGCTCAGTACGGTCATCAATTGACCGCCGCGATTCATGTAGTCGAGTGACGCCTGGTTGGTGATAACGGCACCCGGAGGGCTTGCCCACGCGAGTCCGGGTAGCAATAGAGAGCCCAAAACGAGCAGTCGAAGCGCCCGAACCTTCGCTTTCAGCACAGTCCAGACGTGCCTCGGGGGAAGCAGTTGCTCCCCCCGAGACTTGACGTCGACACCGTCACATGGAGCCGACCCAGGTGGCTCGATTCCGTGTGCGACCGGACGCAGATCACTCCCTTGAGTGATCCGACGTCCTGTCGAAGTGTGTCGTCCTGTGAACACCGTGATGTTTCGCTACTGGTCCTTACGGGGTCGTAGCTGGGTCGTTGATCGTTACACGGTAGGTAACGATCAGGGAGCCGCTCGAACTGATCGTAATTCCGTTGAAGGTCAGGGCCTGACCAGCGCGTTCGCAACTGTCATCGGCTGCGTCTTCGGTACAGCCAGTCGCCAGGGCGCCATTGACAGACAGCGTCATATCATCGGTCCCGGACCAGTCCGACACGAATGTGAGATTGGCAGCGAGCGTATCGGTGATAACGACGTTATCGGCTGCCACCGTGGCGCTTGAGTTCGTGATCGTGATCGTGTATTCGATCGTCGCACCCGGCAACGGATTAACCGTGCCACCGAATCCATCATCAACGACCGTGTAGGCCTTCACGACCGTCAGGGCGGCTGATTCGACAATGAAACCGTCGTTTGTGATTCGCACGCCGTCTGTACCGGCCGGATCGACGTTCTCGACCGTCAAGTCACCGTTTGCCAGGCCATAAATGAGTGCTGTACCTGGCGCCGCCGAGGTACCGGCCAGATCAGCGGCCGTAGAAGTCAACTGCAGGCCGGCTATCTGGCCATCAGCCAAGGCTAACGCCGCGTCGCCCCACACACGGATTCTCACTGACGCATCTACAGCCAGATCATCGACGTACTGCTCGCCACCTTGTGTTGGCGTCGGGTCGCCCGCCGTCACCACTGCATACTCGATGTTGTCCATGTTCGCCGTATCGTCACCCAGGGTATCGACGCTTCCACCGGCCATATTCACCAGCGCCAGCGTAAAGTCGAGATCCGAGTTACTGAGGTTGGTCAACAGGAAGTCAACAAAGACGTCGTCTTGACCCGGGCTTACCTGCAAGAGATCCGGCGTCGCCACCGGTTGCAACGTATAAGCAACACGACGGTCAACCTTGAAGGTCACTGTATCGGACAACGTCGCCTGGCCAATGCCACCGACCTCGTAGTTGACGTCGACAGTGTTGTCGATATCCGTTCCAGCGCGTGTTCCTTCAGCTATCGCCTGCTGCCCCAGCAGCATTGCGACGACTATTGCGCCGAGCCTGAACGCCAGGCTGGTTTTTTCGTTAAAAAGTTTCATCACGGTACTCCTTACCATTCACGAAGACCGGCAATCCGCCGGACAGGTAAAATCAATATTCAAAACGGAACCTGCAATCCGTTCTGCCGAATTCGAGGCGTGCGCTAGCCGCCGCCCTCTTTCAAAAAATTATTCCAGTATCGCGGCGAAGCGCGCGGTTCCCTGCGCTCCCGCGGCGAGGTCGTTTTGCATCACCCAGCGCACGTGCGTGAAGTCGCTCGCTTTTGCATCGCGAATCTCGCCGTCTTCGACGACCGTCAGCTCATCCGCTTTGGCGAACGTAGTGCCGCCGTCAATCGAGAAGAGGATTTCCGTGCCAGGGCCGAATGCGGAGCCATCAACGTACATCAGGTCCTCGGCTATCGGGTTCGTAATCACGACGTTGTCGGCGGCCTCTGCGCCTACATTCGAGAACGTGATCGTGTAGAAGACAGTTTCGCCGGGCACGACAATTTCGGCAGGCACCAGCCGGGTATCGGACTCGCCCTCTCCATTAACAAAGACTTCCTGTTTCTGTACGGTGGTCTGCACATCCAGGTGCCCCTGCGCCCCGGCAGCCGCCGAAAACGCAATCAATACAACGCTCATTAGTACTTTCATAACAGCTCCTCGCTGTGCTTCATTCATCGCTTAAAACTCGCTAGTCAATGACGACCTGGAACTCGACCGTTTGTGGGCCGAGTACCTGCGTCAAGTCGCCCAGCCGAACCACGACTGAGGGTGTGCCCAACGTATCGAACTCACCTTCGTCTGTGTCTGCCAGGTCAGAAATCGCCGAGCCGTTCAGCGTGAGGCTGTTCGGCACATACGATGTAAATGTAGGGATTGCGTCGCGCACGACGCTCGCCGTCGCAGTACCGGGGCTGTTGACTGTCACAACGATGGTGTAGGTCAATGTGGCGCCCGGAACCGGCTCGTTGCCGCCAAACGGGTCGTTGACCAGCTGTGACTTGGCCGCGCTCACCTGCACGTCGGATACCAGGTACTCACCCGTGTCCTCAGATTCTCCACCGGTGGTGCCGATGACCGCGTTGACACCGCCGTCGCCCTGTCCCGCAAATACGGTTCCGGAAACGCCGGTGCCCGTGGCAGAGGTTGCAGTCAGCTCGCTGCGACCGGTCAAGCCGTTCGCCAGGCCGGCCGGGATATTGTTGACAAGAAAAACGCTGATCGACTCATCGGCAGCAAGATCCGGATCGTTGCCACCAAGCGTATAAGGCTGGTCCCCGGCGTTGAAATCGCCGCTACCGTCGGTATCGAAATAGATGGCGGGCGTGGCCGGCGTCGGATCAAAGCCGTCACCGGCAATCAGGCTCTCGATGGCCAGCTGGAACGTCTCTGTGCCGTTACCCGTGTTCGTTACCGTAAACAATAAGGCCTGAGCCGCGTCGCCAGGAGCGACGGGCGTCTGCGGGCTTTGCAGCGTAACGGTCACATTGATGCGCTCGGCAACTGCAAGCATTGTCGTATTCGACTGGACCGTAAGGGGGATGCCGGAGAGGTCGTAGTCAACGACCGCCGTATTCTCGATCAGTGTGCCTACCGCAGTACCTGCAGCGCCCGCTGGGGCACTGATGATGATGCAGAAACACAAGAAAGTTGCTCGTCGCGTCCATGCGAACGCGGACGCAAACGTCGAGTTTGCCGTGTCCAAGGTTCATTCCTTTCGAGGCAACGTACTGGCGCGTTACCTATCGCCTGCCCGCTATCATTGCGAGCGATGGCGAAACTGTTATGGAAAATGACCATGGCCGCACGGATTTTGGCCGATATCTCTTCAAACTGTGATTCGCCTCTCACTATTGCCGTGAAGCGGCTCACAATCCGTTTGCTCATGGAAGACGAGGCTTCGAACGACGCGAGGTCGTGAAACCGGTCGTTAATAGGTCGGGTCGGGACAGGCGGTGTGCAGGATGGAGCTGTGAAGAGCTCAGTCGGGTCGAATAATGGAGAGCTTTTTCATTTTTGATCGCAGTGTACTCGGCGGAATACCGAGCCTCGCTGCCGCGCCGGCGCTGCCGGAAATCTTCCACTTCGCATCCTCGAGCACCGCGACAATGTGCTCGCGCTCAATAAGCCGGAGGTCCGACACGGGTACGTTGACCAACTCCTTAACGCTTTCACCAGACACCAGCGGCGCCGCGAGATTCAGCACCGGACCCGTCGACGAGATGAGCGCTCGTTGCACGACGCCTTCCAGCTCACGCACGTTGCCAGGCCAGGCGTAGCGATTCAGCTGGTTCATCATCTGCGCCGAAATTTCGTTGACGTCCCTGCCAAGTCGTGGCGCATGCATCCTGACGAAGTGCTGTGCGAGCAGCTCGATGTCGTCACCACGGTCTCTCAATGCCGGCAGCATGATTGGAAACGTATTGATTCGGTAGTACAGGTCAGATCGAAACTCTCCTTTACGGACTGCCTCCGCAAGGTCACGATTGGTCGCAACAACCAGTCGCACATCGACTTTGATCGTCTTGGTGCCGCCCAGGCGGTCGAACTCGCCTTCTTGCAGAACGCGCAGGAGTTTTGCCTGCAGTTCCACCGGAATTTCTCCGATCTCATCCAGGAACAGCGTGCTGCCGTGCGCCAGATCGAAACGCCCGCGCTTGGCGCCGTCGGCCCCGGTAAATGCACCTCTTTCGTGTCCGAACAGTTCGCTCTCAATCAGGTTCGTAGGCAGGGCCGCGCAGTTCACCTTGACCAGAGGCCTGTCGCAGCGCTCGCTGAGTTCGTGAACAGCGCGCGCTATCAGCTCCTTGCCGGTGCCCGTATCTCCCATGATCAGGACCGGCGTCTTGGTCGGTGCCACCTGTTCGACGAGCTGGAGGCTGTGCATTAAGGCTTCGCTGCGGCCGATAATCTCGTCGAATCCGTGCGTCAGCTCAATCTCATGTCGCAGGTAGACATTCTCCGCTTCGAGCCTGTCCTTCGCGCTCGTTAGCTGTTGCAACGCGCTGTCCAGAGCCTGGCGCGACTTCAGGCGCATTACATAGTTGGCAAACAGCTCGGCGAAGACCGTCAGGTCCTGGACCGCCTGATCGCTCCAGGATTTTTGTTCCTTGAGGCGACCGCAGGTCATGCCACCAACGGTCGCGCCGGCGACCACCAGCGGTAGCGCGATAAAAGACTTCAGCCCGTATCTATGCAGGTTCTCTCTGTCCGTGGCGTACTCGTCCGGCGTGTTCAGTACATCGTCGATGCGAACAGCATGTGAGGCCTTTAGCTCTGCCCCTATATTGGGGAACTGGTCCATCGATACCATTCCGATCGGATTGCCATCGGAACTCCAGATGTGTTCGACGGATATCGTATCGCTTTCGGCATCCAACCAGAATATCGTCGATCGATCGGCTTCCACAAAGTCGCAGACCGAACGCATACAGTCCTGCACGATCGCTTCAGCTTTCTCATCGGGCGCGGTAATGAGGCGCGACGACACGTCGGCTACCAGTTCCTGGAAACGGCGCCGCTGCGCAAGCGCCTCCTCCGTCTGGCGAAGCAGGGTCAGGTTGCTCTCGACGGCCCACATGCGATGCAGCAAGCCGCTGCGCACGATGCCAACCATGTTGACCAACAGGGAACCCTGCTCACCGCTGGGGGCCTTGTAGTTCAGAGTGTATCTATCGAGCCGGTAGTCGTTCTCAATAAACGTCCGGCAATAATCGTCGTGGGAGGCCGCGTCCTTGGCACTTTCAAGTTCGCCGAGACGGATGCCGATGACCTCGGAAGGATCATCGGCCCCGAGTTCTTTCGCGAAGATAACATTGCAGTCCTGCAGTACCGCATCGTAGCTGCGCCTGATCTGTTCCTCTATCGGCAGGTCAACCGGCATCGGAGGCTCGAAGCGATAGCAGTAAACGGCGTTGGAGGTACTGTCGAACAAATAGCGGAAGCGCTCTTCAGCCTGGTATTCGAAATACTTCGAGACCTCCAGTTCTCGTCGTGCGCCGAGCATTTCAACCTCGGTGCTGCTGCGATTCTTGAAGGTGAAGAACAGCCCAACCGCGACCATCGAAAAACCGACCACCGACAGAAGCGTGTGAATGCGTTCAAATGAAAACAGCGTGGCGGCAAACGTGTGCGCCTGATCCAGTGCCGACGGGTGCAGCAGCTGGTAGCCGGTCTCCCAGACATGGGCGAGGATCGCAAGCGACAATCCCACCACAACAAACAGGCCACCGTGGCCGAGCACTCGGGACTTGAGGCCACTTTGGGAGGTTGCGAAGACGAGCAGCGCTGCCGACAGCAGGATCGCGCCAAGCTCGACGATCCGCATAAGCACGTCAAGGTTCATTCCGTCAAACACCAGACCGCTCCTCGCCGGTATTGAAGTACGAAACACGGTCCGGCGACCTGACAGCACAGTTTTGCGATGGGTTCTTGCCCACCCGGCGCCCTACTCGTCGTCGATGTTTCGTTAAAGCCTTGATTACTTAACTTTTTACCACCGCGTCGGCAAAAAAGTCACGGCATTTCGTGACTTTTATGAAATGTCGCGACTTTATGACACAAATGATTTTTTTTCCAGTTGATCAATGACTTACGCAAGCCAATGATATGTCAGGAATTCCCCCCGCGGAGTTGGATAGAAGTCGCGTTTGGCACAGAACCTGCACCATATGGGTTAGAGAGCGCAAAAGCGTGGCATCGCCAGACCTTGCGCAACAGCCTTCGGAAGCTTTTTAAGGGAACAACAACGTGCAAATGTCCAACAACGATATCAACCTGGTACTGATTGCCGAAAACTCGGCGCGTGCCGCGCTGCTGCGCGATACGATGTCCAAGTGCGGCATCGACGGTGTCATACGCCGAATAGGCCCCGGTGCTCCCGCCGTTGACTGTGCACGTCAGACCGGTTCGTACCGCGAAAAACCGCTGCCTGACCTGTTCTTCCTGGATTTCACAGATCCCAGCGAAGAGAGTATTGCGGTCCTCAAGGCCATCGCTTTCGGCGATCGGCGCACATCGGTCCCCGTGGTACTGATGACGAGCGACTATTCGCAAGATCTCCTGGACAATGGCGACTTCGCCGAGGAAACAGCTGTGATGTTTTCGCCGACCAGCCTGCCGTCCTTTTTTCGCAAGATGAAGCTCGACAAGCGTCCGTCGTTCTTCAAGGCTCTACGCACGCTGTACCAGTACGGCCCTATCCTGGTGCGCCCGCCAGAGTCACAGATGCATACAGCAGCCGCTTGACGGCCCCCTCGGTCTGATCAAACGGTATTACCCGGCAACGAAGGTATACGCGGGCTACTTGAGCCGCGCCGAGAGATCGACGACCCGGGACGCCTCGGCGAGGCTCGTTACACCCGCCAGAACCTGACGCACTGCTGCATCGGCAAGTTCGTCGCACCCGCCTGAGAGCATGGCGCGTCGCATTTCCTGAACGGTCCCGCCGCTCCCGAGTAGCTCGTCAATCGCCTGGTCCACTTCCAGAACTTCGAAGATCCCAACGCGCCCCGTGTAGCCCAGATAGTGGCAGTGCTCGCAGGCCCCCTCACGATACAGGCGCAATACCTCTGCATCGCTTGCCCCAACAATCTCCCGCTCAAACGGCGGTGGTGTGTATGCCTGCCTGCAATGAACGCACAGTTTCCGCAGCAGCCGCTGGGCAATGATTCCGGTCATGTTGCCAGCCATTTGTTGACGTTGCGGGCCGAGTTCGTCGAGTCTGGACAGCGCGCCCAGGACCGACCTGGCCGGAATCGTTACGTAAACCTGGCGCCCCCTCCTCGCAACCTGCAGGGCGATGGCCGCGGCTGGACCATCGAGCAGCTCGTCCATTACAAGCACGTCGAAATCCTGTTGCATGAGTGCGTCAAAGCGATCATTCTCGTCAGCGTTATCCCACTCTGCGTTAGCCGTCTGGCGGATTGACGGCATCGGCGAGCTCACCCGATCTTCGAGCGTCATGATGGACACAGACTCATCCCTTCGGTAATTCAACATTGAGTAGAGGGTGGATGTCTTACCGCTACCGGGCGGCCCTGCAACGACGACCATGCCGTGCGGTCGAGCCATCATCAGTTTCAGTTTCGTTAACGATTCACTCTCGAGCCCAAGCTCTTCCAGGAGCATTACTTCCCGATCCGCGTCGACGATGCCAACGACGAAGTCGTCGCCTTGCAATGTCGCCCGCCGCGATACATTCAGGACCTTGCGACGCGTGCCGAGCAGTACCGATGCAGATCCTTCGTCGGCGCACCCGGCCGTCTCCCTGGGCATTCCGGACATCGCTGCAAGGCGTGCCGCCATTCCCGGCCAGTAACTTTGATGCAGAGCCATAACCTGACTCAATACGCCGTCGATCCGGAAGCGAACGCGAACAAAGCCAAACTCCGGTTCGAAGTGGATCGCTGCAGCATCACGCCGCCCCGCATCCACAACGATTGCATCGATCAGCCGGTTGAGCGGGTGATCAAATGCAACCGTGTTGAAATCCGCACGCAGAGTATCCGTGTTGTCCGCGTCGATCTCCCTCAAGATGTCAGGAATCGTCAAAGCGACGTCGTAGAACTTGTCAATAGCGGTCCTGATGCCCGGCCCCGCGGCATTTACGGTTGCAAGTCCAATGTCGGGATCCATCGATCGGGATATATCGTCTACGCCAGCAAGATCGAATCTGTCGGTGACGACGAGCGTGACGAGCTGCGCGCGCTTGTCAAACTCGATCGGCAGCACGCAGTACCGTTCCGCAACTTCTCTCGGCACCATTGCGAGTGCCCGTGGATCGGGCAGCAAAGTGTGTAAATCTATCTCTTCGTCGCCTAACAACTGCGCCAGCGTTTCGCTAAGCACTTTCTCGCTGATCATGCCCAACTGGACGAGAATCTCGCCCAGAGGCCGATCGCACCGACGCTTCTCCTGCATGGCGCGCCGAAGCTGGCACTCACTGATGAGCCCGGCTGCTATCAGTCGCTCCACCAGCGTAACGTTGGGTTGCATCTCGCGTAAGGCATGCACTGACGTCATCGTCATTTAACGTTCCTCTGAAATTGCGGAGACCGGGCTGTCCGGAGCCGTGGACATAGCGCAGCGCTACTCAGTGGGTATCGGCCTTTGGCGGCAAAGCTGAAGCGAATATCGAGTCGCTAAAGAACACGGAGCGCCAGCCGCTACGGACTATCAGGAAAGGCCGACGGAGCCCAGCCTCGTGCATGGATCTGCTTCAACAACAGCGAAAATCAGCGAGCCGCCAGTAACGCTGCGGAAATCTGTATTTCGTTCTCTCGAAATAGCGCAAGGCGACTCGGGTATCAGCCGGGCGGTCGATATCTTCCTGATCGCACTGATCGCCGCCAGCGTGGCGGCCGTCATTCTCGAGTCCATGCCAACATTCGAGATGCAAAACGCTGCGGCACTGCGGGTGTTCGAGATATTTACCGTCGCTGTTTTTTCCGTGGAGTACCTGTTGCGTGTCTGGAGTTCGGTCGAGGCCGACTCGGACTTGCAGAGAACGCCTGCGCAGGCACGACTCCGCTATGTGACTTCCTTCCATGCGATTATCGATGTGCTTGCGATCCTGCCGTTCTACCTGCTGGTGCTTGGCCTGACGGGCGGCATCGACATGCGATTCCTGCGAGCGATACGCCTTTTGCGCGTGTTGAAACTCACGCGCTACTCCGCGGCCATGAACATGGTCTTCATTACGTTTCGTGAGAATGGGCGGGCGCTGTCGGCGGCATTTCTGATCCTGCTCACCGTGATGTTGCTTGCCGCTTCCGGAATGTACTACTTCGAGCGCGAATCTCAGCCGGTAGACTTTGGCAGTATTCCGGCAGCAATGTGGTGGGCATTTGCGACACTAACCACGGTGGGCTACGGTGATGTCACGCCGATAACCGTCGGTGGGAAAATATTCGGTGCGCTGATAACCGTTGTCGGTATTGGCATGGTTGCGCTGCCAACCAGTATCCTCGCGAGCGGCTACACCCAGCAGCTGAAAGTGAGTTCCGCTGTCTACGAGGGTAAGGCGGCTGAAGCGCTGGATGACGGCATACTGAGCGATGATGAAATCAGGGATCTCGAGGAGCTGCGCGTCGATCTTGGCCTGGGCAAGCATACGGCAAGCCAGATTCTTGACGAGGGTCGCGTGCGGCAGATGCTGCAACAGCAAGAGCAAGCGGTCTGTCCACACTGTCAGCAGACGCTTGCGCCTGACCGGCGACCGGCTTAATGCACCTTCTTCTTCGCCGCCTTTAGTTCGTACCGGCGAATCTTCTCCACCAGCGTCGTTCGCCCGACGCCCAGTAATTCCGCAGCGCGCTGTACGACGCCGTCGGACTCTACAAGTGCCTGGTGAATCATGTCCTGCTCTATCTTCGCGAGATATTGCTTCAAATCCAGCCCGTCACCAGGCAACGTCACTCGAACGCTGCCCGATACCGCGCTGAGATTACTGCTTACGACTTCACGCGCCTCCGGCTCCGCTTCCTCACGCTCTACAATGGGCCAGGGCAAGTCCTTTCTCTTGACCATACCATTGGGTCTTACAACGACCAGTCGCTCGATAAGATTGGCAAGTTCACGGACATTACCCGGCCACCTGTATTGCTCCAGGACTGCCATCGCATCGCGGGATATTTGCAACGAGACCGAGTCATCCGTGCCGAGCCGCCGAATAAACTCATCAACAAGCGGCGCGACATCCCTGCTACGGTCGCGAAGCGGTGCGATCTCGATCGGAAAGACGCTGAGCCGGTAATACAGGTCCTCGCGAAACTTCCCGGCCTCGATGCGCTTCGGCAAATCACGATGCGTCGCCGCGATCAGCCTCACATCGACCGGAATGCTATCGGCACTGCCGACCCGTTCGATAACTCGTTCTTCCAGAACGCGCAGCAACTTGACCTGCATTACGGTGGGCATATCGCCGATTTCATCGAGGAAGAACGTTCCGCCCTTCGCCTGTTCAAAGCGGCCAGCACGCGCGCTTACGGCCCCCGTGAACGCACCGCGTTCATGGCCGAACAGTTCGCTTTCCAACAGGTTTTCCGGAATCGCTCCGCAGTTAACGGCGATAAAGGGTCCCTTGCGCCCGGACTGCTCATGAATCTGGCGCGCGACAACCTCTTTGCCAGTGCCGGACTCACCGGTAATGAGCACCGTAGCCAGCGAGGGCGCTACCTGCTCAATCAATCGCCGCACGAGGTTCGTGTCGGTGCTGTCGCCAATTAGCCGACTACTGCCCGGCTTCGGATCTGAATGATCTGTCTTGCGATGCGACGCACGAATTTCCGCGAGAACCTCGCCCAGTGCATCCAGACGAACCGGGTAATTCAGCGAGTGCAGGCGGGCCCATGGATATTCCCTGTGAAGGTCGCGGGTGATCATTCCTGGTCGTCCTCCGAGATCATGACGATAGGGATATTGGGATCCAGTTTGCCGATGTCATCGACCAGCGTGCGTACGTCCTTGTCACTAAGGTCGGGGCCGATGAAAACAGCCTCCAGGCGGTTGTCACCGATCTCTTGCCGCCATTTGGCCGGCGTTGCGGTGCAGACATTGGGGGCATCCATGAACTCGATGAGCTCTTTGATATTTTCCGCAGCCGAGCCCGCCCGGTTCACCACCATTATCATGCCGTCCGCGTTATCCAATTCACTTTCCTTGGGTTTTCGCTCCGGTCGCTCTGGATGCCTGCGACCGAATCGGTCTTGCTAAATCTGAATATCCTTAGCCTGCTGTTTCTATTGGTTTTCTCAGGTTTATTCCCAAATATGAGACCAAGTATCCAAATAAGGCCTGCTTTACTCAATACGTATAATTCTAGTCTTGTTATCCCATATTCGTAAATTCTATCGCGTCAATAGTCCGTATGTGGTCGTTTTGCTTCGTTTTCTCCACCCTTCTGCGACCCGATATCCCTTCAAGTCGCGTTTACCGGGCACGGCGCTGAAAACGATCGCTAAAGAACCCGCGTGCGAGGCCGATTACGGCTGATATGAATTTCGTTTCGAAGATTTTTGGCGCGCGCCCCGATTCACCTGAACACGATCAACCGGTCACGGTCGATTCGCTCGCTGACGGTGCGCTGGACACTTTGGGCAGCGTGATTCGCGTTATGGGGGATGAGTCTTTTCCGCTGGAAAGCGACCTGGACCCCGCCGTTTTTCCAGCCATGTGTGACGAGTTCGCGAGGCACGTCGAGAATGGCGCCGCCGTGCCTTCCTTCGATATCCCACAATCCAGGAATGGCGCCCGACGCTGGGACCGCGTGCGACGTTTCTTCGCGGATCGGCGTCACGCCGAAAAATCATTCGTCACCGAACGCCTGCAGGATTATCGCGGCGTTGTTGACGATCTCTTCTCGGGCCTCAGAGATATCGGCGAGCGTGACCAACTGACCGAAACAAATATTCGAGAAAGCCTGCATTCGATTGAGGAAGCCGTGGCGACTGGCGCTTTGCCGAAGATCAAGGCGGCTTTCACCGAAACCGTATCAAGGGTCAACGACACGTTTACGCGACAGAAAGAGCAGTATGAACTGCAGCTGCAGGAGCTCAACGAGCGAATGTCGGGCCTGCGCCAGGACCTGGTCGCCGCCCGCGAGGAAATGAAGCGCGATTCATTGACAGATGCCTTCAACCGCGGGGCGTTCGACGCTGCTATCGCGCAGAGTGTCAACATGCACTTCATCATGCAGCAACCGGTCACCCTGATCATGGTCGACCTGGACGACTTCAAGCACATCAATGATTCCTACGGGCATTCCGCCGGTGACGAAGTCCTGCGCGCAGTCGGAGACTGTCTGGCACGCTCCTTCATTCGCAAGAGTGATTTTGTCGCTCGCTATGGCGGCGACGAGTTCGCTGTGATCCTGACCGATACACCGGCCCGGCATTGCGACAGTCTGATCCAGCGTTTCCTCGAGTACGCTCGCAAAATCGAGGTCTCCTCCGCGCCGGGCGAGACCCTGGTGGCCTGCTCGGCCGGCTACACGGAGATCGCTGATGGCGACACCGTCTCCGAGCTCGTCAAACGGGCCGACGAGGCGCTTTACAAGGCCAAGCACCTCGGCCGCGACCGGGCCGTCTTCCTGCCTGCCCAGGTTGCAGAAAATTAGCCGGGAATAAAGCTCAATTGAGCCTAAAGAGACGGCGAAATCTGCCGATAAAACCTTGTAGGAGACGGTTTCCGTCTGATTCCATGGACCGGAGGGATGTACTTTGGATTTGGCGACACTCATCGGCCTGATCGGCGCGTTCGGTATTGTACTGACGTCAATCATGCTGGGCGGTTCCGCCAGCACGTTCGTGAACACCCCATCGTTGCTGGTGGTGCTCGGCGGAACCGTGCTGGTGACGATGATGAAGTTCAGCCTTGGCAAATTCGCCGGGGCGGCTTCGATTGCCGTCAAGGCGTTTCTGTACAAGCCCTCGAATCCTGAAGACCTGATCGAAGAATCGGTCGAATTGGCCAAAGCAGCCCGCCAGGGCGGCCTTCTGGCCCTTGAGGATCGCGAAATCAGCGATGAGTTCATGAAGGCAGGCCTGGGTCTGCTTATCGACGGCCATCCGGCGGATACCGTGCGCGCCATGCTGCAAAAGGACCTGAACGAGACGCTGAAACGCCATAGCGACGGCCAGGACATTTTCAAGGCGATAGGCGACGTAGGGCCGGCCATGGGCATGATCGGAACGCTCATCGGTTTGGTGCAGATGCTCTCGAACATGGACGACCCCAAGCAGATTGGACCGGCGATGGCCGTGGCGTTGTTGACGACCCTGTATGGCGCGATTCTCGCCAACATGTTTGCCCTGCCAATTGCTGACAAGCTGGCTGTGCGCAGCCGCGAGGAAAACACCAGCAAGACCTTGATCATCGACGCACTCCTGAGCATTCAGGGTGGCCAGAACCCGCGCATTATTGCCGCAATGCTCGAAGCCTACCTGCCGCGGTCGAAGCGCGCCGAAGAGGACAGCGAAGCCTGATAGGCTTCGCTGAATGAGACATGTCTGACGGTCCACCACAGAAAGCGGAAAGCGCCGGCGTTCCAGCCTGGGTAATGACGTTTGCCGACCTCATGACACTGTTGATGTGCTTTTTCGTTCTGCTGCTGGCGTTCTCAGAAATGGATGCCGCCAAGTTCAAACAGCTTTCCGGATCGATGAAAGACGCCTTCGGCGTACAGGCGGAAATCGAGGTACGCACCATCCCCAAGGGCACCAGCGTTGTTGCGCAGGAGTTCAGCCCGGGCCGGCCAGACCCAACCGCCCTGCCCCAGGTTCGCCAGTTTACGGTCGACTCCAACAAGAACACGCTCGATGCGCTGGAACGCGAAGCCAGGGAAATTGAAAAGGCACGCGAGCACGCGAAGCGGCTGCGGATCGCGCTGAAGGAAGAGCTCAAGAACGGTGATGTCTCGATCCAGACCGAGGGTATGAAGGTCATCATTCATATCATGGAAAACGCTTCATTCGACTCGGCGTTAGCTGACCTCCGTCCCGCATTTTTGCCGGCGCTGCAAAAAATTGCCGACCTCATCGACGACAACAGCGGCGAGATAACGATCTCGGGACATACTGACAACGTGCCTATTTCAAACGAACGCTTTCGCTCCAATTGGGACCTGTCGACTTCGCGCGCCGTCTCGGTCGCGCACCAGCTATTGAAGGTTTCGGAAATCACACCCGAAAACATCATGGTTACAGGGCATGCGGACACAAGACCCCGAGCACCTAACGACAGCGACGAAAACCGGGCAAAAAACCGGCGCGTCGATATTGCTATCGTGCGCGGCAAGGATATTGACGAATTTCGAACCATGAGCCTCACCGCCGAAGCTGCGGAGCCCGAATCAACCGAGGAACTGGAACAATGACCAACGGTAAAGAAAACAGGCGGTCCTTCCGCATCAGTGAGTCCGTCTACGTGAAGCACGAAGTCGTCGACGATGAAACTGTCGAAAATGGCCTCGAGCATTTTAAATTGAGCCAGGGAATGAGCGACAGTGCGCAGGCCAAGCTCGTCGAAATCGAAGCGCGTCTCAGCGAGGCGATGTTCCTGCTCAACGCAGAGAACGGCAAGATCGGTCGATGCGTGACGCTGTTGAATGACAAGCTCAACATCGTCATCGAACAACTACCCTCATTGCGTGAAACGAAAAAGAGCCTGGCAAAGGCACTGCCGCAGACCTGCGACGTCAGCGCCGACGGGCTTGTCTTCTCCAGCAAGCAGCCTCTGTCGATTGGCGACAAACTCTACATCCAGTTCATGCTGTCTACGGACAATCGCTACGTCGAGTCGTTTTGTCGTGTCGTGCGCCTTGACGATTCGCCCGATACCAGTGGGCAGAATCTTCCCTACGGAATTGCCGTTGAATTTCTCGACCTGCCGCCTGCGCAGCGTGAAATCCTGATACAGCACATGTTCAGCCGCGAATCTGAGACCTTGAGAATGCGCCGCCTCGACATGGACGCGATGTAGTCAGAAAACAGGTGCCGTCTTGCCTACGTAAACAGCTGCTGCATTGACTTGATCTTCTCGCGATAAGCGAGCATCACGTCAGCCGCCGTTTCATTGTCGACACGCAGCTTCTGGCACGACACGTTCTCCGCCAGGACCTCTTTCAGGTTTTCCGTGTTGGTGTCGATCAGCAATTTCGTTACGAACATGACGTCGGCGTACGACGGTTGCACCTGCGGGTCCGGATCAGCATACGCCGCGGGATCGGTAGATTCGGCCACATCGTCAGGAAAGCTCCAAGACTCGATGATGCTCTTGGAAACCTGTGGGTTCCACTCCTCCATTACGCGGGCAAGCGACTCCGGCTTGCCCAGGAGGTCCGGAAAATCCTCGGCTTTCGTTAGAATATAAAGCTTGCCCACTTCGTGCATGAGCCCGCACAGATAGGCGGTCTCGTGGTTGAGGTTGCTGCTCCGCGAAGCGACGGCGTGTGCCATTGAAGACAATTTCATTCCGTGCGCCCAGATCTTACGAACGTGTTTGGCCGCCTTGTCGTTCTTGTCGGACTTATGAAGTTGCTTCATGGCAAGCGACATCGCCGTATTACGCACGACTTCAAAACCGAGCCGGCCTGTGGCGCCTTCAAGCGTGTCGATCTTGACGTTGGCCCGATTGTAGTAGGCTGAATTCGCAACCACGAATAACCTCGACACCAGTACCGGATCAACGCTGATCGCCTGGCTGATGACCGCGAAATCGCAGTTGTCCTTTTCCAGCAGGCCGCGAATCTTGAGTACGACATCCGGCAACGACGGCAGGTAAATATCGCCGTTGTCGAGTTCCAGTGCGAGCAGGCTTACAAACCTGAACTCATCCTTATTCTGCATTGTCTAGTGGTATCCGTTTGCAGCAGCCGGCGCCTTGCCGTGCAGCTTCTTCATCAATTGCGCTTCGCCAACGTTCAGCCCGCAATTGCGGGTCAGGTCCTCGACGCTGGCGCCCAGTCTCGCCATGCGCACCGCATTTTCTATCGGCATATTGCGTTCGACCGGCGGTCGCTCTTCCGGAGCCTTCATATCCAGGAGCTTGACCGTACGCTGCAGCTCGCCGAGGCGCTTCTCGAGTCTCGTCGTCGCCATTAGCTGTTCGTGCAGCTCGTCCTCGCTGGCGTCGTCCAGCGCCGCACCCGTGGGGCTGTCCCAGAAGCTCTCGAGGCGCTGCCAACGCCGTTCAAAGCGAATTACGGCCACCGCGGCGATCGCCAGCAGCGTGGCATTTGAGGCCAGCAGTATGTACAGGAAGAAGTAGTCAGTAGTCATAATTCACACATGCTCATCAATGGTTGGTGTTCGTTCATCGCCGTCATCGCCATGCCGCTCCGTTCCATCCTGGTCACGCCGCTCGTCCCTCGGCTTTTTCCGACGATCCGTCTCCCTGTCCTTTTGAACAGGTTGGACCGGCTTGACCGGATAGGTAGGCGTGATGTGTTCAATGCCTGAAATATAGTCGGCCATGTCGAAGTTCCTCTAGCTCCAGCGCTTCGCCGCAGCGCGCAGGCGCATGACCGCCTGACCGTGGATCTGGCAAACACGCGACTCCGAAACCTCGAGCACATCACCGATTTCCTTGAGGTTCAATTCCTGCTCGTAGTAGAGCGACAGCACCAGGCGCTCACGCTCAGGTAATTGGTCGATCGATTCGGACAGCTGTGCACGGAACTGCGCTCGATAAAGCTCCTGGTCCGGCATCGGCGAATCGGATGATGGGGGCTTGCGCTGCAGCGTAGGTTCTTCAAGTGTCTCCTCAAAGCTGAACAAACGACTGCCAGCGCTGTCCGCAAGAATCTTGTGGTACTCCGCAGCGGAAATGTTCATCTTCGCCGCGATTTCCTCGGTGGTGGCTGCTCGCCCCGTCTCACCCTCGATAGCGTTGATCGCATCAGTAACCTGGCGGTACTTGTGGTGCACCGACCGCGGCGTCCAGTCGTGCTTGCGAATATCGTCGAGCATCGCACCGCGGATTCGGATGCCGGCGTAGGTTTCGAAGCTGGCACCGCGAGATGCATCGAAATTACCGGCAGCTTCGAGCAACCCGACCATTCCCGACTGCATCAGGTCATTGACGTCGACGCTGGATGGCAATCGAGCTGCCAGATGATGTGCGATGCGCTTGACGAGGTCGACGTGCTGCATAACCAGGTCACCATCGGAATACTCATTGCGAGTAGCTACGGTGCTGTAAGTGTTCATGCGACTTTACCTCGTACGTCCGGGTTCACCATTAGCAAACGCTCCAGAAAAAATTCGATTCCGCCGGTGGCGCCGCGCGCCGCAGGCAACGCATCGACGCGCGCAGCCAGTTCCGTAAATGCGGCGCCCGAAGCACTCTTCGGGTAGGCATCGACGACAGCTCGTTGCTCCTGCACAGCCTTCACCAGGTAGTCGTCCCTTGGAACGTCGCCGAGATGGTGCAGAACCACGTCCAGGTAGGTGTCTGTAACGCGAGACAGCTTCCGAAATAGCGCGCGGCCATCTCGTGACCGTCGACTCTGGTTGGTCACAATCTGGAAGCGCGAAATACCGTAGTTCTGACTGAAGACCTTGATCAGCGCATACGCATCGGTCAGCGATGCGGGCTCGTCACAAACGACGACAACAGGGTGCTGTCCAGCCTGTACGAAGCGCGCGACCTTCGGCGAAATACCAGCAGAGGTATCGACGACCATGACTTCCGGCTGATTATCAAGCGCACTGAATGCCTGAACGATGCCTGCCTGCGCGGCGGCGGGCAGGTCCGTCATGCTGAAGTTTCCGGATGATGCCGGGACGATTCGTATATTGCCGGGTCCGGGGAGGATCGTGTCTTGCAGCTCCGCCTCACCGCTGACCACGTGTGAGAGGTTGAAGCGTGGCTGCAGTCCCAGCAGCACGTCAACGTTCGCCAGGCTCAGATCTGCATCGAGCAGGCAGGTATTCCTGCCACGATTGCCCAGAGCCACGGCGACGTTACACGCGACGTTCGTTTTTCCAACGCCGCCTTTGCCGCTGCATACAGACAGGACCTTGATCGGCTTCTGCTTCATGAACCTCGCGAGGTTCGCTTGTTGAGAATTATTGGACATGGGCAAACTTCTGTTTTGAGTAGTCTTGGGCCAGCAGGTTTTCGTCGATGCGGGGCTGACTTTGCTCCATACATTCGACGGCCTGATTGACCAGCCAGAGTTTCTTGCGTGCGGCCGAGTGGAGGTCATCGGGAATCCGTTGACCGTCGGAGAACCACGCCGCCGGCAGGTCGTTGCGGATCAGCGCGCTCATGACACAACCGAGCTGCGCCGCCTCATCGATCTTTGTCACGATGCAGCCCTGCAGCGGTACCTTGTTGAATTCGCGTATCGTCTCGTCCAGCGCTGCTTCCTGGGTAGCCGCTGACAGAGTGAGGTAGAACTTCACACGATCGGCATTGCGGCCGTAGGCGGCGAGGCGGCTGGAGAGATCGCGATCGCGCTGGCTCCGGCCTTCGGTGTCGATAAGAACCAGTTTCTTGTCGCGAAGGCGCGTGAGCGTCTCCGAGAGCTCGTCAAAGCTGCTCGCCGAATACACCCTGGCACCGATGATGTTGGCGAATGCACTAAGATGTTCCTTGGCGCCGATTCGATAGGAGTCAGCGCTGACCAGGGCAATATCGTCCGACCAGTTATCCATGGCGAATCGCGATGCGATCTTGGCAATCGTCGTCGTCTTGCCAACGCCCGTCGGCCCGATGAGGGCAATAGTGCCGCCTTTTTGCAGCAAGTCATCGTCGACAACTGGCAGAGCCTGTGCGAGTTCGGTAAGCGGTGCGCTCCAGAGGCTTTTGATGTCGTCGGTAGGACCGAGACGGTCAATGATAATATTGGAAATATCGGGTGCCAGTCCGAGTCGTGAAAGATTACGCAGGATTTGTGCGCGCAATGGAAAGCGGCTTGATGCGTCTTTCCAGACCAGGCCGGACAGCTGCGTCTCCAGCAGTCCGCGCATGGAAGACAGCTCGCCGCGCAGCAGCTCTATCGCGCCGTCGTCAATGGGCCGCTTCTGCAGCTCTGCGGAGACAATTTCCACCGGAGCTTCTGCAGCCGGCAGAACATCGTCTTCGGCAAACCTGGCCAGGCTGTCGGTGTCGATGCTGCCCCCTGTATCCGCCGGCACACCCATGGCCTGGCGGACCAGCGCCTCGTCGTAGTCGATCGCCGCAATCACCTCGATACCGTCGTCGACACGCCGGTTTGACAGGATCACCGCATCGGGACCCTGATCCTCGCGCACGCGGCGCAAGACGTGTCGCATATCCTTATCCAAATATCGTTTGATTTTCACAATCTTTCCTCATTGAATTACTCGCTCGTTTCCTTACCTTTTCGCTCTTTCAACCCTTGCTCTTCCTGAATTCGTTTGCGGCGATCAGCTAACAGCCGCGATCATCTGTATGCGCTTGTCATCAGGTACCTCGTTGTAGGCGATGACATGCAGGTTGCGAATGTTGCGCATCATGCGAGACATCCACGGCCGTATCTGGGGCGCTACCAGCAGCACTGCCGGCTCGCCGGCGATCTCCTGGCTTTGCGCTTTGTCCGTTAGTGTCTGGTGCAGTCGTTCAACCATTGCCGGTTCCAGTCCAATATTTCCGCCTTCCTGTGCTGACTCATTCAAGATTCGTTCCAACTCTGGCTCCAGCGTCAAAACTGGCAGCTCAGGCCGCGTCCCTGCTACGTTGTGGACGATGGAACGACCCAGCGCGACGCGCACGGCGGCCGACAAAACGTCGGGATCCTGACTCCGCGCACCGTGCTCCGCCAAGGTTTCGGCGATCTTGCGGATGTTTTTCAGCGGGATATGCTCTTCCAGCAGGTTTTGCAGCACACGCGTGATGACGCTCATCGGCAGCAGCTTCGGCGTGAGCTCTTCGACGAGCTTGGGTGACGCTGACGCCAGTCGATCCATTAGTTGCTGGCACTCCTCGTGCCCAAGAAGCTCATGCGCATTGGTCTGCAGCAGCTGGCTGAGATGCGTTGCTACGACGGTTGACGGATCGACTACGGTGTAGCCGAGCATCTGCGCCTCTTCGCGTTGCGACCCTTCGATCCAGTAGGCTTCGAGGCCGAACGCCGGGTCCTCGGTTTCGATACCGTTGATCTTGCCGAATACCTGGCCCGGGTTAATCGCGAGATCCTTGTCGATATGCACCTCGCCCTCGCCCACCGACACGCCGGCGAGCGAGATGCGATAGGCATTGGGCGCAAGATCGAGGTTGTCGCGAATATGGACCGGCGAAACCAGGAAACCCAGTTCCTCGGTCAGCTTCTTTCTAACGCCCTTGATGCGCCCGACCAGTGGCCCATTGCGTTGCGAGTCCACCAGCGGGATCAGCCTGTAGCCCACCTCCAGGCCGACGAGGTCGACAGGGTCGACGTCCTGCCAGCTAAGGTCGGGCAATATCGCATCGGGATCGGCCGGCCTTACCTCCGGCTCCTGTACCTCGCGCTTGTTACGCATTATCCGGAAGGCAGAGAAGGCGCACAGCGCGGCCAGGGCCAGGAATGCAAAGTTCGGCATCCCCGGTATCAGGCCGAGGATGCCCACAATCGCGCCCGTGACGATCAGCGCACGCGGATCCTCGAACAGCTGGTTGGAAATCTGCTGGCGCATGTCCTGCGACCGCGTAACACGCGTGACGATGATCGCGACGGCGGTCGACAGCAGCAGCGAAGGGATCTGGGCGACGAGACCGTCGCCGATCGTCAGCAGAGTGTAATTGTGAACGGCTTCCGAAAATGACAGGTCATGCTGCGTGGTGCCGATGATCAGGCCGCCAACAATGTTAATAAACAGGATCAGGATACCGGCGATCGCATCGCCGCGAACGAACTTACTGGCACCGTCCATCGAGCCATACAGGTCGGCTTCCTCGCCAATTTCCTGGCGTCTCACGCGCGCCTCATCCTGGTCGATAACCCCGGCATTCAAATCCGCGTCGACCGCCATCTGCTTGCCAGGCATGGCGTCGAGCGTGAATCTTGCGGAGACCTCGGAGACGCGACCCGCGCCTTTCGTCACAACGACGAAGTTGATGATCACGAGAATACCGAAGATAACGAGGCCGACAGCGTAGTTGCCACCGACCACGAACTCGCCGAATGCCTCGATAACCTTACCCGCCGCGCCGGTGCCGGTGTGACCGTTGAGCAATACCACGCGCGTTGACGCAATATTAAGCGCCAGTCGCATCAACGTGACGACCAGCAGAATCGTCGGGAATACGCCGAAGTCGAGCGGCCGCTTGACGTATACCGTAGTCAACAAAATGCCTAGCGACAGGGAGATGTTGAATGAAAACAATACGTCAAGTGCCAGCGGCGGCAGCGGGACCATCATCATCGCCAGCATCGCCAGCACCAGGAACGGCAGTCCCAGGCCATGCAGGATGTCTGTCAGGTAACTGCCTGTTGTTTCATTCGCCATTATTGTCTACTCATCCTGAGCGCTTCGGGCCTGGAAAGTCGTCTTCGTCGATGTCCGGCACAGGCGGCTCTGGCCGTCGCTGCCCCGGTCGGGGTATTTCATTGAGCTGATAGATGTAGGCGAGAACCTGCGCGACTGCGGTGTACAGCCGGGCCGGTATCTCATCACCGATATCAGCGGTGCGGAAAAGCACTCGTGCCAGCGGCGGCGCTGAGAACAGCGGCACGCCGTGCTCCTCTGCGACCTCGCGAATGCGCTTGGCGATAAGGTCCTTACCTTTCGCGATTACTCTCGGCGCGCCCATGCTCGTGTCGTCGTACTTCAATGCGACCGCGAAATGGGTCGGGTTGGTGATGACGACATCGGCCGTTGGCAGCTCTTCCATCATGCGGCGCGTTGCCGCCTGCTGTTGCAATGCCCGGACTCGTGCCTTGACCTCCGGGCGACCCTCGGTTTCCTTGAATTCGTCCTTTACCTGCTGGCGCGTCATGCGCAGTTTCTTTTCGTACTGCCATAGCTGAAACGGCACGTCGAACGCAGCGATCACGATGAGTCCCGTGCTGACAACGAGGAGCGACATTCCACAGAGCTTCAACGAATGGCGAATCGCCTCGCCTATCGGTTCACGGGCCAGCGACAGCAGGTCATCGGCCGAGTACCAGAGCCAGGACATCGCAAACACGGCAACCAGCGAGAATTTGGCGAGGGCCTTGACCAGTTCATTCAGTCCATTTGCTCCAAAGACCCGCTTGATGCCTTTCAGCGGATTGAGCCGTTCGGCCTTGAATGCGGCGGCTTTCAGACTGAAGGACCAGCCGCCAATAGCCGCGGCACTCAGGAACACCGCGATAACCAATACAAAAGCGAGCGGTGCGAGACTCAGGAACATCTTCGAAGCGAGCTGGGCAAATGCGGGCACCAGGTAACGGTCGTCCATGAGCAACGCGGGTTCGATTGAGAAGCCGCTGGCAAATGCGCCAGCCAGGTTGCCACCGATAGGTCCCGACAGCAGCAACATCGCACCGGCGCCTGACAACATGACGCCGGTCATCGTCAGTTCGCGGGAACGCGGAACATCGCCCTTCTTGCGGGCGTCTTCGCGACGTTTCGGTGTCGCTTGTTCCGTTCGATCCTGTTGCGCTTCTTCAGCCACTCTGTGCCTTCCTCACGAGTTATTCCTTGCTCACATTTCAAGCAAGAGCGAAATCTTCAAAAGCGTTATTTCCAGGAAAGACGCTACGTTCTCCACCAGCGCTCCCATGTTTAGAAAAATGACCACGAAGCCCAACAACATGGAGACAGGGAAACCGACTGCGAACAGGTTCAGCGTCGGCGCCGCGCGACTCATGATTCCGAACGACAGGTTCACGATCAGCAGTGCCGTCACGGCCGGCAAGGCAATCTTCATCGCGAAGATGAACAGCTGTGCCGTCCACACAAGCAGCTCGGAAAGAACGGGAAGGGTCAGGCCGCCCTGGCCCAACGGCCAGGCCTGGAAGCTGTCGACCAGCAACTGGATCATCGCCAAATGCCCGTCCAGCGAGAGGAACACCATCATCGACAGCATCAGGAACAACTGTCCAAGTACCGGCACGCTTACTCCGCGTGCGCGATCCAGGAAAACGGCGAAACCGAGACCCATACTCATCGCAATCACCTGCGCCCCGAGCGCTATCGCGTCGAAGACAAGCTGCACTAAGAATCCCAACGCGACGCCGATCGCGATCTCCTGAATCATCGTGACCAGACCCGCCACACTCAACACATCCTGAGTCACTGCAGGTGGGACGATGGGTGCGATAACCACGGTCAATACAATGGCCAGCAGCAGCCGCACGCGCACCGGAGTGAAGCTGCCGCCAATCAGGGGCATCACCATCAGGAACGCGCCGATCCGAACGAAAGGCCATATGTAAACGGCCAGCGTTTCGATAATCGGTGCTATTGGTATCTCGATATTCACGGTCTTTTGTCAAAAACATCTCTCAATCCTTGCTCGTTTCCTACGAGATGAGGGAAGGTATTTGCTCCATTAGCTGGCGCGTGTAGTTCACGATCACGCTGAGCATCCACGGCCCGGCAACGACCAGTGCCATTACCAGCACCAGCAGCTTGGGAATGAAGCTCAGTGTCATTTCATTAATCTGGGTAGCGGCCTGGACCATGCCGACCAGCAGACCGACGGCAAGTGCCGAGCCCAGCAACGGCCCGGCGATCATGATCGTCACCCAAAGTGCTTGCTGGCCTATCGTAGTTACGGTTTCCGGTGTCATAGATGGGATCCTCAGGCGTAGAAGCTCGATGCGAGCGTGCCTAGTAACAGCGCCCAGCCGTCGACCAGGACAAACAACATGATCTTGAATGGCAGGGAGATCAGCATCGGCGACAACATCATCATGCCCATCGACATGAGGACACTGGAGACGACGAGATCGATAATCAGGAATGGAATGAAAACGAGAAAGCCGATCTGAAACGCGGTCTTCAACTCGCTAACCATGAAACTTGGAACAACGATGGTAAACGGCACCTGGTCAACCGAGGTGATGTCGTTGAGTCCCGCAATCGACGCGAATAACTGGAGGTCGCTGTCGCGCGTCTGGTTCAGCATGAACTCCCGCAGCGGCTTAATGCCGGTGCTCAGCGCCTCCGGCGCCGAGATTTCACCGTTAATGTACGGCGTTGCCGCATTTTCGTGGATGTCGCTGATAACCGGCGACATGACGAAGAACGTAAGAAACAGCGAGATGCCCAGCAACACCTGGTTCGGCGGCGTCTGCGCGGTACCCAGCGCCTGCCGCAGGATGGACAGCACGATAATGATGCGGACGAAAGCGCTGGTCGACAGAATCGCGGCCGGTAACAGCGTCAGCAACGTCATCAGGACGAGTATCTGAATACTCAGCGTGTAACTTTGCCCCTGTGCTGCTTCCGCCGCCAACGCCAGCGGCGCGGTTTGCGCCTCTGCGCCGGTGCAGGCAAGGCAAAGCGTTGCGATCATCAACAACCACTTCATTTGCCGATCTCCTGGACAGCAGCACGAAGTCGATTGGCGAATCCCGCCGGCGGAATTGCCTGTTTTTCGATGACGATGGGTTTGTCGAAGACATGCAGCGTCTGCACGGCGGTTGCCGTCATGCCAACAAGAAGCTGCTGGTCTGCGACCTCGACGATCAGCAGCCGCTCTTTCGGCCCCAATGCGCGAGTAGCGACGACGTTGATTGCATCGCTGCTGCCGCTGCCGACGAACCGGGACCGCGAATACAACCAGCCGAGCAAGACAATTATGGCCACGACGAACAGCATGCTGACGCCCATGTTCAGGACATCGCCGCCGCCCAGTCCGGGCGTGGACGGTAGCGTCGGTCCCGCTTCTGCTGCAACAGCGGCCGTAGCCGAGCTTAAGGTCTCTGAAAGCATCGACGCGGCCTAGTGCAACTGCTCAATGCGTTCGACAGGCGTAACCACATCGGTTAATCGCACGCCGTACTGATCATCGACGACGACGATCTCACCGTGCGCGATCAACGTACCGTTAACGAGCACGTCCATCGGCGCGCCGGCATCCTGGTCAAGCGCTATGACCGACCCCTCCACCAGCGAGACCAGGTCCCGGATCGATATGTCTGTCGAACCCACGCGCAACGACACGTCAACAGGGATGTCGAGGACGAGGTCGAGATTGACGTCGGCCGGCGCCGCTGCCGCCGTGCTGCCACCCTTGTTGAGTTCGTCGGGGGCGTACTGCGGTGCACCCGATGATTCTTCGGCCGCTTGTTGTTCGGTTTCGCTGCCGGGCGTTGGTGTATCGCTTTCCATCGTAGGCTTTCCTCTTTATTGCTTGCTGTTTGGGGCTGTGGATCCGTTTCTGGATTCCAGCCAGTTCATCGTTTCCACGGCGTATTGGCCGTCGTGAACGCCAAAGCGACCCGCCAGGATCGGCACGTCGCTAGCGCTGACGGTGCCCTCCTTCGGATTGCCAATGTTGATTACATCGCCCGGCGCCAGGTCCGCGACCTCGCGCAGAGTCATGCGGGTGTGGCCAACGTCGGAACAAATTCGCACGATCGAGTCGGTAACTCCGCTGCGTAAGGAACGCTGCCAACGGTCGTCCTTCGCAGGATCGCGATCGCGTTTCTGGCCGTCGAAAACGGGCAGCAGTGATGCGATAGTCGTCACAGGCCACAAGACGTTGAAGTTCCGCTGTTTATCGCCAAACTCCAGACTGAACTCGCATTGAATAACGGCGTCACCACCATCGATGCTGTCAATTACGCCGGTACTCAGGTGGGTGCCCGCTATGGACGGTTCGAATTTCGCCATCGGAGCCCAGACCTCAGCTACCACCGCCAGCACAGCCTCGCCAAAGAGCGCCGCAACGCTGACTTCTCCAGGCGTAAAGAACTCTGGCTGGTGATCCGCCGGATCGTTGCTGTGACCGCCATAAAAGGTCTCGACAAGGTCGCCGACGGCCTCAGACGACAATGCAATGAAGGCCGACCCGTCGAGTGGCTTCGGCAGAAATTCAACGACCAGGGACAGCCCTTCGCCGTTTTCACAGGCGGCGCTGTAGCTCGAGGTCGCCGTGCTGGTAAACGTTACTTTCGAATCGACGTTCAGCAACAGCTCGACCTGCTTGCTCACGCGGCTCGCAAACTGCCGATTGAGACTTTGCAAACGCGGATAGCTGTTGGTCTTGAGCCGTGAGCGCGGGCCGATTTCGAAGGCTGTGACCTCGGCGTACGTGGGGCCCTTGTTCGAGTGCACCTCGACTTCGCCGCTCGACATGCCCTCCAGCAGCGCGCCCTTTTCCTCTTCTGTAAGTACCGGATCAGACATGGACGGGTCCTATTGAATTACCAGAGCCGTGAAATACACGGCTTCGACAGAGGTTTCGCCGGTCTGCTCGGTCATTACGCGCTGGATCTCGGCCAAACCGTCAGCCAGCATCTTCTCCTTGCCCTCGCGCGTTGTGATTTCCTCGTAGATGACGCCGCTGTAGAGCAGAATCAGGCTGTTGCGGATCACTGCCACATGATCGCGAACTGAATTGAGGTCGCTCTGATCCCGGGACATCACTTCCATCGTGACCTGCATGAAATGCGAGTCGCCGAGGCTGTCCCTGAAATTCACTACCAGTGGCGGATGCAGGCTGGTGTAGAGCGCGGGGCTAACGGTCGGGGCCTCTTCTTCAGCAACTTCGGCGTCATCGGCCGGGGCATTCCCGCCAAAAAATGTCATACCACCGAATACGCCAGCGCCCAGCAGCGCGAGGCCTGCGCCAGCCAACATCAGCTTTTTCATCAGACCGCCGCCGGACTCGGCAGCGACTTCCGTATCATTGTCTTCCTCAGCCATCACTCACTCCCATGATTACTACAAGGGATAATGCAAGTGCCATGCCAAGCTTAGAGCGACCTTCTTTTTCTTATTTTTTTCAATCGCTTAAGGAAATACGCGAAATATTCTGAGACCTTGAACACCGTCGGAAAACCGTCGGAAAACCGTCGTTCTGCAGGCTCGCGGGCGCGCCGTCATGGATCCGTCAGTTTTTTGACGTACGCCGGAATCGCTGATCAACTGCCACGCGACTTCATTTGGTGCAGCGATCTTTGCGAGGTATGACTAATCCGGGCATCTCTAGTCAAACGTACCAGGCAAACGTACCAGGCAAACGTACTAGGCAAACGTATCCACGAGACCATTTGAAGTCGTCGCACGCCGCGTTGATTCAACCCCCATTTCGAGGTCGATGTCGGTGACGTCGTTGGTCGACGAGTTCAATGCACCACCCTCAGATCCGCGCTCAGCGCCACCGTCACCGACGCCGGGATCGCTCACATCGGCCTGGCCGAGTGAAAGGCCGTTTTCGGCGAGCATTTCCCGCAATCTAGGCAAAGCCTGTTCCAGCGCTTCTCGGGTCACTGCGTGCTGCGCGTGAAAAGTGACATGCGCATTACCGTCATCGACGGACACCTGCACTCGCAACGGACCCAGTTCTGCGGGCGAGAGGCGAATCTCCGCCTGCTTGAGCTGGTTGGCTGCCATCATGACGACGCGATCGCCGACTTGCTGGCCCCAGGCACGATCACGCACCGACGTGCTAATCAGATCGGTACTCAGTTGCGCTGCCGCTGCGTAGCCCAGGTCGGTCGTAGCGGCCGCGGCCGGTGACAGCGACAGGGTCGACTGCGATGGCTGCGGGCTGACCGGCCCCTGCAAGGTCTGCGTCGCCTGCGCTGCAGCGAACCTGGCTTGCAGCGCGTCGGTTGCCGATTCGGTGCGCTGCGCGGGTGCCAGGTCAAAGCGCCTCGCCAGATCCGTCAGCGGCCCCCTGTCGTCGGGGTCAAGGATCGGGTTCGTCACCGCGACTGGGGCTGCCCGGCTTGCAGGTTCGCCCTGCTGCCCGCGTTCGCGCAGTCCCAGGCTCACAGCCGCCGACAAGCTCGCTTCATTTGCAGGATTCAGTGCCCGCGCCTCGCGGCCGTCTATGACGGGCGCCGGAATCGGCGTTGCCGGGCCAAAATTCAGATTGAGTGGACGCTCGATAGCCCCGCCCTGCCTGCCCTCGACGCTACCGTCAGGTTTTGCCGGCCCTTGGCTCAGCGTCGTCTGCAACAGCCCGCCAGTCGGGATCGGCGCCAGCGTCAGCGGTTCGGCATCAGTCGCGGCCGTCGGTGGCGGATAGAGAACCGAAGTTTCCAGCAAGAGGTCCACTGCCCCATCGGCCGTCGAAAGACCCTCATGCTCGATCGGCATTTCGCTCGACGCGGGCGCCAGCTTCACCAGTCCCGCGTCAATCTCGGGCATCAACAACAAGTCGGCGATAGCATCGGTCGGCGCCAGCTCGGCACCTATCGGCAAGCCGCTGCCGCCCTCCGGCAATAATTCGCCGCCGGCGTCATCGGCGATTAGCGAGGCGTCGACCCGCAGTTGCAGCAGGTCGGCGAAACCCGACTCCGCCTCGCCGGTCTCCCCGGGCGCAAGCGATACGGGGGTCAGGGTATTGTCGTCAAGCAGCTCCACTGGCGAGAGTTGCAGATTCAATGTTGCGAGCATGCGCGTTCCTCTGAGCGTAATGAGTGTCTTACAGGAGTAGTAGCAAGATGCGTGCCAGCATTATCAGATTGGATAGTGATGCCGGCTCATCTTAATTCTCATCACGTCAATTCTCATCCCGGAACGGAGATGGGTTCACCGGCAACTCGTCCAGGCGCTTCTGCTCTCGGCGCGCATCCTGCAAATGCTCCTCCGCCTGGTATTTTTCGAGTACGCGCTCCAGCGACTCCGCTCGCTGGCGTTTCGCAATCCAGCGCTTCCGGTGTGTCTCCAGCATGCGCTCGCTGTTGCGTATGATCTGCTGCTGCGCTGTTACCGCGGTATCCAGGCGATGCAGGAAAGCCTGGTAGTCCTGCCAGTGCGCAGCGCGCAAGGTCGACTTGCCAGATTTTTTTTCCGCGTAGTTGTGCCTGAAGGCGTTCAGTTCCCCGAGACGATCCACTTGTTCGTCCAGTTGCTGCCGGGCACGCCCCGCCAGCTGGCCGAGACGCCGCTCTTCGGCGGCAGCCAGACTCGCCACTTTTCCGATTTTTTTTGATCGGGTGGACACGCTACTCGCTCAGTTCTTCCGGGGTGACGGAATCCGCCGCAGGAACAGCGTCGAATAACTCGCGAAGCCCTGCAAGGCTTTGCGCCGAATCGATGCTTTGATGGTGATGTTGGCGCAGGAATTCGATTATCGCGGGCCAAAGCGTGATCGCTTCATCGAGCTGCGGATTCGAGCCGGGTTGATATGCCCCGACGGCGACAAGATCGCGATTTTCCTGGTAGGTCGAATACACCTGTCGAAACCTCGACGCCAGCTGCTGCTGCGCATCGGAGGTGCATTGATTCATCGCGCGGCTCACGGATGACTCGATGTCCACGGCCGGATAGATACCTGCGTCCGCCATGCTCCGTGACAAGACGATATGACCGTCGAGAATCGCTCGTGCCGCGTCGACGATGGGATCGTTATGATCATCGCCCTCGGCGAGTACGGTATAGATCGCCGTGATCGAACCGCCGCCTTTCGCACCGTTGCCGGCACGCTCCACCAGCTGTGGCAGTTTTGCGAATACCGAAGGTGGATATCCCTTGGTCGCAGGCGGCTCGCCAATCGCCAGTGCAATCTCGCGCTGCGCCTGTGCAAACCGGGTCAGCGAATCCATCAACAGCAGGACGTTCTGCCCCTGGTCACGAAAATGCTCGGCGATCGCCGCTGTCAGCCAGGCACCGTGCATGCGCATCAGCGGCGTGTCGTCCGCCGGCGTCGCAACCACCACCGCGCGCTTCATACCTTCTTCGCCCAAGGACTGATCGATAAACTCCTGCACTTCCCGGCCGCGTTCGCCGACCAGCCCGACAACCACCACGTCGGCCTCCGTGTTTCGCGTCATCATGCTCAGCAACATACTTTTGCCAACACCGCTGCCGGCAAACAGGCCCATGCGCTGTCCGCGACCGATTGACAACAAGGAATTGATCGAGCGAATACCGACATCCAGCTGGGCGCGAATTGGTTGACGATTCAGCGGATTTATCGACTTACCCATCAGCGGCACGGTCTTGCCCCGCGCTATCGGTCTACCGCCGTCCAGCGGTTTGCCGCGACCGTCCAGAACCCGCCCAAGCAGGTCATCGCCAACCACGACTTCGGGCGAACCGGATACGGGAATCACCCGTGCGTTCGGCGCGAGACCTCGCATGTCCGAAATCGGCATCAGGAACAGGCGCTCGCCGGAAAAGCCGACGACCTCCGTTTCGACGTGCCGACCATCGGCTGCGACTACGTCACATCGCCCGCCTAGCGCAGCGTGACAGCCCTCTGCCTCCATGGCCAGGCCGACCGTGCGGCGCAGAACACCTTCGACGACGAGTTCGGGTTTGTCGTCATAGGCACGGTCCAGAAATGCGCCCAGCCTGAGCGAACGCTCGAGATTTCGGTCGGGATCGGGGCCGACAAAAACTGTGTTTTCCTCACTCATTAGCGGCGCTCATCGCCCAGCGTTGCGTTGATTATGGCCTGCACCCGCGCTTCGGTGGTCGCGTCGATATGCGAGTTCTCCGTCGTTATGCGACATCCTCCCTGTGCGATCAGTGGATCTTCAACGATCGTCCAGGCCGGCTCACCTTCCGCCGGCGACAGTGTCTCGCGGACGAGTGCAGCATCGTCCGGATGCAGCTGAACCTGTACGTTACGGCTTGCGATCGGCAATAGCTGGATGGCCTCGCGAACCACGCCAATAACGTGACTCGGCTCAATCTTGATCTCGCGCCGAAACAGCTGCTTCACGATCGCAATAGCCAGTTCGACAAGCTGTTTCTCGACCGAATCGTCCAGGCGGTCGAAGGGCTCGCTCAGGGCGCGCAGTAGTTCGTTGAAGCGGCCGGCGCGTTCGCGAACCGCCGCTTCACCTGCCGCCAGACCTTCAGCGCGGCCTTTCTGAAACGCCTCATCAAAAGCCTCTTTCTGCAGTTCCTCGAGACGACCGGCCGTCGGATACGTCCCGCTGCCGGGTCCGTTGATTGAAGGAACGTCCCAGGTCGCGGGGCTTTTTACTGCCGCATCGTCAGACATATTCCTCGCCGCCCCGGCCCAGATTGATCTCGCCCGAATCGGCCAGTCGTCGTGCAATGTCCAGAATTTCCTTTTGCGACTGCTCGACGTCACTGAGCTTCATTGGGCCCTTCGCATCCATATCTTCGCGCAGCAGCGTAGCGGCGCGCTTCGACATGTTGCCCAGGATCTTGTCACTGATTGTCGGATCGCAGCCTTTCAGCGCTACAACCAGCAGGTCGTTGGAGATTTCGCGCAGCAACGCCTGGATACCGCGGTCGTCGACTTCGAGCAGAGTCTCGAAGACAAACATCATGTCCTGGATACGCACGGACAGCTCTTCATTGCGTTCCTTGATCTGCTCCAGCAGCTGTTCGCCGCGGTCCGGTTTCAGTGCGTTAACGATGCCGGCCGCCACCTTGTCGCCACCAACCTTGCGCGTGACACCGCGACCGGTATCAGCGGACTTGTTGGCGATCAGATTTTCGATTTCCGCCAGGGCGCTCTGCTGGATATCTGTCAAACGTGCAACGCGCATCACGATATCGGCCCGCATGCCTTCGGGCAGTTTCTCGATGACCTCAGCGGCCTGCGAGCTCTCCAGGTAAGCAAGCACGATCGCGATGATCTGCGGATGCTCGTCCTGAATAATGTCGACAACCTCCCTCGAGCCCATCCATTTCAGCGCGTCCAGGCCCTTCGCGTCATCGCCCGTGACGATACGCTCTATGAATGCGTTCGCCTTACTGGCGCCGAACGCATTGCCGAGCAGTTTGCGAACATAATTCTCGGTGTCGACACCGAGCGCCGTCTGGTCCTCGACATCCAGAATGAAGATATCGAGAACCCTGTCGGCGTCATTGCGGCTCACGCTCTTCAATGTTGCCATCGCGCTGCCGAGTTGATGGACTTCATTGGCTTCCATGTACTTAAGCACCTCGGCCGCCTCGTTTTCGCCGAGGGTCATCAGCAGCAAAGCCGCTCTTTCAGTACCTGTCATGTCGTTCGCGACATCAGCCATCGGTCGATACCCACTTCTTGACTACCTGGGCCACGCGCGCCGGATCATTGCCCGTTAGATTCTTAGCTGCAGCGACCTTTTCGTCATAGTTCGGACCGGCGATCGCGGCGGCACCGCCCGCCAGCTGCGCCGACCCCATACCGCCGCCGAAGTCGCCGGCCGGACCGAGGTATTCACCGGCTGCCGCGCCGCCGAATACGACGCCGCGCAGCATCGGTCGAACAACACCAAACGCGATTGCGAGCACCAGTATTGCGCCCAGCACCTGCTTCAAGATGTCGCGCAGTTCGGGCCGCTCCCACAGCGCCGGCGCTGGCGCCTCTTCGAGCGGTGCGATCTCGAGGAATGCTTCGTTCAGTACAACCACGGAATCTCCGCGCGCATCGTCGAAGCCGACTGCTTCCTTGACGAGCGACGTGTAACGTTCAACATCGGTATTGGCTAACGATGCCTCTGACTCCGCACCTTCGGCCGGCGTGTTGTCGATGAGAACCGCGACGGACAGCTTGCGAATCGCACCGGACATCGGCCGCGTGTGACGTATCGTACGATCGACCTCGTAGTTCCTGACGCTGCTGCGTGATGAGTTTTTCGGTTCAACCTGCTGCGATTCAGAGGCGACGTCACTAGCCGGGGCGCCCGTTGCTTCTGGCGGCTGATTGCTCAACGCACCCGGTACACCGCCCACCAGTGAGCCGATGCCGCTGCTCTGGTCCTCGCTGATTTGCTCACTACGAATGACCGTACGCGCCGGATCGAAGGACTCGCGGGTCTCTTCCGTGTAGGTGAAATCAACATCGGCAACGACTTCGGCGCGCACGCGACCGGCACCAACGAGCGGTGTTAACAGGTCTTCGATGCGCTGCTTGTAGTTTTCTTCCAGGCGTCGGGAAAATTTGAACTGCGTTGCTGCCTGCGCACCAGCGACCTGCTCGTCACCGGAACTCAGCAGCCGGCCATGCTGATCGATCAGCGTCACGTCACCAGTCACCAGGTTGGGCACGCTGGAGGCAACCAGGTGGACAATCGCGGAGGCCTGGTCAGCCTCGAGTACGCGCCCGCCATACAGTTGCAGGAGGACCGAAGCGCTTGCGCCTTTGTTGTCACGAATAAACGCAGTCTGCTTCGGCAATGCGAGGTGCACGCGTGCCTCGCGTACGTTGCCAATCGAAGCGATCGTCCGACCCAGCTCCGCCTCGAGTGCATGCTGGTAGCGCGCACTCTCCATGAACTGGCTGACACCGAAGCTGGACTGTTCCTGCATCAGGTCCATGCCGGCAGAGGCACTCTGCGGCAAACCCAACGTCGCAAGTTGCAGACGCGCATCGTGCAGCTCCGATTCCGCGACCAGTACGCTGCCATTGCCGGTCAGCTTGTAGTCTATGTCAGCAGACTGCAGCGCTTCCGCCACCTCTGCCGCCTCCGCGGTACCCATATCGCCATACAGCTGCGTGAATTGCGGCGTCTGCGACCAGAGGACAATGGCAAAGCCGGCGGCGACGGCACCGGCGACGCCAACCAATGAAACGACCTGTCGTACGGCAGGGATACGCAGTACGCCGGCGAGGTTCAACTGGCTCGAGGGCACTGCTGATGATTCGATTAGTGTTCCGGTTTCCATGATTTCCTATTCGTTCCTCAGATTGATCGAGCGACCGACAACTACACCGGCATGTTCATAATGTCCTGGTAGGCGGAAACCAGTTTGTTCCTGACTTCAGTGACTGCCGTGAACGACAGGTTGGCTTTCTGCGACGCAATCATGACTTCCGCGAGACTCTTGTCCGTTGTGCCGTTGACGAAACCGACCTTCAACGCGCTGGCTTCCTGCTGCGCGTCATTAACGGCATTGATCGTCGTCTTCAACATGTCGCCAAAATTATTGGCGGCTGGCTCCGCGGGCGCCTGCGTCGGCTGCAGCTCGCGACCCATTGTGCGAATCTGGCTTAGCAGGTCATTGGCATTGATTTCGTTCACGAGCTTTCTCCAGGTATAGCGATGCCCACTTCGCGCATGCGTGCGAGCTTGTAACGCAAGGATCGGGGGCTGATGCCAAGTGCCGCCGCAACGTCGGCCCGTTTGGCCTGGTGCGCGTTCATCGCGTCGACAATGAGTTGGTACTCCCGGTTTCGGAGTCCCTGGTTGAGATCGCCGTCGGACTCAGCGGCAGTTACGGCCTGGTCAAGCGCGAGGTCAGATGCGTAGATCACCGAGCCGCTTACGAGAATCAGGGAACGCTGGATGAGGTTTTCCAGCTCGCGTACGTTGCCGGGCCAGTCATGGTGGAGCAGCGCTTCATGGGCGCAAGGCGACAGCGACAAAGCACCACTGCCGTAGCGCGCCAGCGCCATCTCGGCAAGCGGCAGGATGTCATCGCGACGCTCTTTCAGCGCCGGGATATGCAGTGGGAATACGTTCAGTCGGTAATAAAGGTCTTCGCGGAAACGACTATCCTCGACGTATTGCCGAAGGTCACGGTTCGTTGTCGCGAGAATTCGAACATCCAGCGGGATTACCTTTCGACCACCGATGCGCTCGACCTCCTTCTCCTGGATGACACGCAGCAGTTTGGCCTGCAGGCCGAGGTCCATTTCCGAGATCTCGTCAAGCAGCAGCGTGCCGCCTTCCGCCTGCTCGAACTTGCCCGCATGTGCGGCGGTTGCCCCGGTGAAAGCGCCTTTCTCATAACCGAAAAGCACGGCCTCGAGCATCGACTCCGGGATCGCGGCACAGTTGATCGCAACAAACGGTTCCTTCTGCCGCGGCGACTGCTCGTGGATGTAACGTGCGAATACCTCTTTGCCGCAGCCGCTGGGACCGTTGATCGTAACGGTGACCTGGGTGCCGGCCACACGGCGAGCAACCTGCAGCAATTGCAGCGTAGTCGCATCGGCCGCAACCGGTATACCGTCCGGCTGAGGCGTCTTGATGTACTTGCCGACGATGGCTTTCAGATCGTCAGCCTCGAATGGCTTGACCAGGTAGTCGGAAGCGCCTTTTTGCATGACGTCAACGGCGCTCTCAATGGTCCCGTACGCAGTCATCAGCACCGCCGGCAGGCCCGGGTGGCGTTCGCGGATCTTTGCCAGCAGCGTGGCGCCGTCCATCGGCTCCATCTGCAGATCGCTGACAACGAGCCCGACCTGCGCGCTGTCGATAATCTCGAGCGCGGCAGGTCCGCTGTCGGCGGTCAGGACGGGCTGTGAGTCACTGCTTAGCGTATCGAACAGCGCTTCGCGCAGGTTCGCGTCATCCTCGACAATCAATACGGCGGGCTGCGTCATGATTCGTCACTCTCTGAACTGTCGTCATTGTCGGCCGGCAGCTGTATCGTGAAACAGGTGCCGCGTTCTGATGTGGCAACGGAGACGTCACCGCCGTGCGCCGCGGCGACGGCCTTGACGACGGACAGACCAAGCCCCGTGCCTTGCGGGCGCATCGTGAAAAACGGCTCGAACACGCGTGCGTGCAGCTCGTCAGGAATGCCGGGACCGTCATCGGTGACACACAAATGAACCGAGTCACCGAAACGATGCCCATGCAGCAGAATATTGGCGCGACCGTTGCCAGCCTGATCCGCATTCGTTATCAGGTTGAGCAGCGCACCTTTCAGGGCATCCTGGTTTGCCGCGACGCCCAGGGTCTGGTCCGTCACTGATACACGCAGCTCGGTTTGTGCGCCAAGCTGCCCCTGCAGCGTCTGGACGACATCATTGAGTAAGCCGGGAACGCTGATTTGCTGCTGCGAGCGACGGGCCCCGGCAGCGAACCCGAGCATGTCGTTCACCATGCGCTTGAGTTCCTGCAGTCCCGCGCTGATCTTGTCAGCCACCCGTGCGTTTGCCGCTGAGCTGCGGTCCAGCTTGTCCGCATACAGCATGGAAGACGCCAACGGCGTTCGCACCTGGTGAGCGAATTCCGCTGTCATCTCGCCGATTGCCGTCAACCTCTCGTTGCGCTGCCTCAATTCCGACATGCGTCGGCTTTCAGTCACGTCCGCCAGCAGCAGCACTTCACCGGGTTCTGTCTTCAGGGGCCGGCGTGAGAGGCTGAGCCAGCGTCCGTCGCAAAGCTGGATGTTGCCATCCTCGCTGCCGCCCTCGCGGACCTCGCGCCGGACGATATCTGCCCAGGAGCAGCCAATAAGGGGTTGATTCAACAGCGCACTCGCCTGGCTGTTCTGCTGCCGAATTATGCCGTAGCCGTCAATAACCAGAATCGCGCCTGGCAGAGTCTCCAACAATTCGGACAGGCGCCGGCCGAGACGTTCTTTCTTGACCAGTTCCGTCAGCCGCGCCGACTGCTCGGTCCGCAACTGGCGCGTCAGAGACTCAACCGTATCCTGCAGATCGCGGTACGACTCCTCGAGAAGTCCCGACTGCTGGTTGAAGATCTCGAACGCGTTTTGCAGCTGCGCGGCATCCAGCGGCGACGTGGCCAACATTATTCTCCATTACGAAAGAAAGTATCTATGCAACAGAAAATGCAAGGAGCGTGCCAGAACGACTTTTTGTTACTTTTCAGTGACTTAAGGAACTTAAAGGTGAGGCAGGGAGCGTCAAAATTCTGACATTGGCGGCTTGCTGACGGTTTTCGGACGATCCGTCGCTGCGCCGACGGCGCAGCCGCAGATAATTACTCAGAGATCTCCGAGCTCGTACTTGGCGATTTTCTCGACCAGCGTTGTACGACGCATGTTAAGGAGGCGCGCGGCCTTGGCAACGACGCCGTTCGACGCCTGCATGGCCTGCTCGATCAGACCGCATTCAAGCGACTGCAGGCTGTCTTTAAGATTAGCGGTGCTGAGCTGCATCGCCTCGGACACCGTATTCAACTCGGCATCCAGCATTGGCTGTGCATCGCGATACTTGGCCGGGAGATCCTCGACCTCGATGATGCCCTCCGGCTTGATGATTGCCAGCCGCTCCACCAGGTTACTGAGTTCGCGAATATTGCCCGGCCAACTGTAGTTAGCGAGCGCCTCGGCGGCAGTCGCGCTAACACGCAGTTCACCCTGCTGCTGGCCGCGGTTCGAGATCAGTAATTCCTCGAGCAGCTGCGGGAGGTCCGAGGCCCGCTGGTACAGCGGCGGCATCTCGATTGGAAATACATTCAGACGGTAGAAAAGGTCTTCCCGGAATTCGCCGTCTTTGACCGCCTGCGGCAGGTCTTTGTGCGTCGCAGCAATGATGCGGACGTTGCAGCGCTGCATTTTGCCGCTGCCGACTCGTTCGAAGGTCCGCTCCTGCAGCACGCGCAGCAGCTTGACCTGCATGTCGACGCTCATGTCGCCAATTTCGTCGAGGAACAGCGTACCGCCGTCAGCCAGCTCGAAGCGACCGGTACGCGCGCTGATAGCGCCGGTGAAAGCGCCCTTCTCGTGTCCGAACAGCTCGCTCTCGAGCAAATCGGCTGGAATCGCGCCGCAGTTGATTGGCACGAACGGCTTGTCTGCGCGTGCCGAGAGATCATGAATGGTGCGTGCAACAAGTTCTTTGCCAGTGCCCGACTGACCGGTCACGAGCACATTGGTGTCAAAGTCCGCGACCTGTTCGATGAGCCGTCGCACGGCGCGAATGGGGTGTGAGGTACCGGTGATGCGATGTCGGCGCTCCGCTCCCTGGTAACGCTCGGCCCGCCCAAGCAGGTGCTTCAGTTGCGAGCGCTTTAGCGGCAGGTCCAGCGCCCAGTTGGGGCCATCGTCAAAGCTGGCTTCACCTGAGAGGCATAGAAAAGGTAATCCGGGGTGTTGCTCACGAATTCGGCTGGCGGTCTCAAGGACTGCCGCGTCGCCGTGGCTGTCGACGATTACCGCGGCGAGTTCGCCGGAATCGGCGGCAGAGCCGGGTGATTCAGCTATGACGGGATCGTAGTCAAGAAACTTGAGCCGGTGGCTCAACTCGGCCGCGTGCTGGACGTTGGCGTCGAGTACCAGAACTTTTGCGCGGCTATCATTGCCGGTTAGCATGCCTGTCCCCATCAGTTGAAAGTCTAAACGAGGAGTGCAGCATAAACCCTTGAAATGACTGCATTTGTGACTCAGGTCACAAATGAGGGCTTTTTAACGTAATTCGTACGCCTTCTTGGCAACCTGGCCGCGTCGCAGCTCGGAGATCTTGCCAGTGACCGTCTGCCGGGCCTGGCGGGCGTCGGCGGCAACCTTCTCGGTGCTGCGCTGCACCGCAAGCAGCAACGGACGCCGCTCCGCCTCAGGTACGTTCAAAACCGCGGCACGCAAGCGCACCGCGATATCCTCGACACGCTCCCATTCACCGGTGGCAGCCAGTGCTTCCATCTCTTCTGACAGTTGCAGAGCAATGGATACGGGCTGTGCTTCAAGTACGGCTTGGCTGGCTACCATGTTGTTACTCCTCGAGGTGTCGGTCTAGACCTCGTCGGCAATTGCGTCCCACGCTTCCTTGAGTTCTCTCAATAGTCCTGCGACTTCTTC
>RCNG010000046.1_pt1 | contig 44554 bp, 42 predicted proteins | sample 2041371 | NCBI WGS metagenome assembly RCNG01 (sample SAMN09708227, study PRJNA481090) | Marine sediment metagenome, whole genome shotgun sequencing project. | biome: marine sediment; feature: ocean; material: sediment; isolation source: Sewage treatment plant 1 marine sediment (STP1) ... | reverse complement strand
GGCTCAAAAGGGGCGAATTATGGCAAGCTTCGCGCCAAGCAAATCAATCGTTTACAGGTTGTTCCTCGATGAGGTCTTAGAAACGGGTCGCAAATAGGCGACAGCGCTCGCCTGGCGACGAAATCTGGCTGTCGCTGCGCGGACTGCGCAGCACCCGTCCAAATCGACGTGCTTTATTGTATAACTTATTGGTTTTTATAGAGAAATAAGTGAGAAAGCCGGAGCCCGCAATAAGCCGGGTTCTGTCTACGACAACCATTCATCTGGGATAGCTGTCACCAGCTACCTCGAGCAACCTACCCGGGAGTCCGTTCGGAACCGACGGTGGGCATAAAGCCCGCACTCCCCTATTTGGTCTTGCTCCGGGCGGGGTTTACCGTGCCGCGAGCTGTTACCAGTCGCGCGGTGCGCTCTTACCGCACCTTTTCACCCTTACCAACCAAGGTTGGCGGTATATTTTCTGTGGCACTTTCCATGGGCTCACGCCCCCCAGGCGTTACCTGGCGCCCTGTCCGAAGGAGCCCGGACTTTCCTCTGCAGCAAGCTGCAGCGATTGTCTGGCCAACTCCGGCTTTCTCGGCGGCGAGTCTATCAGGTATCTGAGTCTTTGAGGCTCAGCAAACGCTCGTAGAGGGCGTTGCGCTTGAGGCCCGTCGCCTCGGCGGCCACTTTGGCAGCATCTTTCGCCGACAAGTGGGCCGAAAGCGCTTTCAGCAGGCGATCAACCTCGAGCGGCGACTCCTGCTTTTCGGTCGATCCTGCAATCACGATGACGAACTCGCCTTTCGCAACGATCGTTTTGTCGGCGACCTGGCGTTGCAGCTCTCCCAGCGCAGCCTGAACGCACTGCTCATGCATTTTCGTCAGCTCGCGGCCGATGAAGGCTTTCCTCTCGGGTCCGAAGACAGCAACCATATCTGCCAGACAATCGCCGATCCTGTGAACCGATTCGTAAATGATCAATGTGCGTCGCTCGCCGACTAAATTCTCGAGCCAGTCAATGCGAGCCGCACGCTTCGCCGGGGCGAAACCTTCGAAGCAGAAACGGTCCGTTGGAATTCCTGCCGCTGACAAGGCCGCCGTCACTGCGCTCGCGCCGGGAATCGGTGAAACCGTAATGCCATGCTCATGTGCCGCGCGCACCAATCTGAAACCCGGATCGCTTACCAGGGGAGTCCCGGCATCGCTGACGAGCGCCACATTGTCGCCACCTTGCAATGTTTCAATGAGTCTATGAACCACCTTTTCTTCGTTGTGATCGTGCAGTGCCATTAGTCGCGTTTTACACCCGATATGCATTAGCAATCGCCCGGAGTGCCGGGTATCCTCGGCAGCAATGAGACTGACCTCGGCAAGCGTCTGGCGTGCTCGCGGTGTCAGGTCTTCAAGGTTGCCGATCGGCGTCGCGACGACGAAAAGTATGCCGCTCATGTGGCTGCAGGCCCCTTATCCAGAATGATTAATGGCGAAATGAAACTATGACGAATCCTCACCGACATCCTGCAGGTAAATCGCGCTCACTGGCAAGCATTGTTGTGTTGCTGACCGTCCTGCTGTCGATAAGCGCCTGTGGAACAACGGGATTCGGAGGCATGTCGGGCTCCGGGGAGCGTCGAGCTGAGCGAATGGCGCAGAATGGGCAGCACGAGGATGCGGCCGGCACCTACATCGGCCTGGCCGCGACGGCCGATATCAGTGAGCGTGACCGACTGACACTGCTGGCGGTTGAACAATGGCTGGATGCTGGCGACGTGAGCCGAGCCCGTAACGCATTTTCAAGCGTCCAACAGCCCACCGCAGGACCGTTGCTGCCAATCTGGAACACCAATACTGCAGCCCTCGCTCTTTACCACGGCGACGCCGACGCCGCGCTCGCATTGCTGGAACCTTTGAGTCGCCAGCCGCTGTCCTTGCGCGACCGTCTCCGAGTTGAAGCTTTGCGCGCCGATGCGTGGATACAAAAACAGGACCCCGCACGAGCCGTCGAGTTGATGGATCAACGCGAGACCTGGCTCAACACCTCGCGAGAAATAGAACAGAACCGAAACCGTCTTTGGCAGGGCCTCTTATATAGCAATCCGCAGGTCTTACGCGAAGCGGCGCAGCTAAGCACGGATGATCAAACTCGCGGCTGGCTGACATTGGGTTCGCTGGCGGCATCAACCGGGCAGCAAGGTGTCGGATGGAGCAATGGCATTGCGCGATGGCGCGAGGCCAATCCCCGACATCCTGCGCTAGCTATGATTGGTGAGGCCGAAGCATTTGATCAGGAGTTACTTGGCTACCCAAGACAAGTCGCGTTGTTACTACCTTTGTCGGGTCGCTCCGCCGGTGTTGGCAGAGCCATTCAAAACGGATTTTTAGGCGCCTACTTCGCAACTGCCGGGGCCCTCGACGATCGGCAGTCCGTTCGTATCTACGATGTAAATTCCGAAGGCGGGGCTAGTGCGGCCTATCAAAATGCTGTCGCGGACGGCGCAGAGTTCGTTGTCGGTCCGCTATTGAAGAAGAACGTTACGGAGCTGGCCAATGACATTCTGGTGCCGGTGCCGGTTCTGACGCTCAACTACCTCCCTGACGATACTCTGGCACCGCCGGGCTTGTATCAGTTCGCGTTGGCGCCCGAAGATGAGGCGGCCTCCGCCGCTGTCCGAGCCCTGGGCGATGGACACACGCGGGCTGTTGCGCTCGTGCCCAATAACGATTGGGGTCGGCGTGTATTGCGGAGTTTCGCGACTGAATTTGAAGGTCTGGGCGGAACGCTACTCGATTACCGAAGCTATGCGCCGGACAAACAGGACTTCTCCAACGAGATTGAAAATCTGATGGGCCTGACCGGCAGCGTGCAACGCTATCAACGTATGCGCGCGAACATCGGCGGCAGCCTTCAATTCGACCCGCGTCGACGACAGGATGCGGAATTCATTTTTCTCGCCGCCGCGGCGGGGCCGGGTCGCTTGTTGAAGTCGCAACTCAAGTTTCACTACTCCGGCGACATTCCCGCGTATTCGACATCATCCGTCAATTCGCTCGATGGCCGCTCAAACTCCGATCTCAATGGCATCATGTTTGCAGATACGCCTTGGCTGATCGATCCGCAGCCCTGGATCCGCTATTTGCCATCAACCTTTTCTGAATACTGGCCAGAAGAACGTCGACTTGGCCGACTGCATGCGATGGGCTACGACGCCTACAACCTGATTGCCTCGCTCTACACGAATCGTAGCAACGACGCGATTGAACTTGATGGCGCAACGGGTCAGTTGTTCCTCGATCAACAGGGTCGCATCCACAGGCGACTGGCGTGGGCGCAGTTCCAGCGCGGCCAAGCGGTTGCACTGCCGCATCAGGAGGATGTCGGTGGGCCCATCCAGGACATCAGCGAAGAGAGTATGCCCATCGTTCCCGATGCCGCTGATGACGCGCCGTGGGATCCCGAACCACAGGAGATGTAGGACGGCACGCAGAGCAACTGGCATTCGACTTACTCGTTGGCCAAAACCTGCAGCCCGTCGCGCGAAATTTTCGCTGTCGCGGCGGCGAGATCGATCTGATCATGCTTGATGAAGCCTGTCTGACGTTCATCGAAGTACGATATCGCGCAACGACAGCATTCTCTCCCGCCAGCCACACTGTCGATCGGCACAAGCAACGCAAGCTTATTCGCACGGCGGCACTATTCCTGGCGAGAAACCGTCGTTTCTCAATGCATACGATGCGATTCGACGTCGTTGCTATCGAAGGCATTGAGGACCACGCGATCGAATGGATAAAGGACGCCTTTCGACCGAATAATTCAACCCTGTAGCAATCTACTGATAGACTTCGGCAAACGACGACCCAGCGGAGACAACATGGATTCTGTAGCGCGCGTCCGCGAACATTTTGCGGAGAGCATTGCCACCAAACAAACTGCGGCAGAGCAGATCGCCGAAAGCATCGCCGCAGCGGGACAGTTGATGAGTCATGCCCTCCTGGACGATGGCAAAATACTCAGCTGTGGCAATGGCGGGTCGGCAGCGGACGCTCAGCACTTTTCGTCCGAATTGCTGAACCGATTCGAGATGGAGCGTCCGGGACTTCCGGCGATGGCTTTGACGACGGACAGTTCGACACTCACATCCATTTCCAACGACTACGCGTACGAAGAGATCTTTTCGAAACAAGTGCGAGCCCTCGGCAAAGCACAGGATGTTCTTCTCGGCATTTCGACGTCAGGAAACTCGGAGAACGTCATTCGCGCGATCGATGCCGCGCACGAACGCGGCATGAAGGTCGTTGCACTGACGGGTCGGGATGGTGGACGGATGGGCGATATTTTCGAACCCGACGATGTTGAAATTCGAGTGCCTGCTACTCGCACCGCACGCATTCAGGAAGTCCACCTGGTCGTAATTCACTGCCTATGTGACCTGATCGACACGACACTCTTAGGCGAACAGTAGGAGCGCGCTCCTACTATTTGACGATAGTGAGGTGAGGTCGAGAGCGACTCTCTTCGATCTCGGTTTGAAGCTCTGGTGGCTCAACGTGATCAGCCGTCTCTGCATCCTGCGAGAAGATCATGCCCTGACCTGTTTCTCGAGCGTAGATACCCAGTACTGACTGCATCGGCACCCAAACATCGAATGCCACGCCGCTGAAGCGCGCACGAAAACTGACCGCGTCGTTGCTGAGTTTAAGGTTATGTGCGGCAGAATCGCTGATGTTCAGGATGATTTTGCCATCCTTAACATGTTCATTTGGCACGCTTACGCCGTCGACAGAGGTGTCGACTACAATATGTGGCGTGTGCGAGTTGTCCCCCATCCACTCGTGCATGGCTCGAATCAGGTAGGGACGTTTTGAGCGGCTTCGTTGTATCACGGTTTTCTTGTTCTTTTTGTTCGCCGAAGTGCTATAGCTTACCACCAATTTAGGCAGCGGCTTCGAACTTAACTTAACTCATGAAGTTCATGGCGCGGAACGTAGGACGGCGCCTGAATAGTGGATTCATTCGACTGTGTGTCGTGGAGAATGAATCCACTATTCAGGCGCCGTCTTTCGCTTTACGTAATGCTTCTACAATCGCATTTCCTGCTCGAGCTCGGTCAGGCTTTCCTGGAACGATCGTCGGGCAAATACCCTATCCATGTACTCTTCGATCGGTGTGGCGTCCTTTCCGAGATCGATTCCGTACACGGGCAAACGCCAGAGCAGCGGTGCGATCGTACAATCAACGAGTGAGAAATCTTCGCTCAGGAAATACGGACGCGCGCCAAACAGCTCGGTACTTTGCAAAATACTTTCACGAAGTAACTTACGGGCCTTTGTTCCAAGCTTGCCGTCGACGCTGGTCTCAGCCTCCTCAGCGATCGAATACCAATCCGATTCGATACGGAACAGCGCCAGACGAAACTGCGCACGTGTTACCGGATCAACCGGCATCAACGGCGGATGCGGAAATCGCTCGTCGAGATACTCGACAATCACACGCGAGTCGTACAGCGTAAGGTCACGATCTACGAGCGTCGGAACGGTGTGATAAGGATTGAGATCCATCAGGTCTTCCGGTAAATCCGGGCCTGCAACATTTGAGATTTCGATATTGATGTTCTTCTCAGCCAGTACAAGCCGAGTGCGATGACTATGAATATCAGTCGGTCGCGAGAACAGCGTCATTACTGATCGCCGATTGGCTATTACTGCCATTATTTTACGTCCTTCCATATTTGCTTCTTGAGCATCCGGGCGATGATCAGGAAAAAGATAAGATATATGAGAACCCATTTACCGAGATTGACCCGAAACCCTCGGACTGGCTCTGCCATATAGGCAAGAAAATTAACCGTGTCCCGAACGAATTCGTCGTAATCCTCGGAATCCATTTTGCCAAGTGATACTTGCGTAAAACCGTCGAATGTCGTCGTAACAGATCCGTCATCGTTGTTATGTTCGGAGAAATTCGCGGTCTGATAACCCTGCAGCTCCCACAAGACGTGCGGCATGCTGGTTCCGGCAAGCACTGTATTGTCGACGCCCGTCGGGCTATCAGGATCGATGTAAAAGCCCTTCAGGAAATTGAACACGTGATCCGTGCCTTTAGCTCTCGCCATCAACGACAAATCCGGTGGCGCAACGCCGTACCAGCGAGCTGCGTCGTCAGACGGCATCGATGCCTGAATGGTCTCGAACGTCTTTTCGGCATTGAACATCAGATTGTCGACGAGCATTTCCTCGGACAAATCGAGGTCTTTGGCGATCGTCTTGTAACGTACGTATTGCGCTGAGTGACAACCGGAACAGTAGTTCATGAAATTGCCCGCGCCACGCTGCAACGAATTGATGTTGTCAGGATCAATATCGGCCGACACCAGCTCAGCGCCGCCACCCGAAGCAAACACCGGTGTCGTCATGAAACATGCACTGACTAGCAATAACGCTAATTTCTTCATTTTATCCATGGTAGACAACCCTCTCTGGTACGGGCTTCGTCTTGTCGATCGTCGTGTAATACGGCATCAATATGAAGAAAGCGAAGTAGACGACTGAGAATATTCTCGCTGCAAGAACGTAAATCGGCTCAGCTGGCATCGTGCCCAACCAACCCAATATCAGGAAGGTCACGACAAAAATGGACAGTGCCGACTTGTAAATCCATCCTCGATAACGGATTGACTTCACTCTTGATCGATCCAGCCACGGTAGAAACAGCGGCAACATCACGGACAAGCCGAACAAGATGAAACCCCAGAGCTTGTCGGGTACAGCACGAAGAATGGCGTAGAACGGCGTGAAGTACCAAACCGGCGCGATGTGCTCCGGCGTTGCCGTCAGGTTTGCGGGCTCGAAGTTCGCATGCTCAAGGAAGTAACCGCCCATATCCGGCGCAAAAAAGACGACCGAGGCAAAAATCATCAAGAAAATGATAATCGCGACCAAGTCCTTGGACGTGTGGTAGGGATGGAATGCAATGCCATCCAGCGGCACACCGTCCGCGCCCTTGTTGTTCTTTATCTCAACACCATCCGGATTATTCGAACCCACTTCGTGCAATGCGACGATATGGACGAACACCAAACCGATGAGCGCCAATGGTAATGCGATGACGTGAAGCGCAAAGAATCGATTCAGCGTGATATCCGAGATGGAGTAATCACCTCGAATGATCTCGACGAGTGCATCACCCACCCATGGAATCGCGCCGAATAGAGAGATGATGACCTGTGCGCCCCAGTAGGACATCTGTCCCCACGGCAACAGGTAACCGGCAAATGCTTCGGCCATGAGTACCAGGAAGATCAGCATGCCGATAATCCAGATCAACTCGCGCGGCTTTTTGTAGGAGCCGTACAGCATCGCCCGGAACATATGCAGGTAAACAACGATAAAGAAGAATGACGCGCCGGTTGAATGCATATAGCGAATCAACCAACCCCATTCCACGTCACGCATGATGTACTCAACCGACGCGAAGGCTTCCGCCGCCGCCGGCTTGTAGTTCATCGTCAGGAATATGCCCGTGAATAACTGGATGAAAAGAACGACAAAGGCCAATACGCCGAACACGTACCAGACATTGAAGTTCTTGGAGGCGTAATACTCAGTGGCGTGATACTTCATCGTCTCCGTGAATGGGAAACGATCGTCGATCCACTTCATGAATCCGCCTTTCGGCTTGCCGACTTCTGCTTCGATTCTCGCCATTATGCTGCTCCCGAATCCTGGCCGATCAGGATCAGGTCATCCCTGACAAATCGGTGCGGTGGAACCCGCAGGTTAGTCGGGGCCGGAACACCCTTGAAGACGCGACCTGCCAGATCGAACTTCGATCCATGACAAGGACAGAAGAATCCACCGCCCCAGCTCTCAGCCGGGCGAACGTCGAAGTCCTCTATGGGCGCGCAGCCGAGGTGCGTACAGGATCCCTCGACAATCAGATACTCTGGTCGAACCGAACGCGTCTCGTTGACCGCGTAGTCGGGTTGCTGACCGACTTCCGCCGAATCCGGGTCCCGAAGGTTGCCGAGGTTTTCACCGAGGCGCGTTAGCATCTCTTCGGTACGCCGCAAAACAAACACCAGCCTGCCACGCCACAGTACACGTAGCATCTCGCCGGGCTGCATGGACCCGATGGCCACTTCGACCGGCGCACCGAGCGCCTGGGCTCTGGCGCTGGGCTTGAGCGAAGAAATAAACGGAATAGCAGCAACTGCGGCACCGGCTACGCCAGTGACAGCTGTTGCTATAGTGAGAAAATGACGCCTGTTGCGATCAAGGTCGTCTTCGGTCATCAGGCACTCCCATGCGCCGCTGTATTGGCGGCCTATTTTTAATAGCACTTTAATTGCTTAATATTGTTACTGGTAGATTTGCAGCAGACCCGGTTTACCGTCAGGATGACGATTGCCCCGGACCTCGATGCGGAACCACGGCGCATTATACACGGGGCCGATCAAAATTGGCTAGCCACTATAAAGAGTCTTACAAAGAATACAGGGACATCGCTTGGCCAGATTGAAGTCAGCACTGGTATTTCTATTGCAGTCGATCGTCGTTGGCCTCGCGGTCGCTTTCGTCGTCGTCCTTGTCCGTCCGGATTTGATGCCCGGCGTGGCCAAAAGCAGCCAACCAGCGAGTTTTGCCGACGCCGTTGACCTGAGTTCGGCTTCGGTTGCCAATATTTATACCAAACGGCTGGTTCAGGACGGCGGATCCGAGGCTACTCGCGCTCGATTCCGGGTCGAAACCAGCTTCGCCTCAGCGGTCATCATCGATCCGGAAGGCTATCTGGTAACGAATTATCACGTCGTCGCGACAGCGGCTGAGATTCGGGTTCAGCTCAGCGATGGACGAATTACCGAGCCAGTGATCGTCGGCGTCGATGCCGAAACGGATCTGGCGCTATTGAAGGTCGATTTGGGCGCACTACCGGCAATTCATGTCGGTCGATCGGACAATCTGCGAATCGGCGATGTGGTGCTGGCCATCGGCAATCCCTACGGTCTGACAACGTCCGTAACGCAGGGAATAGTCAGCGCCACGGGTCGTGGACTGCTGAATCTCGTGACTTTTGAGAATTTCATCCAGACCGATGCAGCCATCAACGCCGGTAACTCCGGCGGCGCCCTCATCAATACGAATGGCGAGTTGGTGGGCATCAACACGGCAGTCCTGGCCCAGGACCCTGGAACCGAAGGTATAGGATTCGCGATCCCGGTTGATCTCGTCCGAGGTGTCATCGACCAGATCAAGCAAAACGGCCGGGTTATTCGCGGCTATATGGGCTTGCTTCCGGACGATCTGACGGATTCCGAGCGCGTCTCGATGGGCATCGAGACCGGCAATGGCATTCTGCTGACGGCCGTATATCCCGACGGCCCGGCAGCGCAAGCCGATTTGCGCGTCGGTGACGTTATTCTCGAATTGAACGGCGAACCGGTCTATTCGCAGCGGCAAGCGCTGCTTATTTCTGCCAGCACGAGTCCGGGTGACGTTGTGGAGGTCGCTGGACTACGAGACGGTGAGCGCTTTAGCACTGCCGTGACAGCGGCGGAACGACCGGACGATACGCAATAGATACGCACCAAACGCGTGTCGGTCGCCGCACATGCGCAATCGGTCGTGAAATCAGGCCCCGCCCGTCTTCTCTCGCCACTCGTCCGGCGTCAGCGCCGTTATCGACAGGGCGTGAATCTCATTGCCGACAAGGGCGCCAAGACATTTATAGACCAGCTGATGGCGAGCGAGCGAGCGCTTGCCCTCGAATTCTTTTGCCACGACCAGCGCGCCGAAATGCGTATTATCGCCGCTCTGAACTTTGACGATCGCCTGGTCAAATCCGGCTTCGATCAACTGTGTAATTTCCGATGGGTGCATAATATGAAACACGGCGCGGCATCCGCGCTGACGGTACAGGGGCGCGCAGTGTAACCGCAAAATTCACAGCTTCCCAACGGGCTGTCATGATTGTGTATTATAGCCGGCCGTCGATGGTCAGCAGGTATCCGTGAAAACCGTGCTCAAGCACTTAAAATCAGTTAATAATCGACCTTATGCTTAGCAATATCGAACTGTGGGATGTTGGTCTTATCGTCGCCGGCTTAGCTCTCCTGATCTGGGGTGCGGATCGATTTGTTCATGGCGCCGCGTCATCCGCGAGCAATTTTGGCGTTCCACCGTTGTTAATTGGCCTCACCATCGTTGCATTCGCGACGTCGGCTCCGGAAATATTGGTGTCCGTGATCGCGGCGCTACGCGGTGAGCCCGGGCTCGCTTTCGGCAATGCCATCGGCTCAAACATTGTAAATATCGGGCTGGTCCTGGGCGTTACCGCTCTGGTTCGACCTATTCCGCTCGAATCTGCCACCTTGCGCCGCGAAATGCCCGCCCTGCTGGCCGTCTCGCTGTTAACGGTTTCCTTGTTTCTCGATACCCGTCTGAGCCGTCCCGACGGTGTGGTCATGCTGACCGGCCTGGTCATAGTCATGATCTGGCTGACTCGACTGGGCATGCGGTCCGCCGCGAACGATCCGATCAAGATGGACTTCGAGGCAGAGATTCCGGCCAACGAGAGCATGAAGTCCGCGATCGTCTGGCTGGTCATAGGACTCGGCACCTTGTTGGTCGGAGCCAGATGGCTTGTTGAAGGATCCATCAACGTTGCCGAAGACCTCGGAGTCAGCGAGGTCGTCATAGGCATTACGATCGTCGCATTCGGCACCAGTCTGCCGGAGCTTGCAGTTTCGCTGGTCAGCGCGCTGAAGGGCGAATACGGCCTGGCAATCGGCAATATTGTCGGCTCAAACATTTTTAATCTGCTGGCTGTCATTGGCGTCGCGGCAACGATCCACCCGGCGGCCGTTCATCCGAGCGTGTTGTCTTTGCACATATTCGTTATGGTGGCCTTCACATTGGTCCTGTTTGCGATGACCTACGACTACGATGGCAAAGCCAAGCTTACCCGCCTCGAAGGGTTCGCCTTACTGGCCGCCTACATTGCCTACAGCGCCTACGTAGTCGCTCAAAACATATAGCGCAAAACGGTTAGAATGGGGTCCGAACTAACCGCCGAGAGCTCCCTTGCCTGACAAGCTAACAAAAGACGAATTATTATCACTCGCCGGTGACGTGCTCGCCATTGAGGCTCGTGCTGTCGATGATTTGCGATCGCGACTCAATGATGATTTTGTCGCCGCCTGCGAGTTGTGCCTTGCGACGTCCGGCCGAATCGTTGTCAGCGGCATGGGCAAGTCCGGTCATATCAGCAACAAAATTGCGGCAACACTGGCCTCCACCGGCTCGCCGGCATTCTTCATGCACCCTGCCGAAGCGAGTCACGGCGATCTGGGCATGATTACGAGCCAGGACCTGCTGCTGGCCGTTTCATACTCGGGCGAAACTGCCGAGGTCGTAACAATATTGCCCGTCGTTAAGCGAATGGGTGCCAAACTGTTGTCGATCACAGGAAACCCCAAATCGACAATGGCTCTGGCAGCCGACGTACACCTGGATGTCAGTGTGTCTGAGGAAGCCTGTCCGCTGAATCTCGCGCCGACGGCCAGTACGACGGCAACGCTTGCGATGGGGGATGCTCTCGCGGTCGCACTACTAAAGAGTCGCGGCTTCACCGCCGAGGATTTCGCCCGTTCTCATCCCAGCGGCAGTCTTGGCAAGCGTTTGATATTGCGCGTGTCCGACGTTATGCGCAGCGGCGACCGCGTTCCCGCCGTGGCGGCTGATGTCAGCCTGCGTGATGGCTTGATGGAAATGACGGACAAGGGTCTGGGCATGACGGCGATCGTCAATGACGATATGACGCTAGCCGGCATTTTCACTGATGGCGATTTGCGCCGAACGCTCGACAGTGGAGCCGATATCCATAAAACGACGATTCGCGATGTGATGCACAGCAATTGCAAAACCACGTCCGCCGATATTTTGGCTGCTGAAGCCCTGCGTATTCTTGAGGAAAACAAGATTACTTCGTTGCTCGTGACAGACGAAAATAACAAGCTTGTTGGCGCCTTGAACATTCACGACCTGTTTCGCGAGGGTTTGATGTGAGCGGCGCCAAACCGGGCAACATCAAACTTGTCGCTTTCGACGTCGACGGCGTATTTACGGACGGTCGTTTCTACTTGTCCAACGAAGGTATCGAGTCCAAGGCGTTTCACACGCAGGACGGCTACGGAATTCGGCGATTGCTGGATGCCGGCGTTGCGGTCGCCGTAATAAGCGGCCGCCAGTCGGGAGCCGTAGAAAAACGCATGGCAGAGCTTGGCGTGCAACACGTCGTTCAAGGCTGTCGAGACAAGGTTGCTGCATTTGACGAAATTACTGCCGCCCTGAATATCGTGGCGGACGAATGCGCCTACGTTGGCGATGACATCCCGGACCTGCCATTGTTGAATCACGTTGGCTTCGCCATCGCGGTCGCGAACGCGGTGCCGACCCTGCACGACCAGTGCGATTATTCCACATCGGCCGCAGGAGGTTTTGGCGCAGTCCGCGAAGTCTGCGAACTGATTCTGGACGCGCAAATCTAATGAGCCCTCGCGCAATCACGGCCATTGTTCTGCTGTCGTTCGGAGCGATCGGCAGTTGGTATCTCGCGCGCTCAAATGCACCGAGCACCGACGACGAGCTACCCTACGACACGGTGCATCGCGGCTACTATCTGAAACAGGCGCGCATCCTTGGCACGGGAGAAAATGGCAAGCTTATTTACGAAATAGAAGCTGCGCTTGCCGAGCAAATAGAGGACGGCCGCATTGAGTTTACGGACGTGCATATTCGCTACTCTCCCGATATGTCTGTTCCATGGATCGTCAATGCCGACGCTGCCACGTTGAAAGACGGCGACCCGACCATCGCATTGCGGGGGCATGTTCAGGTCATCAACGGCGGCAGCGAATCTGATAATGAAACTGAAATCCGCACGCAATACCTCGAACTGGACCCCGAACGGTTTATTGCCGAGACGAACGAGCGCGTTCAAGTCCGCTTCGGCGAACGCAGCCTCACGGCGACAGGCATGCTAGCATCACTTAACGATGACAAGATCGAACTCAAATCCAATGTTCGCGGCAAAATTGCTCCCTGAGATGATCGCAAAAACGAAGAAGCTTCAGCTATGTCGGCTCTTATTGAGCATGGTCTTGCTGCCGGCGGTCTCCGCAGCACAAGTCGTAGATCTTGATCGGCTGCCCTGGACGATTGATTCCGAAACAATGGCGTTCGACGGCAAGACATCGACGATTATTTACACCGGGCTGCAGTTTTCACAGGGCGATATTTCCATCGAAGCCGATGAGGGACGCGCCACAACCCGCGAACAAGCTACCAGCACGTGGCAGTTTCTGGGTAATGTCGCTATCGACCTCAACAACGGCCAAATCAAGTGCGACGAGGCAAAGCTGCAATTTGAAGGCAGCGTCCTCAATCTGGCGATAGTTACAGGTAGTCCTGCCACGTTTGAACTTACGCGAGACGCGGCCGACGACGCCACCTATGCGGAAGCCGGCAAGCTCAAGTACGACGTCTCGCGCGGCATCATCGAATTTTCGGAACAGGCGACAATCACAGAAAGCGGCAACGAAATCTCGTCGAACTACATTGTCTATAACATCAATGAGCGGCAAATAAATGCTGACTCGTCTGGCGATGATGAGGATCGTGTTCGTATTACTTACACACCAACCGGCGACGACCTCCCGCAGGACCCCGTTCAAACCGATGACGACCCCGATAATCCATGAGCATCCTTAGCGTTCAGGACATTTCGAAGAGCTACAAACTCCGCAAGGTCGTCAAGGGCCTCTCAATTGAAATCAAGAGTGGTGAAGTCGTCGGCTTGCTCGGACCCAATGGGGCCGGAAAAACGACCGCCTTCTACATGATCGTCGGGCTGATTGCTGCCGACGGCGGAAACATCTTGCTGGACGGGCAGGATCTGACCGCCAAACCGATGCACGAACGCTCCAAGCTCGGCTTGGGTTACTTGCCGCAGGAAGCATCGATATTTCGAAAACTGACCGTGGAAGACAACATTCTCGCTATTCTCGAGAATCGCAAAGATCTGGATCGCGCGGGCCGCGAACAGGAGCTTGAAACTCTGCTCGACGAATTACACGTCGGGCATGTGCGGGCCAGTCTCGGAATCAGTCTTTCGGGTGGCGAGCGCAGGCGCGTGGAAATCGCACGGGCACTTGCAGCAGACCCTTTGTTCGTCTTGCTCGACGAGCCTTTTGCAGGAGTCGACCCGATATCAGTACTCGATATCCAACGCATTATCAGGCATCTGTGCGAACGCGAAATTGGCGTTCTGATTACTGATCATAATGTCCGCGAAACACTCGGCATTTGCAGCCGCGCCTATATACTCAGTGACGGCAGCCTGATCGCTTCCGGTTCGCCGGAAGACATTTTGGAGAATCAACACGTTCGAGAAGTGTATCTCGGACAGGAGTTTAAACTCTGAGGCAAACTGTGCACTGGTAAGAGGCTTGTGCACAGAGAATTTGCCCATAGAGTAACAATCGTAAATGTTAAAACCTTCGCTGCAGCTAAAACTCGGTCAGTCATTAACCATGACGCCTCAACTACAGCAGGCCATTCGTCTGCTGCAGCTGCCTATTCTGGATCTCAACGCCCAGATTCAGGAAGCGCTGGAAGAGAACATCATGCTGGAGATGGAGGATCTTCCTGACGTCCCCCGGACCAGTGCCGACTCCACGGCTGAAGTTGAAACCATAAAAGCGGATGAACTGTGGCAGTCACGTGCCGCAGAGCGGACGCAAGACAGCGGCTGGAATGGCGAAGGTCGCCCGATCACGGAATTCGCCGACGAATCTGGCGAGAGTTTGCATGAACATCTCTATTGGCAGCTGGAGATGGAAAATTTCACGGTCCGCGAAGCGCTCATCGGCGAAGCACTGGTCGACTCGATCAATGATGACGGTTATCTGACCGACGACGTCGAAGAAATCATCGATAGCCTTGACGAGCAGCCGCCGATCACATCAGACGAGGCCGAGCAAATGCTCGTCAAGCTGCAGCGCCTTGATCCGGTTGGCGTCGGCGCACGTTCCTTGTCCGAGTGCATTATTCGTCAAATTGAGCAATTGGACCCCGAAACACCTGGCTTCAAGTTGTCGCTGGAAATTGCCGCCGGACATCTGGATTTGGTCGCGAGTCGAGACTACGGTGAGCTCCGACGCGGTCTTCGCACGTCCGAGGAGAATTTGCACGAGGCGTTAGCACTGGTCCGAGCATGCAACCCGAAACCGGGCTTGGCAGTCAGCCCGGCCGCGACGCAGTACGTCATTCCGGACGTTTTCGTTCGCAAGATCGACAACCACTGGCAGGTGGAAATCAGCCCTACCGGGGTGCCGCGATTGTCCGTCAATCAGCAATATGCCAAGTTACTCCGCGGCAGCGGCGAACATGCCGTATTAAAGACTCAGCTGCAGGAGGCGCGCTGGCTCATTCGCAGTCTCGAGATCCGCAATGAAACGCTGCTCAAGGTCGCGACCAGTATTGTCACGCGCCAGACCAGTTTCCTCGAACACGGTGACGAGGCGATGAAGCCGATGGTACTTCGGGACGTCGCCGAAGAGATTGGTATGCATGAGTCGACGATTTCACGTGTAACCACTAATAAGTACATGCATACGCCGCGCGGCGTATTCGAATTCAAGTACTTCTTCTCCAGCCACCTGTCGTCAGATAGTGGTGAGGACCAATCATCGACATCGGTTCGCGCAAAAATCCGCAAGTTGATCGCGGCTGAGAACCCGGCGAAACCGCTGAGTGACAGCAAGATCACGAACTTACTGAAGGATGACGGTATTTCAGTTGCGAGAAGAACGGTCGCGAAGTACCGTGAAGCTATGAATATCTCCTCCTCGAGCGATCGCAGGACTCGTGAGACGAGGTGATTCAAGTAGGTAGGAATCACGATGCAGGAGGACTTTTAGAACGCTATTGTGACCCTATAAAGAACCATAAGATCACTTCAACTGGAGACAGCTATGCAATTGAATGTTTCAGGCCATCACGTCGAAGTTACTGATTCGCTACGAGAATATGTCGAATCAAAAGTCCAGAAGACGGCCAGCCACTTTGACCTCGTGTCTGATGTCCAGTGTATTTTGACCGTCGAGAAACTCCGACACAAAGCCGAAGCAACCGTGCGTGTAAATGGTGGTACGATCTACGCAGACCACACCGAAGAGGACATGTACGCAGCGATCGATGGAATGGTGGACAAGATCGAAAGACGAGTAAGAAAATACAAAGAAAAGCTCGGCGATCACCACGCTAAAGACAGAAACAAAACCAAGTACGCCTGATCCCGCACACGATTCGTGCGGTCTGAGGTCCGCACGAATCGTTGCTAATCAGAACCCCGCCCTATGCCGCTCGAACAAATCATCAAGCCTGACGGCGTGTTGTGTAACGCAACCGCTCGCAGCAAGAAACATTGCCTGGAGATCCTCAGTGAACTTCTGGTCCGCTCCAATCCCGAAATTGCCAGCGACACTATCTTCCGTTGCCTGAACGACCGCGAGCGACTGGGATGTACCGGCCTCGATCGCGGCGCCGCGTTTCCACATTGCCGAGTTGCTGACATCGACGCCAGTTGCGCGGCGCTCATAAAATTATCGGAACCCGTTGAATTCGATGCCGCCGATGGCGAGCCAGTCGATTTGGTCATCGGCATGATGGTTCCGACAGAGCTCGACGACAGTCACTACGCGGACATCAAAATGATTACGAGTGTATTGGCCGATGAGGGCCTGCGATCCCGATTGCGGGGCACGACCTCAAGCAGTGACTTATACGATGCTTTGCTGAACGGATCAGCATTGGTGGCGCCGGATCCAGTTTCTGAGATCCTGGAATCCTGATAGAACGTCCGAAATGAGCGGACAAAATCGGCAGCGACAATGACCAGAGACCTTCGACTGATAGTAGTCAGCGGCTTGTCCGGATCGGGCAAATCAGTCGCATTGCATGTGCTTGAAGACCTTGGTTATTACTGCATCGACAATATTCCAGCTGCCCTCCTCAAATCGGCCGTTCACGAAGTTCATTCCGGCGACGGCCCCGCTGCAGAATTGTTGGCCGTTGGAGTTGACGCGCGAAACCGGCCGCAGGATCTGGAGGCACTGCCCGGGCTGATTACAGACCTGCGCGAACAAGGCATTCGAACTGACATTGTATTTCTGCATGCCAGTGACGAAATCCTGCTCAAACGCTACAGCGAATCGCGACGCCGCCACCCGCTCGCAGAACATGGCGCTGAATTAAGAGCCGCGATTGACGCGGAACGAGACGTTCTGGCACAAATCAACAATGCAGCCGATCTCATCATCGATACATCGCGAACCAGCATCTACGAATTGGCTGACGCAATTCGCGAACGTGTTGACCGGCGAAAAACGGATTCGTTGTCAGTACTGATAGAGTCATTCGGTTTCAAACACCGCATTCCGGCAGATGCAGACTTCGTTTTCGATACACGGTGCCTGCCCAACCCCTACTGGTCAGCTGAATTACGGGGTCTGACAGGACTCGACAATGAGGTCATCGAGTTTCTCGATGCCGAAGAGTCCTTCAATGCGATGTATGAGGATATAGTCGGCTTTCTAAACCGCTGGATCCCGCGATTTGAAGAAGCGCATCGGGGTTACCTGACGATCGCCATCGGTTGCACGGGCGGCCAACACCGCTCCGTGCATATGGCCGAAAAAATTGCAGCGGAATTACGTGAACACCACGAACCTGTCCTGACGCGGCACAACAACCTGTCGCACCATCGTCTCCGCCCGGACTAAGCTGCTAAACTCCGCCGCATGGAAGCGCTCGAGCAAAAAAAAGACACGCACGAGGAACTCCGCCAGCTACTTGATGACGGCGGCCGGATGCGCAGGGCTGGCCGTATGGTCAACAGCCTTCATCCATCTGAAGTCGCCCGCCTGCTCGAATCCCTGCCCCGCAAGAAACGCACAGCGCTGTGGGAACTGGTTGATTCGGACATTGAAGGTGACGTGCTCGTCGAGGTATCCGATGAGGTACGCGACGGCCTGATCGAAGGCATGCAGACGGCTCAGCTGATTGCCGCCGCCGATGGAATGGAGGTCGATGATCTCGCCGACCTTCTGATCGATCTTCCGGAAGCCGTCACTCAGGAAGTCCTGCAATCTCTGGACAAGCAGGATCACGACCGGCTGCAACAGGTTCTCGCCTACGACGAGGAAAGTGCCGGCGGGTTGATGAATGTCGACATCGTGACGGTACGTCCGGACGTCACGCTCGAGGTCGTTGCTCGTTATTTGCGCTTTGTCGGCGAAATACCCGACGGCACTGATTCGATTTTTGTCGTTAGCCGGGACAACAGCTACATCGGCTCCCTGTTCTTGTCGAGACTGCTGACCAGCGATCCCGACGAGATGGTCGCCAACGTTATGTCGACGGACATAACTCCGATTCCTGCTAACACGTCGTCAACCCAGGTTGTCTGGGAATTCGAGAATCGCGATCTCCTGTCCGCTCCGGTTGTTGATGACGCTTTTCACGTGCTGGGTCGAATCACGGTCGACGATGTCGTTGACGTCATCCGAGACGAAGCGGAACACTCTTTGATGGGTGCCGCCGGTCTGGACGAAGAAGACGACATGTTCGCTCCCGTATTCAAGAGCGCGACACGCCGCGCCTTGTGGCTCGGCGTGAACCTTTTCACCGCATTTGTTGCGGCCAGTGTCGTGGAACAGTTTCAGACGGCAATCGACACCATCGTATTGCTCGCCGTACTGATGCCCGTCGTTCCCAGCATGGGTGGAGTGGCCGGCACGCAATCGCTAACAATCATTACGCGCGCGATCGCCTTGGGGCAAATAAACAAGGACAACGCGGCGTGGATCCTGAGGAAAGAGTTGATGGTCGGCGTTATCAACGGCGTCGGCTGGGCGATTATCGTCTCGCTCTTTACCTATCTCTGGTTTGGTCGATGGATGATCGGCGCGATCATCGGCGGCGCTATGATCATCAACCTGTTTATCGCGGCATTGGCTGGATTCAGCATTCCGCTCATCCTGAAACGATTGAACATTGATCCGGCGCTAGGTGGCGGTGTTGTGCTGACGACCGTGACAGACGTCATCGGCTACGGCGCCTTCCTCGGACTCGGCGCGGCATTCCTTATGTAGCAACAGGGGTCAGAGCCCTTTTTGCTAGTCCGCAGACCGGAACGAGGTCAGATCTCGCTTGATCCACTCCGGGGCAAACAATCTCGGCACGTCGGCACCGGAAACAAAATCCAGCAATTCATTCTTCACCTTCATCGCGTCTCGATAGCCGAGTGCGATGAGTTCCCGTGTATAGGATTTTTCGAACAACAAGAAGCTGAGGAGCTTATTCTCACCGGGACTCTTGCCACCGACGCCTCGTAACAATGCTCGGATGGCGAACGGCAATGCCTGTCGATGTCTAAAGGCGATCTCTCGCAAGTCTTCGCTGGGCACGATCAGCATGGTATCGATGGGCCGGACTTTCGCGATGACCCCACGCCGCTGCTCTTCAGGCACAGCGTCGATCATTTCATTGATGCGCGTAATTCGTTCCAGATCCGAATACAAACCATCCATGAACAGCGTGTCCAGCATATAGCCAGCGATCTGCGCGAAACTCGGCGGCGGGCCGAGCTCCGCAGGCTCCTTCTCACCCGTCTCGTCGCGAATGCCAATCACCAGAATTCTGTCGGCGCCTAAATGTACAGCCGGGCTCAGCGGCGTCGCCTGGCGCATGGCTCCGTCGCCGAAAAACTCGTTGCCAATTCGTTGCGGCGGAAAGACCATGGGCACCGCGATACTGGCCATCAGATGATCGAGATTCAAATCCGTCCGCTTGCCGAGGCGCCGTGTCCGATCCCAGTCTTTCAGTTCCGGAGCGCCTTCAAAAAACGACTCTGAACGCGCCGAACTGTAGCCGGCGGCGGTCACTGCTACCGCTTCCAGGTAGCCGTTGTCGATGGATTGCTGAATTCTCGGAAAATGCACGTTACGGCTCAACAACTCGCGCAACGGTGCATTGTCCAACAGTGACTTGGGCGTTCCTACGAGCCAGCCACCCAGAACAATTGATGTCAGCCAGTGCAAACTGCTTTTGAGCATGGTCATATGATCGGTCTTGTAGACCTGATGACAGCGAAAGTGAGCCCAGACCTGTTCGAGCTCAGCGATCGCGGAGCGATACCGCTCAGCCCTGGACGCCAGAACGACAGCATTCACAGCTCCCGCCGACGTACCGCTTATTATTGGGAATGGATTCGGGCTCGATTTTGGCAATAATTCGGCCAATGCCTTGAGGACCCCGACCTGAAATGCACCGCGCGCACCTCCACCAGGCAGTACCAGCGCTGTTCGTATCGAATCAGATTGATTGGTCATAAGGCTCATTCAAAGTAGTACGGTTCGTTAGCAAGCAGCGTATTATAAGGCCACACCCACTGGCCATACCCGATTTGTTATGCGCCCGCCCTGAAAATACGGACCCTGATCATGAAGCGTTTTATTACCATCGCCCTCGCCACTTTGCTCGCATTAGTCACCTGGCTGTCGTTTACATCCCCGGGTATCGCTAATGATCAGCCGCTGGTTGGTAGTCCGGCGCCAGAATTTGAGCTTAACGACCAGGATGATCAGCTGCATTCACTCGAAGACTATCGCAATCAGTGGGTCGTGCTCTATTTCTACCCCAAAGACGAGACACCCGGCTGCACCACAGAAGCCTGCGAGTTCCGCGACAACATTTTCGCGTTTCGGGACCTGAACACTCAAATTCTTGGCGTGAGCCTGGACGATGTCGAATCACACAAAGCGTTTTCTGAGAACCATGGATTACCATTTCCCTTACTCGCTGATCCGGATGGCAACACCTCAACTGCTTACGGTGTGAAGACGCGGATGTTCGGCATGACCGTCGCCAAGCGACAAACCTTTCTTATCGGCCCCGACGGCGTCATCGCGAAACATTATGCGAAGGTAAAGCCGAACGAGCATTCGGCTGAAGTGTTGGCAGACCTGAAGGAACTAGGCGCCGGCACCTGAACTAGTGCAAAGCCTTGATGGCTTCATCAAGTCCGGCGATAGTGAGTGGATACATTCGATCATCCATTAGTTCTCTAACCAGCTTCACAGAAGGCGTGTAATCCCACCGGGCTTTTGGTTCCGGATTAAGCCAGATCGCTTTCGGGTATGTTCTGAGTAAGCGCTTCATCCACACTGCTCCGGGCTCTTCATTCCAGTGCTCTACACTGCCACCTGGATACGCGATCTCATACGGGCTCATGGTCGCATCACCGACGAAGATCAGCTTGTAGTCCGATGCGTATTTATGAGTGATATCAAGCGTCGGCGTCTTTTCTGACTGCCGGCGGCGATTGTCTTTCCACATATTTTCGTACACGAAATTGTGGAAATAGAAATACTCGAGATGCTTGAATTCGCTGCGCGCTGCGGAAAACGTTTCCTCGCAAATTCGAACGTGGTCATCCATCGAACCGCCGATGTCCAGGCACAAGAGCACCTTTACCGCATTGTGTCGTTCCGGGACCATGCGAATATCCAGCATCCCCCCATTACGAGCCGTTTTATCGATCGTGTCGTTTAAGTCCAGCTGATCCGCCGCGCCTTCACGCGCAAATTTTCGCAGGCGGCGCATCGCTACTTTAATATTGCGGGTTCCGAGCTCTACTGAATCGTCAAGATTGCGGTACTCGCGCTTGTCCCAGACCTTCACGGCGCTGCGATTTCGAGACCCTTGCTGGCCGATTCGAACGCCTTCCGGGTTGTAGCCGTAAGCGCCGAAGGGCGACGTTCCGGCAGTGCCGATCCATTTGTTGCCGCCCTCGTGGCGTTCATCCTGCTCATCCAGCCGTTCCTGCAGGGCCTTCATCAGTTCCTCGAATCCACCCATCGATTCGATGAGCTTGCGCTCTTCCTCGGACAATGAGAGCTCGGCCTGCCGTTGCAGCCACTCCTCCGGTATGTCCTGCATCAGGTCGGAAAGGGAATCGTCCACGCCTTTGAAGTAAGCGCCAAAGATTCGATCGAAACGATCCAGGTGGGATTCGTCTTTCACCAATGATGCTCGTGCCAAAAAGTAAAAGTTGTCCATGCTCTGACCGGCCAAACCGCTTTGCATCGCCTCATGCAAAGTCAGCAGCTCTGTAATCGACGTTTTCATGCCGCCTTCGCGCAGTGCATAAAAAAACGGAATCAACATAGTCGGAGCGAATGCCGCTATTGCGGATTCGTGCGGCGATCGAGAAACACGAGTTGTTCGAATAAGTGAACATCTTGCTCGTTCTTTAGCAGCGCGCCGTATAGCGGCGGAATAGCGCTCTTCGAATTTTCGCTGCGCAGTGCTTCAATTGGGATGTCCTCGGCGAGCAATAATTTGATCCAGTCGAGGAGTTCAGACGTCGACGGTTTTTTCTTCAGCCCGCGCACGTCTCGTACTTTGTAAAACGCGTTCAATGCTTCGGTAAGCAGCGCTTTCTTAAGACCAGGAAAATGTACGTCAACAATTCTGGACATTGTCTCCTGATCCGGAAACTTGATGTAGTGAAAGAAACAGCGGCGCAGGAATGCGTCCGGCAGTTCTTTTTCGTTGTTGCTGGTTATCAGAATGATCGGACGATGCTTTGCAGTGACCAGTTTCTTCGTCTCGTAGACGTAGAACTCCATTCGATCGAGTTCCTGCAACAAGTCGTTCGGGAATTCGATATCGGCCTTGTCAATTTCATCGATGAGCAATACAGGCTGTTCGTCCGAGTCGAAAGCCTCCCACACTTTGCCGGGCATGATGTAGTTCGATATATCGTGCACTTTGTCATCGCCCAACTGCGAGTCCCGCAAGCGAGCCACGGCGTCGTACTCGTACAGGCCCTGTTGTGCCTTGGTTGTTGATTTAATGTGCCACTCGTACAGCGGCTTGCCCAGAGACTCGGCGATCTCAATCGCGAGCTGTGTCTTGCCAGTGCCGGGTTCGCCTTTGACAAGAATCGGGCGCTGCAGGGTAACGGCCGCATTGACCGCCATGCTCAGGTCATCGGTGGCAATGTAGGAGCTCGTTCCTTTGAATCTGTTATCTGACATCGGTATTTCCGGGCGAAGTGAGTCCGCTATCTTACCGCCTGTTTGGGGTCAGAGTCAGCGTGTGTTCGGCGACACCGGGCAAGAATGGGCTCGGTTGTCCATTTGCCCATTTGTCGTGTCCAACATCGTAGTAGTCGGAAAGCGGGTGTCCGCTCGCTCCGGCCGGCATATGTAAAAGGCCGTTCGCTTCATCACCAGGAGAAACCGAGAATCGCTCCGAGGCGCCAAACGAGCGGCCCTGCGCCTTGGGCATGTCGGAATCGCCGTTCAGCTGATCGGCGGGCATATCGAGCTTGCTGCCCAACAATGGAATGCTGCCGCTCAGCGGATGCCGAATCGCCATGGTATTCACCTCGCCCCACGTACGCTGCGATAGTGGGCCATCGTATTCGGTCGTGTAGTAGTCAATATTCTGCTTTACAGCGGCGACCAAAAACTGATCCCAGCTCTCGTAGTCGGCGGGCAACATGTGCAACGGACGTTCAGTCACCAGTGACCATAGCGGCGCTTCGAACTGATTGCTCTTGCGTAAACTAACGTCGTCACCGTAGGCATCGCGTGCCGGTGCCATCAGCGCATAAAAAACGCGGCTCTCGACTTCGAGGCGAAACGCCCTGACGAGACGATAGCCTACAGATTGGGGTGCGGCGCGCGGAATCCAGTCTTGCACCAGACGACGGTATTCAGCGAGATCCTCATCATCGGCTACAGCCGCCTCGTCGAGCACATCGAGAAGCAGGTCTCGCCAAGGCATCAGGAATATCGCGCGGTCGTCGAATTGAAGTGCAAGCATGTCGGCAGGCTCAAAAACGTCCTTCTCGAACAGGCCGTCGCGAATCTGCCGGGTCCTCGCGCCGAGGTCATAGCCACCATCACCGACGATCCGGAGCGCCTCCTCGTCGGTCACCCGGGAATTTGCCGTCCAGATGCGACCACTTTCCGGATTCACTACGCGCGGATAATCGTTGCTCGCAATCCATCCCAGCCATCCGTGCTCCTCACTCCAGTCAGCGGGCAACAGCGGATCGAAATCGGTCTTTTGGGGGAGTTTTCCGGCAATCGTCCAGGCAATGTTTCCTTCGGCGTCGCCTGTTACGAAATTCTGCGCCGGCATGCCCATCGTATTTGCAATATCCAGTGCTTCCGCTACCGACCGAGCAGCCTCAAGCCGCATGATATTCAGGTTGATCGCGCCCGGCTTGTGCGCCGTCCAGCTGACTGCGATCTCACCATCCGGATAATCCGTATCGGTCAGGACCGGACCCCAGACAGTCTCACGGACCTCAAAGACAACAGGATCGGCATACTTAACCTTGATCTCTTCCTTGTAGACGTCGAAGCTCATCTCGCCTTCCGGCGTCTTGTAAGTGTCCGCTTCGGCACCGGGCACCAAGACCACCGCGTCGGTGTAGTCGCCGTAGCTGTTGGTGTACCCCCATGCCATGTGAGTATTGCTTCCCGCTATGACAAACGGTGCGCCCGGCAAGGTAACGCCTGAAACATCGACAGGCTCATCGCCGTCGACAACGAGACGTGCGCGATACCAGATATTCGGCGTACTAAGACCAAGGTGCATATCATTCGAAACGAGCGCCCGACCATTCTCCGTCAGCGCGCCTGAAACAGCCCAGTTGTTGCTGCCGTTCAGATGTTTGCGTCCCTCTTCATCGGCGGACGGAGCTTCATCTGCTACATCCCTCAACGTATAGATATCAGCACTCGGTATCGCCGCGACGCTTCTCGGTTCGCCCATCAACGGCGCATCCCAAGGCGTACCCTGCGGATACATCCATGTATAAACCTCTTCGGGAAGAACGCTGTGTGCCAAACCGCGACGTACTTCTTTCGTCGCGCGCGAGTCATTGAGCTGCACAAACATCGCAAAAACGGCGAGGAGTGAATCTTCTGCTTTCCACGGCTGCGGTTTGACGCCCAATACGAAATACTCGAATGGACGCGCCTGCAGAGATTGCAGGCCCGCGTTTGCCCCATCGGCATAACGCTGCATCAAGTCGCGATCCGCCTTCGGCGATGCGGCAAGCAACTGTTGGGCGCGTGTACGGAAACGATGAAAACGATAGCGTTTGTCAATGTCGATCGCGACCGGCCCAACGATCTCGGACAGTTCGCCGGCCGCTTGTCGACGGATCATGTCCATCTGGAAGAAACGATCTTGCGCGTGCGCAAATCCTGTTGCGAACGCGAGGTCCTCGCGATCATTTGCCGTGATGACCGGGATTCCGGATGCGTCACGTTGAATGCTCGCCGCATTCACCAAACCGGATACCGTAAGCTCTCCGTCAAGTTGGGGGAGACTGGCTCGCATGGCCAACCACCCGGCCAGGCCCGCAAGAATGACGAGTATTGTCACGCCCACTAAGAGGCGGCCAGCAAGTTTCTTCATGAATCGGATCGGATCTCTATGACGGTCATTGAATTGGTGCTTCCCGAAATACCATCGAAATCACCTTTAGTTAATAGCGCGAGGTCACCGACACTGACAAGGCCCTTGGCCAGCAGCTTATCCATGATGTCCTGGTATAAACGTCGTGGATTTTCACCATCAATCTCGAAAAGGACGGGAAACACGCCACGGTACATCGCGACACGACGGCTTGTCTGAACGTGTGGCGTAAAAGCATAGATCGGCATATCGGAGCGAATACGCGACATCCAGCGGGTCGTCGACCCTGACTCGGTCAGGGCGATAATTGCTTTGACTGCCATGTGATTCGCGGCATACATCGTTGCCATGGCGATCGCCTCATCCACAAGATCAAAGCGCTCCTGCATGCGGTGACTGGTTTGACTAAAAGGAATCGGAAACTTTTCTGCGCCCACACAGACTTCGGCCATTGCAGCTATCGCCCCGGCGGGATAGGCACCCATCGCAGTCTCTCCGGATAACATCACGGCGTCGGTGCCATCGATTACGGCATTGGAGACATCCGATACTTCCGCACGTGTCGGAATCGGATTCTGGATCATCGATTCCATCATCTGCGTTGCTGTAATTACGATCTTATGCGCCTTGCGCGTCTTTCGAATTATCTTTTTCTGGATACCGATCAGCTCGGCGTATCCAATCTCGACACCCAGATCGCCGCGCGCGACCATGATGACGTCGGACGCATCAATGATGGAGTTAAGGTTCTCGACTGCTTCTGTACGCTCTACTTTGGCCACAATGAGTCCGTGACCGCCTGCCTTATGTAACAAGCGGCGTGCTTCCTCCACGTCCTCGCCGTTTCGGACGAACGAGACGGCCAGGAAGTCGAGTTCCATATCCGCGGCAAGTTTGATGTTTTCCTTGTCGATGTCAGTGAGTGCTGCGGCCGACAATCCGCCGCCTTTAAGGTTAATGCCTTTGTGGTCAGACAGAATGCCGCCATTGACGACCGTCGTATGAATTCGCGTTCCATCGATACTGTCGACACCGAGCGTTATGAGTCCATCATTCAGTAGCAAGACATTGCCTGGCTTAACATCGCGATGCAGCGTATCCAGCGCGACGCCAACGCCAGTCTCGTCGCCGTCCATCAAACCCAGAGTGCTATCAAGAAAGAATGCCGCGCCATCTTCCAGGCGAACACTGTGATCTTTGAAGCGCCGAATGCGAATCTTGGGCCCTTGTAAATCCCCCATGATGCCGACTTCACGGCCACAGGATTCAGCCGCCTTTCGCAGCAGCTCAGCGCGGCGTCTGTGGTCCGCGGCATCGCCATGAGAGAAGTTCAGGCGCGCAACGTCGAGGCCCGCTTCGATCATCGCACACAGTGTTTTTTCGTCGTCCGACGCTGGTCCCAGCGTCGCGACTATCTTGGTTCGTCTTAGCATCCGCGCGATTATTGCACAGCTGGGTGGCATTCGCTGATATCCTGCGGGTCCAAATTTTTGCAGAACGCGTTCAATGATTGACCGACGAAATTTTTTGAAATGTATCGCCGCGGCAGCGGCACCCGCGATTTCTGCCGCCTGTGTCCCGGTGCCCATGACGCGCGCTGACAGCTTGCGCGTTGACCCGAAGAGAATTATCGATCTCCCTGAAGGATTCAGCTACAACGTCGTCTCCCGGGCTGGCGACAAAATGAACGATCAGCTTAGGGTGCCGTTTGCCCACGACGGCATGGCCGCGTTCCCCGGCGAGAATGGTCGAGTAATTCTTGTTTGTAATCATGAACTTGGCATAAAACTGCGCGAGTTCGGACCGTTTGGCCCCTATCCTTTGGATATTCCCATACGCGTAGATAAGAGTCGTATCTACGACTATGGCCGTGGTCGTACGCCCGGTGCCGGCAGCACAACGACCACTATCTACAACCCTGAAACGGGAAAAACCGAGCGCCAGCATTTGAGCCTGACGGGTACCGAGCTCAACTGCGCCGGAGGACCGACCCCCTGGGGAAGTTGGCTGAGCTGCGAGGAATGCTTCACGTCACCGGGCAACGAACGCTACAAGAACGCGATCATGAAGCGTGAGGAGCGCCACGGCTATGTGTTTGAAGTACCGGCTTCCGCAACGAGCCTGATTGACCCTAAACCGATCAAGGCAATGGGACGTTTTGAGCACGAAGCGGTCGCGATCGACGAGAAAACCGGCATCGCCTATATGACCGAGGACCGTCACCACAGTTTGTTTTATCGCTACATTCCCGATGTTCCTGGAAAACTGATCGACGGTGGTCGCCTTCAAGCGTTGGCTATTATCGGTCGGCCGTCTCAACCGACGCACAATTGGTCAGCTGAAATGCTTGTGGGACTGCGCGACCCTGAACAGACGACGTGGATTGATCTGGATAACGTGGATTCGGATGTGAACGATCTGCGCCTGCGCGGCGCAGCCAACGGTGCAGCGACGTTCGCCCGAGGCGAAGGACTGTGCGCAACCGACGATGGGTTTGCTTTTACCTGCACCATTGGTGGTCCGGCGCGACTCGGGCAGGTATTCACCTACAACCCAAGTCCATATGAAGGCACAGACAGAGAAGGTGAAGCACCGGGGCAGATTGAACTCATCGCCGAATCAGACGTCAATTCTCTGCTACGCAATGCCGACAACCTTACTCAAGCCCCCTGGGGCGACCTTATAATCTGTGAGGACACGGCGAGTAACTGCGGAATCATCGGCATCCGGCCGGACGGTTCGCAATACGCGATCGCGGACAACGCCCACACGGAATCAGAGCTGGCGGGCGTTTGTTTCTCGCCGGACGGCAAGACCTTATTCGTCAACATCCAGTACCCGGGAATGACAATCGCTATCAGCGGACCGTGGTCGGAATTGGCCGGATGAATCCCGGCAGCTGATTTGTAAGTCCGATTCCTTCTCCACGGGACACAGTCGAAAAAATCGGACTTACAAATCAGCTGCCTCGTTTCTCCAGCATAGCCACGGCCGGTAGTTGCTTGCCTTCCACGAATTCGAGGAATGCACCACCACCGGTAGAGATATAGGAAATATTGTCGGCAACGCCGTATTTATCAATGGCTGCCAGCGTATCGCCGCCACCGGCTACGGAGAATGCGTTGCTCGCCGCGATAGCTTCCGCCAATACTTTGGTGCCGGATCCGAATTGATCAAACTCGAACACGCCAACCGGGCCGTTCCAGATGATTGTTCCCGCGCCCGCGAGGATTTCAGCGAATCGCTGCGCCGTCTCCGGACCGATATCCAGAATCAATTCGCTGTCAGTAACATCCGCGACGCCTTTCGTCGTGGCTGCCGCATCAGCCGAAAACTCATCAGCAACAACAACGTCGTCAGGTACCGGAATCTCCGCCCGATCGTCTTCGTTCGCCGTCAGGTCGCGCGCCGTATCCAGCATGTCTGGCTCGTACAGCGATTTCCCAACGCCGTGACCTGCCGCCGCGATAAACGTATTCGCGATACCGCCACCGACGATCAGGCAATCGACAACATCAGCAAGGGCGTCCAGAACGGTGAGTTTTGTCGACACCTTGGAGCCACCGACAATGGCGACGAACGGCCGTGCCGGTTCTTTCAAAGCCTTCCCCAGTGCCTCAAGTTCAGCGACCAGCAAAGGACCGGCACACGCGATCGGCGCGTGTTCGGCGACGCCATAGGTACTCGCTTGTGCCCGGTGCGCCGTGCCAAAGGCATCCATCACGAAAACATCGCACAGCGATGCCATCTGCTTGGCGAGCGTATCGTCACAGGCTTTCTCACCCGTCAGAAAACGGACGTTTTCCAGCAGCACGATCTCACCCGGCGAAACACTGACGCCGCCGATCCATTCCTTGGCCAGCGGCACATCACGGCCCAACAATTCCGCAATTCGTTCAGCGACAGGCTTTAATGAATACTTCTCGTTCGGCTGCCCTTCCGTTGGCCGACCGAGATGTGACATCAGCATCACCGCGGCACCCGCATCCAGCGCAGCCTTGATCGTTGGCAAGGCTGCGCGTATGCGTGCGTCCGAGCTTACACGGCCATCAGCAACGGGAACGTTAAGGTCTTCCCGAATAAGAACCCGTTTGCCCGACAACTCAACGTCGGACATTTTGATGACGGACATGTGCGCTCCTGCCTTGCTGGCTTGCTTACTTCGCGTTGACGAGTGCGACGGTCATGTCGAGCATTCGATTGGAGAAGCCCCACTCGTTGTCGTACCAGGACAATACCTTCACGAGATTGCCTTCCATAACCTTGGTCAGACCGGCGTCATAAGTTGACGAATGCGGGTCGTGGTTAAAGTCGATCGAAACCAGCGGCTCATCGTTATACGCCAGAATGCCTTTGAGTGGACCCTCGCTGGCCGCGCGTAGAATGTCGTTGATCTCGTCAACCGAAGTATCACGTTCGGCAACGAAGGTCAGATCGACCGCCGAAACATTAATCGTCGGAACTCGCATTGAGAAGCCATCCAGCTTGCCGTTGAGTTCTGGCAGAACCAGGCCCACTGCCTTGGCTGCGCCGGTACTCGTCGGGATCTGCGACATCGTGCCCGAACGGGCGCGACGAAGATCGGAATGGTAGACGTCAGTCAGAACCTGATCATTGGTGTAGGCGTGGATCGTGGTCATGATGCCGTGCTTAACGCCAATGGCTTCATGCAAGGGCTTCACCAACGGTGCCAGACAGTTCGTCGTACAAGAAGCATTCGAGATGATCGTATGATTCGCTGTCAGGTCCTGGTGGTTGACGCCAAAGACGAACGTGCCATCAATATCCGCGCCACCGGGAGCGGAAAGAACCACTTTCTTCGCGCCGCCCGCAATGTGCTTGCCCGCTGTTTCCGCTGTCCGGAATAAGCCGGTGCATTCGAAAACGACGTCTACGCCAAGCTCACCCCACGGGAGTTTCGCTGGATCACGTTCGGAAAATACCTTGATGCGATCGCCATTGACGATGATGTCGCCGCCGTCCACTTCGACTTTGCCGTCGAACTTGCCGTGCGTCGTGTCGTAGCGCGTCAGATGCGCGTTCGTGTTTGCATCGCCAAGGTCGTTCAACGCAACTACGTCGAACTCGTCCGTGCGGCCGTACTCGTGAATAGCGCGCACGATGTTGCGCCCGATGCGGCCGTAGCCATTGATACCGATCTTTATTGCCATTTTCCTAGTGCTCCAGTGCTTAGTTCAATACGTCTTTAGCGACAGTAACTACGTTGCTTGTCGAAAAGCCGAAGTACTCAAATAATTCTTCCGCCGGCGCCGATTCGCCGAAACGATCGAGTCCGATAATCTGTCCTGCTGGTCCCGCAAAACGCCACCAACCCTCTGTCACTCCCGCCTCAATCACTACTCGCGCAGTCACCGCAGCCGGTAGCACAGACTCTTTGTAATCCGCGCTTTGTACGTCGAACACGTCAGTACAAGGCATAGACACCACACGCGCTTTCACGCCGTCGGCGGCCAGGGCCTCCGCGGCAGAAACCGCGAGAGCCACCTCGGACCCCGTCGCAATGAGGAGAATATCCGCTACTCCGTCGGTGTCACGCAATACGTAACCGCCACGGGTAATATCCGAAATCTGTTTGGCATCGCGTGCCTGATGCGGCAAACCCTGCCTTGTCAGAATTAGACTTGTTGGGCCGTCCTGACGCTCAATTGCGTAACGCCAGGAGACTGCGGTTTCGACAGTATCACAGGGACGCCAAACGCTCATGTTCGGCATCAGGCGAAGCGAAGCGGTGTGTTCGACAGGTTGATGGGTCGGCCCGTCTTCGCCCAGGCCGATCGAGTCATGGGTGTAGACCAGAACGTTCTGAATCTTCATTAAGGCAGCCATACGCAATGCGTTGCGTGAGTAGTCCGAGAAGGTCAGAAACGTTCCGGAGTACGGCAGAAACCCGCCGTGCAAGCGCATGCCATTACAGATAGCCGTCATGCCGAACTCACGAACACCGAACCAGACGTAGTTGCCGGCCGCATCGTCGCCGGAGATCGGTACCGATCCGTTGTGTTTGGTCAGGTTGGAGCCGGTCAGGTCGGCGGACCCACCCGCCATTTCGGGTAGCCCTGGTGCAAAGGCGTTCAATGCAATCAAAGACGCTTTGCGCGTCGCAACCTTTTCGCCTGCCGCGTCGATATCCGCGATCGCTTTATCGGCAAGCTCACTCCAGTTCTCGGGCAAGCGACCTGCCATGCGGCGTTCGAACTCGGCCGCGAGTTCTGGATGCTTGGCACTGTACGCGGCAAATTCCTTATCCCATACACCTTCAAAAATGGCACCACGTGCTTCGCCGTTCCAGTTCGCTGCGATATCGGCAGGAATTTCGAACGGCGCCGATTCCCAGCCCAATTCTTTGCGAACCGCAGCGACCTCATCAACACCAAGCGGCGCGCCGTGCGTCGACGCCGTACCCTGCTTATTCGGCGAACCGAAACCAATAATAGTCTTGCAGCAAATCAAGGTCGGTCGATCGCTGTCCGCTTTCGCTTGCTCGATGGCTGTCGAAATAGCTGCCGCATCGTGGCCGTCGACATCAGGAATCACCTGCCAACCGTAAGCGTCGAATCGCTTGGGGGTGTCGTCCGTAAACCAAGCGTCCACCTCACCATCGATAGAAATATTATTGTCATCGTAAAAACAAATAAGTTTGCCGAGTTTAAGGGTTCCCGCCAGCGAGCAAGCTTCGTGCGAGATGCCTTCCATCAGACAGCCGTCGCCAAGGAACACCCAGGTTTTGTGATCGACGATCTCGTGGCCCGGACGATTGAACTCCGCGGCGAGCATTCTCTCAGCCATCGCCATACCGACGCCGTTGGCGACACCCTGGCCCAGTGGGCCGGTGGTCGTCTCAATCGGGCCGCCGGGCTCGTACTCCGGGTGACCCGCGGTCTTGAAACCAAACTGGCGGAAGTTCTTAAGTTGCTCAATCGGAAAGTCCTCGTAGCCGGTCAGATGCAACAGGCTGTAGAGGAGCATCGATGCGTGCCCGTTCGACAACACGAATCGATCGCGGTTGGCCCATTGTGGATTCGCCGGATTGTGAGCGAGGTGATCATTCCAGAGGACTTCCGCGATGTCGGCCATGCCCATCGGAGCGCCAGGATGCCCTGAATTGGCGGCTTGTACCGCGTCCATGCTCAGGGCTCGAATCGCATTCGCGAGATCGCGCCGAGCTGGCTGGCCGGCGTCTGGGTTTGAATTTGACATTAATAACCTGCGTTGTTGTTGGGCCTTGATGGGCTCTATTTATGGAGGGTAATTGTCGGAAACAGTGAGCGGCGCATTTTCCCTGTTATAGAGGGCCGCATCAAGGGTACAATGCGCCACCCCTAAATTCTGGATTTACACAAACCATGTCTGACGCATTCCTTTTTACGTCCGAATCGGTCTCCGAAGGCCATCCGGATAAGATTTCCGACCAAATTTCTGACGCTATTCTAGACGCTATCATCGCCGAAGACCCCAAGGCGCGCGTCGCCTGCGAGACCATGGTCAAAACCGGCATGGTTGTTGTGGCTGGCGAGATTACGACCAGCGCCTGGGTCGACATGGAAGAGATCGTGCGCGAGGTTGTGCTCGACATCGGCTACGACGAATCCGGCAAGGGTTTTGATGGCGCGACCTGCTCCGTCCTGAACGCGATCGGCAAGCAGTCTCCGGATATTGCGCAGGGTGTTGACCGTGAGTCTGATGAGAAGCAAGGCGCCGGTGACCAGGGATTAATGTTCGGTTACGCGTGTAACGAAACAGATGTCCTGATGCCCGCGCCGATTACGTATGCGCATCGTCTGGTGCAGCGTCAGGCTGAAGTTCGCAAAAACGGCACCTTGCCGTGGCTGCGCCCGGATGCGAAAAGCCAGGTGACTTTTAATTACGTCGACAACAAACCTGTGTCTATCAACGCCGTCGTTCTTTCCTCGCAGCATTCACCGGAAGTATCGATGGAAGACCTGCGCGAAGGCGTTATGGAAGAAATCATCAAGCCGACTCTACCGGCGAATTTGTTGGGCGCCGATACGAAATATCACATCAACCCAACCGGTCGATTCGAAATCGGTGGCCCAATGGGCGACTGCGGGCTGACCGGCCGCAAGATTATTGTCGATACTTACGGCGGTTCAGCACGCCATGGCGGCGGCGCATTTTCGGGCAAAGACCCGTCTAAGGTTGACCGCTCTGCCGCTTACGCCAGCCGCTACGTCGCCAAGAATATCGTTGCAGCCGGCCTGGCCGATCGTTGCGAGATTCAGGTGTCTTATGCGATCGGTGTCGCAGAACCAACATCGATAAGTGTGCAAACATTTGGCACCTCGAAACATTCTGATACAAAACTTACAGAACTCATCCGCGAGTATTTCGATCTCACACCGTTTGGAATAATGAAAATGCTCGATCTGTTGAAGCCGATCTATCGCCAGACCGCTGCATACGGACACTTCGGCCGGGAAGATATTGATCTCAGCTGGGAACATACAGACAAGGCAGAAGCTCTCAAGGACGCTGCTGCTTAATTAGATTTTTAAGGAGATACACCATGAGCAGTCAAGCTCAAGCCGTGCAGAAGAATGACTATAAAGTCGCCGACATTTCATTGGCAGACTTTGGACGCAAGGAAATTGCTATCGCCGAGACGGAAATGCCCGGGCTCATGGCACTTCGTGAAGAATACAAGGGCAAGAAGCCGCTAGCCGGCGTGCGCCTCACCGGCTGTCTGCATATGACCATCCAGACCGCCGTTTTGATCGAGACACTGCATGAGCTCGGCGCCGACATTCGCTGGTCGTCCTGCAACATCTTTTCGACACAGGATCATGCTGCGGCCGCCATCGCGGATTCGGGCGTTCCTGTGTTTGCCTGGAAAGGCGAGACCGAAGACGAGTACTGGTGGTGTGTTGAACAAACCATCAATGGCCCCGATGGCTGGCAGCCGAACATGATTCTCGACGACGGCGGTGATCTCACGCAGATCCTGCATGACAAGTATCCCGAGATCATGAAGGGCGTTAGAGGTTTGTCCGAAGAAACGACCACTGGCGTGAAGCGCCTGTACGACATGATGAAGGACGGCTCTTTGGCGTGCCCCGCTTTCAACGTCAACGATTCAGTCACCAAGTCCAAGTTCGACAACCTCTACGGCTGTCGCGAATCCCTGGTTGATTCTATCAAGCGCGCCACGGACGTCATGGTCGCCGGAAAGGTCGCCGTTGTATGCGGCTACGGTGATGTGGGCAAAGGCTGTGCTCAGTCTCTCAGAGGATTGGGCGCGACGGTTTTTGTCACTGAAATTGATCCGATCTGCGCGCTGCAGGCGTCGATGGAAGGTTATCGCGTGGTCAAGCTTGATGACATCATCGACAAGGTCGATATCGTCGTAACCGCAACCGGCAATTACCACATTGTTTCGGGCCCGCAGATGGAACGCATGCGCAATCAGGCCATCATTTGCAACATTGGCCATTTTGACAATGAAATCGATGTCGCCTACCTCAAGCAATTCGAGTGGGAAAACATCAAACCGCAGGTTGATCACATCATTTTCCCGGACGGCAAACGCATTATTCTGTTGGCCGAAGGTCGCCTCGTGAATTTAGGCTGCGGTACCGGACATCCGAGTTTCGTCATGTCGAATTCGTTTACCAACCAGGTTCTTGCTCAAATTGAACTTTGGGAGAACGCCGACAATTACGCCAAGGAAGTCTACGTGCTGCCCAAGAACCTCGATGAGAAAGTTGCTCGCTTGCACCTTGACCGCATCGGTGCGAAGGTCACTGAACTGTCCGACGAACAGGCCGCTTACATCGGCGTTGACAAGGCCGGGCCGTACAAGCCGGAGCATTACCGCTACTAGTATTCCGTCGAGAGGAAGTCCTTATTCAAGCGACCGCTGACGCAACTGACAGTGATTCGATCCGGGTTCTCCACCTGACGGATCCGCATCTGTTCGCCGATGCCGACGGAGACCTCCGCGGGACCGTTACGCAAGAGTCGCTGCAACGGGTACTCGACCATTATCAAGCCGGTGATTGGCACGCTGACCGCGTGCTGATCACCGGTGATTTGATTCAGGATGACTCGGCAGAAGCCTACGAGCGCTTCCGCAATCTACTCCTGCCACTGAATATGCGCATGCACTGCGTGCCTGGCAATCATGATGTTCGCGATCTGATGCGCCCAATATGCAGTCGCCCGCCTTTTTCCTACTGCGCCAAAGAAGAAGTTGGCGACTGGTTGTTACTCGGTCTGGATAGCTGTATCACAGGCGATGCTGGCGGCGAAATCGCGACCGAAGAATTTGAGCGACTCGACAAGATTATCGAGGAAAGCTCGGCGCCCCATATCATGGTTAACCTGCACCATCCGCCGGTACCCATGGGCAGCAAGTGGCTGGATACGGTCCTCTTGCGCAATGGAGACAAACTACTGGAGCGTCTGGAAGCGGACGGCCGAGTTCGACTATTGGTGTTCGGCCATGTCCACCAACCGTATGACGCCGAACACAACGGCATACAAGTCGTCGGCACGCCATCGACCTGCAGTCAGTTCAAGCCGGGCAGCGACGATTTTGCGCTTGACGATCGTCCACCCGCCTATCGCCGTATCACGCTATCCGCTGATGGCAGCTGCGACTCCGAGTTAATCTGGGTAACCGAATGAAAAAATCTGTGAGCATTTTTTTGCTGGCATTGCTGGCTCTGCCCGTTTATGCCGATGACACCGGGCACCCGGTAACGTTGTGGGAAGTCGCAGGCGCGAATAACTCTGTCTATTTGCTGGGTTCAATACACCTCCTGCGTGAGCAGGACTACCCGCTGCCCAGGATACTGGATGTCGCCTACGCCGACGCCGAAGTGCTGATCATGGAAGTGGATATGGACGATCTCGATCCATTCGCCACGCAAGCGGCTTTTACGACCTACGGCGTATTACAGGACGACAAGACCTTACGTGACTTGATGGGTGAGGACGCGTATCAGCAGGCAGCCACGGCTGCAGATGCGGTTGAAATCCCTCTCGAGATGCTCAACAAGACCGAGCCCTGGTATGCGGCGATGACGATTCAAATCATGCTGTTGGGCAGGATCGGGTTTAATCCCGCGCTCGGCATTGAGATGTACATGATGTCTAAAGCGGCGAGTGACGGCAAACCGATTGAAGGGTTCGAAACGATTGAGGAACAGATTCAGTTTCTCGATGGCATGTCGCTGCAGGCGCAGCGAGACATGTTGCTATCTACCCTGACTGAGGGCGCCAAACTCAGCGAAATGATGGACGACCTCATCGAAGCCTGGCGGCGCGGCGATGTCGAATTCCTCCAGTCCGGCATGCTGGACGATCTCGAAGACCACCCGGAACTCAACAAAGCACTGGTTACGGACCGCAACGCGCGCTGGGTTGATCGTATTGAAGACCTGCTGGACGACAAAGACGACTACCTGATTATCGTCGGTGCACTGCATCTTGTCGGCGAAAATGGCGTACCGGAGCAATTGCGTGCCAATGGACGCGACGTTCAACAGTTGAGCGAGCCACCAACAGTCCGGTAGGATGCGCCCTCCTCAGGAGGATATTCATGAGTCTGTTTACTAACGCGCAAGCCGTCATCGCCGGTGGCGTCAATTCCCCTGTCCGCGCATTCGCGGGTGTCGGGGGCGAACCTGTCTTTTTCAAGAGCGCTGATGGCGCCTACCTCGAAGCCGAAGACGGTCGTCGCTTCATCGACTACGTTGGCTCATGGGGACCGATGATTCTGGGGCACAGTCACCCTGCGGTTATCGCAGCGGTAACCGAAACGGCGCAAAGTGGCCTGAGCTTCGGTGCACCGTGCGTGCTGGAAACGCGCATCGCCGAGAAGATCTGCGAGTTGGTGCCATCGATCGAAAAGGTCCGCATGGTCAGCTCCGGCACGGAAGCGACGATGAGCGCCATTCGACTCGCTCGAGGGCATACGCGGCGCGACAAGATCATCAAATTCGAGGGCTGTTATCACGGCCACTCCGACTCGCTTTTGATCAAAGCGGGTTCCGGCGCGCTGACTCTTGGCGTTCCCAGTTCGCCGGGCGTTCCGGCGGGGCTCGCAGAACATACGATTACTTTGCCGTACAACGATATTGGCGCGCTGGAAGCGGTATTTGGCGAAGTTGGCCGACAGATCGCCTGCGTGATTGTTGAACCGATTGCCGGCAACATGAATATGGTACCGCCCGTCGCGGGATTCCATGAAAAGTTGCGCGAGCTTTGTACCGCATCGGGTACTGTTTTGATTTTCGACGAAGTCATGACCGGCTTTCGCGTTGCCAAGGGCGGCGCGCAATCGATCTTTGGCATCACGCCTGATCTAACCACGCTCGGCAAAATCGTCGGCGGCGGAATGCCGGCTGCCGCGTTCGGCGGTCGCGCAGACATCATGGCAAGCCTCGCTCCCGACGGACCCGTTTATCAGGCTGGAACGCTTTCAGGCAATCCAGTAGCAATGGCTGCCGGACTCGCAACGCTTGAGTTGATCGATGCACCCGGATTCTACGAATCGCTAACGGCGAAAACAACACAACTGATTCACGGTCTGGACTCTGCTGCCGAGGACGCGGGAATCGGAATGGCGACGGAATGCGAAGGCGGAATGTTCGGCCTGGTGTTTACCGACGCCCCGTCGGTCCGAAGTTTTGATCAGGTAGCGGCGGCCGACGTCGAACGATTCAAGAAGTTCTTCCACGGCATGTTGAACGAAGGCATCTATTTGGCTCCTTCAGCATTCGAAGCAGGATTTGTATCGGCCGCGCACGGCGATGAAGAAATAAACGCGACGATCGCTGCTGCGGCTAAGGTTTTCGCTTCGCTTTAGCGTCTTTACTGACTGGTCGGTTCGCGAACCGACTCTAATAGTCCACCGACCAGCTTCAGACGCGCGGCAGTATCGCTACTCTCGAGACTCAACTGTTTTTGTTCCAGATCAATTGGCAGGATTTCGAGAAAGCGATACGTCACCCATACCGCGTCTTGATACTCGCGACTTTCCGAGTCATAGAGAGATCCAAGATCGTCCAGCACGTTGGCGAGCATGTCGGGCAAAGCTCGATACTCTTCCGGCAACGGCATAGGCGCCTCCGGCTCGATCAACTCGACATCGCCGATATTCAAGCCGTCATGCTGCCGCTCGTTCGCGATCAGCCGAAATCGTTGGCCACCTAAGGCCGTTATTCCGAGCAGCCCATCGCTGCCCGGGTAGAAATCTGTGACTTTCGCCAAGGTGCCAACTTCGTGGGTCGCCGAAGGCCCAGTCTCCTTGCCATCCTTGATCAGCAAGACGCCAAACGGCGTGTCTGTCTTCATGCAGGCGCTGATCATGTCGACATAGCGAGATTCGAAGATCCTGAGCGGCAAAGGACCGCCCGGGAACAACACGGCATTCAATGGAAAGATCGGTATACGCACAATTATTAGTATAGGCCGTGTTCAGGTGCCGCGCGTTCTCTGCAGCAATGCCGTCAGCGTTTGTCTTGCAGAGCCGAAGCTCCCGTTGCTCATGAAGACTATCTGATCGCCGCCCAACACCTTTTTCGACATATCGTTGACCAGCTGGTCGTAGTCCCTGTGCACGCTCAGCTTGTCGCCCAGAGACTCCAGCGACGCGTCGAAGCCATCACCCATACCTTCGGGCCGATACATCCAGACGAGATCGGCTTCGCTCAGTGATTTCGCCAGCACGTCATTGTGAACGCCGAGCTTCATGGTATTCGAGCGCGGCTCGATCGCAACCACAACGCGTTGACCCGGATAGCGTCGACGCATCGATGCGATGGCTTTTTTGATGGCTGTCGGGTGGTGCGCGAAGTCATCGTAAATGGCGATATTGGCTACCGTCGCTGTTCGCTCCATACGACGCTTCACACCCTGAAATCGAGACAGAGCTTCGACCGCGCGATCGAAGCTTACGCCCACAGAAACTGCGGCAGCCACCGCCGCCATGGCGTTGTCGAGATTGTGATAGCCGCCCATGTGCCAGCGTGTTTCAGCGACCGCACCCGATGGACTTCGCATGCCGACGTGGCGTTCAACTTTATCGCCGAAGCGACCGATCCAATCGTTGTCGTCACTGGTGCCAAACGTCTGCACCGGCGTCCAGCGACCCATTTCGAATAATCGCTTCAGGTTTGTGTCGCTGCCGTTACTGATGATATGGCCATCGCCAGGCACCATTCGCAGGAGTTGATGGAACTGCCACAAAATGGCGTCCATATCTTTGTAGATATCGGCGTGGTCAAACTCGAGATTATTGAGAATCACGGTTCGGGGTCGGTAGTGAACGAACTTGGCGCGCTTGTCGAAGAACGCCGTATCGTATTCGTCGGCCTCGACCACAAAGAAACGCGATTTCCCGAATCGGGCTGAGGTGCCGAAGTTCGTTGGGATGCCACCGATCAGAAAGCCGGGCTCGAGGCCAGCGTCTTCGAGAATCCACGCCAGCATGGCGGCCGTCGTCGTTTTGCCATGGGTTCCGGCCACAGCAATCACGTGGCGATCGTGAAGGACATTTTCGGCAAGCCACTGAGGGCCGGATGTATAGCGGTGGTTGTTGTCGAGCATTGCTTCAACCACTTCAACACCGCGACTCATGACGTTGCCAACGACAACGCTGTCCGGATCAATCGCGAGCTGTTCCGCATCCACGCCTTCATGAATATCGATTCCGAGCTCTTTCAGCTGCGTGCTCATCGGCGGATACACATTGCGATCGCAACCGGTGACTGTGTGGCCAGCCGACCGCGCAAGCGCGGCGACACCGCCCATAAATGTTCCGCAAATACCAAGTATGTGTATGTGCATGTTGTCCTAGGTCGCGGATTCAAGCATCGGCTTGAAGACTGCGTACAGCTGAAGTTGTCCGATTAGAACGGCCAGCGCGATCAAAAAGCCGATCGTCCATTGCCGATCAATGGTGCGTGCAATGATATGTCCTTCTACCGGTATGGACCACAACCAGATCAACTGCACCGCGAGTTCGGATTCATTCTCCGTGACCATCATGGGCAAGACCAGGCGTCCGCTGTAAAGGACGATGCTGAACAGGACGCTACAGCCAAGCAGTGCGGTAAAGCACCGAGTTAGCCGTTCGCGGCGACCGAACGCACTGACGACTGCCGCGTAGATAGCCAGACCGGAGATCGCTAACGTCAGGTCTATGAGGAGGCTTGAATTCTTGTAGGTCTCGATCAGGACGACAGCGAACAGCCCGACCATAAACCAGAGAAACGCCACAACGACTAACAGAAACGTCGAATGCGGAATGTCGTCAGGTCCCTTCCGCAGCAGAATGATCTCGCCAAATGTTTTGAATAGAGTTAGCACGCTGCTGATCATCGCATGTTAACCTCAGATTCTGAATATCGACTGCGTTGCACCAATGCCCGACTACCTATTTGTCGATCACCCCGACAACATCAGCCAAGACATCACCGGACACGCCCGACTCGGCGTCGACACGGAATTCATGCGTGAAAAAACCTATTTCGCGCAGCTTTGTCTCGTTCAGATATCAACGCCAGACACTATTTTTTGCGTTGATCCGCTGGTTGATCACAGTCAATCTGAATTCTGGGCGCAACTCCTTGCCTGCAGTTGGGTCGTTCATTCCGCGCGGCAGGATATTGAGGTTGTGTATCAGACCGCTGGCCAGATGCCCCACGAAATCTTCGACACTCAGGTGGCTGCAGGACTGCTAGGCATGCCGGCGCAAATGGGTTACGCCGGGCTGGTGAAAGAACTCTTCGATGTCGACATGGCCAAGTCACACACACGCGCTGACTGGACGCGACGACCGCTCGCCGAAGCCGTCCTCGACTACGCCGCAGAAGATGTCGAATACCTGTTGCCAGCCGCGGACATCCTGTCGGAGAATCTGGATAAGAAAGGTCGCCTCGACTGGGCTCGCCAGGATTCCAGTTTGCTGCTCGACAAACGACTCTATGAGATTTCCGGTGATCAGGCTGTTGATCGACTCAAAGGCGCCCGCAATTTCCGCGGTACCAAACGCGCTGCAGCGGTTCGTCTTGCGGCTTGGCGGGAAGAAGAAGCGATTCGCCGTGATCGACCGCGGCAATGGATTATTCGAGACAACGTGTTACTCGACATCGCCTACAAACTGCCGACCAGTGAGAAACATCTCACCTCTATCGAGGGCATGCCTCCCAAATTACTCAACAGAGTTGGCAAGCAGTTGATTGACCTTGTCGGCGCTTCAAAGGGTGACGAAAACGACTACCAGCCACCCTCACCTCCTGACGAGGCGCAGAAAGCCTTACTGAAAGACATGCAGTCTCAGGTCGCTGACTGCGCCAGGGATCTCAACGTCGCCGCCGAGACGGTAGCGTCAAAACGCGAGCTGTCAGCGGTAATCACTTCAGGAACGCAAGAATCGCGCGTCTTCCAGGGTTGGCGCCGCGAATTAATCGGTGAGCAGCTTCTTCAGCTGCTGTAGGAGCGCGTCTTACGCGCGAAGCGAAGCGGCGGCCGCGAGGCCGCGAAAAACATGAGTTGATGTCGCGCGTGGGACGCGCTCGTACAGGAATCGCGCGTAAGACGCGTTTATGCCCGTTTGGGTGCTCCTACGGGGATAGTGCTGTCGTTAGTCGACCGTAGACCTCATCGATAGAACCCTCAGCATCGATAGTCACGAGCTTCGATCGCTCGCGATAAAAGTCGATCAGCGGTTCCGTGTTGTCGCGATAGACGTCCAAGCGATTACCGATCGTCTCTTCATTGTCATCTTCGCGATGCACCAGTTCGCCGCCCGCATTTGTGCACTCGTCTATTTCATCCTGGGACGAGAAGTACACATTCAGAAGCTTCCCGGTCAACGAACAGGTACGACGACCCGTCAGGCGCTTCATCAGGATATCGAAATCGACATCCATCAAAACCGCGGTATCGAGCGGCGTGCCCAGTTCGTCCAGCAGCTCTTCAAGATCGAGCGCTTGCTGTGTCGTACGCGGAAATCCGTCCAGGATGAATCCATCCTTAGCATCGGGTTGGCCAAGTCGCTCGCTGATAATGCCCAGCACCACGTCGTCGGGCACCAGATTACCGGCATCCATCAGCGTCTTTGCTTTCAATCCGAAGCGAGTTCCTTTGGTAACGGCCTCGCGCAGCATGTCGCCGGTGGAAACCTGCGGAATATTCTCGTCCGCCATCAATTTCTTGGCCTGAGTGCCCTTGCCAGATCCGGGCGCGCCCAGTAGTACGATTCGCATTTGTCTTTTCTCTCAATTACGGCGCCAATATCAGCGCGATGTACGCTACCGAGAAAGGACATTGAGGTCAATGCGGGTTATCCTCTCACGCCTCAAAACAACGCGAACAGGGAACTCACAATCATGTCTGCCAGGAATGCCTTTTACGCCCAGTCGGGTGGTGTTACCGCCGTTATCAACGCATCAGCCTGCGGTGTCATCGAAACAGCACGCAAGCACAGCAACAAGATCGCCAATGTCTACGCTGGTCGAAACGGCATCATAGGTGCTTTAACCGAGGACATGATCGATACCAACAAGGAAAGCGCATCGGCTATCGCGGCATTGATGTATACACCCGGCGGCGCGTTTGGTTCAGCCCGCTACAAGCTCAAAGGCATTGAAGAGAACCGCGCAGAGTACGAACGGCTGATCGAAATTTTCAAAGCGCACGACATCGGCTACTTCTTCTACAACGGCGGCAATGACTCGATGGATACCGCGCATAAAGTATCGCAGATATCGAAGTCCATGGGCTTCCCGGTAACCTGCCTGGGTGTCCCAAAAACGGTCGACAATGATCTGCCCGTCACCGACAACTGCCCCGGATTTGGTTCGGTCGCGAAATATGTTGCTGTCTCAACGCAGGAAGCGGCAATGGATGTGCTGTCTATGGCCAAAACATCAACCAAGGTTTTCGTTCTTGAGGTGATGGGACGCCATGCGGGTTGGATCGCGGCAGCCGGCGGCCTCGCGGGCAAGAAACCCGGAGATGCCCCGCATATCATCTTGTTCCCCGAGATCCCGTTCAAGAAACGCGAGTTTCTAAAACGCGTTCGGGAATGCGTCAACAACTACGGCTATTGCGTCATTGTTGTCAGCGAAGGCGCCGCCTTTGCGAATGGCAAGTTCCTGGCAGAGGCCGGCACTCGTGACGCCTTTGGTCATGCACAACTCGGCGGCGTCGCGCCTGTCGTTGCCAATATGGTTCGCGAGAGCCTGGGCTACAAGTACCACTACGCTATTGCCGATTACCTGCAGCGTTCTGCGCGTCACATCGCCTCCGATGTCGATGTCAAACAGGCCTATGCCGTTGGCAAAGCCGCCGTGCAATACGCGTTGCAAGGCAAGACTGCCGTCATGCCCGTCATCAAGCGTGTCTCCGAAAAGCCGTATCGCTGGAAGATCGAATCGGCGCCTTTGGGCCGAATCGCCAACAAGGAAAAAATGCTGCCGCGACGTTACATCACCAAAGACGGATTCGGCATCACCGAGGCAGCTCGCCGGTATTTGGAACCGCTGATCAAGGGTGAGAATTATCCCCCATATATCAACGGTTTACCGAAGGTCGCGAAGCTCAAAAACAAGGCCGTCAAGCCGCTGATTAGGACGAAATTTGTGGTATGATGCGCGGCGCTTGTGGACTGTAATCGCATTATTTTGGGGTCGAAAACAGCCATAAGCACAGAAAAAACAAAAACTTAGAATCTTCCCGAACGATGCCTTTACGCCGGTCTATTGTCGGCAATGACGGCGGCGTTTGGTTCTTCGCTAAATATTTCTAAAAACCAAGTCAGGAGACAATCTGATGACTAACGGGATGGCCCTTTGGCTCTCGATCGGCGCTGGCGCGCTGGCGGTACTGTACGGAATTATTTCGACACAGTGGATCATTAAACAACCGACCGGCAATGCCCGGATGCAGGAAATTCAACAGGCCATTCAGGAAGGCGCAAACGCCTACATGAATCGTCAGTACGCAACCATCGGTG
>RCNG010000045.1_pt1 | contig 44700 bp, 37 predicted proteins | sample 2041371 | NCBI WGS metagenome assembly RCNG01 (sample SAMN09708227, study PRJNA481090) | Marine sediment metagenome, whole genome shotgun sequencing project. | biome: marine sediment; feature: ocean; material: sediment; isolation source: Sewage treatment plant 1 marine sediment (STP1) ... | reverse complement strand
GGGGAGATTACCCTCAGCGTGAACCCTTTCGTGCCCAAGCCCTGGTCCGCCTTCCAGTGGTGCGGCATGGCCGAGCAGAGGGTTCTGACCGACCGTTTGAAGAAGATCCGGCGTGCTCTCCAGAAAGAGCCGAACATCCACGTGACACACGGCCTCGCGAAGTGGGCCTATTTGCAGGCCCTGTTCGGCCGGGGGGATCGGCGGGTCCTTCCCTTCGTGCTGGAGGGTGCAGTGGAGGACACAGACTGGAAGAAGGTTTTCCGAAGAACCACGCTCAATCCCGATTTCTTCGTGCATAGGGAGCGTCAGAGGGACGAGCTTTTCCCGTGGGATTTCATCGACCACGGAATTCCCAAGGAGGCTTTGTACAGGGAATACGAAAGGAGGGTCTCATGTTCCCCCGGGACCAAGCCCGAGGAAAGCACCTGTTGCTGAACGTGCAGGATGGGTATCCCTTTACCCTGCAGCAGGGGTCGGTTGTCGACCTTCTGGGCAGCATGTCGAGCTACAACCACGACCTGAGGGGCCACTCGGAGAGGGTGTCGAGCCTTTGCATGCCCATGGCCTTCCGGATGGGCCTTGCAGGAAAACGGCTGCTCTACCTGCAATTGGCTGCTCTGCTGCACGACGTGGGCAAGCTGGACGTGCCGCCTCATATCCTGGACAAACCGGGCATGCTCTCCCTTCAGGAGACCCTGGTAATTCAGGATCATTCTCTACGAGGAGAACAGATGTTGAGATCCCTCTCCCTGCCCGACCCGATATGTCAGACCGTTCGGACCCATCACGAGCGCTTTGACGGGAGGGGCTACCCGGACGGTCTGGCCGGGGAGGAGATTCCCCTGGAGGCAAGGATCGTGCAGGTTGCCGACGCCTATGATGCGATGACCGAAGACAGGCCCTACCGGGCGGCCATGACCCCCGAGGTCACCCGTTTCTGGATTGCCGGTCTTTCCGGCGTGTACTTCGATCCGGAAGTGGTCGACTGCTTCCTTTCCGAATAGCCGACAATAGACGATGAGCACGATTCTACACACCAACCCGATGAACCCCCAGACACGCCACATCCAGCGTGTAGTGGAGGCCCTTACACAGGGGAAACTCGTCAGCTACCCCACAGACACCACCTATGGGATCGGATGTGACCTGCTCAACAAACGGGCCATCGAGAAGATCTACGCCCTGAAGAACCGGGATCGGCGCAAGCCGGTCAGCATCCTCTGTTCCGACCTGAAGGAATTGAGCCAGTACGGCGTGATATCCAATTCGGCCTACCGGTTCCTCCGCAGACTGCTGCCCGGGCCCTACACGTTCATCCTTCCGGCAACCCCCCTGGTTCCGAAGGTGATGTTGACACCGCAGAAGACGGTGGGAGCGCGTATTCCGGACTGTCGGATCGTGCGGGATGTGGTGGAGGGGCTCGGACGTCCTTTGATCAGCACGAGCGCCACCCTGGAGGACGGGACCATCCTGAACGACCCGGAAGAGATCGAGAAACGGTTCCGCGGGAAGATCGACATCGTGATTGCCGAGGCGTGCCCCGGGGAGCCTTCCAGCATCGTCGATCTCACCGGGGACGAACCGGTCCTCATCCGCAGAGGACTGGGCGATTTGAGCTGGTTGGAATAGGGAACACTTCCTCCAAGAGCTTCGAACCATTCCCCTTCATGCTTACGCCCGTCGCTGGAAACCGCTTCTCCCGTGCTTGCATCCGGAAAGGGTTAACGTTATGGTAATACTGTTTTTTTTGAGGGGGAGGTCCGTCTGCTTCCGGACACCCCATGGGGAAGACGACACGGCATGAAAGAGAAACGCAGGAGGTCCCGAGAGGCTGCTGCCGATGGGGACGAAGGGCGCCTTCAAGGGTTTGCGGCCTACCTGGCTCACAACAAGGGGTACAGCGAGCATACCGTTCGCAACTATGTGAGCGATGTCAGGCAATTCCTGCTCTACCTCGGAGAGCGTGAGCAGGCCTCAACCGCAGAGACGGCTGACGACTACGTGATCCGCGGATTCCTGTCGTCCCGATTTGCGCAGAACAGGAAGGCTTCGCTGGCCAGAAAGCTTTCTGCCTTGAGGTGCTTCTATCGGTTTCTTCTTCTCGAGGGCAAGGTGGCGTCCAACCCGGCTGCCCTGCTGGCCATGCCGAAGCGGGAGCAGATGCTGCCCAACTTCTTGTCCGTGGACGATGTCTTTCGGGTCCTGGAGGCCCCAGGAGACGACTCGTTCATCCGGGCACGGGATCGGGCGATGCTGGAGTGCCTATACGGAAGCGGCCTGCGGGTGAGTGAGCTGGTGGGGCTGAGCATGAAGGACGTGAAGATTGACTTGCAGGTCTTGAGGGTCTGGGGAAAAGGACGCAAGGAACGGATCGTCCCGTTCGGAAACAAGGCACGGCAAGCGCTGGAGAAGTACCGGGTCCACAGAGAAGAACTCCTGCGGCGGAGGGATCCGGCGGAAGAAGGTGGGAGGGCCGAGGAGGGGCCTTTGTTCCTGAATCGTTCGGGCGGGAGGCTGACGACCCGCAGTGTTGCCCGCCGTCTGGACGGTTATGTGCGGGCGCTCCGTTTGCCTCGTGAGGTCAGTCCCCACGCGTTGCGCCATTCTTTCGCCACCCACTTGCTCGATTCAGGGGCCGACCTCAGGGCGATCCAGGAGTTGCTCGGGCATGCGAGCCTGGCCACCACGCAGAGATACACACATCTCAGCCTGGATCGGATCATGGAAGTGTACGATCGCGTCCACCCGAGGGCCAAACGGCAAAGATAGAGGACAAAGGGTAAAGGTGAGAGAATGACGTTTCACGCGACAACCATACTCGGGGTCCGGTGTAGAGGAGGCGTTGCCATCGGTGGCGACGGTCAGGTGACGCTGAACAATGTGGTCATGAAGGCCCAGGCGAGGAAGATACGCACCATGCAGGACGGAAGGATCCTGTCCGGGTTCTCCGGTGCTGCGGCGGATGCCTTCGCCCTCTACGAGAAGTTCGAGGGCAAGCTGGAACAGTACCGGGGAAACCTTACAAGGGCAGCGGTGGAGCTTGCCAAGGACTGGCGAACGGACAAGGTGCTTCGCAGACTGGAGGCTCTGCTGATCGTCATGGACAAGGAACGCTCCTTGATCATCTCCGGTACAGGGGATGTGATCGAACCGGATGACGGCGTGGTCGCCATCGGGAGTGGAGGCTCTTATGCGCTCGCTGCGGCTCGCGCGTTGGTGGCCCACACCTCGCTCTCTGCAAGACAGGTCGTAGAAGAGGCCCTGGGAATCGCCGCGCATATTTGTATCTACACGAATCAGGAAATAGAGGTCCAAGAGCTCTGAGCAGGTTAAAGGGAAAAGGTCAAAGGAGAAAGTCCCGTTGAATCGCTCTTCAATACTTGATCCATCCCTTTTGCCTTTTACCTTTCACCTTTCGCCTCTGGGGGAATAGGAAGGGTACGGGTGGTCATGCAGCCATACACGCCGAAGCAGATCGTCCAGGCACTGGACAAGTACGTCATCGGTCAGGACGAGGCCAAGAAGGCCGTGGCCATTGCCCTGAGGAATCGCTGGAGACGGCAGCAGGTCCCGGAGGAACTCCAGGATGAGATTGCCCCGAAGAACATCATCATGATCGGCCCGACCGGGGTGGGCAAGACCGAGATCGCCCGGCGGCTCGCGAAACTTTCGCAGGCGCCTTTCCTCAAGGTAGAGGCCTCGAAGTACACCGAAGTCGGCTATGTGGGGCGTGACGTGGAGAGCATGATTCGGGACCTCACCGAATTGGCTGTCAACATGATCAAGCAGGAAGAGAAGCAGAGCGTCCAGCAGAGGGCGCAGGAAGTGGCGGAGGAAAGGCTGCTCGATCTGCTGCTTCCTCCTGCTCCCGGCCGGGCCGACGAGGAGCCGCTCAGGCCTTCCGACGAGGCGGGCGAGGGCCCGGTGGCGACCGAAGGCCGCAAGGACACCCGGGAAAAGATCCGGCGATTCCTGAAAGAAGGACGGCTCGACGAGAGGTTCGTGGAGCTGGAGGTGGCGGACCAGAAGATTCCGGTCGTGGAGATCTTCTCCGGCAGCGGGATGGAGGAGATGGATGTCCAGATCAAGGACATGTTCGGCAACCTCTTCCCGAAGAAGCGGAAACGACGAAAAGTGAAGGTCCCGGAGGCGATGGAGATCCTCGTGCAGGAAGAGGCACAGAGGCTCATCGATATGGACCGGGTGGTCAAGGATGCCCTGGATCGGGTCCAGCATTCGGGCATCATCTTCCTCGACGAGCTCGACAAGGTGGCGGGTCGGGAGCATGCCCACGGGCCGGATGTTTCCCGGGAGGGTGTCCAGCGGGATCTGTTGCCGATCGTGGAGGGCTCCAATGTGAACACGAAATACGGGATGGTCCGCACGGATCACATCCTGTTCATCGCCGCGGGCGCGTTCCACGTGACGAAGCCGTCGGACCTGATCCCGGAGCTGCAGGGACGCTTCCCGATACGTGTGGAGTTGAATTCACTCACGGCGGACGACTTCGTCCGGATCCTCACCGAACCGGAGAACGCCCTGGTCCTCCAGTATGTGGAGATGATGAAGACGGAGGGCGTGGAGCTGGAAATCGACCTGATGGCCATCCGCAGGATCGCGGACCTCTCCCAGGAGGTGAATTCCAGGACGGAAGACATCGGTGCACGCAGGCTGTACACGGTGATGGAAAGGCTCCTGGAAGACATATCCTTCGAGGCCCCGGAGAGGAGCGGAGAGAGAATCGTCATCGATGCAGCCTACGTGGACGGAAAGCTCGACGAGTTGGTCAAGGATCAAGACCTGAGCCGCTATATCCTTTAATCGTATTAACTCTGATCCCTGAAAGAAGGATGGAACATGGAGCGCTACCTGGACAAGGCCAAGGTCCTTACGGAGGCGTTGCCCTATATCCAGCGGTTTCACGGAAAGACCATCGTGATCAAGTACGGTGGGAGCGCCATGCAGGAGGAGGGGCTTCGGCAGCATTTCGCTCAGGATATCGTCTTGATGAAGTTCGTGGGCCTCCGTCCGGTCGTCGTCCACGGAGGCGGGCCGCAGATCGGGACGATCCTGAAGCGACTCGGGAAGGACACGCGTTTTGTCCGCGGCATGCGGGTCACCGATGCGGAGACCATGGAGGTCGTGGAGATGGTCCTTTCCGGAAAGCTGAACAAGGACCTCGTACAGCTGATCAATTCACATGGAGGCCGTGCCATCGGGCTGAGTGGAAAGGACGGCAATCTGATCGAGGCCCGCAAGATGGTCCTGGAAGAGGGGGAGGGGGCAGGGGAGGACCTGGGGTTCGTGGGAGAGGTGGCGAGCGTGAATGCCGGGATCATCAAAGACATGGACCGGGGCATGTATGTACCCGTGGTTGCCCCCATCGGTGTAGGGAAGGATGGACAGACCTACAACATCAACGCGGATCTGGTGGCCAGCCGCCTGGCGGTCGCCCTCGGGGCGGACAAGCTCATCCTCCTTACCGATGTGACCGGGATCCTGGGCGGTTCGGGCGAGCTTCTGTCGTCGATCCCGCTCAGCGAGCTCGAAGGCCTGCTCACCCGGGAGGAAGTCACGGGGGGGATGATCCCGAAGGTCCGCTGCTGTTCCGAGGCGGTGAGCCAGGGTGTGCGAAAGGCCCACATCATAGACGGCAGGGTGGAGCACTCGGTCCTTCTCGAAGTCTTTACCGACGGGGGGGTCGGCACCGAGATCTACGCGGATTGAAGCGAGCGAGTCGCTGAAAGCCAAGAAACGATATCGAGGACCGTGGGCAAGGCCGGGCACGGGCACGCACACGAAAAGCGGCTATTAGCTTTTAGCTATAAGCTCCCAGCCACCGCGCCCCGGCAAAGCTTCTGTGGTGGATGCTTGGAGGGCTAATAGCTGAGAGCTAATAGCCAAGGGGTTCGAGGACGAGATAGGCTTAAACAGTGGAACCGTGAGGGGAAGGACCCCCTCGGGCATCGGCAAGGGAGCATCGGGCAATGGCGGGCGTGCGCAAAGGCGGGTGGGAGAGCAACGAAGAGGTGGTTTGTCTTACGGATCGCTACGTGATGAAGACGTACGGACGTTTCCCGATTGCACCGGTAAGGGGTGAGGGATGCCGGCTCTGGGACGCCGATGGAAGGGAATACCTCGACTTCGTGGCGGGGCTTGCCGTGTGCAATCTGGGGCACTGTCCTCCCAGGGTGGTCCGGGCGATCCGGGAGCAGGCCGGGACGCTTCTTCATGTCTCGAACCTGTACCATATTCCATGGCAGTCCGCCTTGGCGCAGAAGATCGTCGAAAACTCCTTCGGAGACCGGGTCTTCTTCTGCAACAGCGGGGCCGAGGCCAACGAGGCGGCGATCAAGCTCGTTCGGCGCTACGAGCACGAAATCCGCAAAGGGGATCGATTTGAGATTCTCACCATGGAAAACTCCTTCCACGGAAGAACCTTGACCACCGTGGCAGCGACAGGGCAGGAGAAGATCAAGAAGGGGTTCGATCCACTCGCGCCCGGATTCCGGCACGTGCCTTTCAGTGACCCGGATCGCCTGCTCGCGGCGATCGGCGATGAGACGTGCGCGATCCTCGTCGAGCCGATTCAGGGAGAAGGGGGCATTATCTGCCCTGCGGATGATTATCTGCCCTTCCTGCGTTCTGTGTGTGACGACAGGGAGTTGCTGCTCGTTTTCGACGAGGTGCAGGTGGGCATCGGACGAACCGGCACCCTGTTTGCCCATGAATCCTTCGGCGTCGTGCCGGACATCATGACCCTGGCAAAAGGGCTCGGAGGAGGGGTCGCGATCGGTGCAGCGGTGGCCTCGGAGCGTGTCGCCGCCGCGTTTGTACCGGGTTCGCATGCTTCCACCTTCGGGGGAAACCCGCTGGCCACGGCGGCAGGCCTCGCTGCCCTGGAGACCATCCTCGAGGAAGGCGTCCTGGAGAACTGCCGGAAGGTCGGCGGTCATCTCCGGGAGGGGCTCGAAAGGCTGGCACTTCGCCATCCCGGCCTGGTCAGGGAAGTCAGGGGCCGGGGGCTTCTGCTGGCCATGGACCTGACGGTTGCGGGGGGACCGATCGTGGAGAGCTGCATGCACCAGGGCCTGCTCATCAATTGCACGGCAAATACCGTCCTGCGTTTTCTTCCGCCCCTGATCGTTACGACGGCGGAGGTGGACGAGATGCTGAAAACCCTGGAGAGAGCCCTTGCCTCGACTTCGGAGGAGGGGGGGAACGGTTCATGATAAAGCATTTTCTCAGCCTGGCCGACTTTGGCCAGGCTGACCTGCGCCGCTGCCTGGAAAGGGCGATCAAGCTCAAGGCAGACACCCTTGCGGGAAAGCGGAACAGATCTCTGGAGGGGAAAATCCTCGGGCTGGTCTTTGAGAAGGCCTCGTTGAGGACCCGCGTGACCTTTGAAGTGGGCATGCGGCAGCTCGGGGGGGATTCGATCTACCTGAGTGCCCAGGAAGTGCAGCTCGGCGTGAGGGAGTCGGTCGCGGATGTGGCCCGGAACCTGGAAAGATGGATCGACGGCATCGTGCTGAGGACCTTCCGCCACGAGGTGGCCGAGGAACTGGCACGCTATTCCTCAATACCGGTGATCAACGGGCTTACCGATCTGGTTCACCCCTGCCAGGTTTTCTCGGACATGCTGACGGTGCTCGAGAAGAGAGGACGACTGGAAGGGGTGCGGGTAGGCTACGTGGGGGACGGCAATAACCTGGCCAACTCGTGGCTCCTGGGCGCAGCCATCATGGGGATGGAGTTGACCGTTGCCTGTCCCAAGGGATATGAGCCGGACAAGGGCGTACTGCGGGAGGCCAAGAAGAGGGCAAAGGAGACCGGCGCAAAGCTCACGATCACCCATGTTCCGGAGAAGGCGGCACGGAACGCGGATGTACTCTACACGGACGTCTGGACCTCCATGGGCAAGGAGAAGGAAGGGGCTCGGCGAAGAGTCGCTTTCAAGGGCTTTCAGGTGAACGGGGCCCTCGTGGATGCTGCCGGGAAGGACGTGCTGGTCATGCACTGCCTGCCCGCGCACCGTGGAGAAGAAATCACGGATGAAGTACTGGACGGTCCGAATTCGATCGTTTTCGATCAGGCGGAGAACCGGCTTCACGCACAGAAGGTCCTGCTCGAGGCCTTGCTGGGCGGCCGAAAGAAGAAGCAATCGACAAGAGGGAAGCGATGAAAAAGGTAGTGCTGGCTTACTCTGGGGGATTGGACACCTCGGTCATCTTGAAGTGGATCAAGGAAACCTACGGGTGTGAGGTGATCGCTTACGTCGCGGATCTCGGCCAGAAAGAGGATCTGGAAGAGATCCGTGTAAGGGCCCGCGAGACGGGTGCGAGCCAGGTCGTTGTCGAGGACGTGCGGGAGGAGTTCGTGACGGAGTACGTGTTTCCCGCACTCCGGGCGAATGCGGTCTATGAGGGGACCTATCTGATGGGAACGAGCCTGGCCAGGCCCCTGATCGCCCGTCGTCAACTGGCCGTTGCACACCGGGAAGGGGCCGAAGCCGTGGCGCACGGTGCCACGGGAAAGGGAAACGATCAGGTGCGATTCGAGCTTACCTACCTTGCTCTGGATCCGCACATCAAGGTGGTGGCCCCCTGGAGGGAATGGAATTTCCGGTCACGCAAGGATCTGATCGACTATGCCCGCGAGAAGGACATAAAGGTCACCGTCACGGCGGAGAAGCCTTACAGCGTAGACGCGAATCTTCTTCATACGAGCTACGAGGGAGGGGTGCTCGAAGACCCCTGGGCCGAGCCTCCGGATGACATGTTTCTGACAACCGTGTCCCCGGAGCAGGCACCGGATCGTCCTCTGGTGATCGAGGTCGATTTCGAGAAGGGGAATCCGGTCGCTGTGGACGGAGAGTCGATGTCACCCGCAAGCCTGTTGGAGCATCTGAATCGCATCGGAGGAGAGAACGGGATCGGCAGGGTGGATATGGTTGAAAACCGTTTCGTGGGAATGAAATCGCGGGGCGTGTACGAGACGCCTGGCGGAACGATTCTGCACGTGGCGCACCGGGCCGTGGAATCGATCACCATGGACCGGGAGGTGATGTTCCTCCGTGACAGCCTCATCCCTGAATACGCACGACGGGTCTACAACGGCTTCTGGTTCTCGCCTGAAATGGAAGTGCTGCAGGGGATGATCGACCAAACCCAGGGGGAAGTCAGCGGAAGGGCGCGGCTGAAACTCTACAAGGGGAATGTGACGGTCCTGGGGAGGCGATCGGCCGAGAGCATGTACCGAGAGGATTTTGCGACCTTCGAAGAGGACGAGGTTTACAGCCAGAAGGACGCCGAGGGCTTCATTCGTCTGCAGGCCTTGCGCTTGAGGATTCGGAACCTGGTGCAGAGACGAAAGAGGGAACCGTGAAAAAGCGAGAAAAGCGAGAACCGAAGAAGAACCCGGGCGGCCAGCCGAAGAAGGCCTGGGCCGGCCGTTTCCGGCAGGAGACGGCGCCCGAGGTGGAGAGGTTCACCGAGTCGATCTCCTTCGATCAAAGGCTGTACCGGCAAGATATCCTGGGAAGCATTGCCCACGCGAGGATGCTTGCCCATCAGGGGATTCTCCCTGCCGGGGATGCGAAGCGCATCGAGAAAGGGCTGAGAGAAATCGCCGGGGAGATCCAGGCGGGAAGGTTCCGGTTTTCTTCGCAACTCGAAGACATCCACATGAATATCGAGGCGCGGCTCATTGAGAAGATCGGTGATGTGGGAGGGAAGCTCCACACCGCGCGCAGCCGGAACGATCAGGTGGCTCTCGACATGCGTCTGTACCTGAGGGAGGTCATCGATGAAATCCGGGGGCAGATCCTTCGGTTGCACGAGGTCATCCTCGATCGGGCAGAGGAGACGATGGAGGTTCTCTTGCCCGGGTACACGCACCTCCAGAAGGCCCAACCGGTTCGGTTGGCCCATCACCTGATGGCCTACTATCAGATGTTCTCCCGTGACGGTGAGCGCCTTTCCCAGCTACGGGACCGCGTGGACGTGATGCCCCTGGGCGCCGGGGCCATCGCCGGTTCCGGCTATCCTGTGGATCCGTCCTTCGTGGCAGAGTTGTTGGGGTTCTCGAGGACGGCCCCCAACAGCATGGACGCGGTCAGTGACAGGGATTTTGCGATCGAGTTCTGCTTTGCGGCATCGGTGATCCTCCTCCACCTGAGCCGATGGTCGGAGGAGTTGATCTTGTGGTCCTCCGAGGCCTTCGGGTTTGTGGAGCTGGCCGATGCCTACTGCACGGGCTCGAGCATGATGCCGCAGAAGAAGAATCCCGACGTGCTCGAGCTGATCAGGGGAAAGACAGGCAGCGTTTACGGAGATCTCCAGGCCCTGCTCGTCTTGATGAAGGGCCTCCCCCTGACCTATCAGCGGGACATGCAGGAGGACAAGGTGCCGCTGTTCCACGCGGTGGACACTGTTAGTGCGTGCCTCTCGGTCTTCTGCGTGTTGCTGGAATCGGTGCGTTTTCAGGCGGATCGGATGCGCCGGGAGGTGGAACAGGGCTTTCTGAATGCCACCGACCTGGCCGACCATCTCGTCCGGCAGGGGATGCCCTTCCGAAAGGCCCACGCGGTCGCGGGCCGGGCGGTTCGGTACTGCCTCGACCAGGGCAAGAAGCTGGAGGATCTGACACGGCCGGAATGGAAGGCCCTCGCCCCTGAGGTGGGACCCGGCGTGAAGAAGATTCTGGGGATTGAGCAGGTTGTCGAGGCGCGGGACATCCCCGGAGGCACTGCACGAAGGCAGGTTCGGAAGCAGCTTCGTCAGGCCAGGGGAGAGGTCGAGAAGCGGCGGAGTCGGCTTGTGAAGGACCAAATGAAGCCCGCACAGCTTTCTCTTTGAAGCGAAGCGCTGCAGTCTATAATCCGAAATCCGAATACCGAAATTCGAAACAAATGCGAATATGGAATGACCAAAACCCGAAAGGTATGTAGGGCATTGGAGCATTCGACTATTATAATTGTTTCGTACCGCGAGTTTCGTGCTTCTAATTTAGGGATGAAGAATGGGTAGGTCTTGGGTCTGTTGGGTGCTGGCGGTCGGAATTGGGACTGCTTCGCTTTTCCTTTTTGCGTCCTGCGGGATAAAAGCGCCTCCCCAGCCGCGAGAGCTCGTGGTCCCGGCCCCGGTCGATGATGTGGCCGTTGCGATCGTTCCGGATGGCCTCGAGATCACGTTTACCCTGCCCTCCAAGAGCCTCGACGGGTCTCCACTGGAGGTGATCGCCGGCTACCGCATCTTGCGTGAGGGGCCGGATGGAAAGGATGTGCGGGAGGACGTCCGGTTTTCCGTTTCAGAGATGAGACAGAGGACTGGGAAGCGGGTCGCCTTCCTGGACGACCCTCCTCAGCAGGCGGGCACGTACCGGTATTGCGTTATTCCTGTGGATGTCTATGGGAGTCATCCATCGAGACGACAGACGGGGGAGCTTTGCTGGGAGGGTTTCCTGTCCGATGAGGGGTTCCTGTCGGATGAAGGGCCGCCACCCTGAGCGCATCTGAAGGAGGGGAAGAGACTAGATGCATCACTTTGCTTACAGGGACGGTCGGCTCTTCGCCGAGGGGATTCCCCTGGAGAAGATCGCCCAGGAGGTGGGCACCCCTTTCTACTGCTACAGTCACGCGACCCTCGAACGACATTTCCAGGCCTTCGAAGCGTCCCTGGGAAGTGTGCCCCACCTGGTCTGTTTTTCAGTGAAATCGAACTCCAACCTGGCTGTACTGAGTGTCTTCCTGAATCAGGGGGCAGGGCTGGATGTTGTTTCGGGAGGAGAGCTGTACCGGGCCATGAAGGCCGGGGCGGACCCGAAGAAGATCGTGTTCGCCGGCGTGGGCAAGACCGTTCGAGAGATGGAGGAGGCCTTGAGAGCGGAGATCCTTCTGTTCAATGTGGAGTCGGAACAGGAGCTTGTTGCTCTGGACCGGGTGGCAGGGTTGGGTGGCATGAAAGCGCCCGTGGCCCTTCGGATCAACCCGGACATCAATCCGCAGACCCACCCGTACATATCGACCGGTTTGAAGCAGAACAAGTTCGGGATCCCCTTCGACAGATCCCTTGATGTATACAGACAGGCCAAGGCGCTGAAATACATCGACCCCATCGGCGTCCATTGCCACATCGGTAGCCAGATCCTCGAGGTTCAGCCCTTCGTAGATACCCTGGGGCGCATCAAGGCTCTCGTGAAGAAGTTGCGGGAAGAGTCGATTGCCGTCCAGTATCTCGACTTGGGTGGGGGCCTGGGGATCACGTACGAGGATGAGGTCGCCCCTCCACCGAGCGAATACGCCGAGGCCCTGCTGGGTGAGTTGGGTGACCTCGACTGTACGCTGATCTTCGAGCCCGGCCGTGTCCTCGTGGGCAATGCGGGGATCATGGTGACCCGGGTGCTCTACATAAAACGTGGCCCGGAGAAGAGCTTCATCGTCGTGGACGCGGGGATGAACGATTGCATTCGGCCGAGCCTCTATGGTGCTTACCAGGCGGTGTGGCCCGTGGCACAGAGGGAGGGGGAGAAGATCTCCGGCGATGTGGTGGGACCCATCTGCGAAAGCGGGGACTTCCTGGCCAAGGATCGGCTCCTGCCGCCCCTCGAACCGGGCGACCTGGTCGCGGTGATGAGCGCCGGGGCCTACGGCTTCACGATGGCCTCGAACTACAATTCGAGGCCTCGTGCTGCGGAAGTCCTCGTCAAGGGGACCGAACAGTGGGTTGTCCGGGATCGCGAAACCTACGAAGATATCGTCCAGGGAGAATCCGTTCCCGAGGCCTTGTCCGGGGCAGACTCCGGCGATGGGAGGTAGTCGTGCCGGGAATACCCTTCTCCAAACTCAGCGGGTCGGGCAATGACTTCATCCTGATCGACAACCGCGGGGGCATTGTCTCGATAGGGAATCTTCCCCGGCTTGCCCGAACGCTGTGCCGACGGAAGTTCTCCGTGGGCGCGGACGGCCTGATCGCTATCGAGGACACCGAAACGGCCGATTTCCGCTGGCAGTTCTTAAACGCGGACGGGAGCTCTGCCGAGATGTGCGGAAATGGGGGCCGATGTGCGGCCCGCTTTGCCGTGGTGAAAGGGATCGCCGGAGCACGGCACTGCTTCGAGACGCTTGCCGGGCCGATACGGGCCGAGGTGAAGGACAGGCGGGTCAAGCTGGAGTTGGTTCCGCCCACGGATCTTCGCCTGGCGGTCGACATTTCCCTCCCGGCGGGCGTTCGGCGAGGTGCCTCGGTCAACACGGGGGTTCCCCATGTCGTCCTTTCGGAGGAGGATCTGGAAGCCGTGGATGTGAAGGTCCTGGGCCGGGAGATCCGGAGCCATTCCCTGTTTTCCCCCGCCGGAACGAATGCAAATTTCATCTCCAAGACCGGGGAGTCGAGCCTCTCCGTCAGGACCTACGAGCGTGGCGTGGAGGACGAAACCATGGCCTGCGGGACGGGTGCCGTGGCAAGCGCGTTGATCGGAGCCTGCTGGTGGGGGCTTGCCTCCCCCGTGCAGGTCCGGACCACGGGGGGGGAGATCCTGGAGATCTATTTTTCGCGGCAGGGGGAGCGTTTCGAAGACGTGTTTCTCGAGGGCGACACCGTCTGGGTCTACGACGCTCACTGCGTGGACGAGATGGGTTAGCCCGAATATTACACGAAGCCAGGAGGACGGACATGGCGAAGAAGGTTTTGGTCAACGCGTGTGCCGGCAAAATGGGAAGGAGGATCCTTGCTCTCCTCCTCGAAGATGCCGACCTCGAACTCGCCGGGGTGCGGGAGGCGGTGGGCCACCCGGCCCTGGGTACGGACGCGGGCCAACTCGTGGGCAAGGGCGATCTCGGGGTGCCGGTCGTTGCCGCAGGGGAAGAGCTGCCCCAGGACGTGGATGTGGCGATCGATTTCAGTGCGCCGCCGGCAACCCTGGAACTCGCGAAGGCGTTGGGCCCGAAGAACATACCGATGGTGAGCGGCACCACAGGCTTCACCGATCCGGAGCTCGGCGAGCTTTCCGAACGCCTGCAGGGAGTCGCTTTCGTCCTGGCCCCGAACATGAGCGTGGGCGTGAACGTCCTTTTCAAGCTTGCCCACGACGTGACTCGCATCCTGGGGGAGGATTTTGATATCGAGATCGTGGAAGCGCACCATCGCTTCAAAGCGGACGCCCCGAGCGGAACGGCGCTTCGGCTGGGAGAGGAGGTGGCCCGCGCCCGGGAAGTTGCATTGTCCGAGAAGGCCTGCTACGGAAGGGAGGGACGATGCGGTGCCCGGAGTTCCGGCGAGGTGGGGATCCTGGCGGTTCGCGCCGGAGACATCGTGGGCGAACACACGGTGCTCTTCGGGGGGCTGGGGGAACGAATCGAGCTGGTGCACAAGGCCCATACGCGGGACAACTTTGCCATGGGGGCCTTGCGGGCCGCCAAATGGGTCACGGGCCAACCGGCCGGCAAGTACGACATGATGGATGTCCTGGGGCTTCGGTAGTCCAAGAACGGGACCTGGGTGCCCGAGGGAGATCGTCTGAGGGCATCCGAAGCAAAGGAGCGAGCCCATGAACCAGAGGTCCAGACAGAGAGCGCGGGCGATCGTAAAGATGTTGGTCCCCGAAGACTACGATCGACTCCAGAGCATCAAGATCAATGACCTGGGGTTTGGATACGATCCGTTCGGCCTGGAGATGGAATCGGTCATGCTCGCCTTTGCCGTGGCCAAGTTCGTCTACACGAACTGGTTTCGGGTGGAGAGCCACGGGGTGGAGAACGTGCCCGTCAAAGGGCCCGTCCTGATCACGCCGAACCACAGCGGGGTGCTACCCATCGACGGGGCCATGATCGGGGTGGATCTGGCGAAGAAGATGGAGACACCGCGGGTCATGCGGGGCGTTGTCGACAACTTTGCGGGCTTCCTCCCCTTCGTGAACACCCTCTTCTACCGCTGGGGGCAGATCATCGGGGCACGACGGAACTTCGAGGAACTTCTCAGGCAGGGGGAGATGGTCGTCGTTTTTCCGGAGGGACACAAGGGGACGGGGAAGCCCTACAGAGAACGGTACAAATTGACGCGCTTCAACGTGGGCTTCATGGAGTTGAGCCTGCTCAACAAGACACCGATCGTTCCGGCGGCGGTCATCGGGGCGGAGGAACAGTATCCTTACATGTTGGATCTGAAACCGCTGGCCCGGCTGTTGAATTTCCCCTACATGCCGGTCACGCCGATGATGCTCTTGCTCGGCCCCCTGGGCATTGTCCCGCTGCCCACCAAGTACGCCATCTACTACGGGGAGCCCTTGCACTTCTACCGTGATTATCCCCCCGAGACGGTGAAGGACCCGGAGACGATCTACGGGTTGGTCGATACGGTCAAGACACACGTTCAGGAGCTCATCGACCAGGGGCTTCGTGAACGGAAGGGGGTTTTTGGTTTCTCCCTCTCGTCCTTGGATGCCCTTTTGGGTGGGGCAGGCGAGACGGTCCCCCCGGAGGAGCGAAGGCAAATACAGGAGAAGGCAGGGTCCTGAAGGCTCGCCCCTCGTCTGGAGTTGTAAATCTCTGCCGGAGGAAACAGAATGGTCAAGAAGAAAAAAAAGACGGTGAAGAAGAAGAAAGTCACAGTCAAGAAGAAAGAGGGCCCGGTGGCAAAGAAGGTCGAGACGACGAGCCGAAAGAAGAATGTCCTGATCACCGGGGTCACCGGGACCGTGGGCAGCCGTCTGGCAGAGGCCCTCTACTACGACAAGAACGTGGGGGTCATCTTTGGCGTGGCCCTGGGGGCCAAGCCTTACTATTTCAATCAGTTCGACACAAAACGTTTTCGATACAAGAACCTGAACATCCTGAAGCAGAGGGATCTTACGAATCTTTTCCTGGCGAGCGATTTCAAGGAGGCGAAGATCAACACCGTGGTCCATCTCGCCTTCCTGAACCGGGTTGTATCCGCCTCGAAGGAGAAGAAGACGTTCAACACGCTCAACGTGGAGGGGACCCGCGACCTGTTGGAGAAATGCATCGAGAGCGGCAGTGTGACGAAGTTCATCTTCAAATCGAGTGACGTGGTCTACAAGATCCGTCCCCACAACCCGATCTATCTCGACGAGAACGCGGACCTGAACTTCGACACGGATGTGGACCCCTGGATCAAGGACCGTGTGGACGCCGACATGATCTGCCAGTCAAAGCTCGACAACCGCAAGACAAACATCGTCATCCTGCGATTCTCGAACATCATCGGGCGCATGGTGAGCAGCCAGATGAACGCCTTCTTCGATTCCCCGCTGAACTTCAGGGCCCTGGGGTTCAATCCGCTGATCAACCTCATCCACATGGAGGACGTGATCCAGGCGATTCACTTGGCGATCAAGAAGAACGTGAAGGGCATCTTCAATATCGCCGGCGCCGACACGGCCCCGATCTCCACCTTTGCGGAAATCAACCGGTCCCGGATGGTTTCCCTGCCGGAGCCCCTGCTGAGGCCCTCCAACGCCCTGTTGCGGATGATGGGACTGACGCGCTACTACTACTCCGTTGATCAGGACAGGTTGAAGTACAGCCTGCTGCTCGATACGGGGAAGGCGCAGAAGACCCTCGGGTTCCGACCGAGGAGTCACGTCTACTTCGAACGTGGGGTAGCCTAGCAGCCCGTTGGAAAAGTGGCTTGGAGGCTGTTCAAAAAGTTCCAGATGCAAGGCAGGCGAAATCCCGAGGAATGAGGCGTACTTCCTGTACGTCGAATGACGAGGGATGAAGCCGAACGCCGCAGATGGGACTTTTTGAACAGCCTCCTAGGCGGTGGCTGAGGGGGGGGTGGTTTTGGTAGGGCTGCCGAAGTCAAGGAAGTCCACGGTGGTTTCCGACACCTCGAGCGCAAGCTCCTTGCGATATCCCTCGGCGTCTCCACCGATCTGCAATGGCATGGTTTCCGAAAAGGTGAAGTGCACCTTCTCCACAAGAAAATCTATAAAATTCGGGCTCTTGTAAGTTCCCTGCCAGATCGCGGGCACGTGGGAGAGCAGCTCTGTCACCCCGGCCTTGACGACGCGAACTTGCATGAACCCGGGCATTTTCATCGCGTAGGGGAAGGCCTTGAGGCCGTAACCGTAATAAGGGGTCGTCGCCGCGCCGATGGCATGACAGGGCCCCTGATAGAAGACATCTCCTGGTGCACAGGAAATCGCCTCCAGGGTTCCATCCGACCCGATTCGATACACCTTCGGTCCCAGGCTTCGGACCGTCGCCTCGGCCCGACTGCGGGCCTTGAGGACCTTCGGGATCGTACGAAACGCGATGGCCGCGAAGTATCCGATGAGATTCTGTAAGAGACGGGAGAGGAGGCGTGTCCTGCACTGCTCTTTGATCCAGGAATAGTCGTTCAGAATCTGGGCGTCCCAGCCGAGGCCGCAAAACGTGAAGCACCGGTCCTCGGTTTCGATCAGGTTGATCCGCTGGGTCTCGAACTCCTCCCCTTGCGCGAGCCGCCGGAGAGGCTTCAAGCCGCCCTTGCTTCCCAGGATCGGCGCAAGGCTGTTGCCCGTGCCGAGCTTGAGGATTCCGAGTTCGGGCAGAGAGAGTCGCGACAGCCCTTCCCGTGCATTGTGTCCCATCTCGTGGAGGCGAGCGTTCTTCTCTTCCAGGTATTGCTTTGCCGCGCTCAGGACATGGACGAGCGTGCCGTCCCCGCCGCCGCAGATAATTCTGCGATAGCCGCGGTCGAGCACCTCTTTGATGATCTGGTAGCCCTCTTCCTGGGTCCGGCTCGTGTAGAGGGCGATCCGGGGGGCAGCACGCCGGGCGGATCGGAGTATGCTTCGCGTCACCCGGTGGGCGTTCTCGTTCAGAATGATCGCGAATTCCTTCGGCTTCTCCCGGTCCATGATCGGATATCATAGATTCCCGAGGGAATGTTTACAAGGTGTCTTGAAGGCCCTCTCCCATCTTGAAAGTGGGTCGCTTTTCGGGTAAACTCGAGAATTCCCGCTCTTCGCGTTTCCAGGTCCCTAGTGGCCTGGAATCCCGAAACATTATGGACCGTCCTCCCAGTCTTTGTCCGTGGAGAAACGAGATGAAATATCAGATTCGATTGTCAGGGGACGAAATTCGGCTCATGCAGGAGGTCAAGGCCCGTTCCGGCGTGGATCTCGCGAAATGTTACCAGTGCGGGGAGTGTACCGCGGGCTGCCCGATGACCCCGGAGATGGACGCGGGCCCGACCAAGACGCTGCGGCTGATCCAATTGGGCATGGAGGAGGCCCTGTTCGACCTGAACACCCCCTGGCTCTGCGCCTCCTGCGAGACCTGCACGGCACGTTGCCCGAACGACATCGACATCGCGTTGGTGATGGACGTGGTCCGGCAGATGGCCCGGCTGAAGGGGAAGAAGATTCCTGTCAAAGAGCCCCGCATCTTTCAGGATGTGTTCCTGAAATCGGTGGAGAACAACGGAAGGTTGTTTGAACCCGGAATGATCGCCTTCTACAACTTGCGGAGCGGCGACCTCTTTCACGACGTGGGGCTCGGCCCGAAGATGCTGCTCAAGGGGAAATTGCCCCTGCTGCCCCACACCTCCAAGAACCGCGAGAAGCTGCGCGAGATCTTCAGGAAGGCCGAAGCCCTCGAGAAGGAGGCGGGAAAGAAGGCGAGCGAGGAAGCGCACGACGAGTCAGGCCACTGACCCGGGACGGAAACGTAAACAGCTCTTTGGCTGTCCGGTTTGATCTGAAAAAGGATGGAAGAACCCCCATGACATACGCCTACTACCCCGGATGTTCGTTGAAGGGAACCGCGATCGACTACCACACTTCGGCCCTGGCCCTCGCGGAGCGCCTCGGGATCGAGCTGAAGGAGATGGAAGACTGGGTCTGCTGCGGGGCCTCCCCGATCCACCAACGCAACCCGGCCCTCGCTTCCGGCGTGGCCAACCTTCTTCTCTCCCTTTCCGAGGGGATCAGCAAAGATGTCGCGGTCCTCTGCGCAGCCTGTTACCACAACATGAAGAAGGCCGAAGTGGAGATGCGCGAGGACGGGAAGAAGCGAAACGAGGTGGAAGAGCTTTCCGGAATCCCCTTCAACCCTGAGGTGCGCACCCGGCATTTCCTGGACATCCTCGACAAGGACTACGGGTTGAACGCGCTCAAGGAGAAGGTCGTCAAGCCTCTCAGCGAACTCCGAGTGGCCTGCTACTACGGTTGTCTCCTTTCCAGACCGCCGGAGATCGCCTTTGACGATCCGGAACAGCCCATGATCATGGAACGGATCCTGGAGGCGGCCGGGGCGGAAACCGTTTCCTGGTCCCATCGCCTGGAATGCTGCGGCGCCAGTCACGCCGTGCCGTTGACCGATGCGGTCCTCCGGTTGGTGAACGATGTTCTCGCGTCGGCCCGGGATGCCGGGGCGGACATCATTGCATGTGCTTGCCCTCTGTGCCAGGCGAACCTGGACATGCGACAGGATGGCATTCGCGCCAAGTTCGGGGTCACACACAACCTTCCAGCAGTCTATTTCACCCAGTTGCTGGGGATTGCCTGCGGCGCGACCGGTAAGGAAGTGATGATAAACAAGGGCATGGTAGATGCGGCACCGCTTCTGCGGGCCAAAGACCTGCTTTAGGGGCTGTTGAAACAAGAGGAAAGGGCGGTCGGAGAGAGAAGCTCCGGATGACAGAATAAAGGATCGGGGGTCGCGGGACAGGGCCTGACCCCTGACCCCTGACCCCTGACCCCTGAGACAAGGGAAGAAAAATCCGATGAGCAAGATCGGCGTGTTCGTATGCCATTGTGGAGAGAACATTTCGCGTACCGTGGACTGCGCGCGTGTGGCCAAGGCCTCGGGACAGATTCGGGGCGTGGCGGTTGCCAAGGACTACAAGTACATGTGCTCCGATCCGGGACAGGCACTGATCAAGAATGCGATCAAAGAACACAAGCTCGACGGCGTGGTCGTGTCTGCCTGCTCTCCGCACATGCACGAGAAGACCTTTCGGAAGGCGGTCACGGAAGCCGGGCTGAACCAGTTCCTCTGCGAGATGGCCAACATTCGTGAACACTGCTCCTGGGTGCACGAAAAGGAGGAGCCCACCACCCGGAAGGCGATCGAGCTCGTCCGGCTGATGGTGGAGAAGGTGAAGCGGAACATGGCCCTCGAGCCGATTCGGGTCGACGTGACCAAGCGCGCCCTGGTGATCGGCGGCGGGGTTGCCGGCATCCAGGCCGCTCTGGATATCGCGGATGGGGGCCACGAGGTGATCCTGGTGGAGAAGGACCCATCGGTGGGCGGCCACATGGCTCAGCTCTCCGAGACCTTCCCGACCCTTGACTGCTCCCAGTGCATCCTCACGCCCAAGATGGTCGATGTGGGCAGCCATCCGAACATCAAACTCTACACCTACTCCGAGGTGGAGAAGATCGAAGGGTTCGTAGGCAATTTCAAGGTGACGATCAAGAAGAAGGCCCGTTCCGTGGACATCGACAAGTGCACGGGCTGCGGCGAGTGTCAGCTGAAGTGCCCCTCCAAGAAGATCCCCTCCGAGTTCGACCGGGGCCTGAAGAACCGGACGGCCATTTACATTCCTTTCCCGCAGGCCGTGCCGGCCCGGCCCGTGATCGATCGGGAACACTGCATCTATTTCACGAAGGGGAAATGCAAGGCCTGCCAGAAGGTCTGCCCGGCCGAAGCGGTCGACTTCGAACAGACGGACGAATACGTAGAGGAAGAGGTGGGCGGCATCGTCGTGGCCACCGGCTTCGATCTCTACACCACGGACAAGCAGGGCCCGTATCCCGACTACAAAGGCTATGGAGAGTACGGGTATGGGGAAGATCCGGACATCATCGACGGCCTCCAGTTCGAGCGCCTCGCCTCTGCCTCGGGGCCGACGGGCGGGGCCATCCAGCGCCCCTCGGACGGCAAGGAGCCCAAGTCCGTCGTGTTCCTGCAGTGTATCGGAAGCCGACACCCGTCGAAGGGGATCGAGTTCTGTTCGAAGATATGCTGCATGTACACGGCGAAACACACGATGCTCTACAAGCACAAGGTGCACCACGGTACGGCTTACGTGTTCTACATGGATATCCGTGCGCCCGGCAAGGGCTATGACGAGTTCGTCCGGCGGGCCATCGAAGAGGACGGGGCGGTTTACCTCCGGGGTCGGGTTTCCCGGATCTACCGGTCCGGAGACCACTTGATCGTCAAGGGCGCGGACACCCTGTCCGGAGCCGCGGTCGAGATCGAGGCGGACATGGTCGTTCTGGCCACGGCCGTCATGCCCCAGCCCGGGATCGAAGGCCTGTTCCAGAAGCTGGGGATCAGCTATGACCAGTACAAGTTCGCCAGCGAGGCACACCCGAAGTTGAGGCCCGTGGAGTGCGCCACCGCGGGGATCTTCCTCGCCGGGGCCTGCCAGGGGCCGAAAGACATCCCGGAGTCTGTGGCCCAGGCGTCGGCCGCCGCCTCCAAGGCGTTAATTCTCTTCTCCCGGGACCAGATGCTGCGGGAGCCGGTGGTCGCCAAGGTGAACGAGAACACCTGCATCGCCTGCTGGTACTGCGTGGAGATCTGCCCCTTCACGGCGATCTCCAAGAAGGACATTCGCGACCGACAGGGAAATCTGATCAAGCGCGTCGCAGAGGTCAACCCTTCGCTCTGCACGGGATGCGGGACGTGTGCGGCGACCTGCTTCTCCAACTCGATCGACCTGGACGGCTTCACGGACGAGCAGATCTACTCGGAGATCAATTCGCTGATGGCCGTGGGGCAGGATCTGTTTCCTGAGCCCGAGAAGGCCGAAGGGGACTCTCCGGACGAGAAGGCCGCCTAGCGTTCTTTTGTGCAGGAAACGAAAAACAAACCAATCTTCCGTAAGGCACTTGGAAACGGGGAAAACAAGGGATGAGCGAGTCGCCACAGAGCGAAACACAAAAGGATGGGGCGGGTCTGCCGGAGGCTGCAACCTCCTGGGAACCCCGCATCGTAGCCTTTATCTGCAACTGGTGTACCTACACGGGGGCCGACCTTGCAGGGACGAGCCGGATGAAGTACCCCCCCTACGTGCGGGTCATCAAGATCCCCTGCACCGGACGGTTCGATCCCCTCTTCATGATCAAGGCCTTTGAGCGGGGCGCGGACGGTGTGTTGGTCTCCGGGTGTCATCCCGGGGATTGCCACTACACGGCGGGCAACTACAACGCGCGCAGGAAGTACACAGTCTTCAAGGCCCTCCTGGAGACCTTGGGGATGGACATGGATCGGGTCTGGTTCAGCTGGATCTCCGCCTCGGAAGGCGGGAAATGGGTCGATACAATCCGGAAATTCACCGAGGTCATTCAAGAGAAGGGACCTTTTCGGGAATACAGGGAGATGATCGATGTCGGATAGGACGGATAAGATCCGGGAGGTCGCCCGGAAGTGGCTTGCCGACGGCACGGTCGAGGCGGTCGTCGGTTGGGAGCAGGGCACTTACAGAGAAAAGTGTTCGCCCGTGCTCGTACGCAAGCCCGAAGATGCGGATCGCCTCCTGTTCAACGACCGGTGCACGAACAACCTGATGACCTATTTGAAGCGAGATCCGGTCCGCGGCATGGAGAAGGTGGGCGTCGTGGCCAAGGGGTGCGACATCAAGTCCCTGATCGGCCTGCTCCAGGAATCCCAGGTGGAGCGGGAAAAGGTCATGGTGCTTGCCGTGACGTGTGAGGGGGTCAAGAAGGACGACGGAACCGTTCCGATCAAGTGCCAGGCCTGTGATGTCAACACGCCCACCTTCTACGATGAGATCGTGGGAGAGAAGGTGGCCTCGAATCCGGATCCGGAAGCGAGGTTCAAGGATCTCGAGAAGCTGGATGCCATGACCCCGGCGGAGCGAAACAGCTTCTGGAGGGAAGAACTCGACAAGTGCATTCGCTGCTATGCCTGTCGCCAGGCCTGTCCGCTTTGCATATGCAGTCGATGCATTGCCGAGAAGAACCAGCCCCAGTGGGTGGAAACGAGCCCACATCCGAGGGGCAATTTCTCCTGGAACCTGATCCGGGCATACCACCTGGCGGGACGCTGCGTAGAGTGCGAGGCCTGCGAAACCGCCTGCCCGGTGAACATCCCCTTGATGCTGCTCAACCGGGCCATGGCCCGTACGGTCAAGGGAGCCTTTGATTACGAGGCCGGAAAGGACCCAGAGGTCCAGCCTCCGCTGAGAACCTTCAATTTGGACGACGACAACTCATTCATTCTGTGAAGGGAAGTTTGCGATGCCCCATATGACGTTGGATCGAACGGACTTGCCATCGCTGGCCGAGGCACTGGCCGGCCAGGGGAGGAGGCTTGTTCTGCCGGTTCGTGAGGGTCAGGAGCTTTTCTACCGGGAAGGGGCCGACCCGGCGCAACTCGATCTGAGTACCATTCCGAAGAACTCGATCAAGGAATTCTTGTTCCCGAAATGCGAAAAGATTCTCGAGTACGAGTACTCCGGGAACGACGTGATCATCGAGGATGTGGCCCCTGACGCCAAGCCTACGGTGATCTTCTGCGCCCGGCCGTGCGATGCGGCCAGCCTTCCGGTAGTGGAGCCGCTCTGGAACTGGGACTACAAGGACAAGTTCTTCAACGAGCGCCGCGAACAGACACTGGTCGTCACGTACGCCTGTAGGACAGCGCCGGACGAGGCCTGTTTCTGCGTATCCGTGGGCTTGAGCCCCTCCTCCGACCAGGGCTCGGATGTGATGCTCTATGGGGTTGACGAGTCAACCGTCGCGGTTCGGCTGGTTTCGCCCAAAGGGCAGGAACTGGAAGAGGTCTTTGCGAAGTTCAAGAAGGGCGAGGCGTCCGACGAGGCGTTGGAGGGTTTCGCCAAGGAAGGGGATGAGTCCCTGGCCCATAGGAAGCCACTCGACAAGGTGAAGGGTTGGCTGGAGGAGCACTTCGAGGATCCCCTCTGGGAGGACAAAGCCTTCCGTTGTATCGGATGCGGAACCTGTACCTTCCTGTGTCCTACGTGTCACTGCTTCGACATCCAGGACGAGTCGGTCTTCGACGCGGGCTGCCGGCTGAAGAACTGGGACGGCTGCCAGTTCTCCCTGTTTACCCTTCACACCTCGGGTCACAACCCCCGGGACACGCAGCCCAAGCGGTACCGGCAGCGTATCTATCACAAGTATGCCATCTATCCGGAGAAGTTCGGGAAGACCCTCTGCACCGGGTGTGGCCGGTGCGTGGCCTACTGCCCCGTGAACCTCTCCCTGTACGATGTTGTCGCAACCGCGCAGGAACGGGCAGAAAAAGGAGAATAGGGGTGGAGAACATCTACAAGCCCTATCTGGTTCGGATCGAGGAGAAGCGAACCGAAACCTACGACACCACGAGCTTCAAGCTGGCTTTCTTGGACGATGACATGCGGGAGAATTTCACCTACCATGCGGGCAACTTTGGCGAATACTCAGTGTTCGGTGAAGGGGAGTCCACCTTCTGCATCGCAAGTTCTCCCACCAAGAAGGGTTACCTCGAATGCTGCTTCCGGGCGGCCGGACGCCTGACCAAGTCCCTGGCGGATAAAGAGGTGGGGGACGTCATCGGGTTTCGAGGCCCTTACGGCAACCGGTTCCCCATTGAGGACTTTTACGGAAAGAACATGGTCTTCGTAGCCGGCGGCATCGCCCTGCCTCCCGTGCGCTCCGTGATCTGGAACGTGCTGGACCTGAGGGACAAGTTTGAAGAGGTCACGATCGTTTACGGTGCCCGCTCCGTGGCCGACCTGGTCTACAAGCACGAGTTGAAGCAGTGGGAAGAGATGGGCGACGTGAACCTGGTCCAGACCGTGGATCCGGGCGGAGAGACGCCCGACTGGAAGGGCCGGATCGGCTTTGTGCCCAATGTCCTCGGAGAAGCGGCGCCCAATGCGGAAAACAGCATTGCCGTCCTCTGCGGCCCCCCCGTGATGATCCGATTTACCCTTCCCGTGCTCCGAGAGTTGGGCTTCCGAGACGAGGATGTCTGGACGACCCTGGAGAACCGGATGAAGTGCGGACTCGGCAAATGCGGCCGCTGCAATGTGGGCCAGATCTATGTCTGCAAGGAAGGTCCGGTCTTTACGGCGGCACAAGTAGCCCAGATGCCGAACGATTTCTAGCAGGCTTACGATAAAGGCCCACCTGCTGCGTTGCACTCATCCTTCGTCACTCGGTGGACTTGAATGTCCAACCTCGCTCCTCAGGATTTCGCGCGCCTTGCATCTGGACCTTTCTCGTAAGCCTGCTGGAAAAGCATAAACAGCTTTAGGGGACGTTCTTGTAGCTAAGGGCCCATAGCCAAAGCCAAGAGGTTGGACGGGCACGTAGAGATCATCCCTGAGCCCTGAGGCCTGACCCCCGATCCCTGAAATACCGCTTCGTTTCCTCTACCACTTTACCCGCGAGGCCCAGGAGCCCAATCAGGTTCGGAATAGCCATGAGCGCGTTCATCATGTCGGCCATGAGCCAGACGAGATCCAGCTTGACCATCGCGCCGACCGCGACGAAGACGCAGTAGACGAGCCGATAGGGAATGACGGCCCGCTCGCCAAAGAGAAACTCGATCGATTTTTCCCCGTAATAGCACCAGCCCAGAATCGTCGAAAAGGCGAACAGGATGAGCCCCATGGTTACGATGATGCCGCCGTTACCGCCCGGGAGTGCACGAGCAAAGGCCATCATGGTGAGCTCGGCCCCGGTTTCGCCGGTGGTCCAGACGCCCGTCGCCAGAATCGCCAGGCCGGTCATCGTGCAGACCACCAGGGTGTCGATAAAGGTCTGTGTCATCGAAACGAGGGCCTGCGTGGTGGGGTCCCGGGTCTGTGCCGCGGCAGCGGCGATCGGAGACGAGCCGAGGCCGGATTCGTTCGAGAAGATCCCCCGCGCCACGCCCCAGCGGATCGTCATCCGGACCGTGGCCCCTGCGAACCCCCCGGCGGCCGACGTGGGGTTCAGGGCATGTGAGAAGATCAGCTGCAGCCCCTCCATCACCTTGGCTGCGTTCTGGACCAGGACGATGGCGGCCCCGGCCATATAGCAGATGATCATTACGGGGACCAGGACAGAGGCGACCCGGGCGATCGATCGAATGCCTCCGAGAACGACCAGGGCCGTCAGAGAGGCGAGCACGATCCCGGTGGTCGTGGGCGGCACATGGAAGACCGCCTCCACCGAATCGGCCACCGAGTTGGACTGCACCATATTGCCGATCCCGAAGGCGGCGATGCTGGCAAAGAAGGCGAACAGAAGCCCGAGCCGCCTGGATCCGAGGCCCCGGGAGAGGTAGTACATGGGCCCCCCACTCATGGTCCCGAAGCGGTCTTTTTCACGGTACTTCACGGCCAGGACCGCCTCGGCAAATTTGGTGGCCATGCCGACCAGGCCCGTTACCCACATCCAGAAGAGAGCGCCCGGCCCACCGGCGGCCAGGGCGGTCGCCACGCCCGCGATGTTTCCCGTCCCCACCGTTGCGGCCAGGGAGGTCATCAGGGCCTGGAAATGGGTGATGTCGCCTTCCTCGGCGTCCGGTTCCTTTCGCTTGACCAGGGCGAGGTGGAGGGCATGAAAGAGGTAGCGAAACTGGAGGCCCCTGAGCCGAAGGGTGAGGTAAATGCCTGTCCCCAGCAGGAGAACGAGCATCGGAGGGCCCCAGAGGATCTGGTCGATCCGGTTGAGCAGGGCGAGGATTTGCTCTTCCATAGGGTTGTACCCCCTGACGAGTTACGAAGGCGAAAACAATACGGGGTCAGGTCTCAATTTTCAACTTTTGTCACCAAACAAAAGTTGAAAATTGAGACCTGACCCCCTGACCCCCGCTTGGCAACCTTGATGAAGGCCGCCGGAAAGGATACGATCTCAAGGTTCCGGACACGAATCCTACCCAGCGAACAGAAGGTGAAGGGAGAAGATTATGACACCAGGATCATTTCAGCGACGCAGCATCGTTCTTTGCATCTGCCTGGTGCTGGTTTCGACCTTGGCGGCGGGCTGCATTTTTGTGTCGACCAAGGGGCTGCTGAGCAGAGGACCTCAACCCCTCGAGGAGACCGTGCTTTTCGGGCAGGGGAAAGACAAGATCCTGTTCATGGAGATCAAGGGACTCATCTCGGAAAGGAAATCGTCAAAGCCCTTTCAGATCCAGGTCGAGCCGAGCATGGTGGCCTCGGTGAAGGAGCAGCTGGACATGGCCGCAGGAGACGACCGGGTCAAGGGGATCCTGTTGATGATCAACAGCCCCGGCGGGACAGTCACGGCAAGCGACATCATCTACAACGAGATCCGACACTTCAAGGCGGAAAAGCAGGTCAAGGTGGTTGCCCTGTTGAACGGCACCGCCACCTCGGGGGCCTATTATGTTGCCCAGGCAGCGGACCGGATCTTCGCCTATCCGACTACGGTGACCGGGAGCATCGGCGTGATCCTCCTGAACCTCAACCTGAATGGCCTGATGGAGAAGATCGGCGTGAGTAACGCGACGATCAAGTCCGGTGAGTACAAGGATCTCGGGTCGCCCTTCCGGAAGCCGGAAGAAGGGGAGAAGGAGATCCTTCAGGGCGTGGTCGACGAGCTTTACGGGCGGTTCGTCCAGGTGGTCGGGGAGAACCGCAGGGCCCTGAAACTGTCGGATCACCCCGAGTTGGTGGACGGCAGGATCTTCACCGCCCGGCAGGCCCTTTCCAACGGCCTCATCGATCAGATCGGCTACGTGGCGGATGCGGTGGGTTGGGTCCGGAGCGCTGCCGCCGCCCCGGATGCCCGCGTGGTCCGCTATCAGCGACGAGGGGACTATCTGCCCAACATGTATTCCTACGGAAGAGACCAGGCCTTCCAGGCGGAGTTCAATGTCATCAAGCTGGATCTGGAAGGGTTTCTCTCCGGGGTTGGGCCTGCCCTTATGTATCTCTGGATGCCCGGAATTTAGGCCGTCCTTCCGCCTCCTGGAGGGGAAGCCGTGAAGGGGGACGATGACCTGCGAGGCCTCGTGATTCGGGTGGCGTGCTACGCCGGGCACAAGGCGAACGAACGGCCGATCTCCCTATGGGTCGAAGACGAGAAGAAGGTGGTGGAAAACATCATCGATCGGTGGGCAGGGGAGGACCACGAGTATTTCAAGCTGGTCGCCGACGATCACAAGGTCTACCTGATCCGCTACGACCGAAGGGCAGACTTCTGGACGCTGGAGAAGGTGATGGAGAGGGTCGGGACACACTAATGCCCGGCAGGAGCGGTCGCTCCGGGTTTGAAGCGATAAATCTGGTAGGGCCCCTTGCTCTTCACATGGGAAGGGCTGCGCATGATCACCTCGTGCAGGGCACTGCATGTCACGTACAGCCAACCGTCGGGACCGAAGCTGAAGCCGTCCGGCCATCGGAGTATTGGATCCTTGATCAACGTGCGAAGGTTCCCTGAAGGTTCGAGCAGGACGATGGCGGATTCATCCGCATCCGATAAATAGACATTGCCATCGTTGTCCGTGGTAATCCCATCACTCATCGTCTTCTTGGCAAACCGTTCCACACGCTCGGCCAGCTCGTCAGCCGATAACGCTCGGTTATCCAGATCGGCTCGTTTTACGCGATGCATAGAGTCATCCGTCACCGGGGCGAAATAGAGCCACTCTCCCTTCCGGTCCAACGCAATCGAATCGACTCCCGGACGGATGGCGAAAATACCAAGGACGATCATCTTCCGACCCTGGACCACCGGGACGTAATCATCGGGAACAACCGATTCATGACCCTCCAATACCCGCCTCGCCTGCTTTCGCTCCACATCGTAGATCACCAACGCCGGGTTCTTGCGGAAGATGCTTGCATCGGCGATGTAGATCATCTTGCCGTCGGGCGAAACCTGGAAGTCATTCAAGTGAGAGCCGATGCCCGCAATGCTCGAATCGAAATCGTGGCGATGAACCAGACTGTCCGTGGATAAGTCGATCGCGATGATGCGGGGTGTGCCGGTGCCGTGATTCGCGTTGTCCAGGATCCACAGCCTGTTCTGCCGGTCGATCCTCAGGGACAGCACCGATTGGTAGGCGAGTTCTTCCGGAAGGTCTTGCGGGTAGGGTACCGGCCTGCTGTCCACCCATTCCACTACATTGACATCCGGTTTCGCCTCGGGGTGAAAGGTGAAGAAGATCCTGCCTTCTTCTGAGACGGCAATGTTTCCTGGCGGTAAATCCAGATCCGCCACTTTCTCCAGCACGGACGCGGGCAGCTCGGGGGCCGTGGTTCGGTCTTCGAAGTGCTCACCGCCGCCGTATCGAACCCAAAGAAAGAGAATCAACAACGCGAAGAGCACAACGAGGGAGGATAGGATTCTAAGGATTGTCTTCATCTTGGGCCTGCTTCCATCTCTTCTTCGGAGATCCAGCCACCGCCCAGGGCCTTGTAGAGCCTCACGTAGGAATTGTAGAAGTCCTTTGTCAGCTCGGAGAGCTCCAAACCGGTAGAAAATAACGTTCGCTCGGTCTCGAGAACGAGGAGATAGTCGGAAAAGCCTTTGTCATATCTGAGTTTCGCCAGCTCGTCCGCGTTCTTGGAGGCCCGGTACTTTCGCTTTACGGAAGCGATCTGTTCCCTGTAGGTTTGAATCTCGTTCAAGGCGTCGGCCACCTCTCGAAAAGCGAGGAGCACCGTGTTCTCGTACCGGTACAGGGCCTGTTCGGTTCGTGCCTTCTCGATTTCGACGCGCTTCTTGTTCTTGCCGAAATTGTAGATCGGCCCGACCAGATTGGCGCCGACGGACCAGGCAAAGCCCTCGATCGTCATGCTCGACAGTTGCGTGCTGGCGCCGCCCGCAGCTCCCGTCAGGCTGATGGCGGGCAGTCTCAGGGCCTCTGCGACTCCGATCTTCTCGGTTTGTGATTTCAAAGCGTACTGTGCCACGAGAATATCGGGCCTGCGTTCGAGCAGGGAGGAAGGCAGTCCGGGCGGTATGTCCGGGGGCTTCTCCTGGTCGTAGAGGCTTGCACCGGTCTCGATCCCCCGGGGGGGCTTCCCTAACAGAATGCTTAGCGTGTTTTCCGTCTTGGCGAGCTGACGCTCGTAGAGGGGGATGGCGCCCGCAGCAAACTCCTTCTGAATCTGTGCCTGGTTTACGTCGAGTTCGCCAACGATCCCCTTGTCGAAACGCTGCTGAATGATATCGAGTGACTCCACCCTCGATTGGAGGGTTTGACTGGATATCTCCAGCCTCATGTGCAGATCCAGCAACAGGTAGTAGGTGCCGACCACCTCGGAAATCAGGCTGATCTGAACGGTCCGCATCGAATACTCAGAGGCCACCAGATCCGCTCTGGCCGCTTCGTTTGCCCTGCGAAACTTGCCCCAGAAGTCTATTTCCCAGTTCAGTGTAGGTGCAATGAAGAAATTGCTGTCTGTCGAACCCGACTTCCTTCCGCCGGCGAAGTTCCCTGTCCCTGCCCCGGCTTGGATGTCGAATGTGGGGTACATGTCTGCCCGGGTGAATCCCAGCGACGCCCTTGCCTCCTCGATTCGACTCGCCGCGATCAGTACATCCTTGTTCTCGTGCAAGGCAGTGAGGACCAACGCGTCAAGAACGGGATCGTCGAACAATTCCCACCATTTCAGGTTGACCGCTGCCGCGGCTTCCCGTTCGGCGAACCGGAAGCTTTCGGGCGTTTCAACGGCTGGCTTCTGGAAATCGGGGCCCACCATGCAACCCGCGAGCAGGAGGACAGCGATCGCTGCAACGGCGCTGACTGCCCTTTTTGTTTCGACAACCACCATTCCCAGTCCCGTCATTCCGTTAGAGCCTGTCCCCGTCGTCTTCATGAGGTAGGCGGGGATTCAGTCTGTTGTGTCAGTGAATCACGCTTCTGCTCATACTTGGCGATTTTGCCGATGAAGACGAACAGCATGGGATAAAAGAAGACGCCCAGGATAGTCGCCAAGGTCATCCCCCCCAACAAGGCCATGCCCATGACCACCCTTGCCTCTGCGCCGGCCCCGGAGGCGAGGACCAACGGGAAGACCCCGAGGATGAAGGAGAAGGCCGTCATCAGGATGGGCCGGAATCGAAGCTTCGCAGCCTTCTCCGCCGCTTCGATCAGGGGAAGGCCCTTCTGGAATTCGAGATTCGCGAACTCCACGATGAGGATCGCGTTTTTCGCCGCCATGGCGATCAACATGACGAGCGCGATTTGCGCGAACACGTTCAGTTCATAGCTTGCGCTGAACCACCGCGCAAGAGACAGGGCCAGGAAGGCGCCGAAGACGGCAAAGGGCGTGCCCAGCAGGATGCTGAAGGGCAGGGACCAGCTTTCATACTGGCCCGCAAGGATGAGAAAGACGAAGAGCAGGGCAAACACGAAGACAATCCCTCCAGTGCCTGCGGCCTTCTTCTCCTGGTACGACATGTTGCTCCAGGCGTAGGCCATATCCGGGGGAAGGGTTTCCTCCGCAACCTCTTCGAGTGCATCGATTGCCTGAACCGATGTGTACCCCGGGGCCGGTCCACCGGTGAGTTCAACAGCCCTGTACAGGTTGAAGCGGGTCGTATAATCGGGCCCCACGGTGTCTTCGATATTGACAAAGGCGGCCAGGGGGACGCTCTCGCCTTGTCCGTTCTGGACGAAGAAGAGATTGACCTGGTCCTCACTCAACCTGTATTCCGGTTCCGCCTGGATGTAGGCCTTGTACAATCTGCCGAACCGATTGAAGTCATTCACATAAGACCCGCCCAGGAAGGCGCCCACCGTGGTGTAGATGTCATCTAGGGCGATCCCCGCCTTGAGGACCTTGTCTTTGTTGATGTCCATGTATCTCTGGGGGACATTGGCCCGGAATGTGGTAAACACGGACCCGATCTCGGGCCTTTGCATGGCAGCCTGCATGAACTGATTCGCCTGGTTGGCGAGATAGTCGGGTGTGTTCCCCGCCCTGTCCTGAAGCATCAGGGTGAACCCGGAACCGCTTCCCAGGCCGGGGATGGCAGGGGGGCCGAAGGCAAAGGCCTGCGCCTCGATGACGGCGGACTGAAGGTCCTTGTTCAGCAGTTGAACGACCTCGTTGGCCGTCTTTTCCCGTTCACTCCAGTCCTTGAGGGCACAGAATACAAACGCCGCGTTCGAGGACATGCTGCCGGAGAGCATGCTGTAGCCTGCCGCCGCGGTGATGAACTCCACCTCCTCGTATTGCCCGATGATTCCCTCCACTTTCTTGGTAACCGCATCCGTTCGCTGGAGGGAAGCTGCGTCGGGCAGTTGAATGTTCACGAAGAAGTACCCCATGTCCTCCTCGGGCATGAAGCCGCCCGGGAGGATTCTGCCGAGGGCAACCAAACCGACGGTCACGACAAGGATGAAGATCAATCCCCTGGGTATCTTTCGAGTCACCGTACTGGCAAGGGTCATGTAGGCATCTGTGGACTTGTCAAAGACCTTGTTGAAGCCACTGAAGAAGATGCCGAGCAACCCGCGCGATGGTTTTCGCTTCCTGAGAAGCAAGGAACAGAGGGCAGGGCTCAGGCTCAACGCGTTCACCGATGAGAAACAGACCGAAACGGCGACCGTAATCGCGAACTGCTTATACAGGCTGCCCGTGATGCCTCCCATGGCGGCTACCGGAATGAAAACCGCCACCAGGACCAAGGTGGTGGCAATGACCGGTGCGGTGACTTCGCTCATCGCCTCGCTGGTAGCCGTCTTGGGATCCAGCCCTTCCTCGATCTTCACCTGAACCGCCTCGACAACCACGATGGCATCGTCCACCACGATTCCGATGGCCAGGACCAGACCGAGGAGTGACAGGACGTTGATCGTAAAACCGATCATCGGGAATACGATGAAGGCGCCCACAAGCGAAACGGGGATCGCGATGGTTGGGATCAGAGCCGCCCGCCAGTCCTGGATGAAGATATAGACCACCAGGATAACGAGCGCCAGGGCGATGAACAGGGTTTCGATGATTTCATCGATGCCTGCCGTGATGGCCAGTGTGGTGTCCATGGAGATGTCGTATCGGACGCTCGGCGGGAAATACCCGGAAAGGTCTTCCATTGTGGCCTTGATCGCTTCGGCAAGGGCGACGGCGTTCGATCCGGGCGCTTGATACAGGCCGATGATGGCACAGTTGCTCCCGTTCAAGCGGGTAAAGGCGTTGTAGGTCTCCACGCCCAGCTCGACGCGGGCAATGTGTTTGATCTTGACCTGAGACCCGTCCGGCGTGGTCCGGACGACGATTTCGCCGAACTCCTCTTCCGATTGGAGGCGCTCGGGAAGCCTGACCGTGTAGGTGAACTCGGTGCCCGGCGGAGCAGGCTCGGCCCCGAATTTACCACCCGGCACGATCACGCTCTGGGCCCGAATCGCGTTGATGATCTCGGGCACCGTGATTCCCAACTGGGCCAGTCGATCCGGCTTGATCCACACGCGCATCGAATAGTCGCTCGCCCCGATCACGCTCACCCGCCCGATGCCCTTGATGCGGGCCAGGGTGTCCTTGATGTTGATGAGGGCGTAATTGCCGAGAAAATTCTGGTCGTATCTGCCGTCTTCGGACGTGAGTGTGATGAGCATCAGAATGTTCGGAAGCGATTTTTCGGTCGTGACCCCGAATCGCTTCACTTCTTCGGGCAGCTTGGCCGTCCCGGCGGCGACACGGTTCTGGGTGAAGACCGTGTTCATGTCCGGGTCGGTGCCGATCTCGAAGGAAACCTGGACGACCGCCGTGCCGTCGCTCGAGTTCGTCGATTTCATGTAGATCATGTTCTCGACGCCGTTGATCTGCTGCTCCAACGGAGTCGCCACGGACTGCTCGACGCTGACGGCGTTCGCACCGGTGTAAGTCGCACGGACCTCGACCATGGGGGGCGTAATGTTGGGATATTGCTCGATCGGAAGCCCGCCCAGGAACACGGTCCCGATGATGACCGTGAAGATGGCGATGACCATGGCCACGATCGGGCGTCTGACGAAGAAGTTATCCATGGGGGGTCAAGCGCTTTCCTGGATCGTGGGTTCCACGTCTCGAACGACTGGATTTACCGGGGTCCCGTCCCTCACCTTTTGCAGGCCCTCGTACACGACCCTTTCCCCGGGCTTCAGCCCCTCCAGGATCAGCCAGTACGCTTCGATCTTCGGGCCCGCTTTCACTTCTCTCAGCTGCGCCGTGTTGCTGTCGTCGATGACATACACACTGTACGTTCCCTGCAGTTCGGTGACACATCGCTGGGGGATGAGGATGCCGTCTTCCACGACGCTCACGACCGCCCTCACCTTGGCAAACTGCCCGGGGCGGAGCAGTTCGTCCGGGTTCGGAAAGGACGCCTGGACCATCATGGCTCCGGTCGTGGGGTCCACCCCCCTGTCGGCAAAGTCCATCTTGCCCTTGTGATGATACAGGGACCCGTCTGCGAGAATCAGTCCCAGATGGGCTTCCCCAGAGTCTGGATCGGCCCTTTCCGGTTCCGAAAGCAGGCGGCGCGAGGTCGTCAGGTACTGGGTTTCCGTGATGAAGAATTGCACGAGAACCGTGTCGATGCGGGACACCGTGTTCAGGATGACCGGGTTCGGGTTCCGGCCCACCAAATCCCCGACCTTGGCCTTTGTCCTGCCGATGATCCCGGAAATGGGGGAGTGGATCTTTGTGTAACTGAGCTGTATGTTGGCGGCCGTGAGGTTCGCCTCGGCTGCCTCGACCCCTGCGATCGAGGCCTCATACAGGGCCACGGCGGAATCTAGATCGCTCTCGCTGACCGCCTTCGCCTCGGCAAGGGGCCTGATCCTGTTGAGATCGCTTTCCGCTTTTACGAGGGCGGTTTTCGCCTCTGCAACCCCGCTCATCTGGGCCGCAACTTCTGCCTCGAAGGGCTGGCTTTCCAGCGTGTAGAGCAGAGCCCCTTTCTCGACGCGCGAGCCCTCCTTGAAGTGGATCCCTTCCAGATAGGCGTCCAGCCTCGCCCCGATCGCGATGTCCTTGTAACCGAATATCTGCCCCACGAACTCCTGGTGGATCGGAACGCTTTGTGCCTTCGTCTCGAACACTACCACTTCGGTTGGAGGTGCGAGGTCCGAGGGTTCCTCCCCCTTGCTGCACGACGTGGCAGACAGGACGAGGCTGCAGAGCAAACCAAGCGTGAGCCTTGTCATTCGTTTCCCCTGTGCGGAGCCCACGGCGTCAGGGTGCGGTTGCATTGCGCGCGGAATCGCGGTGAATCCGGGCGGCTTCGAGGAGGAACTTGTCCGCCTGCTTCCTGTCCGCCTCGAAGGGCGGCATACCCATCTTGGTCATGCGTGCAATATTTTCAAAATATTCCAATGACTTGCGTGCGTCTACCGTGAACATACCCCCTTTTCCCCCAGCGGCCTCGTTCGCGTCGATGGCCGCTTTCGCCTCCGAAACGAGCCTGTCGAGTGTTTCGTTCACAGGCTCTTCAACGCCCGCATCGAGTTGTTTTCGGATGTTCTCGAGGGCGTTAATAACCTCTTGTTCTCCGGCGAATGCGAGGGATGGTAAGATGCAAAGAATCAGAACGGAGAGGAACTTCTTCATGGCGAAACCTCCTTTACTGTTTGTCTGCTTGGAATCATCCGAGGCCGTACGAGTCCCCAGGACGTTAGCCCACAAAATACGTTTCTAACTGTAGACGGGAGGAAAATCAACCGAGTGTCGGTATGCTTCCGTGACCTCCACCCCTTATCAGCGGGCTCCGGACCACTCGGCCGTGTCGAAATGCTCCCCCTCGGAGAAGACCTTACAGTCCCAGACCTTGCCCCCTTGCTTGTCGCTACACTGGCGGCAGCAGGTGCCCGTGAAGTTCGGAGGCCTTTGATCGCAGTTCATCCATCCCGTGCAGGACCCGATTGCGGCTGCGCCTCCGGCATCCCCCAATTGCATCGATTTGTAGGACGCCACCTCGACCGAGACCTTCCCCTTCGCCTCCTGGACGGTTCCCGTGACTTGGACCCTCTTCCCCATATTCCTCTGCAGTTCGTCCACCTGCAGCCTCGTGCCGTCGATCTTGTACTTGTGGCCATTGTCCGCCTTGAGGATGCCTTCCGCAGTGACGATTCCGGTCAGGGTCGCCTCACCCAGGGCAACGCTCCCGGCGTCCGAGGCGTCGCGAGGATCACTCTGCGCGGAGGCAGCTCTGCAGTCCCAGTCAACCAGCCCCCTTGCATCCTTGCAGGTGCGGCAGCAAACGCCTGTATAGTTCGGGGCCTCCGTGTCGCAGTTCATCCATTTGTTGCAGGATAGGAGAGCATCGGTAAGTGCCCCTTTTCCCGGGTCGGCCGCCTCTTCGGCAAGGGCGCTTTGAGCGTTGAGGCCCGCGAAGAAGATGGCCAGGGGAAGTACCAACAAGTGTGTGAATTTCCTTTTCATTTCTCTCTCCCCTTCTTTCTATGAGTTACAACGGGTTACAACTGAATGGACGCTTTCGGCGCCATATTTGATTCTTTTTTTTGGTTTCCGGTGGGTTGCAGGGGAGGACAAGATAAGAGGAGTTGCCGGTTCAAGCTTTCTCAGGCCGTGTGGGCGAGCCGCTACGAGCTCAAGGGCGGCCCGGGGGAGTCTCCGTCTCGAGGACGAGTTGATTCGGGTGAGGAACATAGGAGATCAAACTGAATAGGCGTCAAGACCGGGAGACCTCGACCTTGTCTCCGGTTCCGTCGTAGCTCATCTGGCAGCACTCGCCGGCCAGCCGCGTTTCCAGGACGACCTTCTTTCCCCAGAGCTGGTGGACATACCTGAGGGTTCGGTCCGCATACTCGGCCTCCAGTTCCCGGCCGTCGAACTCGTGGCGCAGGATCATCTCCTGCGCGCCCTGGGTCTTTACCTCCACGATCGAGATGACCGGCATGCTGCCCAGCCCGACGCTCTTGAGCAGGGTTTCCTTGATCGTCTTCCAGTCGGCCGGGGTCGAGACGTGGGAGATCACCCGGTCGGTTCCTTTCTTCTCGTGCTGGAACAGGTCGAGCTCCCGCATCAGCTCTTCGGTCAGGTACTGTCTCAGGAAGGATTCGTCCCGGTCCGCCTCCCTGACCTGGAAGATCTTCTCGTTCCCCTGGCCCCCGGGCCGGTCGTATTCCTGCCGCTCGTCCTCGGAGGGGTTTTCCCATCGTTTGTAGATGTCCTCGAAGATCTTGTAGCCCAGGTGGTAGGGGTTCATCCCTCCCCGCAAGGGGCGGATGACCTGGTTATGGCGCTTCAGGAATTCGAGATGAAGGGCCGGGGTCAGGTCGAGGGCGTTCAGGATCCGGTAGTGCCAGTAGCTGGCCCAACCCTCGTTCATGATCTTCGTCTCGATCTGGGGCAGGAAGTAGTCCGCCCTCTCCAGCACCATGGTCAACAGGTCCTGTTCCCATGTCTCGAGGTAGGGGTTGTAATCACGGATGAACAGGAGCAGGTCCTCTTCCGGTTCGAGGGGCACCCGGGTCAGGTCGGGGGGTTCAACGTCCTGCCGTTTGTGAATCGACCCGAAGGGATCCTCTTTCGGCCTGGCCCTTGCCAGGGCCGCGTTCCTCTGGTCTTCTGCCGAACGTTTCTTGACCCTCTTTGCCCGACGGCACTGGAACAGGAGGGCATGGGCCGCGTCCAGGATCCGCTCGACCCGGTCCGCGCCGATGCTCGGGTCTTCCGTGTAGGAACGGACCCGGTCTGCATGGGCCTTGAATCTCTCGGCCGTGTATTCCGGCCGGGTGTGAGCGAAGGTCGCGTTGTTCTTGAAGAAGTCATTGTGTGCATACACGTGCGCGATGGTCAGGATCTGCAGAAGGAGCGTGTTGTCCCGCAAGAGGTAGGCGAGGGTCGGGTTCGAATTGATGACCATCTCGTACGGAAGCCCGACAACCCCGAGCTGATAGAGCGTCTCCTTCCTTTCGAAGCTCTTCCCGAAGGACCAGTGCGGATAATGGGACGGCATGCCCGCATAGGCCTCGTACCCGATCATGTCGTGGTAATCGCAGATCTCGAATTCCTGGGGGAAGGGGTTCAGTCCCACCTCTTCCGAGGCCTTGCGGATCTTTTTGTCCCATTTCTCCAGGTCTGTGACCGTGTATTCATGCATTGGCAGCTAGTTTCCCTTCCGATTTGTCGTGGGTGAGAAACCTCTGGAATGCCGGCCAGAGTTCGTCCTTCGAGCGAATCGTCACGGTGACGAAGTTCTCTTCCTCGATCCGCTTGTAGAGCTCGAGCATGGAGCTCCAGGAAAGGCTGTGGGTGGGCTTGATCTCTCCGTAGCCGAAAAGCTGTGAGACGTCGGCCAGTTCCTTTGCGTACCGGATGGCGTCATTGTTGTCGTTCGAGAAGTTGTCGCCGTCGGAGCAGTGAAAGGCGTAGATGTTCCAGAGGGCCGGGTTGTATCGCTCCTCGATGATTTGCAGGGCCTTCTTGTACCCGGAGGAGATCATCGTCCCCCCTGACTCCCCTTTGTGAAAGAATTCCTCTTCCGTCACTTCCCGGGCCTGGGTGTGATGGGAGATGAAGACGATTTCCACGTTCTGGTACCGGGTCTTCAGGAACCGGTAGAGAAGGAAGTAGAAGCTCCTGGCCAGGTACTTCTTCGTCGTGTCCATCGAACCGGAGGTGTCCATGATGCAGAAGACGACCGCGTTCGAGAACACCTTGGGCGTGACGACCTTGTGGTGGTACCGGAGATCCTGCTCGTGGAACGTCACCTCCTTGGCTTGCCCGTCCTCTCGATCGGCGTGCCTCTCCATGCCCTGCTTGCGCTTGATCTTCTGGACCAGGCTCTTCTTCTTGCTCAGGCGGGGCCGAATCCCCTTGATGCGGTACCCCTTGGTCTTGATCAGCCGTTCCGACTCGAGGATGTGGAACCGCTTGCGCTCCATGTCCGGCAGGTTCAGGTCCTCGAAAAGGAGGTCGATCAGTTCCTCCATGGTGATTTCGGTCTCGTAGATGTCCTCTCCGGGGTCGCTGCCCGGCTCACCGGGGAGGCCCTTTGCACTCTCCTGGTCCTGCTCGATTACCTGTCCCGGCTCGGAGTCCCCGTCGCCCTGCCCGACGCCCGGAGCGTTCTCTCCAAAGATGAAGCGGTACTCCTTGATCCCCTTGATCGGGACCTTCAGTCGCTTGTCCCCGCTCTGGCCGATGATCGACTCGTCCGATATGACGTGTCCGATGTTGTCCCGAATCGCCTTTCGGACGAGCTTCCGGTGTCGCCCGCGGTCCCCGGCGCTCCGATCGATCCCCTCTTTCTTGAAATCCCGGAAGACAGCCATGACGTTTGCGCTCCTTCTCCTGCCCGGTTCGCGCTCAACTAATCCTTCCAGAGGTGATGGGAAGCGTAACTGAGAACCACGTCGCAGCAGTGCTCACAGTAGCCGTTCTTGATCATCTCGGCTGCCATGGCGTTGTATTTGTGCTGTTGCCTCTTGTCCCGGGTCTTCGCCTTGGTGATCACACGTGACAGCTCGCGAACCGAGGCGGTCAGCTTCTTCTCGATCGCCTCCTTCAGGGGCTCGTAGCATCTATAGTCGATCCCGCCTCCTCGTCGCACGACCGAGAACATGAACGAAGTGACGTCCTGGCGGAAACCGTCGGCGGCCGTGCCGGTGATCCCGATCTGCTCCTCGATGGACTTCAAGAAGTCCACGTCCGGCTCGAGCTCTTCCTTGGTGGACGAATCCTTGATCTTGGTCTTGTTCACGTAGGCCTCTGCATGGTCGAGGTAATTGGAGAAGATGGTCTCGGCCTGCTCTTCGTAGCTGTGGACAAAGGCCTTGGTGATTTCCTTCTCCAGGACTTCGAGGTACTCCTTGTGGATGGTGTCCTGGAGGAAGGTCAGGTATTTCTTCCGGAGGTCTTCCGGGAAACTCGATTCCTTGATCTTCGTGATCAGCGCCTCCCGGACGTTGATCGGGTTGATGCAGTTGTCTTCGCTGTCGGAGAGGGCGTTGTCCAGGGATTTCAGGATGAACCGTGTCGATATCCCGGTCAGACCCTCGTTCTGGGCCTCTTCTCTGAGCTCCTCCACGTCGACCTTCTTCGACTGGCCTTTCTCAACGACCTCTTCGCCGTTGTAGATCTTGAGCTTGGTCATGGAGTCGCACTTGTTCGTCTCGTGAAGGCGCGTCAGGATCGCGAACATGGCGGCGATCTCGATCGTGTGGGGAGCGATGTGAGCGTCAAAGTTGCTGTTCCCGAGGATTTTCTCGTAGATCTTCACCTCTTCGCTCAGCTCGAGGACGTAGGGCACCTCGACCTTCACGATGCGATCGAGGATCGCTTCGTTCGTGTGGTCCGCCTTGAACTTGTTCCACTCCGCCTCGTTCGAGTGGGCGACGATGACCCCGTCGAAATAGATCATGTTCTGCTTGCCCGGGGAGGGAATCGATTTCTCCTGGGTTGCGGTGATCATGATGTGGAGGTACTCGATCTCGTTCTTGAAGACCTCGATGAACTCCACCATGCCGCGGTTTCCGGCGTTGAACGCCCCGTTCAGGCTCAGGACCCTCGGGTCGTCCTCCGGGTATTTGTCGAGCTTCGAGATGTCCTCCGACCCGATCAGGACCGACGTGTCCTGGTTATTCGGGTCCACGGGTGGCACGACCCCGATCCCGCGCCGCGCCCTCTTGGAGAACTCGACCGCGCGGACCGGGAACTCTTCGTACCGGTTACTGAATTCCTCTCGAAGGCGGTAGCGGCAGACCGGGCAGAGGTCCCCTTCGATCGACACGTTCAGGATCTTCTCCATCTGCTCCCGAAGGTGGTGGGGAATGAGATGTAGGGGTTCTTCGTTCATGGGACACCCTTCGAGGGCGTAGTAGGGCGCGCTACGGACGAGGCCTTCCTTGATCTTCTCGATGAGGCTCGATTTTCCCGAGCCTACCGGCCCGACGAGGTAGAGGACCTGCCGGCTCTCCTCCCCCTTCAGGGAAGCGGACCGGAGGTACCGGATGATCTTGGCCAGCACCTTCTCCATCCCGAAGAACTCGTCCTCGAAGAACATGTAGGACTTGACGATATCGTTCCGGAAGAGTCGGCGGATTCTCGGGTTGTCCTCCTTGTTCAGGACCCGGAAGCCCGGCCCCGTGACGATGTCGTAGAGGCGTGCGTGGGCGAGTTCTCCAATCTTCGGGTCCTCGCGCAGCAATTCGAGGTACTCGATGAAGGTGCCCTTGAAGTGCCTCTTCCCGTTCTGTGCTCTGTCCCCCTGGATCAACTCCTTGAAATCGATGGCGGTCGCCTGATTCATCTTTCCGTCCTCTCTTTGCAAGGTTGGTTTCCGAAGGTCGGCGAGTCAGGGAGTTTCTCGTTTTCCTGAACCGCCGTCACCGTCGAACAGCAATATGTATGCCAGGGTCTCGATGCTTTTCGTTGGGTGGAGCGCCTTCGCGACGAGTTGGAGGCCAGCCGGTGGCATCCGGAAGACAAGGCCCGGGGATCGTCCGGGATTACCGAATTTACCCTCTCTGTTTAAATAGTTATAGAATCTCTGAACAATGAATGGCTGTTCAGAACGTTTTTGATTGAGCGGGCCTCGAAATTTCCCGGTGCGAGAAGAGAAGTGCCCCTGTATCCCTCTACGGTCCGGCCAACGTCAAGGCCCCGACGAGGCGTCAACTTCCTACAAGGGGGTCGGCCCCTCGTAGGATCGTTCGTCATGCAGTTTCCGAGGGACTCGAATGCCCCGTTCTTAAAGGAGAAGAAGGGTGCCGGTTGCCCGGCGGAGGCCCTTCGGGGGTTTGACAGCAAAGCGAGGGGTGTCAGATAATAAACGAAAGCGAAGGAAAGAGAGCCTACGGGTTTGCCCTGGCGAGGAGATTTTCGATGGGGACGAGGGGCTTCACGAGAAGGGATTTTATGCGGCTGCAGCTCTACGGCAGTGCGTATGTTGCGATGGGCGGACTGGCAGGGCTTGCCTGCGACCGGAAACAAGGGCGGGAAACAGAGACGAAGGTCATCGTCCTGGGCCTGGACGGAATGGATCCGAACCTCGTCTCCCGCATGATGCGTGATGGGAAGATGCCCAACTTTTCCCGGATGGCCCGGGAGGGGTATTTCGGGCCTTTGGGCACGAGCACGCCTCCCCAGAGCCCGGTGGCTTGGGCCAACTTCATTACCGGAGCGAATCCCGGCAGGCACGGGATCTTCGACTTCATCCATCGGGATCCGGCCACCTACCTTCCGTACCTTTCCACTTCCAAGTCGGAACCGGCGCAGAAATCGGTGACGGTTGGCGACTACGTGATTCCCCTTTCCTCGGGGAAGATCCATGACCTGAGGCAGGGGAGGGCCTTCTGGGAGATCCTGGAGGACTACGAAGTCCCTGCGACGATTTTCAAGATGCCTTCTAATTTCCCACCGACGGCCACCCGGCAGAGGACCTTTTCCGGGATGGGCACGCCGGACATCCTGGGGACCTACGGCATCTTCTCGTACTACACCGACCAGCCGGTTGAAATCGACACGGATCTGGGTGGCGGGAAGATCCACACCGTGTCGGTGGACAACCACACAGTGCAGGCCGCCCTGGTGGGACCGAAGAATACCTACAGGAAGGGGACTCCAGACGCAGCGCTCGACTTCACGGTGTATCGAGATCCGGAATACCCGGTTGCCAAGATTGTGATCGACGAAAAAGAATTGCTTCTGAACGAGGGAGAGTGGAGTCCGTGGGTCGAGCTCTCCTTTTCCATGATGCCCACGGTTAGTGTCAAAGGGATTTGCCGTTTCTACCTGAAGGAGGTGCACCCCTACTTCAAGCTCTACGTTACACCGATCAACATCGATCCGTCCGACCCGGCCCTTCCGATCAGCACGCCCGAGGACTATGCGAAGGAGCTTCACGAGCGTTTCGGGCCGTTCCACACGAAGGGGCTCCCGGCCGACACCAAGGCCCTGGAGCACGGGGTGTTGAATGAAGAGGAGTTCCTGGCCTTCGATGACATGATCCTCGAGGAACGCCTGGCCATATCCGAGTACGAACTGAACCGCTTTGAATCGGGACTCCTTTTCCTTTACATCTCGAGCACGGACCAGCGCTCCCATATGTTCTGGAGACTCACGGATCCGAAGCACCCGGCCTACGATCCGAAATTGGCGGCCCGATTCGGGGACACGATACAGAATATCTATCAGAGGATGGATCACTTTGTCGGGAAGGTCCTTACCCGAGTGGACAGGAACACCCGTTTCCTGGTGATGTCGGATCACGGCTTCACCCCTTACTACCGGTCCTTTCACCTGAACAGCTGGCTGAAGGATCAGGGCTATCTCCAGCTCAAGGATGAGTCGAAGCAGGGCGAGCAGGAATTCTTCCAGAACGTGGATTGGACCCGAACGCAGGCCTATGCCCTCGGGTTCAACGGGCTGTACCTGAACCGCCGGGGCAGGGAGGGGATGGGAGCGGTCTCTTCAGCGGAGGTGACGGCCCTGGAGGAAGAGATCGCCTTGAAGCTGGAAGGCCTCGAGGACCCGGAAACAGGCAAACGAACGGTTGTGAAGGCCTACAAGGCGAGCGAGTCGTACTCAGGGCCCTACGAGCGGAAGGGCCCTGACATCGTCGTCGGCTACAACCGGGGCTACCGGGCCTCCTGGCAGACCGCCCTGGGCAAGATCCCGAAGCACTGGTACGAGACGAACGACAAGAAGTGGAGCGGCGACCACTGTATGGCCTCGGACCTACTGCCCGGGATCCTCCTCACGAACCAGAAGGTCCGCCGACCTGCAGAGGCGTCCCTCTGCGATATCACCGCCACGATCCTGGCGTCTTTCGGAATTCCCATACCCGAGGACATGGACGGAAAGGACATTCTCTAGCAGGCTGCCGAGAAACGGTCATCTGCGGCGTACGATGTACGCCTCATTATGACATGGACCCCCGCCTTCGCGGGGGCAAGTTTCGTGCGCCTTGCACCTGACCATTTCTCGACAGCCTGCGCGAAGTACTTTCCCCTCCGGCGGGAGTCCCTGAGCCCCTTGTGCCATGGAATTCCCGGTGTGCTCGAGAATGACAGCATACTCAGGGGGGATTGCTGCCGCTACGCTACTTCTTGGGTTGCTTCCCCTGCCTTGTCCTCCGGGGCGGTTACCCGGAACGCGAGCCCGTCGTCCTCCGTGTCGATGTCGACTGTCGAGTGGTCCGGAACCTCTCCGGCCAGGATCTTCCTTCCCAGCCTGGTTTCGATTTCTCTCTGGAGGTACCTCTTCAGGGGCCGTGCGCCGTAGACCGGATCGTACGCCTCACGGGCGACCATCGCCTTGGCGGCCTCCGTGAGCTCGAGAGTGATCGCACGCTCGCGCAGGCGGGAGCGGATTTCGTCGAGAAGGAGCTCGATGATCTTTTTGATTTCCTCCACGGTCAGTGGCTTGAACAGGACGGTGTCGTCCACGCGATTGAGGAACTCGGGCCGGAAGCTGCTCCGCAGCTCCTGCATCACTTGTTCCTTCGCCTCCTCCCGAATCTCCCCCTTCTCGCTCAAGCCTTCGAGAAGATAGGGGCTCCCCACGTTCGAAGTCATGATGATTACCGCGTTCTTGAAGTCCACGGTGTGCCCCTGCCCGTCGGTCAGGCGCCCGTCGTCCATGACCTGCAGCAGAACGTTGAACACGTCCGCGTGGGCCTTCTCGATTTCATCGAAGAGGATGACGCAGTAAGGCCTTCTTCGGACAGCCTCTGTGAGTTGGCCTCCCTCTTCGTAGCCGACGTATCCCGGCGGGGCACCCAGGAGCCGCGACACGGTATGCTTCTCCATGTACTCCGACATGTCCAGCCGGACCATGTTGTCCTCGGTGTCGA
>RCNG010000170.1_pt1 | contig 45258 bp, 45 predicted proteins | sample 2041371 | NCBI WGS metagenome assembly RCNG01 (sample SAMN09708227, study PRJNA481090) | Marine sediment metagenome, whole genome shotgun sequencing project. | biome: marine sediment; feature: ocean; material: sediment; isolation source: Sewage treatment plant 1 marine sediment (STP1) ... | reverse complement strand
GTCACTGTCACCTTATATCGATATAAGGTGACAGTGACCTTAATTCTGTTGATCGTCGCGTTTCCGGCATCAGCCGATGACTGTGTGGTCTTGCTACACGGTCTGGCGCGTTCTTCGATGTCGTTGGACAGGATGGAAGAAGCACTGCAGGACGACGGTTACACGACGGCCAATGTCGATTACCCGTCGCGTGAGCATGAAATTGAGGCACTGGCCACCATCGCGGTTGAAGACGGACTGGCTAGCTGTCGTGCCAACCCCGATATAGAGAAAATACACTTCGTTACGCATTCGCTGGGCGGCATCCTGTTGCGCCAGTACCTGAGTGCCGCATCCATTGACGAGCTGGGTCGCGTCGTCATGCTGGGTCCGCCGAATCAAGGCAGTAGTGCCGCTGACGAGTTCGACGACCTTCCCGGTTTCGACTGGATCAATGGGCCAGCGGGTCGCCAACTCGGCAAGCAGGAAGGCAGTGTTCCGCTATCGCTCGGGCCGGTCGAATTTGAGCTGGGCGTCATTGCGGGTAATCGCAGTATCGATCCAATAACATCCGCAATTCTTGATGACCCGGACGACGGACGTGTTTCGGTTGAAGATACCAAGGTTGAAGGCATGGACGATTTCGTTGTTGTCGAACACTCGCATGCGTTCATGATGCGGATGCAAGACCCGATCGAGCTGACGAAACTCTTTCTGCGCACAGGCAGTTTTTCCGAGTCGAGTTTAGAAGGACGAGAGTGAGAAGAAAGAAAGTCACTCTGCTTACGCACCAACAGCGGCGACGCGTCGCGATTTGCCCTCGCGATTGATCAGCGGTTTGAGGAACTCGCCGGTAAATGATCCCTTGGTCGCGGCAACCTGTTCAGGGGTTCCGGTCGCGACAATCTGACCGCCGCCGTCGCCGCCCTCGGGGCCCAGGTCGATCACCCAGTCCGCCGTCTTAATGACATCCAGGTTGTGTTCAATAACGACGACGGTATTGCCGCGGTCACGCAATCGATGCAGGACGTGCAGCAAGTGTTCGATATCAAAAAAGTGCAAACCGGTTGTTGGTTCGTCGAGGATGTACAGGGTGTTTCCAGTGTCTCGTTTGGATAACTCTTTGGCGAGTTTCACTCGTTGCGCCTCGCCACCGGACAAGGTGGTAGCATTTTGGCCCAGGCGCACGTAGCTCAAGCCAACATCCATCAATGTTGTGAGTTTCCTCGCAACAACAGGAACGTTGCGGAAAAACTCCGCCGCGTCTTCGACGGTCATGTCGAGTACTTCGTGGATATTCTTGCCTTTGTAGCGAATCTCCAGAGTCTCGCGGTTGTAGCGTTTTCCGCGACAGGTATCGCAGGGGACATAAACGTCGGGCAGGAAGTGCATTTCGACTTTTATGACACCGTCGCCCTGACACGGTTCGCAGCGACCGCCCTTGACGTTAAAGCTGAATCGTCCCGGCATGTAGCCGCGCGAGCGCGCTTCCTGAGTTCCGGCAAACAGTTCGCGTATCGGTGTGAACAGCCCACTGTAGGTGGCCGGATTGGATCGCGGCGTACGCCCGATCGGACTCTGGCTGATATCGATCACACGGTCGATATTTTCGAGACCGGTGATCTTCTTATGCGGTGATGGATTGCGATTCGAGCGATTCAATTCGTCGGCAACCGCCTTATAGAGCGTGTCATTAACGAGCGTCGATTTGCCCGACCCTGATACTCCAGTAATACAGGTCATCAGCCCAATCGGAATGGATGCGTCGATGTTCTGAAGGTTGTTGCCGGTCGCACCGATGATTTTCAACTGCAGCTGTGGATCATTGGGCACACGCTCGTCAGGCAAAGCGATGGCACGTTTGCCGGATAAGTACTGGCCGGTGAGTGACTTCGGATCGTTCTTTACTTCCTCGGGCGTACCCTGGGAAACCACTCGGCCGCCGTGCACGCCTGCGCCCGGACCAAGATCGACGACGTGGTCTGCCGCCAGTATGGCTTCTTCATCGTGCTCGACGACGATGACTGTATTGCCGATGTCGCGGAGATGGACAAGTGTGCTCAGCAGTCGCTGGTTGTCCCGTTGATGCAATCCTATCGAAGGCTCATCCAGGATATACATGACGCCGACGAGTCCGGAGCCAATCTGACTGGCGAGGCGAATGCGCTGCGCTTCGCCACCCGATAACGTATCCGCGCTGCGATCCAGCGACAGATAGTCCAGCCCGACGTCCGACAGGAAGCTCAGGCGATCACCAATTTCTTTGACGATTTTGTCTGCGACCGTCGCGCGCCATCCTTCAATCTCCATGCCGTCGAAAAACTCGCGAGCATGGCCGACCGAAAGGTTCGTGATTTCGGGTAATGAGCGTTCGCATACAAACACATGACGTGCAGCGCGGTTAAGTCGCGTTCCGCCGCAGTCCGGGCACGCCTGACTGTTCAGGAATTTGCTGAGTTCCTCGCGTACAGCATTCGACTCCGTCTCGTGATAGCGGCGTTCGAGGTTCGGTAGCACGCCCTCAAAGCGGTGCAGTTTTTTGACCTGCATGCCCCGCGTATTTTCATAAAAGAAATTGATTTTTTCTTTGCCGCTGCCGTAGAGAACGACCTTTTGCAGTTTGCCAGGCAGCTCGTCAAACGGTGTTTCGATATCGAAGCCGTAATGTGACGCCAGACTTTGGATCATCTGATAATAGTAGGTGGTCTTTCTGTCCCAGCCGCGAATCGCGCCTCCCGCCAGTGACAACGCAGGATTGACGACAACACGCTCGGGGTCGAAAAACTGCTTTACGCCGAGGCCGTCACAGGTTGGGCAGGCACCGGTAGGGTTATTGAACGAAAACAGGCGTGGCTCGAGTTCAGTCAGGCTATAGCCGCAGTGATTACAGGCGAAGCGGTCTGAGAAGATAATCTCTTCCGCGGCATCGTCGTCCATGTAGGCGATACGAGCGCTGCCGTCCGCCAGGCGCAGGGCTGTCTCGAAGGATTCGGCGAGGCGCAATCGAAGATCTTCTTTGACTTTAAACCGGTCAACGATGGCGTCGATATTGTGTTTCTTCCGCAAGTCGAGCGTCGGTGGTTGATCCAGCTCGTAGATCTCGCCGTCGATACGTGCGCGGATGAAGCCCTGCGCCTGCAAATCGGCCATAAGCTGCACGTGCTCGCCCTTACGATCAGCGACGACAGGCGCGAGCAACATGAGCTTGCTGCCCTCCGGTAGGGCCATCACCTGGTCAACCATCTGAGCCACGGTCTGCGCCTCAAGCGGCAGATCGTGGTCCGGACATTTTGGCGTACCCGCGCGCGCATACAAAAGGCGCAGGTAGTCGTATATTTCGGTCACCGTGCCGACGGTTGAGCGAGGATTGTGTGAGGTCGACTTCTGCTCGATCGATATTGCCGGCGACAGGCCCTCAATGTGATCGATATCCGGTTTTTCCATCATCGACAGGAACTGTCGCGCGTATGCCGATAGCGATTCGACATAGCGGCGCTGGCCTTCGGCATAAATGGTGTCAAATGCGAGCGATGATTTGCCCGAACCGGAAAGTCCCGTGAAGACGATCAACTGATCACGCGGCAATTCAAGATCAATATTGCAGAGGTTGTGAGTTCGCGCGCCGCGAATATCTATTTTTTTCATGTTATGGGGCAGTCATTTCCGGGCAACCTGCTAATATACGCCGCCGCGCATCTGCGGCGCAAAGGCTGGATACGAATGAGTTCAGAAAACCCTACAACCACGATCACCATGGATGCCTCCGAGCGACGCTCGGTGGGTGTGGTTGCGCTGATCTCGATGATTCGAATGTTCGGTTTGTTCGCCTTGCTACCGGTTTTATCGCTGTATGCGATGGACCTCGAAAACGCGACGCCGTTGCTGGTTGGCTTGGCCGTCGGTGCCTACGGGCTGACGCAGGCTGGATTCCAGGTGCCATTGGGGGCTTTATCCGACCGGATAGGTCGAATGCCGGTGATTATCATCGGTCTCGGCATATTTGCCGCCGGCAGCATTCTCGCCGCCATGAGCGATTCGATCTACGGCATTATCGCCGGCCGGCTGTTGCAAGGCGCGGGCGCGATTTCGGCAACGCTCTCTGCGCTCATCACCGATGCTACGCGCAAGGAAGTGCGCACGAAGTCGATGGCTCTCTTTGGTATTGGTATCGGACTGTCATTCATGATCGCGATGGTTGCCGGACCACTGCTGGCGGCGAAATTCGGCGTGCGATCATTGTTCTGGATCGCGGCAGGGCTTACCGTTGTAGCGGCTGCATTGTTGATGCTGCTTCCGGATATTCCCCGCGCCACGAAAAGAGAAAGCTGGAGCCTTCGACCCGCGTTGCGAGCCGACCTGCTGCGTGTCGATTCCTACGTGTTTTTGTTGCACGTAATCATGACGGCGACGTTCGTGGCATTGCCATTCCTGTTAAGCCGGCGGCTTGAATTGCCGCTGACCGATCACTGGAAGATGTACGTCGGCGCGCTGCTGCTGTCATTGGTCATAGCGGTGCCGATGATCATGCAGGACCACCACCAGGGAAAGGGCCGGCTCATTGGCATGGCTGTCAGCATGATTCTGATTGCCCAGTTGGTGCTGACGTTCCTTGGATTCTCGGTCGTACCGGTGTTTGTTGCCTTGGCCATCTATTTCGCCGGCTTCAATTTTCTTGAGGCAGGATTACCGGCCAGACTCTCGATGCTCGCCGACGACGATGTCCGAGGTGCCTCGCTGGGCGTATTCTCGAGCGCGCAGTTCCTGGGCGCCTTCGTCGGTGGACTGATTGGTGGCCGATTTCTGGGTAATGGCCGCCCCGGCGACGTCTTCTTCGTCTGTGCGCTACTGGCCGGCATCTGGCTGGCGCTTCAAGGATTCGGCCGTTTCAGGCGTTCGTAGGAGCGCAAATTTTGGAGTTTGGGCGAGAAATCGGGCTAGCAATTGCCCGATGAGGCACTACAATGGGCTCCCCTCGCTGCAGCGCGGCGGGGCATAAAAATCACTCATACATCAGATAGGGGATCCGTAAATGGCCCGCGGAATAAATAAAGTAATCATTGTTGGAAACGTTGGCGGGGATCCCGAGACACGTTACATGCCGAGCGGCTCAGCCGTCACCAATTTGACGATTGCGACCAACGAGTCGTGGAAAGACAAGGCAACCGGCGAACAGAAAGAGCGCACCGAGTGGCATCGCGTCGCGATGTTCAATCGTCTCGCCGAGATCGCAGCCGAGTATCTGCGCAAGGGTTCTCAGGTCTACATCGAAGGCAAACTTCGTACTCGTAAATGGCAGGACAAGAGTGGCCAGGATCGTTACACCACAGAAATCATCGCTGACGAGATGCAAATGCTCGGTGGCCGTGGTGGCTCAGGTGGCGGCGGTGGCAATTTCGGTGGTGGCCAACAGGGCGGCGCACCGTCAGACGGTGGACAGCAAGGTGGTGGAAAGCAAGGCGGCGGCAATGCACCTCCACAGCCAGGTCCCGACGATTTCGACGACGACATCCCATTCTAGATACGTGAGTAAGAAGCTCTACATAAAAACGATGGGCTGCCAGATGAACGAGTATGACTCGGAGAAGATGGCAGACGTATTGCGTGAGTCGCACGGTTACGAGTTGACCGATGCGCCTGACGATGCCGATCTGTTGCTGGTCAATACCTGCTCAATTCGCGAGAAGGCTCAGGAGAAAGTTTTCCACCAGCTCGGTCGCTGGCGCAAGCTCAAAGAGAAGAACCCCAACCTGAAAATCGGCGTTGGCGGCTGTGTTGCCAGCCAGGAAGGTGAGGGCATAACCAAGCGCGCACCGTTCGTGGATGTCGTGTTTGGGCCGCAGACCTTGCATCGACTGCCGGAGCTTCTCGACAGCGCGGACGAAAAAAACGGCTCCGTCGTCGATATCTCGTTTCCCGAGATTGAGAAGTTTGATCGGCTGCCCGAACCTCGTGCGGAAGGCCCGACTGCATTTGTGTCCGTCATGGAAGGTTGCAGCAAGTACTGCAGCTTCTGTGTTGTGCCGTACACGCGTGGCGAAGAGATTTCCCGCCCGTTCGATGATGTCATCGCAGAAGTCGCGAGCCTTGCCGGGCAGGGCGTACGTGAAGTGAATCTTCTCGGGCAAAACGTGAATGCGTATCGCGGCCCAATGCACGATGGGCAGATTGCCGATCTTGCGACGCTGATCTACTACGTTGCCGCTATCGAAGGCATCGACCGAATCCGGTTCACGACATCGCATCCTGTCGAATTCACCGACAGCCTGATTCAGGCTTACGCCGAAGTACCTGAGCTGGCCAGCTATCTGCACCTGCCTGTGCAACATGGATCCGATCGCGTATTGGCGGCGATGAAGCGTGGTCACACGATCCTTGAATATAAGCAAAAAATTCGCAAGCTCCGAGCGGTACGCCCGGACCTTTCATTGTCATCCGATTTCATCATCGGGTTTCCTACAGAAACGGATCGTGATTTCGAGGCATTGATGAACCTGATTGCCGAGATCGGTTTTGATCAGTCCTTCAGCTTTGTTTATAGCGCCAGACCGGGTACGCCGGCTGCGAGCCTCGCTGACGATACGCCGATGGCTGTCAAGAAAGAGCGCCTGCAGTTGCTGCAAGCGCGTATCAACCAGCAGGCGATGGAAATCAGTCGTGGGATGATCGGGTCGACGCAGCGTGTGTTGGTGGAAAAGTTGTCCAAAAAGCGCGCGGCGCAAGTTTCCGGCCGAACGGATAACAATCGCTGGGTTAATTTCGATGCAGATGCTTCCGCGATCGGCCAGTTCGTGGATGTGGTGATCACTGACGCGCAGCCAAACTCCTTACGCGGACGCCTTGCGAACGAATCAGTCGCGGCGTAGTCTATATGGCAATGGTCTATTGCCTAAATAGATTCGTGGTCGAACATGACCTTGCCCCTGTCTTCCTGACAGGCGGCTTCCTACGCAGAGGTTATAAATACAGATTTTGAATGCTGTCCAGTTTTCTCGGGACATTGTCCTCGAGCCCGCCGATAACAACCGCCTCGCAAACCTGTGTGGCCAGTTTGATGAACATCTACGACAAATTGAACGCCGACTGGATGTCGAAATTGCCAGCCGCGGCAATACGTTTCGTGTAACGGGACGTCCCGGCGCGGCGGAAGTCGGGGGTGATGTGTTGCTATCGCTATTTGCAATGACCGACAAAGAGCGCGTGAATCCCGAGCGCGTCCACATGATGCTGCAGGAGTCTTTTATGGATAGTGCTGAATCAGCTGTCAGCGACGGCGATCCAGTCGTGGCGAACGACGAGGTCGTTACGATTCAAACCCGACGCAAACTGATTCGTCCACGCGGCGCGAACCAAACTGCCTATATGCGCAGAATTCGAGACAATGATCTGGCGTTCGGTATTGGCCCTGCGGGAACCGGCAAAACCTATTTGGCCGTCGCAAGCGCGGTTGATGCACTGGAGACAGAGCAGGTCCGGCGAATCGTGTTGGTAAGACCGGCGGTCGAAGCGGGCGAGCGGCTTGGGTTTTTACCTGGCGATCTCGCGCAAAAAGTCGATCCCTACTTGCGCCCGATGTACGACGCGCTGTACGACATGATTGGCGCGGAACGTGTGACACAGCTGATCGAGCGCAATGTCATTGAGGTTGCTCCATTGGCATTTATGCGTGGTCGCTCGTTGAACGAGTCGGTTGTGATTCTCGATGAGGCGCAAAATACGAGCGTCGAACAGATGAAGATGTTTCTCACGCGAATCGGTTTTGGATCGCGCGCTGTTGTAACCGGCGATATCACACAGATTGATTTGCCCTCCGGCCAGACCTCGGGTCTCAAGAGCGCCGCGGACGTATTGCAAGATGTCAAAGGCGTTTCGTTTACGTATTTCACACCGAAAGACGTTGTGCGCCACGAACTCGTGCAGCGAATCGTCGAAGCTTACGAGAGACATGACCTTACAGGTTGACGTTCAACAGGCGGCAGACGGCGAGTCAGCCTTTTCGTCCGACGACATCGCTGCCTGGGTTGCGTGGGCTGTGGATGCAACCGGAAGTTCCGGTGACGCCGAGCTATCAGTGCGGGTGGTCGACGCGGCAGAGATGCAACAGCTCAATAACGAGTTTCGTGGCAAGGACAAACCAACGAATGTCTTGTCGTTTCCGGCCGGCGACATTGCGGGCCTTCCGTCGGACGCCGGGGCCCCGCTGGGCGATCTGGTGGTCTGTGCCAGCGTCGTCAAAGACCAGGCTGAGTCGCAGGGCAAATCACTCGAAGACCACTGGGCACACATGATTGTGCACGGAACGCTCCACCTTCTGGGTTTTGACCATGAAGAGGACGCAGCGGCAGCCGATATGGAGAGCAGGGAAGTGGATATTTTGACTGCACACGGGATTGCGAATCCCTATACACTTTGATGACTATGAACGAAAAACCTCCAAGTACCAGCGGCTCGGGCACGCCCGGAGTGGTCGCACGCGTGATGCGAGCGATCAAGGGCGAACCCTGGAGCCGGGACGAAATTCAAACCTTTATTGAATCCGACGCCGAACTCGATGCCGAAGAGAAGAGCATGCTCTCCGGTGTGCTCGAGGTATCCGAAACTCAGGTTCGCGAAGTTATGGTGCCGCGCTCGCAGATGGTCGTTATCGATATCGAAGACGAGTTCGACGATATGCTGAAGCTGATCGTTGAGTCAGGGCATTCTCGGTTTCCCGTCATCGGGGAGGATCGCGACGAGGTGTTGGGTATTTTGTTGGCCAAAGATTTGCTTCGCTACTTCGGCAGCGATGAGGCCAGGGAACTGACGGTCAAGAAACTGTTGCGGCCTGCGTCGGTGATCCCCGAGTCGAAACGCCTGAATGCACTCTTGAAAGAGTTTCGCGCCAGCCACAACCACATGGCCATTGTCGTCGATGAGTACGGCGGCGTTGCCGGTTTATTGACCATCGAAGATGTGCTCGAGGAAATCGTCGGCGAAATTGATGATGAACACGATCATGAAGAGGACGCTTATATCCGTCCGGATGGCGATCGCGAAGGCGTGCCGTGTTTTGCGGTCCGCGCTCTGACACGTGTTGAAGATTTCAATGAGTACTTTGAGTGTGAGCTGAACGACGAGGAATATGACACCGTCGGTGGACTGGTTATGCACGAACTCGGGCGATTGCCGCGGCGCGGAGAAAAAGTAGCGTTCGGCGGCTTCAGGTTCGCAGTCATCAAAGCAGACGATCGTCGAATCGATGCACTGCAGGTACAACGCAGCGGTGGCTAATAAAAGAGAACAGGCGTTCCTGTTTTTGTTTTTTGCTGATCGGCCAGTGGCTAGTCGTGCAATTGCGTTTGTTATTGGTTGTGCGACGACGTTGGTTTTTGCGCCGGCTGAATGGTCGATTCTTGCACCTGTACTTACCTTGCCGCTGTTGTTCGTCGCGCTGATCCTTTCACCGAAGGACGCCGCGGCACACTATTTTTGGTTCGGGTTCGGCCTCTTTCTCACGGGCACGTACTGGATCTACATATCCGTGCATGTATACGGACAAGCGGCTTTGTGGATCGCCATCTTGCTGATGGTCGGGCTGTCTCTGATCTTGGCTCAGTTTCTCTGGGTCGCGGGCTGGCTTACGAGCCGCTTGTCACATGGCGAACCGTGGCGACTATTATTCGTCGGGCCAGCGGTCTGGGTGATCGTCGAATGGCTTCGGGGGTGGGTTCTCACAGGATTCCCATGGCTCGCGCACGGCTACGGACAAATCGACTCGGCGCTGGCCGGTTGGGCACCGTTGCTCGGCATTTACGGCGTGTCGCTAATGCTGATGTTCAGTACGGCGGCGATTCTCGTTGCGATCATGACATCGGGGAAAGAACGGCTGATCGCTCTGCCGCTGATAATCGTGCCCTCGATTCTCGGTGGTATTTTGGGCGCAGTGAACTGGACCGAGGCCTATGGCGAGCCTATCCGGACAACGATTATTCAGGCCGGCGTTTCCCAGGATCAGAAGTGGCTGCGGGAACAACGTCAGGCGACGATGAATTTTTATCGTGAATCGACGCTAAGCGTGCCGGAAAGCGACCTCGTCATATGGCCCGAAGTCGCGATTCCAGCCCGAGACGATTTCGTGGAAGATTATCTTCGCCTGATTGACGGTGATGCCCGGCGCAATGGCCAGTCCGTACTTCTGGGCATACTCGAGGCCGGTCAGGATAGCGGCGTTGAGACGCCGACCTATAACAGCGTGCTGTTGCTCGGTACTGAGGAACGCCAGACTTATCGAAAACGGCACCTTGTACCGTTCGGCGAATATTTTCCGGTTCCGGCCAGCGTGCGCGAGTGGATGCGCATGCAAAACCTGCCCTATTCGGATTTGACGGCAGGCAGCGATGTGCAGGATTTGTTGGTCGCTGCCGACGGTACGAAACTGTCGGTCGCGATTTGCTACGAAGACGCCTATGGCGCCGAGCATCTCTATGCATTTCCCGATGCTGATGTGTTGATCAACGTCAGCAACGACGCCTGGTTTGGCGATTCTGTCGCGCCTCACCAGCACCTGCAGATCGCTCGCATGCGAGCGCTGGAGCTCGGTCGTTACGCGGTCCGGTCGACGAATACCGGCATCAGCGCCTTTATCGGTCCGTCAGGTGAGTTATTGAAGACCGGCAAGCAGTTTGAGGCTGAAGTCATGACCGCAGATATCCGGGCGCACAAGGGAGCAACCGTCTTCGCAAGCTACGGCAACTGGCCGGTTATGGTTCTTTGTTTCCTCATCCTCGGCGTCTTCTGGATCCGAAGTCGCTCCGGCATATAGGGTCCGAGGCGCCATAGACCTCTATGGCTGCTGCGAATTGCAGCCTGTTCATGTAGGCTTGCGAGTTTTCACGATCGCGAAGATGCAAGACGCTAATGAGCACCCCCTACAACCCTGAAACCGTCGAGTTGGCCGCGCAGAAATACTGGGATGACGCCCGGTGTTTTGAGGTCAGCGAAGATGCTGACAAGGACAAGTACTACTGCCTGACAATGTTTCCGTATCCGAGCGGAAAATTGCACATGGGTCACGTCCGCGTATTCACGCTCAACGACGTCATCGCTCGTTATCAGCGATTGCAGGGTAAACACGTGCTCCAGCCGATGGGCTGGGATGCCTTCGGAATGCCAGCTGAGAATGCGGCAATCGAACGCGGCATACCGCCGGCGAAATGGACCTACAGCAATATCGAAGACATGCGTGGCCAGTTCAAGCGTCTGGGCTATGGCTACGACTGGACGCGTGAGGTTACGACTTGCCGTCCGGAGTACTACCGCTGGGAACAGTGGCTGTTTACGAAGATGTTCGAGAAAGGTCTCGTGTACCGCAAGAACTCTATCGTCAACTGGGACCCTGTTGATCAGACCGTGTTGGCGAACGAGCAGGTCATCGATGGCCGCGGTTGGCGTTCCCATGCCCTGGTTGAGCGTCGCGAGATTCCGCAGTGGTTTATGAAGATCACGGACTATGCCGACGAGTTGCTCGATGAGCTCGATCGCATGCCGGGATGGCCGAACTCGGTCAAGACCATGCAACGTAACTGGATCGGTCGCTCTGAGGGTGTGGAACTGTCGTTCGAAGTGGCAGGCGAAGACGAGCTGCTGACGGTGTATACGACGCGGCCCGATACGCTCATGGGCGTTACCTATATGGCGGTTGCCGCCGAGCACCCATTAGCAAGGAAGTCCGCAGCATCCAATCCTGACGTCGCCGCATTCATCGACGAATGCAAGACGATGGATGCGCAGGAAGCGACGCTCGAGACAATGGAAAAGAAGGGTATGCCGCTTGGCATATCGGCCATTCATCCGCTGACGGGTGAGGAAGTGCCACTGTGGGTGGCTAACTTTGTATTGATGAGCTATGGCACGGGTGCGGTTATGGCGGTGCCCGGACATGATGCTCGCGACTGGGAATTTGCCAAAAAGCACGGTTTGCCAATCAAGCAGGTCATCGCGCCAATGGATGGCACTGAGATCGATATCCAGGAGTCCGTGTATCTCGAACGCGGTGTGCTCGTAAATTCCGGCGACTACGATGGCATGGACTTCGACGGGGCGTTCAACGCGATCGCCGACCATTTCGAAAAAACGGGTCGCGGTAGTCGAAAAGTTAACTACCGATTGCGTGACTGGGGTGTTTCTCGCCAGCGCTATTGGGGTACACCCATCCCGATTATATATTGCGATGATTGCGATGCTGTTCCGGTACCGGACGATCAGCTGCCGGTGGTGTTGCCTGAAGACGTGGTTGTAAAAGGAACAGGTTCGCCGCTGAAAGACATGCCGGAATTCGTCAATGTGGCGTGTCCAAAATGCGGTAAGGATGCACGAAGAGAGACAGACACGTTCGATACGTTCGTGGAGTCTTCCTGGTATTTTGCTCGTTATGCCTGTCCTGACAGCGACGATGCGATGCTCGATGACCGCGTTCATTACTGGACGCCTGTGGATCAGTACACGGGTGGCGTCGAGCACGCGATTCTGCATCTCCTGTACTCGCGCTTTTTTCAACGAGTGATGCGCGATCAGGGGTTGACCGATGTGAGCGAGCCATTCACCAATCTGTTGACGCAAGGCATGGTGCTGAAAGACGGCGCAAAAATGTCGAAGTCCAGGGGCAATACGGTCGACCCGCAGGAACTCATCAAGAAATACGGCGCAGATACCGTACGTTTGTTCATGATGTTCGCGGCGCCACCGGAGCAGGCGCTGGAGTGGTCCGATGATGGTGTGCAAGGGAGTTTCCGCTTTCTGAAGCGCTTCTGGAGTGCGGTTGTCGATCATGCAGCCAGCGGCCCGGTGGGCGAGATGGACGTCGACGCGCTGAACGAGACGCAAAAGGAACTGCGCCTGAAAACGCACGAGACCATTGCGAAGATCAGCGATGATATTGGTCGTCGCCACAGCTTCAATACGGCCGTCGCCGCCTCCATGGAGCTACTGAATGCGATCAACAAGTTTGATGACGAGTCGGATGCAGGACGCGCGGTGTCCCGGGAGTCTCTCGAAGCCGTTGTTGTGATGTTGTCGCCAATGGTGCCGCACATCTGTCACGCGCTGTGGCTGGAGCTGGGGCATGAATCTGCTTTGATCGACCAGGCATGGCCGACAGTGGATGAGGGCGCGCTCCAACGTGATCTGGTTGAAATCGTGGTGCAGGTCAACGGCAAGTTGCGTGGGCGACTTTCGGTCGCGGTTGATGCCAGCAATGAGTCGATCGAGGCAGACGCGCTCGCGGACGAGAACGTGCAACGATTCATCGATGGCAAAGAGATTCGAAAAGTTATCGTCGTGCCCGGTCGATTGGTGAGCATCGTTGTTTAGGACAATTCGTAATCTGCTTTTGATACTGATCCTGGCGGGTCCGACCGCCTGCGGTTTTCAATTGCAGGGCGCGTTCACACCGCCGGCCGATATGGAACGGACCTACATCGCGGCCGATGATCGATATAGCCCGTTCTTGCGGGAACTGCAGGCCGGATTGCAGTCGTCCGGGGTCAACATTGTCGATTCCGCCAGCGATGCAACCGCGACGCTAACGATTTTCTTTGACCAAACATCGCAACGAGTCTTGTCCGTTTCGGCGCGAAACGTGCCAACGGAGTTTGAAGTGTATTACACGATCTCCTACGGTCTCGATTCGGGCGCAAGTACCCTTATGCCGCAGCAAACACTCACGTTGACGAGAGACTACACCTACGACTCGACACTGGTGTTGGGTAAGGCGCGTGAGGAAGAGTTGCTTCGCGAGGCCATCGTCAAGGATCTCGTGCGTATTGTCATGAAGCAAATTTCTACGTTGTAAGCATTCGTGTTGAGCGTGTCCGATGTACCTCGAAGTGCCCTGACCGGATTGCTGCAGAAATTCGGACTTGACCTCGTATTGCAGGAACCCGGTGACGCCATTCGTGGAAGTTTCTGGGGCGACTCTGAAGCGGGCATCGTCGGTCGAACTGTCTATGTGCGAGGCGATACGCCGGTCCATTCACTGCTACATGAAACCAGCCATGTCATCTGCATGACCGAGGATCGGCGGGCCGGTCTTGACCGGGATGCCGGTGGTGATGATCTGGAGGAATCTGCCGTCTGCTATTTGCAGGTTTTACTGGCCGATCATATTGACGGTGTCGGACGTGAATTACTCATGAGCGATATGGACGCCTGGGGCTACAGTTTTCGCCTTGGAAATACTTTGGACTGGTTCCAGAGCGATGCCGAGGACGCCGCAGAGTTTCTTATGAATCATGGACTTCTGAGCGCCCAGGGTGATGTGACCTTTCGACTGCGTGATTGAAGCAAACGCGGTGTATAGTTTGGTATGCCGTGGCTCCGCCTTCTTCTGTATTTCATCGCAATTGCGTTCGTAACGTGGGCGCTCACTCAGATGGAACTGGCATCTCCGGGTAGCCTGAAACTCCATATTTTGTTGAACGATACCGATCGCTACGGCACCAGCGAGTTTTCGCCTGTTGAAATTATTCAAGCGATTATCCTTGGAGCATGTGGCGCGATCATGTGGTGGGTCGCCCACCATTGTCCGAGCCAGCGCCCCATCGCAATTTTGTTTGGCGGCATGGCGCTGGTCTTCCTGATTCGAGAAATGGACTATTTTCTGGATCGATTCATCGCAGATAACCTGTGGCAGGTCTTAATTGCGATCGTCGGTGCACTCGTCATCGCCTACACCTTCCGATACCGAAAACGTATGCAAATCGCGTTTGCCAGGATTTGGCCATCGCCGGGAATGACCTTGTTATTTTCGGGCGCGGTGATTCTGTTTGCGTTCGTACGTTTCGTCGGTCATGAGCCCTTGTGGATGTCGATATTGGGCGATGACTATCACCGCATCATCAAACTCGCGGTTGAAGAGTTCATTGAGCTGATCGGCTATTTCCTCTGGATGATCGGGACGATCGAATACGCATTCCAGGCACGCGCCATCGCGATGGCTGAGCCGATTCCCGCGGCGCGACGCCGACGGGCCAAGCGACGACACGACGCGGAAGGCCGATTCTGATCACCCAACGCGCATTTGCGGCGGTCGACATATTGATTACTGGAATGGCTCGCTTCGCTCCCGGCAACGAAATCTCACAAAATTGTGGGATTCGGTGCATCCCCGTAAACCTCGTCCGGATCGAATACCTTCTCAGTTTCCGTCCATTCAAGTTCCACGACTCCTTCGGCCTGCTTGCCCTCGAAATCAGCCCCGACCGGGACCTTCCGGTAAAAGCAGCTGCGATAACCGACATGGCAGCTCGCGCCACCGGCAACGTCGACGCGTAGCCAGATGCAATCCTGATCGTCGTCTACGAGTAGCTCGCGGACGGTTTGTACCAGGCCGCTGGTCGCGCCTTTATGCCAGAGAACCTGTCGACTGCGGCTGTAATAGTGCGCCTCGGCGGTCGCGATCGTGAGTTGCAGCGCTTCTGCGTTCATATAGCCCTGCATCAGGAGCTCGCCGCTGTCGGCGTCGGTGGTTACGACGGTGATGAGTCCGCGATCGTCAAACTTCGGTGCGAGGTCGTTGCCTTCCTCAACTTGTTCGATCGTGTCGCGGGCTTGAAATCTGACGGGAGCGGCCGACATTTGGGGGTGTCCTTAACGTAATATCTGCGGGCGGGCAGAATACCGGGCGAAGCCGCCAGCAGCAATAAGTAGCGGCTCGCCGCGATATTGATATGATTGCGTCCTTTCAATAGCGAGCCCGTATTTCATGACCATCCAGCTTCACGACACGCTTCAGGGGAAGAAAGTCCCCTTCGTCCCCCTCAAAGAAGGCGAGGTGACGATGTATCTGTGTGGCCCGACGGTTTACAACTACGCGCACATCGGCAACGCGCGCCCCGCGGTCGTCTTCGACTTGTTGGCGAGATTGCTGCGGCGCAGCTACGAGCTGACGTTCGCGCGCAATATCACGGACGTCGATGACAAGATTAATGCGGCCTCAGTCGAGACCGGCAAGCCCATCGATGAGATCACGGCGCGCTTCATCAAGGCTTACAACGATGATATGGGCGCGCTGGGCGTTCGCCCTCCCGATGTCGAGCCGCGGGCAACGCACCACATTGAAGAAATGGTCGCGATGATCGAGAAGCTGATCGACAAGGGTTTTGCTTACGAAGCCGAAGGTCACGTTCTGTTCGATGTGTCGTCGGACGCGGATTACGGGTCGTTGTCGAAGCGCGATTTGCGAGAGATGATCGCTGGTTCCCGGGTTGAAGTCGCGCCGTACAAGAAAGCGGCCCACGACTTTGTTTTATGGAAGCCGTCGACGCCGGAGCTACCGGGCTGGGAATCGCCATGGGGCGTTGGCCGACCGGGTTGGCACATCGAGTGTTCAGCGATGGCGGAAAAGCACCTGGGCGATACGATCGACATTCACGCTGGCGGCCGGGACCTCGTGTTTCCGCACCACGAGAACGAGATGGCGCAAAGTAGCTGCGCGCACGATGGCGCACCGTTTGCCCGTTACTGGCTGCACAACGGTTTTCTCAGTATGGATCAGACGAAAATGTCGAAGTCACTCGGCAACGTTTTGCTGGTGCATGAGCTGATCAAGACAGTTCCGGGTGAGGTGATCCGCCTCGCTTTGCTCAGCGCGCATTACAAACAACCTTTGGACTGGTCCGGCGAGACACTCGAAGCGGCGCGGCGGATGTTGGACAGACTATATGGGGCGGTGCAGGGGATCGTCGTCTCGGACGAGGCTCGTGCTGCCGCCGAGATTCCAGCTGCGTTAATCGCAGCGCTCGAAGACGATTTGAATTCACCCAAGGCGATGGCTGAGTTCTTCGGTCTGGCGAAGCGCTTGAACAAAGCAACGGACGAAAAATCCCGAGTCGAGCTGGCTGCACAAATGTACGCATGCGGTGACTTGATGGGCGTGCTGGGCAATGATCCTGAAGCCTGGTTTGCCGGTCACGTTGAGGGCGAGTTGTCTTCTGATGAGATTGAGTCATTGATCGAGAAACGCAATGCTGCGAAGAAGGCACGAGATTTTGAGACGGCGGACTCGATTCGTGATCAACTCCTGGACGCAGGGGTCACTATTCAGGACGGCCGTGACGGAACGACCTGGCGTCAGAGCTGAGAAAAAACGAAAATGAGCAACGAGATTCAAGTCGCGCAGCAGGAGCTTATCGAGGACTTCGAGATGTTCGAAGACTGGATGGACCGCTATCAATACCTGATCGATATGGGACGCCGCTTACCGGAATTCCCCGACGCATGGCGAACCGATGAGAATCGCATTCGCGGCTGTCAGTCGCAGGTGTGGTTTGTTGCCAGAGAGCAGGATGGACGCCTGCATTTCGATGCGATCAGCGATGCCGCTATCGTCTCCGGACTCATCGCATTACTGTTGCGTCTTTACAGCGGGCGCAAACCGCAAGACATCCTCGACACGCCGCCGGATTTTGTAACCGCGTTGCAGCTCGAAGCGCATCTAAGCCCGACACGCAGCACGGGTTTGTCGTCGATGCTGACAGCGATTCGCCGTTTTGCCTCCGAGGCTTTGCAGGCCGCCTGATGCCGAATGCCGTGAGCAAAATGCTCGCGTGGCCGCTTATTCAATTACTGCGGTTTTACAGGCTGGCGATCTCGCCGTGGTTAGGCTCAAACTGCCGATACGATCCCACGTGCTCCAGCTACGCCATCGAAGCGCTGCAAGTACACGGTTTTCTGAAAGGAACTTGGTTGGCGATGAAGCGAATCGGTCGATGCCACCCCTGGGGAAGTTCGGGATACGATCCGGTGCCGAAAGTGGCAGAGGACAATGATGAAACCCCTTAGCCTGATCAAGGCGATACTTCTGCCTGTTATGTCCGTAACCGTGCTTCTGCCGCTGCTGTTGCTATGGGCCATCCTGAGCATCGGCACATCGGGCCACCCGATGGGTATTGTGGTGCTGATCTTGAGTCTGCCGCCGATATTTCGTTACCTGATGATCGTCCTCGAAACATGTGCGAAGGGAGAGCCGCCACGCGCGTTCGACGCGGAATTTTTTAGCTGGACCGACAGTCTTTGGACGTTTTTTCCATTGCTGCTCGCTGTTGCCCTGACCTATCTCGGGTTTACCATCCATGGATATTTCGGAACGACGGGCGTCTACGCGCTCCTGGTGGTCGTGAGTGGAACACTTCCAGCGAGCTTCGCCGTTCTGGCAATAACCCACTCACCGCTCCAGAGCCTGAACCCTGTCGCGCTTGGTCGCCTGCTAAACGCCACCGCCGAGAGCTTCTGGCTCGCCTCTGTCTATCTGATCGTCATCGGCTGGGTTTTCGTGCAAGCGGGACAATTGCCAAACATGGCCGGAAACTTCGTGTACCTCTTCGGTCTGTTTTCGTTCGCAGCGCTAACAGGCACGTTGCTCGAGCCTTTCGGGCTGGTCGATGACGTCAGTATTCCGGAGTCGTCGGAGGTAAGCGATGAGGAGATACGAGGCAATATGGAGGCCGCTCGCGCATCGGTTTTGTCGCACGCGTACGGCTTTATCAGTCGTGGCAATCGTGACAGTGGGCTGGCGCACATCAAAGAGTGGATAGCCGACGACCAGGATCCCGAGGCGGCCTGGGCCTGGTATTTCAACAAGATGCTGGGCTGGGAGAATCAGCAACATGCGTTGTTCTTCGCGCAACACTATGTTCATGACCTGCTTCGGCACGGCGATACGGTTCCGGCGCTCAAAATCATCATGCGCTGTCGATTGATCAACGATCGATTCAAACCCCTTGGGGAAGATGTTCCGGTCGCCATCGAAGCGGCGGAAAGTGTCGGAAATAGGGAGCTTGCAGCCGTGCTCAAGCGCCGTTGACGCGCTACAATAGCCGCATGGATAAGCGTTTATTAACAATCTTGCGATGCCCGGTGTCCCACAAAGGACTTTCGGTGCTGGCAAAAGACAAGTTGGCCCGGGTCAATGCCGCCATTGATGCCGGCGAGCTCCAGAACCACGAGGGGTCACCTGTCTCGAAGGCCCTGGACGAAGCGCTCATTACGGATGATGGCAAACGCATCTACCCGGTTGACGACGGAATACCCGTTCTCCTGGAGGACGAATCAATAAGCATGGAGCAGCTTGCTTGAAGATCCAGGCTAACCAGCTTTCGTCACACCTCCTGAAATCACTTGCTCCTTGTTACCTCGTTACTGGCGACGAGTTTCTGCTCGTTGATGAGGCACTTGATGCTGTACGCGAGGCAGCGCGTAATCGCGGTTTTACCTCTCGCGAGTTGCACGTCGCCACGACGGGGTTCGACTGGAGCGCACTAACTGCGTCGACCAGCAATCTGTCGCTATTCGCGGAGCAGCGAATTATCGAGCTGCGCTTGCCTACCGGCAAACCGGGCAAAGCCGGAAGTGCGGCGATCATTGATCTGGTCGAACAGTCCGGGCCCGAGCTGTTGTTCATCGTAACCGGGCCAAAACTCGATAGGGGCAGTACGGCGTCCAAATGGGCGAAAACCATCGACCAGAAAGGCGTGTCGTTGCCGCTGTGGCCGATCGGTGTGCGGGAGCTGCCTGGCTGGATCGCTAACCGAATGAGAGCGGCGGGTCTTGAGCCGGAACGCGACGCGGTAACAATGATCGCGGATCGTGTTGAAGGTAATCTGCTCGCGGCGCAACAAGAGATAGAGAAGCTGCGTTTGATACTCGGCGAAGGGAAAGTAACGGCGGAAGCCGTGAATGAAGCGGTAGCCAACAGCAGTCGCTATGACGTTTACAAATTAGCCGACGCCGCCCTCGCAGGCGATGCGAATCGCTCGGTCAAGATCCTCGGTGGTTTACGTTCCGAAGGCGTGGAGCCGGTTATCGTCATGTGGGCGTTAACCCGAGAATTGAGAACTCTCGCGACATTGGACGACGTGATCCGTCAGGGCGGTGATCTTGGCGGCGCGATGCAGAAATCCGGTGTCTGGCGAAATCGCCAGGGTCTGGTGCGCAGCTGCATCAGCCGGCATCAACACGGCGATTTTCACAAGATGCTCAAAGCGACCGGCCGCGCTGACGCGGCGGCCAAGGGCCAGCGCGCGGGTAATCCCTGGCAAATGGCGACCGACGTGGTTGTGAGCTTGTCGCAATGAAGCCGATCGGTGTCTTTGGCGGTACTTTCGATCCGATCCACTATGGGCACCTCAGAACGGCGTTCGAGATGCTGCAGGCGTTGCGCTTCGATGAGGTTCGATTCATCCCTTGTGGCGATCCACCGCATCGTGGCATGACGTTCGCCGATGCGGAACTCAGATTTCGCATGGTTGACGTCGCGATCAAAGGGCAGGCGGGCTTCGTCAGCGATGACCGCGAGTTACGCCGAGACGGGCCGTCCTATTCCATCGACACTCTCATTGGGCTCCGCGAGGAATTTCCCGACCGTTCATTGGGTCTGATTGTGGGAATGGATGCTTTCCTGGGTCTGTCTAACTGGCACCGATGGGACGAAATTCTCGATTTTGCCCACATTGTTGTCGCTCACCGACCCGGCTGGAAAGCGCCGGACATCGGTCCATTGGGCGATTTGATCACTGAGCACGGCACGCACCGCGTTGATGATTTGCACGGCGCGACGCACGGGCGCATTCACATCCACGCGGTCACACAGCTTGAGATCGCATCAACCGAGATTCGGGATTTGGTCGCGGCCGGCAGAGATCCGCGGTTTCTAATGCCCGATGCGGTGAGAGATGTGATTATTGAGAGCAAGATTTACAACGTATCGTAGGAGCGCGTCTTACGCGCGAAGAAATCAACGTAGGAGCGCGTCTTACGCGCGACAATTGGAGTCGACAAGCACGTATGAGAATCATGAATGAATAGCGAAGAACTGAGCGACCTCGTGGTCGATGCCCTGGACGAGATCAAAGGGCTGGATATCACCAAGCTCTACGTCGGCGATATGACGACTGTGACCGACTGGATGATCGTCGCAAGCGGTACTTCATCGCGGCACGTTAAGGCGTTGGTCGATAACGTCTCGGAAAAAGCCAAAGCGGCCGGTCACCGACCAATTGGCGTCGAAGGCGAAGAAGGCGGCGAGTGGGTACTGTTGGACCTGCAGGACGCACTGGTTCACGTCATGTTGCCGAAGGTGCGTGAGTTCTACAATCTGGAGAAACTCTGGTCGATCACTCCGTCCGGAGATGCGGCAGCGACCGACGGCTAGTGTCCTGTTTGCTTCATTCGCTAACTCTCAGCGCTACAGGACACTGTCCGTGCATATTCGCCTCTTAGCTGTTGGTGATCGCCAACCGTCCTGGGTGGACGAGGCCTTCGACAAATACACCGAGCGGTTTCCGCGCGAGTGGAAATTTCGACTCGACGTTATTCCGACTGTACGTCGAAATAAAAACGATAAGTCTCGCCAGGCCATGGAAGCAGAAGGTGAGCTGATTCTCGCAAAGCTCAGCGCGACGGAGCAGGTCATTTTGCTCGACGAACGCGGGAAACAACTAAGCAGTAAATCGCTCGCGACACGATTATCAGAATGGCAAACGGACGGCCGGGATCTCTGTTTCATCATTGGTGGGCCTGACGGCGTATCGGACGTCGTGAGGCAGCGAGCCGACAGGCTCTGGTCGCTGTCGGAACTGACATTACCCCACGGCATGGCGCGAGCACTTTTGGCCGAACAACTGTATCGCGCGTGGTCGTTGCAAGCTGGCCATCCTTATCATCGCTCCTGAAAAACCACTTATGGTCCCATCATCCCAATTATACCTTGCGTCAACCTCACCGCGGCGGCGCGATATCCTGCAAACTCTGGGTGTCGAGTTCACAGTCGTGGTGGTCGATACAGACGAGACGCCTATCGACGGCGAGTCGCCGGAGGACCTGGTATTGAGGTTGGCGAGGGCTAAGGCTGAAGCCGCGGCGGGTGTGGCCACTGATGCCGGAATAGTTCTCGCCGCCGATACGGTGGTTGTTCTTGGCGATCGAGTGCTCGGAAAGCCGCGCAACTGTGATGATGCTGTCGAAATGTTGCTGGCATTATCAGGACAAACACACTCAGTGCTGACGGGTGTGGCGTTGCGGACAGCCGATGGAACGCGTGCCGTATTATCCGCGACCGGTGTGCGATTTCGCGAAATAGTTCAGGACGAGGCGACGGCATACTGGCAAAGTGGGGAACCCTGTGACAAAGCAGGTGCCTATGGCATTCAAGGGCTGGGTGGCATGTTTGTTGAGGCTATCAACGGAAGCTACTCCGGCGTCATGGGACTACCGGTTTTTGAAACGGTCGAGCTATTGAAGTCGGCTGGAATTGAGGTCCTGGCGAAACAGACATGACGGACGAATCGCTCAAAGAAGAAATCCTGATCAACGTCACGCCGAGTGAGGTGCGCGCCGCCCTGCTCGAAAACGGCGTGCTGCAGGAGGTCTATATCGAGCGGGCGGCCAGACGCGGACTGATCAGCAATATTTACAAAGGCCGGGTATCGCGGGTCTTGCCTGGCATGCAGGCGGCCTTCATCGATCTTGGTCTCGAAAGAACCGCGTTCCTGCATGCGTCTGATGTCGCGCCCCCTGACGCCGCCGATTCCGGCGACGATGTGCCGAATATCAAAGATCTGGTTCGTGAAGGCGATGGCATCATGGTTCAGGTCGTCAAAGATCCCTTGGGTAACAAGGGCGCTCGGCTAACAACCTACATAACGATACCGTCCAGACACCTCGTCCTGTTGCCGCACAGCGAGACGGTCGGTGTCTCCGCGCGTATCGAAGACGATGAGGAGCGCGATCGTCTGCGCGGCATCGTAGAAGGTCTGCTCGAAGAGCATGGACTGACGTGCGGCGCGATCGTGCGGACCGTCGCGGAGGGTACATCGGAGGACGTCATCTCTGCTGATCTGCGCTATACGCTGAAACTCTGGGATGTTGTTCAGCAACGGTGCAGGCTGGCCAATGCAAAATCACTGGTTCATGAGGATCTGTCGTTGCCATTACGCGTATTGCGCGATCTGGTAACGATTGATGTGGAACGAATTTTGGTGGATTCCGAGTCCGATTTCGTCGCGATGCAGGATTTCACCCGAACCTATATCCCGGATGTTGAACCCATGCTGGAACTCTACAAACGGCGCCGCCCGATCTTCGATTTGCACGGGATCGAGGACGAAATCAGCAAGTCACTGGATCGGAGTATTTCTTTAAAATCGGGTGGTTACACTATTTTTGACCAAACCGAGGCCATGACGACGGTCGATGTGAATACGGGCGGTTACGTCGGCCACCGCAATCTCGAAGAGACGATCTACCGTACAAATCTGGAGGCGGCGGTCGCCATCGCCAGGCAACTCAGGCTGCGAAATCTCGGCGGCATTATTATTATCGACTTCATCGACATGGAGGAGGAGGGTCATCGAGACAACGTCCTGCGGGTACTGGAAAATTCGTTGTCACGCGATCATGCTCGATACCAGATAACGCCTGTATCACCGCTGGGTCTCGTTGAAATGACGCGCAAGCGGACTCGCGAAAGTCTGCAGCACATTCTGGGCGAAGATTGTCCAGCATGCAGCGGGCGCGGATTCGTCATGACGGCCGAGACCGTTTGCTTCGAAATCTTTCGTGAAGTCATCCGGCAGTCGCGACAATTCGAGTTCGATGAGGTTCTGGTTCTCGCGCACCAAAGCGTCATTGAGTTATTACTCGACGAGCAAGCCAGAAGCATGGCGGACCTTGAAGAACAAACCGGAAAAACAATACGCCTGCAAACTGAGTCCCTGTACTTGCAGGATCAATTTGACGTTGTCCTGATGTGACGACGGGCTAGCCAGAACTAATGAAACAATTTCTTCGTCGACTGATTAAATTTTTCGTCTACGCTGCGGCAGGCGTCGTAATTCTGTTGGCGATCGCTGTCGGGCTGTTCAGATTATTTCTGCCCCGCGTTCCCGAGTATCAGGACGAGATCAAGATGCGCGCAAGCGAGGCGATCGGAATGCAAGTTGAGTTTTCCGGTATGGATGCGCGTTGGGGCCTCAGCGGCCCGGAACTTGAATTTTATGATGCGGAAATCATTCGACCGGAGAACGGCGTTCGAGTGCTGGCAGCAGAAGAAGTGCGGGTGGGCGTCGGGTTTCTGAGATTGTTGTTTGAACAGTCTGTGGTCGTCGATCACCTGGTGATCCGAGAAACCAGCGTCGATATTCGCGAGCTCGAAGACGGTAGCTATCGAATACAGGGTGTTTCTCTGGACGAGCTGATGCCGTCCCGTCCGGATGAGTCGCAGGCGCCACTCAAGGACATAGAAGTCATTGGTGAAGACATAGAGCTGAGGTTTATGCAGCCTGGCGACAAGCGACCGCTTTTCTTTGAGATTCCCCGGATCGGCGTGAGTATCGACGAAAAACGAATTGCCGCAGATGCCAGGATTCAACTACCCGATGCTCTGGGTCGGCAACTCGGCGTCTCCGCCGTACAGGTGCTTGGATTGCCCGTTGAGGAACGGGGATGGGATATTGTCCTCGACGCTGACAACATCAGCCTGTCGGGTTGGTCGGGGCTCTCAAAAAACCAGTGGCAGTTTGGGTCCGGCACGGGCGATCTGGAGCTAGCGCTGGCGTTCGGAAACGGCAAAGTTCGAAGCGCAAGCGCAGAACTTGATTTCGTCGACGTAGCGCTTTCGGGTAACGAGTTCTTCGACATAAGCGGTCGCGTGGAAGTTGATGTCAGTGACAGAGACTGGCTGGTCGCCGCAAACGACCTCGTCGTCGAATTTGACGATCACGAATGGCCTGAAACAACGCTGCATGTTGAGGCGAGTGTCGATGTAGACGGTCAGATCATCATGCTGGACGCGCGGGCATCTTACCTCAGTCTTGACGATTTTCAGCTGGTTGAACCCTGGCTGAATGACAAACAAAAAGAGACGTTCGGACAATTCGAGCCGACCGGAGTCATTCGCAACCTGGTCGCGACCGTGTCGGATTTGGGTAGCGATGCACTGCGTTTCAATGTGTCGGCCGATCTGGATCGGATCGGACTATCAGGAGCGGGCAGCCGGCCCGGTGTGCAGGGATTCTCCGGTTTGTTACGAGCCAATCGCGCGGGCGGTCGGCTTGAAATCGACTCCACGGATCTGGAAGTGCTTGCGCCAGAATACCTTGACGTCCCCATTCTGATTAACAAGGCTGACGGGACGGTTATCTGGCGCAACAGTGCGAATCGAACCACTGTCCTCTCTGACAGCATCAGAATTTCGAGCGAGATATTTAATAGTCAAAGCAACATACAACTGGTACTGAACAACGACGGCACATCGCCCGAGATTGACCTCGCCGGTACCTGGAGCATTTCGGACCTCGCTGAAGCAAAACGATACATTCCTCGGAATGGACTGGAACCGAAGCTCTACGATTGGTTCCAGATGGCGCTCGTCAGCGGCGCAATTACGCGGGGTACGACAACCCTTAACGGCCCGCTCGACAAGTTTCCTTTTGATGGCGGCGAAGGTCGATTGTTGATGCAGGCCTCTGTACGAAATATGACGTTTAAGTACCATCAGGAGTGGCCAGCGACCGAGCAGTCGGATATGGAGGTCATTCTCGATAACGTCCGGCTCTATACGACGCAGAATCGTTCGGTGAGCGCTGGCATGTCGGTGATCAACGCGAGTGTCGATATTCCCGATCTTCGCGATCCTGTGCTGAGCATTGAGACGTTCTCTGCGAGCACATTGGGTGACATTCGAGAATTCTCGACGCGCAGTCCGATCGCGAAAGTATTCGACGGGCAACTCGATCGAGTGGCGGTTTCCGGTGATGCGACTTTCGCGCTGAAGCTCATGGTGCCGCTGCAAAGAGAACGCGTCCAGGATTTTGAGTTTACCGCTCGCATGCGCAGCAATAACGGCACGTTGGCCATTGAGGGATTCGAGCCGCCAATTACGGACTTGATTGGTGAGGTGACGATCGGCCGAGATCGGATTGAGAGCGAGGGGCTGGGTGGTCGTTTTCTCGGCGAAGAGGTCAGTATTTCACTGGTGCGCTCGGATGATCCTCAATTTAGCGTCGTTGCCAGCGTGCTGGGTACCGTAACGGCCGATGGCATCGTGAATGATCTGGGGGCGCCACTCGAAGGGATTGTTGCTGGATCAACGCCGTATCAGGCACGAATTCTGTTTCCGAGTGGAGAGGTCGAGACCCCGTCCCCTTTGACTATCCAGATTGACAGCGATCTCACTGGTCTCGCGTTCGCATTGCCGGAACCGGTCGGAAAGACCGCGGAAGAGCCGCTGCATATCAGTGGGGATATTCGATTCCCGGCTGGAGGGGAGGTGATCGAAACCTCCGGTTTTACCAAAGATCGCCTGGCTTGGCAGCTGGCGTTCAGCAAACCCGAGGGTGATTGGGACTTTGATCGCGGCGTTGTCACTCTTGGTGATGACGTTATGGAGTCGGCGGACACGCGGGGTCTGCACATTCGTGGCGCAACGGATACTGTCCGATTGGAGGACTGGTTAAACCTCTCCAGAAGCGGCGAGCAAAAAGCGGATCGCATTCGCTCGATCGATTTGCTGGTCGAAGATATGTATCTCCTCGGACAACATTTGACAGCGCATCGCGTGCGGGTCGATCGCAGCGCGGCTGACTGGCTGGTGCAGTTCGAGGGCGACGATATCGTCGGGTCGGTGTTCGTCCCCTATGACTTTGCGGGCGATCGAGCCATGGTTCTGGACATGGAAAAACTCAGGCTGCCCGGCGACGAGACGGAAACGCAGTTCGAGTCCAAACTCGATCCACGCAAGTTGCCAGCCATGCAGTTGCGGGCGACCGAGTTCGCGTTCGGCGATCGTTACCTTGGGGCCGTCGAGGCGACGCTGGAGAAAACTGACAGCGGCCTCGAGGCGGTCAGCATCACCAGCAAGGACGCGACCTACTCGATCATCGGCACGGGGCGTTGGGTTGCCGATGACAATGATCCGCTCGGAAGTCACAGCTTCATTGAGGCGACGCTCACGAGCACCGACGTTCAGAAGACGATGGCAAGACTCAACTATCAGCCCGGTATCGCGAGCAATAGCATGAACATGTCTATCGATCTCGATTGGTCGGGCAGCCCGCGTGCTGACTTTTTCGACGTACTCGATGGCGAAGTACGGGTGAGCTTTGGCGACGGTCAGTTGCGCGAAGTAGAGCCTGGCGCCGGACGAATCTTCGGACTCATGAGTATCGTCGCGTTGCCGCGTCGCTTGTCGCTCGATTTTCGAGATGTGTTCAACAAGGGATTTGGTTTCGACAAGATAGCGGGCACGTTCAAGATCGATGACGGCTATGCCTACACCTGCGATCTTTCGCTTGAGGGACCGGCCGCCGATATCGGCATTGTGGGTGGGGCGGACCTTGAGAATCGAATCTACGACCAGACAGCGATTGTTTCAGCGAACGTCGGCAACACCTTGCCAATCGTGGGCGCCGTGGTTGCCGGTCCGCAGGTTGCGGCCGCTTTATTAATCTTTTCGCAGATTTTCAAGAAGCCGCTGCAGGAAGTCGGGCAGGTTTACTACGCGATCGAAGGGTCGTGGGATGAACCCATTGTCGAATCGACCAACTCCGCTGCGTTCGCTGCCGAGGGTGAACTGGCGGGATGTCTGGCAACTAGCGAGTAAGAGACGACGATGCGAGTAGCGGCGATTCAGATGAACAGTGGTACCGACGTTGCCGCCAATTTGCAGCTCGCCGATCAATTGCTGGGTGACGCCGCGAGGGATGGCTGCGCGCTAGCTGTACTCCCGGAAAATTTCGCGTTGATGCCGGCGCGCGGACGGGACAAAGCAAGCATCTCTGAGGCGCCCGGAGAGGGGCCCATACAGGTTTTTCTGTCCGAAGCAGCCGCACGTCATGGTCTTTGGGTTATTGGGGGCAGCATGCCTCTCAATTCGCCGGAGATAGCTTCGCAGCGCGTGTACGGGGCGTGCCCGGTGGTTGACCTCAACGGTGATACGCAGGCGATTTACCGGAAAATTCACCTGTTCGACGTGGATCTGGTCGAGGAGCAGGAGTCCTATCGCGAGTCGCGGTCCATGTATCCGGGCGAGGATGTCGTTACGGTGGATACTCCCTGCGGGCGCATTGGCCTGACAATTTGCTATGACCTGCGATTTCCGGAGCTGTTTCGCAAGCTGGTGGACGCTGGTGCCACGATGTTTACCGTACCCGCTGCATTTACGGCGACGACAGGCGAGGCACATTGGCACACGCTTCTGCGTGCACGCGCGATCGAAAATCTGGCGTATGTGGTCGCGGCGGGGCAATATGGCGAGCACGCAGACGGCCGCTTAACGTATGGTCACTCAATGATCATTGACCCTTGGGGCCGCATTCTGGCCGAAGCGGCTGATGGCAATTGTCATGTGGCCGCGGATATTGATCCGGAACTGCCAACAAAATTACGCAACGAGTTCCCGGCGCTGGCGAACAGACGCTTGTAATTACTACGGAAATCAAACTTGGATAACAACGAAACTTCGATCGACACTCTGATGTCCCGAATGCTCGAACCTGCGGGTCTCGACGAGGGCAATCTCAGCACCACACTCGGCAGCATGATGCGCGGCGGAGTGGACTATGCCGATCTCTATTTTCAGGTAAGCCGCAACGAAAGCTGGACGCTCGAAGACGGCATTATCAAAGAAGGCAGCTTTAATCTCGATCAAGGTGTCGGCGTTCGTGCGACCAGCGGTGAGAAAACCGGTTTCGCGTACTCAGATGAGCTGCTGATGCCGGCGCTTGAGCAGGCAGCCGGGGCTGCGCGTGCGATTGCGCGCCAGGGGCAGGACAAGAGCGTGCAGGCCTGGAGTCGCACCAGCGTTGCGCCGCTTTACTCGTCCGACGATCCGACAACGAGTATCGACGATTCTCAAAAGACGGCATTATTGAGCGAGATCGATGCGGCGACGCGCGACATCGACAGTCGCGTGGAACAGGTGATAGTGAGTCTGGCAAGCAGTCAGGACTTGATTCTGGTCGCAGCATCGGATGGCACGATGGCGGCGGATGTGCGGCCGCTGATTCGCCTGAACGTGAGCGTCATTCTTGAGCAAGACGGGCGACGGGAGCAAGGCTATGCCGGCGGTGGCGCTCGCACGAATCTCGATTATTTCTTAGACGGCGACATGCCGATGGACTTCGCTAAAGAGGCCGTTCGCCAGGCAATTGTGCAACTCGAGGCACGGGCGGCACCGGCCGGCACGATGCCGATTGTTTTGGGCCCGGGCTGGCCAGGCATTCTGTTGCACGAGGCGGTCGGTCATGGTCTCGAGGGCGATTTCAACCGCAAAGGCACCTCAGCGTTCAGTGGCAAAGTCGGGCAGAAAGTCGCTTCGCCGCTGTGCACTATTGTGGACGATGGGACATTAGCTGACAGGCGGGGTTCGCTGACGGTTGATGACGAAGGCACGCCCGGCAAGTACTCGGTTCTGGTCGAGGACGGCATCCTGAAGGGCTATATGCAGGACAAGCTGAACGCCCGGCTCATGGGCGTTGAGTCGACGGGTAATGGTCGACGTGAGTCGTTCGCGCATATTCCCATGCCGCGCATGACAAACACGTACATGCTCGCGGGTCCGCACGATCCGGAAGATATTATCGCTTCGGTCGACAAAGGCATTTACGCGCCAAACTTTGGCGGTGGACAGGTCGATATCACGTCCGGAAAATTCGTATTCTCGGCCAGTGAGGCCTACCTGATCGAGAAGGGCAAAGTGACGGCGCCGATCAAGGGCGCGATGCTGATTGGCGACGGACCCGAAGCACTCAACAAGATATCCATGGTCGGCAACGACCTCGAACTCGATTCCGGAGTTGGCACTTGCGGCAAGGAAGGTCAATCGGTACCGGTCGGTGTTGGTCAACCGACGCTCAAGATCGATGAGATCACTGTGGGCGGTACGGGCTAAATCAGCGCCAGCGCTTTGACATAAGTCGACTTTTTTTGCGGAGTTCGCACTGCACATTGTGAGGTAGCTCACTGCATTGAACATAGTGCTACGATACTTTTACGTTATCTCAAGGAGGCAGATACCGATGGCATTCGAAAATACAATAACAGAAGCGGACATGGACGCTAATTCCCAGCAATACGTGCAGGGACTGCGGGGCGAACTCAGCGATTTGGAACCTGATTTGTCGGTCGATGGCCTTTCAGAATCAATACTTTCCAGAATTATGGGCTTGTTTGGCGGCGGTAAATCCTGACCAAACATCCGATTCCCACTGGACAATTGCTCCCCGCTATGGAGAATGGATCGACCCCGGGGGAGATAAGTCCAAAGTCATGTGGGTCTCGAAACCAATCTACGAAAGTTTGCCCTACTTCTATCTGACGGTAGGAGCTCTCTGTCTGGGCGCCTCAATGTACGTCAATCACTGGCACTGGCCGACGATATGCTTCGTGGTCGGGCTGCTGTGTTTGGTGGCCGGTTTGGTTGTGCTTCTCAAGCGTCGTGACTATCGCGTCACGGATCGGCGTGCCGGTCAGCGGCAGGATTACTAAGTCCAGCTAGATAAGCTCGCACCACGACAGGGATTTAACTGTCGTTTACGGCCGAGTCGTGATCATTGTCAGGCGGGCCATCCGCATTGACCGCCTCGATGTCACCCATCGCTTTACTGCCATCCACTGCGTCTTCCAGACGCATATCGTGGTAGACGAGTTCGTGAACGCCGAGTGATACGGTGTCGCCATCCCGGAGGCGATATTTCTTGACCTGTTTTTCGCCAAGGAAAACGCCGTTGGTGCTATTAAGATCTTCGATGACGCAGCCGTTCTCATCGCTCACCAGTTGTGCATGGTGACGGCTGACAAACTTGCTCTTGATGTAAACTTCGTTGTCGGGCGAACGACCTATGATCACGCGACCCAGGGGGAATGTCAGGACATCCACGACTTCGCCATCGGTTCGCAATTCGATTTGCGTAACGTGCAAATTCGAGTTTGGTTTGCGCTCAGCTTCCAGTTGTCGGAGCTGCTCATAAACGCCGGTATTGCTCTCGTGCTCTTGCCAGTTCAGTTCTTCAGCCGCGGCAATGATATCGATTGCTTCAATGATATTTTTCTCATCGGCGAATGCGCACAATAAGGCCGTGTCGCAAAGCGTGTTGATGAGTCGAGGTATGCCACCCGAGAAGCGGTAGATGACGTCAAAGCTGTCATCCGCGAACAGATCCGTTTCTTTTCTGCCACCCACGGCGAGGCGTCGCTCGATGTACTCGCGCATTTCGCGCCGATCCAGCGGGCCAATATGGAAACGAAGACGAACGCGCTGTACGAGTTGCTTGAGTCTCTCAGAATCGAGCGTATCTTTCAGCTCGGGTTGCCCGGCAAGAATAATCCGCAGCACTTTTTCTTTGTGGGTTTCGATGCCCGAGATCATGCGAATCTCTTCAAGGACTTTCGTCGACAGATTCTGTGCTTCATCGACGATCAGTACGACTTTCTTGCCACTCGAGTATTGCTCGATCAGGAACATATTGAGCATGTCCAGCAATTCAACCTTGCGCTTGTTGAACGGCTTGAAACCAAATTCGGTCAAAACGGCTTGCAGGAACTCGGTCGGTGTCAGCTGCGTCTGGGAAACGACGGCATATAAAACGTCATCCTCGAGGTCGGACAGGAAAGACTGCAACAGCGTTGTCTTGCCGGAGCCGATCTCGCCGGTAATGACCACGAAACCGTCGGCGAGCCATATGGTCGATTCCATATAGGCTTTGGCACGCGCGTGCTGCTTGCTCCAGTAAATGAAGTCGGGGTCGGGTGTTAGCCGAAACGGCTGTTCCGTCAGATTGAAGTGTTCAAGATAAGACATTGTTGCAATGAGTTTACCTGCTTTTGGGCCGTACGGGCTATGCCGTGTTCTCCCCGTCTAATGTGGATCAGGTCACACTATGGTTAATTATGTCGACAAGCGCGTCCCGCTGTACCGCGGTGTCGGCTATAACAGTGACATGGCCCAGCTTGCGGCCGGATCTTGCAGCCTTCCCGTAGTCGTGCAGATCGCCCAGGTCAAGGGCTCGAGTTTTATCGGTAATTTCACCGATAAGATTGACCATCCCGGCATGTCCCTTGCCAGCAGTCGATCCCAGCGGCATGTCAAAAACGGCCCGCAAGTGATTCTCGAACTGGCTGGTTTCTGACCCTTCGATGGTCCAATGACCGGAGTTGTGTACGCGCGGTGCGAACTCGTTGGCCAGCAGGTCATCGCCCGTGACAAAGAGTTCGAGCGCGAGTACGCCGACATAGTCGAGATGACTGAGCAAGCGGTGCACGTATTCTGACGCCCGCTCGGCGAGCTGTGGCTGATCGACCGGTGATCGCGAGGTTCGCAATATTCCGTCGACATGAATATTGCGAGCCAGCGGGTAGATAGCGATTTCACCACTGACGCTTCTGGCGCCGATGCAGGAGACCTCGTAGTCGAATGGAATCCATTGCTCCGCAATCAGCGACTGACCGCCAAGTGCATCCCACGCAGCGTCCAGATCGTCTTCGATCTTTACAACGAACTGCCCCTTGCCATCGTAGCCAAGCCGACGTGTCTTGATGACCATCGGCAATCCGAGCGCCTCTGCGGCAGTGTTCAGGTCTTCACGCGAATCGATAGCGTGGTAGCCGGGCAGCGGAATCTCCAGCCTCTCAAACAGCTTCTTTTCGTCGAGCCGATCCTGTGAGTGTCGCAGTGCTGCAGCGGGTGGATAGACCGGCGCTAAGCCTTCGATGTGTTGAAGTGCGGCAACCGGAACGTTTTCAAATTCGTAACTGATGACGTCGCAGGTTTCTGCGAGCGCGACCAATGCGACGGGATCGTCGAATGCACTTTGAATGACTTTTCCGCAGACCGCCGCGGGCGGGTTTTCCGACGGATCGATGAAGCGGCATTCGACATTCAGATCGCGGGCGGCGAAGCCAAGCATCTGGCCGAGTTGCCCGGCGCCGATAATGCCAATACGCATCGTGTTACTGGGAGGGGTCGTCGTCGCCCAGAACCCTGTCGGTCTGGTTCTTGCGATAGGCATCCAGCGCTGTTGCCACTACCTCATCGGTATTTGCCAGGATAGCCGCTGCAAGCAGAGCCGCATTGACCGCACCAGCGCGGCCAATAGCCATGCAAGCAACAGGAATTCCCGCCGGCATCTGCGCGATTGAGAGCAGAGAGTCCATGCCGTTGAGCGCTTTGGATTGTACGGGAACGCCGAGAACAGGCACGCGCGTTTTGGACGCCGCCATGCCCGGCAAATGTGCTGCACCACCGGCGCCGGCGATAATGACCTTCAGGCCTCGTCCGACCGCCGCTTCTGCATATTCGAATAACAGATCAGGGGTGCGATGCGCTGAAACCACCTTGGTCTCGTGGTGAATGCCAAGGGCCGCCAGCGTTTCGGCCGCGTGCTGCATCGTTTCCCAGTCAGACCGGGAACCCATAATAATGCCAACTTCTATACTCATCGCGAAAGTCTATCACTCTCATTAGCTAACGGCGCAGCTTTGCCATTTCGATACGGAGCGGTTCCGGATCGATATGACGCATCAGTTTGCCGATGTATTGCTTCTGGCGACGCAATGCACCATGGGCTTTCATTTGTTGTGCTTCGAGGATGGCCTCGAGCAGGCCCTCGTCCAGCGGCAGACCATTAAGCTCGGACTGTTTCAGCGTTATGAGTTCCTCACCCAATTTTTGCAACGCAATATACTCACGTTTTTTCGCGCTTTTGCTGGGCTTTAAATCATCCACTGGTTACAGTACTCCCCGCGGTCACTCCGCCGATTAGCGGCCGGAGTTTAACACGCGTAGGGAATCATCGAACATGGCTGAAATGGCGAAACGTGAATCGCTGGGTAAGGAAGAACTGGAGAACCTCGTCGCGCTGGCACTTGACGAGGCTCGCAGCCTTGGCGTCGATCAGGCCGAGGTGGCAGCAAGCCAGGATACCGGGCTGTCGGCGACAGCGCGTCTCGGCGACGTCGAGAATCTCGAGTTCACGAATGATCGCGGTCTTGGCATCACCGTTTACAAGAATTCCTGCAAGGGCAATGCGAGTACGTCTGACATCTCGCCAGCTGCAATACGTGAGGCGGTCGCCAAAGCCTGCTCATTCGCGACTTTCACTGCTGCTGATCCGAACGCCGGGCTTGCCGACGCCGATCGCATGGCGACCGAGCCGTTCGATCTTGATCTTGATCATCCCTGGGATGTCGACGCTAACCAGGCGATTGCCCTGGCGATCGAGAGTGAGGCGGCTGCGATGGCCCATGATAAGCGCATCAGCAATTCAGAGGGCGCGACGGTCGGCACCAACCGGGGCACGCGAGCGTATGGCAACACGCATGGCTTCATCGGCAGCTATTCCAAGACCAGTCACAGCATCACCTGCGTTGTGCTGGCGGAAGAAGATGGCGCGATGCAGCGTGACTATCACTACACGTCATCACGCATTGCCAGCAAGCTTGACGATCCTGCGTCCGTTGGCGTGTTGGCCGCTGAGAAAACGGTCAGCCGGCTCGGCGCCCGAAAAATCAAAACAACGTCGGCACCCGTACTTTACATCCCGGAGCTGGCACGCGGCTTTATCGGGCACGCTGTAGGAGCGATCGCTGGCGGCGCTCAATATCGACGTTCATCCTTTCTTCTCGACGCCGTGGGCGAGAAAATTTTTCCGGATTTTGTGCAGATCCAGGAACGACCTCATATCAAACAGGGTATCGCCAGTCGGTCGTTTGATGGTGAAGGCGTGGCAACCTACGATCGCGACATCGTCGCGAATGGCCAACTGCAGGAATACATCCTGAGTAGCTACTCAGCACGGCGCCTCGGCCTTGAAACGACGGCCAACGCGGGCGGTGCGCAGAATCTGTTGATACCGGGTAGCGACACAGACCTGCAAAAGCTGATTGCGCAAATGGGAACCGGGCTGATCGTCAGAGAATTGATCGGGCAGGGCGTCAATCCCGTCACAGGCGACTATTCTCGCGGGGCTGTCGGTCACTGGGTTGAGAACGGTGAAATACAGTTCGCTGTGCACGAAGTGACTATCGCCGGAAACCTGCGCGATCTGTATCAACGCATCGCGGCGATTGGTAGCGATCAGGATTTGCGCAGTGGGATGCGCTGCGGGTCATTGTTGGTCGAAGAAATGACGATAGCGGGCGCGTAGTCCGACAGATAGGGGTTTTCCGCATCTCGTTGAAAGTACGCATTAAGGCGCTTACCATCAGAGATAGATGAAACGTATTGCATTGATCGCAGCGTTCATTCTTGCTATTTCGACCGTTGCGGCCCGAGCCGATACCCATGTTGTTGTACTCAACATCAAGGGTGCCATCGGGGTCGCCACTGCGGACTACGTTTTGAGCGGTATTGAACACGCCGAAACATCGAATACTGACCTCATTATCATCGAGATGGATACGCCCGGCGGCCTGATGGCGCCGATGCGCGATATCGTTCAGGCCATTCTCGGCTCCCGCGTACCAGTGGTGACATACGTCACTCCGTCCGGCGCGCGCGCCGCCAGTGCGGGAACCTATATCCTGCTCGCGAGCCACATCGCGGCAATGACTCCGACCACGCACCTCGGTGCGGCAACACCGGTTGCCCTCGGCGGCGACGATGCTACTCCGGGGGATTCGCGCGAGGAGGAATCCGATGAAAATGCGGAAGAGGTACCGCCGTCTGGTCCTGCAATGGAGCGAAAAGCGCTCAATGACGCCATTGCCTATATTCGTAGTCTGGCCGAGCGTTACGACCGCAATGCTGACTGGGCGGAAGAGGCCGTGCGAGATGCTGCAACGTTAACGGCACGACAGGCACTGGAACAAAACGTTGTCGATTTCGTTGCGGAAAATCGTGCAGAGCTGCTGCGCGTGATCGATGGAGTCGACGTAAAGGTCAATTCTGAAGTTGTGACGCTTGTGACCAGCAATGTCGTTATCGAAGAGTACGAACCCAATTGGCGCATCAAAATACTGTCAGCCATCGCAAATCCGGAGACGGTGCTGCTCCTGGGTCTCATCGGTCTGTACGGATTAATGTACGAAGGCTGGAATCCCGGCGCCATCGTACCGGGAGTTGTAGGAGTCATTTGTTTGCTGCTGGCTGCCTATGCGTTGCAGGTACTGCCAGTCAATTACGCGGGGCTTGCACTAATTATTGTTGGAGTGGCGTTGATGACCGCAGAGGCATTCGCTCCGAGTTTCGGCGCGCTCGGACTCGGCGGGATAGCGGCGTTCGTATTCGGCGCAATCATGATGTTTGACAGTGGTATACCGGGCTTTGGGATCTCGATCACGTTCGTCGTGGTACTTGCGGCGACTTTTGCCTTGTTGTTTATCTGGCTCATCAGCTACCTGTTGAAATTGCGTAAGCGCGGTGCTGTTTCAGGCAAAGACTCCATTGTCGGCGGAATTGGTGTGGCGATGCGGTCGTTCTCGGGTGAAGGAACGGTGTGGCTCGAAGGTGAAGCCTGGGCCGCGGAGAGCGGCGTCGCCATAGAGAAAGACCAGCAGGTTGTTGTTCGTGTGTTGGACGGACTGAAACTCAAGGTTGAGCCGGTGGTTGAACCGAGAACCGAAGATGCCCAAAACAAACATGAATAGTATTCCACTTGAGGAGATTCTGATGCAGTTTGCCACTTATGGAGTGATTGCCGCTCTGGTCATCGTTGTCCTTTACAACACGATCAAAATCCTGAAGGAATACGAGCGTGGCGTTGTCTTCTTGCTTGGGCGCTTTCAGAAAGTCAAAGGTCCGGGACTGATCATCCTGTTCCCCGGTATCCAGGTAATGACCAAGGTTGATCTGCGTGTCATCGTCATGGATGTGCCGACACAGGATGTGATTTCAAGAGACAACGTTTCGGTCAAAGTAAACGCTGTCATCTACTTCCGTATTGTCGACCCGGAGAAAGCTGTGATTCGTGTCGCCGATGTTTTTGAAGCGACCAGTCAGCTTTCACAGACTACATTGCGTTCTGTGCTTGGCCAGCACGAACTCGACGACATGCTCGCCGAACGCGAGAAGCTGAATACGCATATTCAGAGCCTGCTGGATCAGCGGACTGACAACTGGGGTATCAAAGTCGCCAACGTTGAGATCAAACATGTAGATCTTGATGAGAGTATGATTCGCGCGATCGCACAGCAGGCTGAGGCTGAGCGTGCACGACGTGCCAAGATCATCAATGCTGAGGCCGAAAAGCAGGCGGCAACGATGCTTTCTGAGGCAGCCAATATACTTGCCAAGGAAGAACAGGCATTACAGTTGCGCTATCTGCAGACGTTAAAAGAAATATCGAATGAGAGGACGAACACAATAGTGTTCCCAATGCCGCTTGAGTTCATTGAGCCGCTATTAGGAATGGCTAAGAAAGGCTCGGAGTCGTAACGCGATACGTCACTAAGCACGCGGTCTCAGGGATTGTTTTCCGATTCGTCGAGCAGATCGGCCAGTGTCTTGTTCGATACGGTGTCCGCAACTGCACTGTCGATTCCGATTCCGAGCTCCTCGATAGCATTGCTCCACCTCGGGTCCTGGTGCGAGCCCGTCTCGCCATCCCGACGAACCACGGCGAGAATATCGCCGAGCATAATTCGGGACATCTCACGGCACGGCAGAATCTGCTCTTTCTCGTTCGTCGTGATCAGGCCATTGGCTTCAAGTCCGGTGGCTATCGGAGCCAGCGTAATCGAAGGAATACGCATTGAACGACTTAGGCCACGTAAGTCGACGCCAAGCTTCGGGTCGCGAAATTCCTTGCCAACCAGATACATGATGTTGAGCGCTACGTGTTCGCGCATCGAGTTCGACAACCGTGGCTCGCGTCGTCCGATTCTGAGATAGGCGGGGTTCTGGAAGTAAAAAGCGATTTGTGAACCGATAAGTAAAATCAGCCAATTGAGGTACAGCCAGATCAGCGTCGTAACGGCGATCGCAAAACTCGCGTAGATCGCCTGACGGTCCGTTGAGTTGGTCAGGAAAACCGCGAATATTTTTGACGTCGTTGCCCAGAGTACGCCGCCGGCGATTCCGCCAACGAGGGCCGAACGAAACTTTACGTTCGTATTCGGCATGAATGTATAGAGAAACGTAAATATGCTGATAACAACGATGTACGGTGTCAATGTATTTGTAAGAGACACCATCGGGGCAAGAACCGAGTTGTCCTGCATCGACACGACAATATCCTGACTGAGGAACGATGCGAGTGTCTTTAATGCGATCGCGACGGATAATGAACCGATCACGAGAACAGCGCTATATTCGACAAATCGTTTCGCCATACTTCGTGGTTTGTTCACGTACCAGACGTAGTTAAACGCCTCTTCGATTTTCTGCACCATAGATATTGCGGTGTAGACAAAAAACGCGAGACCGATTCCGCCGAGAACACTGCCATTGACGTTGTTAACCAGATTCATTACCTGATCAGTAATCTCAACACCTTTGTCACCAATGGGTTCGAGAACGCCGTAAAGATACTGTTCGAGGTCTTTGTGAACATCGAACGCTTTCAGGACTGAAAAGCTGACGGCGATCAGGGGCACGACCGACAGCAGTGTCGTGTAGACAAGGCTCATCGCGCGTAGCGTTAATTGTCCGGAGAAAATGTCACGCAATACGGCGTGGAGATTGCGCAGAACGCCGGTGAGGACGCGACCGGCCAAACCATAGCTACGCAGCGTGCCGCCCCAGACGAGCTTTTGAATCCAGTTGTTGATCTTGATGATCATGTGCGCATTGTCTCTGGGTTCAGGCCGTCATGCGATCGAGTGCTTCACGGTATTTGGCCGCGGTCTGTTCCAGGATATCGGACGGCAGGTCAGGGCCCGGGGCTGTCTTGTCCCAATCCAGCGTATCCAGATAGTCACGAAGGAACTGTTTGTCAAAGCTCGGCGGGCTTGTACCGACCGTGTATTCAGATACCGGCCAGAAGCGGGAAGAGTCTGGCGTCAATATTTCGTCGATGATGTACAGACGACCTTCGTCATCAAGGCCAAACTCAAACTTCGTATCGGCAATGATAATACCTCGCTCCAGAGCGTAGGCTGCGGCTCGTTCGTAGATCTGTAACGACACATCGCGCACGCGCGAAGCGAGGCTCTCGCCGATCAGGTCGACAACTTTTTCGAAGTTGATGTTCTCGTCGTGATCGCCAGCCTCCGCTTTGCTGGCGGGGGTGAAGAGAGTCTGTGGTAATTTTTCGGCCTGCTGCATGCCCTCTGGCAACTCGATCCCGCAGACTTGTCCCGTATCGAGATAGTCGCGCCATCCCGAGCCAATCAGGTAACCGCGAACGACTGCTTCGATCGGCAGTGGCGTAAGGCGTTTTACCACTAGCGACTGATCGCGCAAGAGGTCGCAAGAATCTTTGTCCGGAATTACGTCGTCAACGCCGAGATCCGTCAGCTGGTTATCGATGATGTCGGCCATCATTCGAAACCAGAACAGCGAGATCTTGGTTAAAACGGCGCCCTTGCCGGGGATGGGGTCAGGCATCACGACGTCATACGCCGACAGCCGATCCGTCGTAACGATTAACAGGTGATCGTCATCCACGCTGTAAATGTCCCGAACCTTACCGCGGCCAATCATCGGAAGGTTGGGTATCGATGTTTCAAATAATGCGTCGCCGGTGCTCATGCAGCGATGATCGCCGTTCCAGCCGGGTCAGGCAAGCCTCGACAATGGGAATGACCGCTGACAAACGTTAGGATTGCAGTTCTTCGAATCGCCAAACGGCTGGAATCTGGATTGTACTGGGGCAAGATTATCGGCACGTTGGCCGGCCTGGCGATGCGCAGCCCGTGGGCCGCGATGGCGGGGTTCATTCTCGGCCACCAGTTTGACCGCGGCTTTGCCGACCGTTTTCGCCTCTTCGAAAAGCAGGGCGCGGATCTCCCGCGCGTCTCGGAGGCGTTCGTCAAAGCCTTGTTTCAGACCATGGGGCATTTGGCGAAAATCGACGGGCGCGTCAGCGAGGACGAGATTCGATCGGCGCGAATGGTCATGCACCGCTTGAGTTTGAACCCTGCTCTGGTACGACGGGCGATTGGCTGGTTTGATGAAGGCAAGGAACGCGGTTTTCCACTCATTCAAACCATGCGCGAGCTACGGCGGGTGAATGCCCGAAGTGCGTCCGACCGCCTTACTTTCGTTCGCCTGTTGCTCGAAGTCGTTTTGGCGAAACAGAGGCTGAAAAAAGAGGAACGTGCGCTGCTGTGGAAGATCTGCACCGAACTCGATATCGGACGCGTCGATTTCGCACAGCTTGAGGCGATGATCCGAGCGCAAAAAGGATTCAAGAGGTCGCCGGCGGGCGATGCCGACGCCACCCGCGTTCGACATGCCTACGAAGCCCTGGGCGTATCGTCGGATTCGACAAACGATGAAGTGAAGACCGCCTATCGACGTCTCATGAACAAGAACCACCCGGACAAGATTTCCGGCAGTAATCCGGGCGCGGACGTGATTGCTGAAGCGGAGCGCCGCACGCGCGAGGTTCGTGGCGCTTATGAAATGCTCAAAGCACGCCGATCGATACGTTGAGGTGTTGATCCGGTAGGCCGTGTTGTACAGTTGCTGAAACTCAAGTGCTCTAACCAGTTAACAGGGAATAACAGTGATTCCATTGATTGCACCTTCTATTCTTTCTGCTGATTTCGCCCGTTTGGGTGACGATGTCAAAGCCGTGCTGGAGGCGGGCGCGGATATCGTACATTTCGATGTGATGGATAATCATTTCGTACCGAATCTGACGATCGGCCCGATGCTCTGTGATGCCCTTAGAACTTTCGGCATCGACGCGCCTATCGATGTGCATCTGATGGTGGAGCCGGTTGATGCCATCATCCCGGATTTTGCGAAAGCAGGGGCGAGCTATATTACGTTTCACCCTGAGGCGAGCCGCCACGTAGACCGTTCACTGGCGTTAATCAAAGAGCAGGGATGTAAATCCGGTCTGGTTTTTAGCCCGGCGACGCCTCTGGACTGGCTCGACCACGTTATCGACAAAGTGGACATGGTGTTACTGATGTCGGTGAACCCGGGGTTCGGCGGTCAGAGTTTTATTCCGTCATCGTTGGCCAAGTTGCGGCAGGCGCGGCAGATCATAGAAGCCAGTGGACGGGAAATCCGCCTCGAAATCGACGGTGGCGTGACAGTTGACAACATCGGCGAGATTGCAGCAGCCGGTGCGGATACCTTCGTGTCCGGGTCCGCAATTTTCGGAAGCGATGATTACGCCAAGACAATTTCTGCAATGAAAGCCGAGATAGCAAACGCCCTGTAGGAGCACCCGAAGGGCATAAACGCGTCTTACGCGCGACCCATTCGATATAAGGTCACTGTCACCTTATATCCGCTCGCCGAACGCAAGCTCTGAATACAAAAAGGCCTGTCCCGATACTCGTTGAGCTGCGCCTGTGTTCTGGGAAGCAGTTCAACGAGTATCGGGACAGGCCCTTGTGATTGCTTACAGGTTGCGGTTCGGGCGTGCGCCGTAAACGACGATCGTCTTGCCGGACGCCGATACCAGACCTTGTTCCTCAAGTACTTTCAGCACTCGTCCGGCCATTTCTCGTGAACAACCTACGAGGCGGCTGAGTTCCTGCCGGCTGACTTTGATCTGCATGCCGTCGGGATGCGTCATCGCGTCGGGTTCGTTGCACAGATCCATAATTGCGTGAGCAACACGACCCGTAACGTCAACAAAAGCCAAATCTCCGAGTTTGCGGTTGGTGCGATCAAGTCGGGTGGCCAGCTGTGTCGCCAGTTCGAAAACCAGCCCAGGGCTTTCGCTCGCGATCTGGCGAAAACGCGGGTAGGTCATTTCAGCAATTTCGCATTCGGTACGTGTGCGAACCCACGCGCTGCGCGTGGGTTGCTCGTAGAAAAGTCCCATCTCGCCGAAGAACTGCCCTTTGTTCAGGTAGGCCAGCACCATTTCGTTGCCGTCCTCGTCCTCGATCATGACTTCAACCGATCCATCAACGATGTAATACAGAACATCGGGCAAATCGCCCGCATGAATCATGACCGTCTTTGATGGAACAGTCCGGACACGGCAGTAACTCAAAAATCGGTTAATCGCCGGTACGTCGCTCAGATTTTTGGCTGTTGTTTGCATTGATAATTCCTCGCCCCAATTGCCAACTACTTGTAATACAGAACGCTCGCGAGAGCAAGCTAAGTCCGTGTTTTAGCTTCAATTTTGCCTTAACGGGCGTTTCTAAACCCAATAAGCCATTTTTGTCATAACTTTCGCCGTTGCCCGCATCAGACGCACGATCGGACGAGGCAGTTCTGCTGCACCGGCATCGACGGCGTTTTCTCCGTGCTCTTCTTCTTCGTCTCGCATCTGTTCGACGATCGCACGGCTCTTGTGGTCCTCATCCGGCAGATGGTCAAGATGGCTATCGAGATGCGAGCAAACCTGTTTTTCGGTCTCGGCAATAAAGCCCAGGCTCCACTTGTCACCCATGACTCCGCTGGCCGCGCCGATCGCGTAGGCGCCGGCATACCAGAGTGGGCTGAGACGACTCGGTTCGTATCCAAGCTCGTGGATGCGCTGCTCGCACCACGCGAGGTGATCAAACTCTTCGGCGGCGGCGCGCTTCATCTGATCTTCGATGTTTTTGTCTCGAGCGACGCTTGCGTGTCCCTGATAGAGCGCCTGAGCCGCGACCTCGCCAGCATGGTTGACGCGCATAAGCCCTGCGGCGTGTCGTTTTTGTTGGGCGTTGAGCTCGGATTCCTCGACCCCGGAGGACGGGGTCTCGCGTGCAGGACGGCCCGCCGGTGCGGCAACCGTACGCAAGGCGTTGTTGGCTCCGGCAAGTAATTTGTCCAGTGGGGAAAGCTGTCGTTGTTCCATGAATAGAATTATAGCGCTACACGATGGTCAGGCGGTATACTCCGCGGCCAAATTTTTGCGGGGCCGTGGGCCCACGAACAGGAGATTACGAATGAACACACGTCTGACACTGGCACTTGCTGTGCTGGTTTTCCCTTTGTCATTGTATGCACAGGAAGAGCAAGAGGAGAGCCCCTGGGCCGGTAAAGCCACACTAGGCTACCTGGCGACGTCAGGGAATACCGAGAACTCCACCCTGAACAGCGGTTTTGAGGTCGGTTACACGTCGGGCAAGTGGGCACATTTACTGCAAGCCGCTGCGATCAGCGCATCCGAGGATGAGGTGACGACCGCCGAAGCCTACGATCTTGGCTGGAAGAGCGAGCGCAAACTCACTGATCACGATTTTCTATTCGGACGCCTGCAATGGCGCAAAGACACTTTTGGTGCCTATGACACGCAGTTCTCACAGACGGTTGGTTATGGACGCCGCTTGCTCAATAACGACACACATAAGCTGAATGTTGAGCTGGGCGTCGGTGCACGGCAATCTGAGCTGCAGTTCGGTGGCGATGAAAATGAGACGATTTTCACCGCGGGCGGATACTACACGTGGGCATTCAGTGATTCGACCGAATTCCGACAGACGCTGCGGACAGAAATCGGTGACGCGAACACGTATTCCGAGTCTGTAACGGCCGTCTCGGCGAAGCTCCTGGGTAATCTTGCGCTGGTGGCGTCGTACACCATCAAGAACAACTCTGACGTACCGCCATTGACCGACACGACCGATACCTACAGCGCTTTATCGCTCGAATACCTTTTCTGACAAACATGAGACGTTTCTGCCCCTTGTAATTGATTGATTTTGATATAAAAAAATAAATCTCAGGATTGTTTGCAATGGGGCGGGGGCTCAAGTATTATTTTGCGCCTTTCGCCGCTCCAGCGAACGTTCTTGCGTGCGTGGAGGGCAGTTGGGATAAGGGATCGAGCGTTGAGCCCCCCAAAACGACGAATCACAAGAATTTTCCCTACGGAAACTCAAGATTATGAATACGTTTTCTGCAAAGCCAGCAGAGGTTACCCGCGACTGGTTCGTGGTCGATGCAACCGGCAAGACCCTGGGTCGCTTGTCGACTGAGATCGCTCGTCGTCTGCGCGGCAAGCACAAGCCTGAATACACGCCACACGTTGATACGGGTGACTACATCGTTGTTGTGAATGCGGAAAAGATTCGCGTGACCGGCAACAAGATGCAGGACAAGATCTACTATCACCACACTGGCTACATCGGCAACCTGAAATCAATCTCGCTCGAGAAGCTGCTTGAAAAAGCACCTGAGCGCGTTATTGAGAAGGCTGTAAAAGGCATGCTGCCTCGCGGTCCGCTCGGTCGTCAGATGTTCAGCAAGCTGAAAGTCTATGCTGGCCCCGAACATAACCATGCTGCACAACAGCCAATTCCTTTGGAAGTAAACGCCTGAGGCACAAGCCTTGAGCATTGAGAAAAAAATTATGAGTGATACGTACTACGGAACCGGACGTCGCAAGTCATCAACCGCTCGAGTCTTCATGAAGCCCGGTAAGGGCAGCATCACGATCAACAACCGTGCACTGGATGTCTTCTTTGGTCGTGAGACAGCCCAGATGATTGTTCGCCAGCCATTGGAGCTGACGCAACATGTTGATACCTTCGACGTGAATGTCACCGTCAAGGGCGGTGGCACGACGGGTCAAGCGGGCGCTATTCGCCACGGCCTGACTCGCGCGCTGATGCAATATGATGAGTCGCTTCGCGGTTCGCTGCGTAAAGCCGGGTTTGTAACTCGCGATTCGCGTGAAGTTGAACGGAAAAAAGTCGGTCTGCGCAAAGCACGTCGCGCGACGCAGTTCTCGAAACGTTAATCACGTTTTATTGCGATCCTTTTTGGGGGATCGTCTAGTGGTAGGACTGCGGACTCTGACTCCGCCAACGGGGGTTCGAATCCCTCTCCCCCAGCCAAAAAACTTAGGCCCGCTTTTGCGGGCCTATTTTTTTTGCCGGGGGAAGCCGGGATTTGAACCCTGTTCGACTCAGGCAGCAGCGCAGCTGCAAGTGAGGGCGCGCAGCGCCCATCCCTCTCCCTCAATCCGTGGAGCGGTAACTCGTGTAGTAATGGACCAAAGCGCCCAGATCACCGGGCTGCAGTTGCTGGATTTGCTTCGCCATGACATCAAGAAGCGCTTCGCGATCGCCCGCGAAGTAAGCTTCGATGGCGTAGCGAAGGTACTCTGCCCGCTGTCCGTGCAAGGGGATACCGAGGGCGTATGCCACATCCTCGTGGTCTGGTGGCAAGTGGCAGGACGAACAGTGTTGCCGATGCAGCACCTCACCCTCCGCGGCAAGTTCCTTGTCGAACGCTTCCTCTGACGG
>RCNG010000044.1_pt1 | contig 45853 bp, 38 predicted proteins | sample 2041371 | NCBI WGS metagenome assembly RCNG01 (sample SAMN09708227, study PRJNA481090) | Marine sediment metagenome, whole genome shotgun sequencing project. | biome: marine sediment; feature: ocean; material: sediment; isolation source: Sewage treatment plant 1 marine sediment (STP1) ... | reverse complement strand
ATGGACGGTTCGATCTCGATTCCCACGACGGTATCCGGCCGGAGGCCTTTTTCCGCCAGGAAACGGGCAACTCTACCGGATTCTTCGTTCAATTCCCGGTAGGAAATGCGATCCTCACGGCCCCCGCGCAGCGACCAGCCTACCAGGGCCGTCCCGTCTACCACATCGAGTCCAAGGCCAACAGCAATCGCTTCTTCTCCTCGATCTACAAGGTGCGGGACAGGATCATCAGTTACATCGATGTCGAGACCCTTTATAGCCGCTACTTCTACAAGCGTCTGCGGGAAGGGGACTACCGGAAGACCGTTGAGGTGGACTTCGACCATCTGGCTGAGGAAGCGCGCTACGGCAACGGGGAAACCTACCCCATCACCACCGGGGTACAGGACGTGCTCTCGGCGTTTTTCTACGTCCGAAACCTGGACCTCAAGGTGGGGGACGTCTATGATCTTCCCGCCCACAGCTCCCGTCGCACCTATGACCTGCAGGTTTTTATCCACGGTCGGGAAAGGGTCAAGGTGGAGGCCGGCACTTGGGACTGTTTCGTGGTGGAACCTGTCCTGGTGGGCGAAGGCCTCTTCAAGCACGAAGGCAAGATGACCTTGTACATCACCGACGATGCCTATCGGATCCCGATCCTGATAAAGACCAAGATTCCGGTAGGGTCCATCGATGTGGAATTGAAGGAATATCATCCAGGCGTTCCGATCCGGGCCAAGGGGGATTCATCCGAGTGATGCGCCAAAACACATGTCGTTAAACCCGACCAGCACTTCCGGGTCCCTGGTGCCGCCCGCCGGTTGGGCGGGACCCCTGGACCACGAGTCGGCGCCGATTTCTCCAGCCTACCTGTTGCTGGTGACGGTGTTGGGTGCCGCCCTGCGGTTGTATGGTTTGACCGCCCAGTCCCTCTGGGTAGACGAGATTTTGAGTTGGCACATGATCCGGCCCGGGGTTCCCGTCGGTTACCTCGAGCAGGTCCTTGATTCGATCCAGGGGCCCCTTTACACGGCCGTGGCCTGGCCGCTGGTTGGTCTGCGTGAATCGGCCCTCATGTTGCGTCTGCCCGCCGCCGTGGCCGGCATCGTGACCATTCCCCTTTTCGGAATCCTGGCGAATCGTCTGGCCGGTGGCAAGGTGGCGCGGCTGGCCGTTCTGCTGTTGGCCCTGAACCCGTTTCATGTCTGGTACAGCCAGGAGGGGCGAGGGTATGCCTTCCTGATGCTCTTTTCGGTTCTGATGGGGCTGGCCTATCTTCGGCTGAACGGGAAAGATTATCGCTATTCCTCCGCCTTGCTGTTCGCTTTGTCCGCTGCCGGGGCCGCCTGGAGCAACCTGAGCGGGATGTTCCTGTGGGCGGCCATGGGGATGAGTATCCTGATGTTCGATTTTCCCCGCAGCAGGCGTGGTTGGATGGTGGTGGCCGGGGCATTCGGCGTCGCCTTGCTGCTGGTGTCGCCTTGGCTGCTGAAGGCCTCGGGCATCTGGGCCGTGGACAGGATGGTGCCCGGCAGCGTCACCGGCGAGGCCCTGCGCGGTGAGACGACGTTTTCTCCGTTAGCCTGGCCCTATACGATTCAGACCTTCTTTTACGGCTACAGTTTCGGGCCGTGTCTTCGGGAACTGCATCAACCGGATCTGCCGACCGTCCTGCGCGGCTTTTGGCCCCTGCTCCTGATGGGTTTTTTGCCGCTGGCCGCGGGATTTGGCGGAAGTTTGTTCCATTTCGACCGGCGACGGGCCCGATTGCTGGTGTGGACCCTTGTTCCGGTCCTGGTGGTGACCTTTCTGGCTGTGCGAAACGTCAAACCCTGGAATCCCCGCTATGTCTCCATGGTTTTTCCCTGGGTCCTGATCCTGGTCGCCTGGGGGCTCGGGAACCTGCCTCGACGATGGGGGCTGGCCGCGTTTCTGCTGCTGATCGGATTGACCCTGTGGTCGCTGGGGGGGTACTATGGGGACGGGCGGTATGCCAAGGCCGATGTCAGGGCTGCGGCTGCTCATCTGGAGGGGGTCAATGCTGACGGTGACGTCATGATCGTTCCGGTGGTCACCTCCGTTTTCAAGTTCTACTACCAGGGGCCCGGGGACATCGTGAATACCTCCGAGCTGCCGGTCCTGAAGAGTTCCCAAGAAGCGGCGGACTTCCTGGGCGCCGCGCTGGCAGGTCGTGATCACGCCTGGGTGGTGCTGGCCCGGGAGTGGTATCTTGATCCCGATGGCCACCTGCCCGTGGCGTTGGCGCGCAGCGGGCATCTGCGATTGGCCATGACCGGGCCCGGAGTCCGTGTCATGGAATGGACCCGCAAGGAAAGCGACGTCGACCAGCCATGAGCACCGGTAACTTCTACGGCAGTGAAGACGGGTTCGAGGATTTTATCCGGGACGTTCGTGCCGAATGTCCGGGACGACGGACTCCTTTCTACATGGTGGTCAAGCGGTTGTTCGACCTGGCCGGCTCCCTGTTCGGGCTGCTGCTGATCCTGCCGCTTCTGCCTTTCATCGTCATGCTGATCAAGCTGGAAACACCCGGCCCCATTTTTTTCAAGCAGCTCCGCGTGGGCTACCGGGGCCGCAGGTTCCATTGTTACAAATTCCGTTCCATGGCCCTGGATGCCGAGGACCAGAAGGAACAGATGCAGCATCTGAACGAGGCCACCGGGGCCGCCTTCAAAATCAAGGATGACCCGCGGATCACCGGGGTGGGAAGATTTTTGCGCCGCAGCAGCCTCGATGAATTTCCCCAGTTGATCAATGTATTCGTCGGCGACATGAGCATCGTGGGCCCCCGTCCCCAGATCCCCTCGGAGGTGCAGGACTACACGCCCGAGCAGGCCTGTCGTTTGCTGGTTCCGCCGGGATTGACCTGCCTGTGGCAGGTGTCGGGCCGCAGCCATCTCGATTTCACCGAATGGATGGAGCTCGACCGGGACTACGTCCGCCAGGTGGGGTTCAAGATGGATTTCTACGTCCTGACCCGGACGCTGCCCGCGGTCATCGAACGGAAGGGCGCCTATTGAGCGTGGTGGGAATCGGCACTGATCTTGTGTCCGTCACCCGCATGGAAGCCATGCTCGATCGTCACGGGGATCGATTTCTCGCCCGGTGCTTTCGCCAGGATGAAATCCCTGTTCCGGAACCTGGACATTCGCCGGGGCCCCAATCCGAAGCGGTGGCCTTGCACTGGGCGGCCAAGGAAGCCTTCCTGAAAGCCCTGGGAGCAGATGTGCGCGGCATCCCCTACCGGGATATCGAAGTTGTTCCGACAGCGACCGGACCGGCGGATATCGTCCTGCATGGGAGGGCCCGAACAGCGATGGAACGGTCAGGCGGCCGTCGCCTTCACCTGTCCACCAGCCAGGCCCGGGGTTTTGCGGTGGCCTGGGTGCTGATCGAAACCTGATCCGACGAGGCCTACGGCGGCAAACGACCCCAAACCCCTTGGCCCCGGCTGATCCTTGTGCTAGATTTTGCATCCGGCACGGGGAGCCTGACGGTTCCCGGTTTTGAAGGTATTCGGATCAACCCCGGCGCGAGGTGCCCTGCGGGACCATGGAACTTGATTTCCTCCTCATCGATGTGTTCACCGACCGCCCCTTCGGAGGCAGTCCCCTGTACCTGTTTCCCGACGGCACGGGGGTTCCGACCGAGGTGATGCAGAACCTGGCCAAGGAAATGGGGTCGGGGGAAACTGCGTTCATCATTCCGTCAGCCGAAAACGGGCGGTCGCGGTTGAGGGTTTTCACCCCTTCAGCGGAAATTCCCTTCGGGGGCCATTCCCTGTTGGGGGCCACCTTCGCCCTCGACCACATGGGGCTGCGGGAATCCGCGGGCGGTCCGGAGATTTTTACCTGGGATCTGGAAGCCGGTCATTTCGAAGTAGTGACCAGCCAGGAGGACGGCCTGTCCCTCTACAGCCTGCGTCTGGACAGCCCGGTCTTCATGGGCCAGTATTTTCACCGGGGCAAGGTCGCGCGCACTTTGGGGCTGCCCGAGGACGACATCGCGATCACGGGGCTGCCCTGCGAAGTCATTTCCACGGGGCTGCCTTTTCACATCGTGCCGTTGGCTTCCCTGGAAGCCATGGGCCGGATCATCCTGCGGAACCGAGACGCCGACGCCATCGCCCGTGATCTGGGCTTCGGCGACCTGTTCGTGTTCACCTGTGAGACCGTCGCGTCCGATGCCGCGGTCCACTGCCGCATGTTCGCCCCGTATTTCGGCATTCCCGAGGATGCCGCCAGCGGGGCGGCCACCGGTGCGCTCGTGGCCTACCTCGTGAAGCACCGCCTGATCAAGTTCAGTTCCCGGGTGCGCATCATCAGCGAGCAGGGTCTCGAGATGGGCCGCCCCAGTCGCCTCATTGCCGAAGCCGGAATCTCCGGAGGACAGGCCACCGACATCCAGGTCGGGGGCCATTGCGTCCTGGTCGGGTCCGGCAGCATCAACATTCCCTGAGCCCGCATCCGTTTCCTGGGTGTCGAGTCGAAAGCGAGGATGGGTCCATGAATGTCCCGGCCGGTCTGTCCACCGAAATGTGCGATATGGTCATTCAGACATTACGGCAGGTCGTCGGCCGCGAACTTCCCGATGCCAAGATCATGGAGCTGGACGAGAAGGATCAGTTTCCCGAAGACATCATCAGGAAACTCCTGTCACCCGACGTGGGCTTGCACCTGATTTTCCTGCCCGAGGAACACGGAGGCCTGGGCGGGGGTGCCCGGGACATCTGCCGGGTCAGCGAAGAGATGGCCACCAGCGATCTGGGCGTGGCCACGGCATTTCTGGCCATCTGCCTGGGCACGGACCCCATCCTCGTCGGCGGCACACCCGATCAGAAGAACAACTGGGTGAACCGGATTGCGAGTGAGGGCCTCATCGTGGCCTACGGTGTGACCGAGCCGGAAGCGGGCAGCAACGTGGCGGCGCTCAAGACCACCGCCGATCGGATCCTCGACGCCGAAGGCAACGTCACCGGGTACCGGCTCAACGGGGCCAAGCAGTTCATCACCAACGGCGGGGTGGCCGAACTCTACACCATCCTGGCCAAGACGCCCGATGGACCCAGCTTCTTTGCGGTGGAACGCGGGACAGCGGGCCTGTCGGTCGGTAAGCACGAGGACAAGCACGGAATCCGCGCCTCCAATACCACCGGAGTCCTTCTGGAGGATGTGGACGTTCCTGCGGATAACCTTATCGGCCTTACCGAGGGGCAGGGTCTCAAGCAGGCCAACGCCGTTTTCGGTTACACCCGCTTGATGGTGGGCGCCTTCGGCCTGGGCGGTGGACAAGGACCGCTGAGCCGGGCCCTGGCCTACGGCAAGGCGCGGGAGCAGTTCGGGTCGCCCCTGGTGGAGAAGCAGGGATTCCTGTTGAAGCTTATCGTAGACCACTGGATCGACCTGGAGGCGGGCCGGGCGCACATGGAACATGTGGCGATGCTGATCGACGAGGGCAACAAGGACATGGGCACCGAGGGGTCTATCGCCAAGTACTGGAGCACCGAGGCCGGCAACCGTGCCGCCGACGCGTCCATCCAGGCCCTGGGCGGGTACGGCTACGCCCGCGAATACGTGGTGGAGAAAATGCGCCGCGATGTCCGGATCACTTCGATCTACGAGGGGACCAGCGAGATCCAGCAGAGCATCATCGCCATGTACCGCTGGAAGGAAACCGTCCGTTCCAAGGGAGAGTTCTACGCGAAACGGGCTGCCGGGATGGATGAGCTGCATGAAGCGAGCCCCACCGTGGGCGCCGACCTGGTGGCGGGAGCATTCCGCGGCCTGAACGAGGTGGTCCTGCACCTCCACCAGTTGCGCATGACCAGGAACCAGATTGTCATGTTCACCTTCGCCGACATGATGACCGTCTGCGAGGTTGCCGAGGCCTTCTGCGGGAAGGCCGCGCGGATGATGGAAAACAACGATGCCGACAGTGAAGTGTTCGCCGCCATGAGCAGGGCCTTCGCCCGTAAGGCCGTCCGGGTGGTCACCGAGGGCGCCGACCTGTGTGCCGGCGGTTTTCTCGACGGGACCGACCAGGCCGCCGTGGCCGCGGCCGAGGGTCTGCTGGCACAGGTGGCGGGCCGATTCTTGCCGGCCAGGACCGCCGGACTATGGCGGGACATGGAAACCGTGGGGGAATACCTCAAGGGCCTGGATTGAGATCGGGTTTACGGTATGGATCTGGAACAGAAAATCGAAATCTTCTCCCGGCGTCTTTCGCAGGACCCGCACGCCCGGGTGTTTGCGCCTTTGGCCGACCTGCTGCGCCAGTCCGGTCGCCTTGAAGATGCTCTCGAGTTGCTGGATGAAGGCCTGGGCCGGCATCCCGATTACGTTTCCGCGCTGGTGATCAAGGGCCGCACCCTGATGGATTCCGGACGCGTCGAGGATGCCCGCCATGTTCTGGGCCGGGTTCTGGAACTGGACGCGGAAAACTTTGTGGTCCTGCGGCTCATGACCGAGGAAGCCCGCAGTCGCCAGGCCTGGAACGAGGCCATCCCCCTGCTCGAAAAACTGGTTGTGCTGGACCCCGACGATTCACGATGGGCCGGGGCCCTGGAGGAATCCCGCAGATTGGCAGTGCCTCCGAAAATTTCCCGCGAGGCGGAGGATTCCTCTCCTGTGGGCCATGATTCCTCCTTCGCAACCATGACCCTGGTGGACATCTATCTGGCCCAGGGATACCGGGACAAGGCACTCGATGCCCTGCGCCAGATGGCCGCCCGGGAACCCGATCGCCAGGATGTCCTGGACCGGATGGCGGAAATCCAGGCCGCCGGTCCCGCCGTGCCGCCGGCGCCCTCGGGACCCGCCATCCCGCCCCTGACGGGCCCCGACGATTCCGGCTCCCTGAACCGTCATGTCGCCAAGCGGTCTCATGAAAAGAAGAAGTTCGAGGATTGGATCGACAGGATCCGGCAGGATGGGGGCGCGTCTTCGTGACAAAAAAAGTGTTCATCATTGGTGGGCCCAACCTCGGCCGTCTGGGCCAAAGGGAACCCGACATCTATGGGGACACCACCTGGGCCCAGCTGGAGACCCTGTGCGGGCAATGGTCCGCCGAGCTGGGTTTCACCACGGAATTCCTGCAGACGGACATGGAGGGTGAGCTGGTCGGCATGATCCACCAGGCTTCCGATACCGCCGACGGGATCATTCTCAACGCCGCCGCTTACACCCACACCTCGGTGGCTATCAGGGACGCCGTGGCCGCCGCGGACATCCCGGTCGTGGAACTTCATCTGACCAATCCCGACGCCCGGGAGCCATTTCGACGCAACAACCTCCTGGCTGACGTGGTCACCGCCGGTATCCGGGGTTTCGGGATTTCCGGTTATAGGCTCGCCCTGGAGGGTTTGGCGCAGCTGATGGAGGATCGTCAGAGCCCCGACTAACATTCATTGCCAGGATCGGAACTGCGTGTTATCAATTAGCAAATTTTCAGGGACGTTCTGATCGTCTCAACCAGGGAAGCGAGGAAGAGTTGGCCGATACAAGTGATTTTCGCACCGGATTTACGATGCGGCGCAAGAATGGTTTGTGGTCCATCGCCGAGTTCCAGCACGTCAAACCGGGCAAGGGGCCTGCGTTCGTCCGCACCAAGTTGAAAAACGTCGAAAACGGCAAGGTGGTCGAACACACCTTCCGGGCCGGCGAAAAGGTCGATGAAGTCCGGCTGGAAAGACGGGAATTTCAATTCCTGTATCCTGACGGCGAATTTCTTGTTTTCATGAACACGGAAACCTACGAGCAGCTCCAGCTGCACAAGGAGACCCTGGGTGATGTACCGAAGTACATCAAGGTAAGCGACATGTGCAGCCTGCTGCTGCTGGAGGGGAAGCCCCTGACGGTGGAAGCTCCCCTGACGGTTGAATTGCAGGTGGCCCAAACGGATCCGGGCTTGCGCGGGGACACCGCCCAGGGCGGGTCCAAGCCGGCCACCATGGAAACGGGTCTCGTGATTCAGGTTCCTCTCTTCATCGAAGAGGGTGAGGTCCTGAAGATCGATTCCCGCACCGGAAAATACCTGGGTAGGGTCTGACATGAAACCCGAACCACGCACCGGAGGACCTGAAATGGATATCGAAAAGGTTCGCGAACTGGTCAAGCTGGTGGAAGACAGCGGCATCGAGGAACTGGAGATCAGTCAGGACGACACGACCATACGGATCCAGAAATCCGCTCCTCTGAACATGGCCGCAGCTTCGCTTGCCCCGGCGGTGCCCCTGGCCGCCCCTTCGGCCGCCGCTGCCCCGGCCGCTCCTGTGGTACCGGAAGCGCCCACCGCCGCCGCGTCGGACCCGGGCCGCGCCAAGTGGAAGGATGTCCGGTCACCCATCGTCGGCACCTTCTACCGCGCCCCGTCCCCGGCGAACCCCAATTTCGTGGAAGTGGGGGACCATGTGTCCGCCGGCCAAACGCTCTGCATCATCGAGGCCATGAAGGTCATGAACGAGATCGAGGCGGAGTTTGGAGGCACCATCAAGGAGATTTTCGCCGAAAACGGCAATCCGGTGGAAGCCGAGGCCGTTCTTTTCCTGGTGGATCCCGACTGATTCACAGGCGCTCCCGTATTTGGGGAGACCTGCAGCCCCAAATGGCCTGGAAGGTGGTATTTCGCACCTTCCGGGCATTTTTTTTTCCGTCCGGATGGGATTCCCAGTTCAAGCGCCCGGATTTCCTGCCGATAAAATTCATGGAAGGAAGGCTCCCCCAGGGGGCCGCTGTGGAATGGCGGGGTGCGGACCTCAACAGGAGAATCCCATAAATGGATATCAAGAAGATCCTCAAGGAAATGATTTCCCGGGGCGCAAGTGACCTTCACCTGAAGGTTGCCTCACCGCCGGTCTTCAGGATCAACGGCACCTTGGTTTTCGCCGAATACGAGCCGCCCTCGGTGGACGACATGGCGGCGGTGGCCAAACAGATATTGTCGCCCACCCAGCGGGAAGTATTCGAGTCCACCTGCGAGATCGATTTTGCGTTCGGCGTGCCTGGTATCGCCCGTTTCCGGGCCAATTTCTATGTCCAGCGAGGTAGCGTGGCGATGGTCTTTCGCCATGTGCCAGTGGATATCAAAACCATCGACGACCTGGGGCTGCCGCAGGTGGTCAAGGAACTGGCGGTCCGTCCGCGCGGGCTTTTGCTGGTGACCGGAACCGTGGGTAGCGGGAAATCCACCACCTTGGCTTCCATGGTGGACATCATCAACAAGGAATGTTCCCGCCACGTGATCACCATCGAGGACCCCATCGAGTTCCTCCACCGGGACCACAAGAGCATTATCAGTCAGCGGGAAATAGGTTGCGACACAGGAAGTTACGCAGAAGCGTTGAGGCATGTCCTAAGGCAGGACCCGGACGCCATCCTGATCGGTGAGATCCGTGATGCCGAGTCCATGAAGATCGCCCTGACTGCAGCCGATACCGGTCACCTGGTGCTGAGCACCATGCACACCATCGATGCCACCCAAACGATCAGCCGCATCATTTCGTTTTTCCCGCCGCACCAGCAACAGGAGATCCGCTACCTGCTGGCCTCCACCATGCAGGCGGTCATCTCCCAGCGCCTGGTGGCCGATGCCGACGGGCTGACCCGGTATCCGGCCTGCGAGATCATGATCGCTACCAGCACCATCCGCGAATACATCCGCGAGGCGGAAAAGACGGTGATGATCCGGCAGGCGATCCAGGAGGGGTTCATCCAGTACCAGATGCAGACCTTCGACCAGTCGCTGATGCAGCTCTACAAGGAAAAGAAGATCACTCTGGAAAGCGCCACCAAGACCAGCAGCAACCCCCACGAATTCATGCTCCGGGTCAAGGGCATCCAGGCCAGCAGCGACACCACCTGGGACCGTTTCGAGGATTCGACCAAGGAAGGCGAAACCAAGGAGCCCCAGACCATCTGAGGCACTCCGAGCAGCCGAAACTCCGAAAATGGCCCCGAACGGGGCCATTTTCTCTTGCCATCACCCCCCTGTAACCCCACAATACAGGACTCGAAACGGATTGCTTTCCCGTGGCCGGAATCCGGCAGGGGACGGCGACTAGGCGTGTCATTCCGACAGGAAGTACAGGAAGTCCTGCATGTTCAAGAAAATCCTGGTTGCCAACCGGGGCGAAATCGCCCTCCGCGTCATGAGAGCCTGCCGCGAACTGGGCATTGAGAGCGTGGCTATACATTCTTCGGCCGACGCCGAATCCCTCCACGTCAAATACGCGGACGAGTCCGTCTGCGTGGGCAAGACGTCCAGCGCCGAGAGTTACCTGCGGATCCCCAACATCATCGCCGCGGCGGAGATCACCGGGGCCGAAGCGATTCATCCGGGGTACGGGTTCCTGGCCGAAAATGCGGAATTCGCCGAGATCTGCCAGGACAATGACTTCACCTGGATCGGGCCCCAGGCCGAGGTGATCCGCCAGATGGGCGACAAGGCGACCGCCCGGACCATGGCCGACAAAGCCAAAGTCCCCACGGTGCCCGGCACGGGCCTGGTGGACAAGGTGGAAGAAGCTGTCGAGGCGGCAGAGAAATTCGGCTACCCGGTCATCGTCAAGGCTACCGCCGGAGGCGGGGGCAAGGGTATGCGGGTGGCCTGGGACGAGGAAGAACTGCTCAAAAACTATGTAGCTGCCCGGACCGAAGCCGGTGCGGCCTTCGGCAACGACGCCGTCTATATCGAGAAATACCTGGTCAATCCCCGCCACGTGGAAGTCCAGTTGATGGGCGATTCCTTCGGCAAGGTGATCCATTTCGGGGAGCGGGACTGTTCCATCCAGCGCCGGCACCAGAAACTGATCGAGGAAGCCCCTTCCCCGGCCGTCGATCCGGATCTGCGCCAAAGGATGGGGGAGGCGGCCGTCCGGCTGGCCAAGCGGGGGGGCTACCGCAGCGCCGGCACGGTGGAATTCCTTCTGGACGAGGACGGCTCCTTCTATTTCATGGAGATGAACACCCGGATCCAGGTCGAACATCCGGTGACCGAGATGGTGACCGGTTTCGACCTGATGAAATGGATGATCAGGGTGGCCGCCGGGGAAAAATTCGACTTCACCCAGAAGGACGTGAAGGTCACCGGCCATTCCATCGAGTGCCGGATCAACGCGGAAAACCCCGAGCGGGAATTCATGCCTTGTCCGGGCCGGGTGTTCTACTACCACGCTCCCGGGGGACCGGGCGTCCGGGTGGACACCCACATCTATTCGGACTATCTGGTTCCTCCCTACTACGATTCGCTCCTGGCGAAGATCATCGTTCATGGCAAGGATCGCGAAGAAGCTGTCGCAAGGATGCGGCGGGCCCTCACCGAATGTGTTTTCGAAGGACTGCCCACCAGCACGCCGTTCCACCTCGAGGTGTTGAACAACCAGGTCTTCCTGGACGGCAAGGCCACGACAAGCTTTCTCGAAGATGAGTTGAACCATCTGCAGGAGGGTTTGCGTGTCCGGGCGAAATCAGAAGAAGGCTAAGCGCAAAGGGGCGCGCCCCTGGTTCGAGGCACCCTGGTTGACGGGTCTGCTTCTGGTGGCCGTGGCCGCCTATTGCGGCCTGGCGTTGACCGGGGATCCGGGTCCCTGGTGGGGCATCCTGGACGGTCAGGGTGTGGGCGACCTGCTGGCCCTGGAAAACCCCGGCGGACCGGTGGGATCGGTTTTAAACTTCATCCTGAACCTGGTTTTCGGCAGCCTCTGGTGCTGGAGCATTCCCCTGCTCCTGGTCATGACCGGGTTCGGATACCTGGCGGGCCGGCAGCACAACCTGCGGCCCTGGGTCTTTCGGGCCGTGCCCTTCTGGCTGGTGACCTCCGCCTGGATCGCCCAACCGCAGGGACCCTTCGCCCCGGAAATCGGCACCCGGCTCGGGGGCGCCGCCGGGGTTTTCTTGGCCCGTGGCTTTCACGCCCTGTTCGGACTGTGGGGCGGCCGCATCTTCCTGACCCTGTTTCTGGTGGTGGCCGTGATCCTGCTTCTCAAACCCTGGCTGGGAGGATTAACAGGGTTTCTTGCCGGCTGCGGAAGGGCCCTCCAAGGCATTGGCCGCGTTCTGCTGGAGATCGTGGCGTGGCCCGTGGCGGTGCTGGCGGGAGTGGGGCGCTGGTTGATGGGCCTGTTTGCGCGGCCCGGGAGCGCTGACCCGGCCCACGATGATCCCGATGCCCATTTCGATTCCGATGATCCGGATGAGGAATTCGAGACGGAGACCTCCCTCGCCAGAGAGCGTAGACTGCACCAGGAACCGGACCCCGCGCCCGAACCGGTGGCCGTAACTCCCGCAGACTTGCCCGAGGAACGGGTGCTCCCGGGTGCTGCGGGGGAATTTGTAGGCGACGGTCCGGATGACGCGGGCTCCAAACCCAGGCGCCCGCGCAAAGTGAAGAAAAAATCCGGCCCCGTTTCATTGCCGCCGCTGGACCTATTGACTCCCGCCGGTCCCGAAGGCCAATCGATTTCGGCCACGGAGCTCGATCAGTCGGCGGACCTCCTGGAGGATACCCTGCGGTCTTTCGGCGTCGAAGGCGAGGTCAAGGATGTCCGGCCCGGGCCCGTGGTGACAACCTTTGAATACCAGCCGGGCCCCGGCATCAGGGTGAACCAGATCGTGCAGCGCAGCGACGACCTGGCGCTGGCCATGCGGGCCCGCTCGATCCGCATGGAAGCCCCGATTCCCGGCAAGGCCGCCGTGGGAATAGAGATTCCCAATCCCCAGGCGCGCATGGTGCGCCTGCGGGAGGTGCTCGAGGCCACGGGCAACCAGAAGCGCAATCCCCTGTCCGTCGTTCTGGGCAAGGACGTGGTGGGCCGGCCCGTCAGCATCGACATCGCCGCGCTGCCACACCTGCTGGTGGCCGGTTCGACCGGCAGCGGCAAGTCGGTCTGCCTGAACGCCATCATCGCTAACCTGATCCTGCGCAATGGCCCCGAAAGCCTGCGCTTGGTTCTCATCGATCCCAAGATGCTGGAGATGAACGTCTACAACGGCATTCCCCATCTGCTGCTGCCGGTGGTCACTGATCCGCGGGAGGCCCTCAAGGCCCTGCAGTGGATGGTGGCGCAGATGGAATACCGCTACCGCACCCTGTCCAAATGTTCGGTGCGGAACATCCAGCAGTACAACGAGAAGGTTGTGAAGGGCGAGGTGACCGGCCCGGATGGGGAACTGGTCACCGAACCGATGCCCTTCTACCTGACCATCGTGGATGAGTTGGCGGACCTCATGCTGCAGATGGGCAACGACATCGAAGGTCCGATCACCCGCCTGGCGCAAAAGGCGCGGGCGGTCGGCATCCACCTGATCCTGGCTACGCAGCGGCCCAGCGTGGATGTCCTGACAGGGGTCATCAAGGCCAACATCCCCTGCCGGATCGCCTTCCGGGTTATCCAGAAGAACGATTCCCGCACCGTCCTGGACATGAATGGTGCCGAGCAGCTTCTGGGCCACGGGGACATGCTTTACCTTCAGCCCGGACGCGCCCTGCCGGTTCGCGTCCACGGGTCGTTCATCGACGTGGACGAATGCGAAGCCATCGCCGCCCACTGGCGCCAATACGAGGGTTCGACAGAGGAAATCAGTCTCAACGAGAACCCCGCCGGCGGCGGGATGGTCACCGGCGAAGACGATCTGTACGAACAGGCTCGGGAGGTGGTGGTCCTGCATCAGAGCGGATCGACCTCCCTGCTCCAGCGCCGGTTGCGGATCGGCTACACGCGCGCCGGCCGCCTGATGGACATGCTCGAGGAAGCGGGAGTGGTGGGCCCCTTCACCGGCAGCAAGGCGCGGGACGTCCTGATCAAACCCGAGGATCTGCAGGGAATGCAGGAAGGCCAAGCCTGATGAAACGTGTTTTCTGCGCCACCCTCGGCTGCGACAAGAACCTGGTGGATTCCGAAGCCTTGCTCGGTCGGTTCGCCCTCAAGGGAGTTCAGCCTGTCGACGATCCCGACGCCGCGGACATCTGGGTGCTCAACAGTTGCGGATTCATCGAGGCCGCCCGCAGCGACAGCGAAGAAACCCTGCGGAATCTCATCGACCACAAGGAAGACCGGACGCTGGTGGTCTGCGGTTGCTGGTCGCAGGAACACGGGGACGACATCCAGAGCCGGTTCCCCGGCGTGGATGTGGTCGCCGGCGTGGGCCAGTTCGACCGTGTAGTGGCCGCCTGTCTGGGAGAGGAATCAGGTACCGGTTCGCCGCCCGGGGCCGGGTCGCCCGTCTTTCCCCTGGCCGGACCGCCCATCGTCGAGGACCCCATGGTGGTCAACTACACCGGCCTGGTGGGGCGGCCCCTGCTGACACCGCCCCACGTGGCCTTCGTCAAGATCGGGGAGGGGTGCAACTGCAGCTGCACGTTTTGCCGGATCCCCCTGATCCGCGGCAAGCAGCGCAGTCGTACGGTGGACGAGATCGTCGGCGAAGTCCGGAGTCTGACCGAGCGCGGCGTGACCGAGATCCAGCTGGTTTCCCAGAACACGAGCGACTTCGGACGGGACACCGGGCAGAACCTGGTAGACCTCGTCCGCGCCCTGAACGAGGTTAACGGTTTGCGCCGGATGCGGTTGCTCTATCTCTACGCGGGCATGGTCTCGGTCGACGATCTGCGCCGGATCCTGGAGCTGGAGAAAGTGGCGCCCTATCTGGAAATTCCCATCCAGCACGCCTCGCCGCGGATCCTGAAGGCCATGCGCCGGCCCGGCGGGTTCAAGGCCTCGCCCGAATTTTTCGGCGCCCTCCGGGAGGATCGGCCCGACCTGGTCCTGCGGTCCACGGCCCTGCTGGGTTTCCCGGGGGAAGAGGAGGAGGACGTCTCCATCCTGGCTGATTTTCTGGCCGAGGTGGCATTTGATCATCTGGGGACCTACCGTTTTTCCCCGGAACCGGGCACCCCTTCGGCGACCCTGCCGGACCGGGTTCCCGACGAGGTCATTCTCGACCGCGAGGCCCTGATCATGGATCTGCAGTCGGATATCTCGCTGCAGAGGCAGGAGTCCCGGCTGGGCCGGGCTTTTGACGTGGTGGTGGACGAGATCGTCCAGCCGGGAACCGGGCAGGCCGAAGAAACAGGCAGCATCCTGGAGTCCTTTATGGACGGATCCTGGGCGACGGATCCGGAACGGGAATCATTCGCCGGTGTATTGGGATCGGGAGTTTCCCTGGCCCTGTGCCGGAGTTATCATTTCGGCTACGATCTGGACGGGATCGTGGTGATGCCCGCGGAAGATCTGCATCGCGGCCAATGGGTGGAAGCCGAGTTCAGGGCTGTCACTCCCTATGACGTATGGGCGGCCAGGCGCCGGCCCGACCAGAAAGGGAATTCGGATTGATGGACAGGAAACCTGGATCTTCAAGGGCGTTGTTCATGGTGGCCTGGATGGTCTTTTTCGGCCTTCTGTACACCTGTCCCGCTGTCTGCCAGGAGGAGGGCCCGGCGGCTGATGCTCCGGCCCTGGCCCCGGAAACTGACGGCCCCCGGGGGTTCCCTAGCCCGGCCGCCGCCGATACGGTTCACACCAACCTTTGGCTCACCGAGGCCCTCATGGGCGAAATCGTTTCGGTGGCCGCGGGGTCCCTGCCCCCCCGACCCTCCCGGGTGATGCTGCTCAACGAAGGCGGGACCGATTCCGACGACCTGTTCGGCAGCGTGGCCACCCGGATTCTGACCGATCTGGGACACAGTCTCTACCTGGCGGCCCCCGACTCGGTCCCGGCCCCGCCGCTGGACTACCTGTTCGCCTTCAAGGTCATCGGTGTGGAACTTTCCTACCCCGAAGTGGGGCGGACCCTGGGCATCTGGCAGCGCTGGGTGGAGCGGGATGTGTCGGTGACCGCTTCGGTCGATGTGTCGGAAGCCGATTCCGGCCTGCTCCTGTTCAAGGATATCCTGGAACGGCGCTTCAGCGACCGGGTCGACAACAAAGATTTTGATGATGTCGAATCCGAACTCTACGATTTCACGACCGCCGAAAAAGCCGGCAGCGGCTGGCAGAACCGGATCGAGGAGATCGTCGTTCTGGGTACTCTGGTCGCCCTGATCGCTGTCTATTTCGCCAATACCGGAAACTGATCGCCAGCGCCGGTCCGATCCTCCAGAAAGGTTTGATATTTCATGTCAGGTATGTCCCGGGGTCAGGTAATCGGAGCGTGCGCCGCCATCGGCCTGTTGGTCACAGCAGCGCTGATGACAGGTTGTGCGGCCCCCAATCCACACCCCGTCGGTTCCTACGATCGCGGTGTCTTTTTTGCCGAACAGGGCAAGGACATCGAAGCGGTTGCCGCCCTGGAATCCTTTGTCCGCAACAACCCGACGGACAGTCTGGCGGCCGAGGCCCAGTACCTCAAGGGCATGACCTACATGTCGATGAACGAGTATCCCCTGGCGGCGGTGGAATTCCAGATCCTGCGCAAGGATTACCCCATCAGCGATCGCGTGGAAGACGCCCTGTTCCAGGAGGGCGTGGCCTACCTGGAACAGGTTGGCCGCATCGAACGGGACATCACCGGTGCCTATGAAGCGCGTCTGCATTTCCTGAAGTTCAGTCAGGAATACCCCAATTCCGAGCACATGCCGGAGGTCACCGCCTACATGGTCGAGATATCTGACCTGATGGTTCGCAAGCGCCTGGAGCAGGTCAAGATCTACAAGCAGCTGCGTCGGTATGAGGCCGTGGCCATCACTCTGGACGACGTCCTGGTGGAGGAATCCGGCAGTTCCTACATTCCCGATGTCATGTGGGAACGGGCGCAGGCCGGCATGAAGCTGGACGACCCCGACGCCGCCGCCCGGATGTACGAACGCCTGATCAGCGAATATCCCGACAGCGGCTATACCAACCGGGCGGACAAGGCTCTGCGGTCATTGAACGAAGACGAGGAAGACGAGGAAGACTACTGATGCTGCGGGCGATGCTCGGCGGATCTTTCGATCCGGTCCATCTGGGCCACCTGGCCATGGCCGCCCACCTGCTGGACAAGGACCTGGCCGATTTCCTGCTGATCGTTCCCGCCTGGAGGTCTCCCCACAAGTTCGCCAATTCTGCCGTCCCGGCCGACCGCCTGGAAATGGCCCGGCTGGCCTTCGCGGGCATGGAACAGGTTCGGGTGGACGACCGGGAGATCGCCCGCGGTTCGGTGTCCTACACGGTGGAATCCCTGGAAGAACTTGTCCGGGAGTTTCCTGAAGACCGCATCCGCCTGGTCATCGGGGAAGACAATCTGGGGGGATTTTCCGGCTGGCGGGAACCTGAGCGGATCCAGGAATTGGCCGATATCGTGGTCTACCCCCGGGATGGGCGGGCGCCTACCTTCGAGGCCATTGAACGTGCAGGGCTCGATCCGCAACGGGTCATCCCGGTCACCGATTTCGACCACCCCGTGTCATCGACCACCGTCCGTGCTAGATTGGCCAAGGGGATCCTGCCGGAGGACCAGCTGCCCCAGGCGGTGGTGGAATACATCGCCGCCCGCCGTTTGTACATGAAGTGAATCCCGCCTTTCGCGGGAAGCGATCCCTGTACCCTTTGCGTCGGCCAGTGAAAGGCGTTGCCCGTGTCCCTGATCCTGATCGATGGTACCGCCTTAGTATACCGGGCCTACTACGCCTTCGCCAACCGTCCCTTGACTGCTCCCAACGGCGAACTCACCTCGGTGGCCTTCGGTTTTTTCAATTCCATCCTCGGCCTGATCGAAAAGCACCGGCCGGAAAAGCTGGCCATCGTCTTCGACGTCAAGGGCAAGAATTTCCGCCATGAGATGTACCCGGATTACAAGGCCCACCGGAAACCGATGCCCGGCGATATGGCCGAGCAGCTGCCTCGGCTTCGTGAACTGTTGGACGCCTGGGGGATTGCCGTCTTGGAACAGGAGGGCGTGGAGGCCGACGATGTCATCGGGACAGTGGCCCGCAAATCGGCCGGGATCTGCGACCAGGTCTGGTTGTACTCGGGCGACAAGGATTTCATGCAGCTGCTGGACGACCGCACGAGCATGCTCAAACCCGGTCGGCGGGGCGACGAAGCGACGCAGCTGACCGACGAGGATGTTCGCCGCGAATACAAGCTGGAACCCGGCGACCTCATTCAGGTCTTCGCCCTGTCGGGGGACTCCGCCGACAATATTCCGGGTGCTCCGGGGGTGGGCGATAAGACGGCCCGCAAGTTGGTTCAGGAATACGGGCCCCTCGAATCCCTCTATGAGAATCTGGAAAAGAGCAAGCTGACACCCCGGCTCAAACGGGTCCTGGGGGAAAACCGGGACCAGGTTTTCCTGTCGCGGGCATTGTTCGTGATTCGGCAGGATCTAGACCTGGAGCCGAACTGGCAGGCGATGGATACGGTTTTGCCTGCGGGTGAAGAAGTGCGTGGGCTTCTCGAAACCCTGGGCCTGAATCGGGTGCTGGCCCAGGTGGACCGTCTGGCCGGAGACACTTCGGGTCAGGGGACCGCTCCGAAGGCCCCCAAACAACCTGCGAAAAAAGCCTCCGCAGACCAGGCCGTGGAGAAGGAGGCCGATCCTGGCTGGCAGGAACGCCGCCAGGACCGGGGTTACGTCCTGCTGGATACCGACGACAAGCTCGATGCCTGGCTCGACCGGAGGGATCCACTGGCGCCCCTGGGTGTCGACACCGAAACGGACGGTCTGCGGACCGACACCTGCCGGCTGGTGGGTGTCTGCCTGGCAGGATGGGACAGGGCAGGGCAGAGGTTGGAGCCGGCCTACATTCCGGTCCTGTGGCGCGAGGCGGACGAGGCCACGGTAGCCGGCGACACCCTGTTTCCCACCGGCAGGGAAATCAGCCGCCTGGCCTCGGTCCAGGACAAGCTGCAGCCCGTCCTGGCATCTGACTGCCTGAAGGTGGGACAGAACTTCAAGTTCGACGAGTGGGTCCTAGGCCGGCACGGACTGGACCTGGGAGGCAAACGGTTCGACACGATGCTGGCTTCCTATGTCCTGGACCCCGGCCGAACCAGCCACGGTCTGGACCATCTGGTGCTGGAATTCCTGGATCATCGCATGATGCCCTTTGCCGACCTCTTTGCGCCCGGCGACCGCTTGAAGGACATTCTCGCGGTGGACCAGGACCGGCTGGCGCTCTACGCCGCCGAAGACGCGGACCTCACCCTGCGCCTCTACGAAGCCCTCGACCCGGTGCTGACGGAGACGGGCCAGGCCGATCTTTTCTGGAAGGTCGAAATTCCTGTGTCGGAAGTCCTTCTCAAGATGGAGCGGAACGGGATCATGATCGACCGCCCTTTTCTGGACAGTCTGCGCTCGCGGTTCGAAAAGGAGATGGAAGGCCTGCAGAAAAAGATCATCACGGTGGCCGGCGAGGATTTCAACATCCAGAGCCCGAAGCAGCTGTCGGTCATCCTGTTCGAAAAATTGGGCCTCAAGCCCATCAAGAAGACTTCCACGGGCTGGAGTACGGATGTCTCGGTCCTGACGGCCCTGGCCGACGAACACGAACTTCCCGCCCTTATCCTGGAATACCGGCAGGTGGCCAAACTCCAGAACACCTACGTGGAAACTCTGCCGCAACTGGCCAACCCCGAGACGGGCCTGATCCACACATCCTACAACCAGGCCGTCGCCGCCACCGGCCGTTTGTCCAGTTCGGACCCGAACCTGCAGAACATTCCCGTGCGTACCGAACTGGGGCGTGAGATCCGGCGGGCCTTCGTGCCTCGCCGGGAGGGCCACCTCTTCCTGTCGGCGGACTATTCACAGATCGAACTGCGGCTTTTGGCCCACCTGGCTGACGACCCGGGCCTGCTGGAGGCCTTTGGGGAGGGCGGGGACGTTCACCGACGCACCGCCGCCCTGATCGCCGGCATCACCGAAAAGAACGTGACCGCCGAGATGCGAAGCCGGGCCAAGGCCATCAACTTCGGGGTCATCTACGGGATGGGCGCTCGGGCCCTGGCCCGGCAGATCAAGGTGTCGGTCAAGGAGGCGTCGGCGTTCATCAGCACCTACTTCGAAACCTATCCCGGCGTGCGTGAATTCATCGACAGTACCAAGGACCAGGCTCATCGCGACGGATGGGTGGCCACGCTGCTGGGAAGGCGTCGCCTTCTGCCGGAGATCGATTCCTCAAACAACCGGGTCCGTTCCTTCCAGGAACGGGTCGCGGTCAACACCCCGATCCAGGGCGCCGCCGCGGACCTGATCAAGCTGGCCATGATCCGGATCCAGGGACAGCTGGAGGCCTCGTCCACCGGGGCCCTGATGCTACTGCAGGTGCATGATGAACTCGTGTTCGAAGTGCCGCAGGAGGGTCTGGAGGATCTCCGGGAGATGGTGCGCCGGGAGATGGAAAGCGTGTTCGAACTCAAGGTTCCCTTGGTGGTGGACATGCATACGGGGGCCAACTGGGCGGAGGCACACGGATGAAACGTTGGGTGGTCACCGGTCCTGCGGGGGCCGGCAAATCATCACTTTGCAGTCTATTGGCAGACCGGGGTGCCGCGGTCCTGGACGGGGATGCTCTCGGCCACGAAATCCTCCAGTGGGAGGACACCGTCGAAAGGATTGCCACGGAATTCGGTGACCAAGTTGTCGATAACGGCAGGGTGAACCGGACCGCCCTGGGAAAAATTGTCTTCCAGGATCCATCCGCCCTGAAAAATCTGAACCGGATCACCCACGGATCGCTGACCGGCCTGGTGAGCCGGCGGCTGGATGAAATCGAGGCGACCAGGCGATACCGTCTTGCCGTGCTGGATGCGGCCGTGTATTTTCTGTTGCCTCCGGTTCCGGGCATCGATCTGGTGGTCACGGTGACCGCTGCGGAAGAAATCCGGATCCGGCGGCTGACCGACGGCGGCGTCCTGGACCTGGCCCAGGCCACCGCCCGGGTCCACGCCCAGCGGGTGATGGCCGATGGCTGGGACCAGGCGGATCTGGTGCTGGCCAATGATGGATCGACGGCCGACCTGGAACGTGCGGCTGGCCTGCTGTGGGAACGTCTTGAGGATGAAATCTGCCCGGGTACGAAAAATTCAGGGGTGGAAAAGCGGATTCCGCCCGAAGGAGCGAAGGACTCGTGAAGGAAATTCTAGAACGTATCGACACGGCCTTGCAGCGGTTGGATTCCCTCAAGGAGGGTCTTTGACTACGCCAAGCTGCAGGATGAACTGACCCGGCTGGAGGCCCTCCAGTCGAATCCGGATTTCTGGAACGATCAGGAGGAGGCCAACCGCATCCTGCGCAAGGTGCAGTCGCTCAAGCAATGGGTGGTGCCGTTGACCGAAGCAGCGGATCAGGCCGCAGATCTCAAGCTGATGGCCGAGATGGTCCAGGAGGAAGAGGACCAGGACACCCGCGAGGAAGTGACGGAGGGATTGGCCGAGCTCGACGATGCGGTGGAAAAGCTCGATTTCCAGTTCCTGCTCAGCGGCGAGGAGGATGAGCGGGGAGCGGTTCTGGAAATCCATCCCGGCGCCGGCGGAACCGAAAGCCAGGATTGGGCGCAGATGCTGCTGCGCATGTACACCCGATACTTCGAGCGCCATGGGATGAAAACCAAGACCCTGGACCTGCAGGCGGGTGACGAAGCGGGCATCAAGAGTGCGATCCTGGAAATCAATCACCCCTTTGCCTACGGTTACCTGAAGAGCGAATCCGGTGTGCACCGCCTGGTCCGGATTTCCCCCTTCGATTCGCAGAGCCGGCGTCACACCTCGTTCGCTTCGGTGTTCGTCTTTCCCCTGGTCAACGATGACGTTGAGGTGGAGATCGACACCGCGGACCTGCGGATCGACACCTACCGTGCCCAGGGCGCGGGCGGTCAGCACGTCAACAAGACCGACAGCGCCATCAGGATCACCCACGAACCCACGGGCGTCGTGGTGCAGTGCCAGAGCGAACGCAGTCAGCACCGCAACCGTGAAAGCGCCATGACGATGCTGCGGGCCAAGCTCTACATGAGGATCATGGAGGAGCGGCAGAAGGAACGAGACGCCATCGAGGCCGAGAAGATGGAGATCTCCTGGGGCAGCCAGATCCGTTCCTACGTTCTACAGCCCTACACCAAGGTCAAGGACCACCGGACCGACCACGAAACCGGAAACTCGAACGCCGTGCTCGACGGCGATCTCGACGGATTCATCGATGCCTATCTGCGCTGGGCCGGATCCCAGTCGCGATGACCGCCCGGCGGAGTCAATCGCCGGAAGCGCACAGGAGAAGAACTTGACGAATCAGCCCAACCAGGAACCGGCCGGTGATGGTGCTTCGGAACAGGAAAGCACCCACCACCTGATCGAAACCCGCCTGGCCAAGATGGCCGAACTGGGCGAACAGGTGCCCCTCTATCCCTACGCCTACGACCGGACCCATGTCAGCACCGAACTGCGGCAGCAGGAAGAGACCCTGACCGCGGCAGAAACCAAGGTCCGCTTTCCCGGGCGCATCATGGCCAAGCGGGGGACGGGCAAGACCCTGTTCGTGCCCATCCAGGATGAGTGGGGCCTGATCCAGGCCTATTTCCGCAAAGACGATCTGGGCGAGGAAAATTTTCACCGGATCCAGAAGCTGATCGACATCGGCGACTGGGTCGGTGTGGAAGGGACCCTGTTCCGGACCCGCACGGACGAGTTGAGCATCAAGGTCGAGGACTTCACCTTTCTGGCCAAGGCCATCCGGCCTCTGCCGGAGAAGTACCACGACATGAGCCTGGAGCACAAAAGCCGCCGCCGGCATCTGGACCTGGCGATGAATCTCGATAGTCGGGAGCGGTTCAAGACGCGTAGCGAGATCATCACCGACATCCGGGCCTTTTTCGCCGAGGAGGAGTTCCTCGAGGTGGAGACCCCGGTGCTGCAGCCCCTGTACGGCGGGGCCACCGCGCGTCCCTTCACCACCCATCACAACGCGCTGGACATGACCCTGTACATGCGCATCGCCGACGAGCTCTACCTGAAGCGGCTCATCGTCGGCGGGCTGGAAAAGGTCTACGAGATCGCCAAGGATTTCCGCAACGAAGGCATGGACCGGACGCACAATCCCGAGTTTACCATGCTGGAATGTTACGCGGCCTACTGGGACTACCACGACATGATGGACCTCACCGAGCGCATGTTGCGACGCCTGGCGTTGCGCTTCGGGCAGGAAGGCAAGCTGACCTACTGCGAACAGGAGATGGACTTCAACCAGCCGTTCGCGAGGGTAGGGTTCATGGACGCGCTGGCGGCCAAGACGGGCCAGGACCTGATGCAGGTGGACACCGCGGAACTGACCCGCCTGGCCAAGGGGTACGGCGTCGAGATCAAGAAGGGCATGGGACGCGACAAGATCCTGGACGAGATGTTCAGCGAACTGGTCGAACCGGAACTGGTCAACCCCACCTTCGTCATGGATCATCCGAAGGAACTTTCGCCTTTGGCCAAGGATCATCGCGAAACCGAAGGGTTGGTCGAGCGGTTCGAACTGTTCATAGCCGGGTTCGAGGTGGCCAACAGTTTCAGCGAGCTGAACGATCCGCGCGAGCAGCGCCGCCGTTTCGAAGCCCAGAAGGCCCTGATGGACGCCGGCGACGACGAAGCCCAGCCCATCGACGAGGCTTTTCTGGAGGCCATGGAACAAGGCATGCCGCCGACGGGGGGCATGGGTCTGGGCGTTGACCGACTGATCATGCTGCTGGTCGACACCAACAACATCCGCGACGTCCTGCTGTTTCCCCACATGCGTCCGGACCAGAACGAAGGCGGCGCACTCTAAATGGAATTCGCCGGATACATTGCCCAGCGGTACCTGCGCAGCCGTCGCCACAGCCGCTTCCTGAGCCGCGGCTCGGTGACCGCGATCGTCGGCATCGCCATCGGCGTGGCCGTCCTGAACATCACCCTGGCGGTGATGAACGGGTTCCACCACGAGATGCGCCGGACCTTCGTCGAGAACATGCCGATGATCTCGATCATCACATCGGCGCCGGAGGGTTTCACCCATCTGGGAAAGGTCATGGATACCATCGGGGAGGATCCCGAGGTCATCGGGGTGGCGCCTTTCATCCGACAGGTGGGGCTGGCTACGGCCACACGCAAGTTCGGGCCGCCCCGGATCAAGGATATCGTGGCCTGGGGAATCGAAACCGACCTGGTGGGGACGGTCCTGCCGATCAGCGAACACCTGCTGCCCGATCCCTCGGTTCTCGATGAATTGAAAACCACCGGGATCCCGCGGGTCATCCTCGGCTCCGGGCTGGCCAACAGTCTCTACGCCGCCGCCGGTGACACGGTGGTTCTGACCACCGTCAACGGCGAGGTCGATCTGGACATGATCCAACCCGAAAGCCGCCAGTTCGTGGTGGTGGGGTTCTTCGAAACCGGGATGTTCGAATTCGACAACCGTTTTGTCTATGTGGACATCCCGGTCGCCCGGGAATTTTTCGGGTATCATTCCGGTGGGGCTTCGATGATCGGGGTCAAGGTGGCCGATTTGATGGTGGCCGACCAGGTGGCCGACCGCCTGGAGGACGACCTTGGTTTCCAATACTTCGCGACCGACTGGATGGCCATGAACGCCAATCTTTTCCAGTGGATCAAGCTGGAGAAGATCATCATGATCCTGCTGCTGGGGATGATCATCCTGATCGCCGGGTTCAACATCATCGGCATCCTGACCATGATGGTCGGAGAACGACGGCGGGAGATCGGCATCCTGCTGGCCATGGGCGCCAAGCGGAAACAGATCATGGGCATCTTCCTGATCAACGGGGTGTGGCTCGGGGTCGTGGGGGTCTTTTTCGGCAGCGTGGTGGGGCTGGCCGCCATCTGGGCCTTGCACCGTTTCGGGATCACCCTGCCGGGGGACGTTTATTTCGTGGAGACCGTCCCGGTCCTGCTGCAGTGGGGAGACTTTTTCCTGGTGGCGGGCATCAGTCTGGTGATGGCCCTGCTGGCCGGGTTGTGGCCCAGCTGGGAGGCTTCGAACCTGAAGCCCATGGAAATCATCCGGTATACGTAAGTGCCGCCGCGCAAGCGGGGAAAGGCTCCAACGAAATGTCCATGCTGCTGGAAGCCAAAAACCTGGACAAGAGTTTTCCCCGGGCCGCCGGTACGGTCGATGTCCTGCGGGACTGCCAGTTCCAGCTGGCCGAGCGCGAGGCGGTCGCCGTGACCGGCCCCAGCGGGTCGGGCAAGAGCACCCTGCTGAACATCCTCGGGGGACTCGACGGACCGTCCGGCGGGGAGGTCCTCTACCGGGGCGAATGTCTGGATCTGGGCCACCATGGGGCGATGGCCCGGTGGCGTTCCACCGGCGTGGGCTTCGTCTTCCAGTTCCATTTCCTGCTGCCGGATTTCACCGCCCTGGAGAATCTCCTCATACCCGTGCGGGGCCGTGGGCGTGTGCGTTCCAAGGATCAGGATCGGGCCCTGGGTTTTCTGGACCTCATGGGACTGGCCGACCGTGCGGAGCATCTCCCGGGGGAGCTTTCGGGAGGGGAACAGCAGCGGGTGGCGGTGGCGCGGGCCTTCATGAACCGCCCCGGCATCGTCCTGGCCGACGAACCGTTTGGTAACCTGGACCGGGAAATCGGGGCCCGCCTGGGGGACATGCTTTTCGCCCTGCGAGACAAGGAAGACACGGCCCTGGTCATCGTCACCCATGATCCCCGGCTGGCCGCCCGGGCGGACCGGACCCTGCGCTTGCAGGATGGTCGCCTGGTTCCCGCCGAAGAGTCCGCACCATGATCTGCCAGAGTTGCGGACAGAACGAGGCCACGGTTCATCTCGTCGAACTGGTGGACGGGAAGCGGACGAGCCAGTGGTTGTGTGCCGAATGCGCCGGCCGGCCGGGCCGGGATCCCGGCAGCGATCCGGGGTTTGGTTTCGGGGACGGCCGGGAAGATCGCGAGGGTCAGGAAGACGCCTTCACGCTGGCCTCTTTTCTGGGCCAGGTGTTCGAACCCCAGCACGACCCAGCCGAAGTGGAAATTCCGGCCTGCCCGTCTTGCGCCTATACCCTGGAACAATTCCGCCAAACCAACAGCCTTGGCTGCCCACGCTGCTATGAAGCTTTCCGCCAGCCACTGATGGGCATTCTGAGCCACCTACACCGGCATGTGTCCCACCTGGGGAAAGTCCCCGGCAGTGATCCGCGCAAAACCAGCGTATCGAATGCTCTGGCTCGGGCGAGGGTGGCCCTGGAAAAGGCCATCGCCGGTGAGGACTTCGAAAAGGCGGCCCGCCTGCGGGACGAGATCCAGCGCCTGGCGGCCAGTGGGGCCCCTGAAGGGGAGAGGGAGCCATGATTCCCTTTTTCGAGGATTTTGGGACCCGGATACCCCTTTGGTTGGACGGATTGGGTCCCGCTTCGGACATCGTTGTGTCCACCCGGGCTCGTCTGGCGCGAAACCTGAAGGCCTTCCCCTTTCCCCATCACGCGTCGGATGTGGAGTTGGGGACGGTGCACGGGGACCTCGCCCGTCGCCTGCCGCAGCTGCCGGAATTTTCCGGCGGCTGGACCCTGGACATGGCCCTGCTTCAGCCCACCATGCATACCGCTCTTCAGGAAATGAGTCTGGCCAGCCCCGCCCTGGTCAAGGACCCCCGACACCGCGGCCTGGTCCTGGGACCGGACCTTGACCGTGCTGTAATGATCAATGAAAAGGACCACCTCCGCCTGGTGGCTTATCGTGCCGGCTTCGATCCCGCCGCGGCGCTGTCACGGGTGATGCAACTCGACGACCACCTGGAGGGGGAAATCGAGCCGGCCTTCGCCGAGGATCTGGGCTTCCTGACGGCCAGTCCGGTTGACGTGGGCACGGGGCTGCACGTTTCGGCGCTCCTGCATCTGCCGGGTCTGGTCCTGGCAGGCGAGATCGACAAGGTTCTGAACGCCCTGCGGCAGCTCCAGTTCTCCGTCCGGGGCATGTCCGCCGAGGGCAGCACCGTTCGCGGCGCCCTGTTCCGGGTTTCCAACCTGATCACCCTCGGCCGGGACGAGCAGGAGATCGTCGAGGATTTTCAGGTCCACGTGGGCAAGATCATCATCTACGAACGGGCGGCTCGCGACCAGCTCTACGCCCGGGATTCCCTCGGCCTCGAAGACATGGCCCACCGCAGCCTGGCTGCCGTGCGCCACGCCCGCCTGATCACTTCCCAGGAGGCCTTCGATCACCTCTCCAGTATCCGACTGGGCTCGGGATTGGGGATCCTCGACCCACAGGATCCGGGGATGCTGAACCGGATTCTGATGCAGCAGCAGACCGCCCATCTCGAATTGGCGGCGGGACGGACCCTGGTGGGGCGGGACAAATCCGCCGCCCGGGCCGCTCTTTTACGGGAAGTGTTTGCCCCAGAATGAGATGCCCCTGACCCAGATCCTCATTCCAGGGTAAAGTTTTGGCTCCAAAGTGCGAAAACTATACCTGGATCCGTACCTGTCATGGTACGGCCCGGTGCAGGTTTCCGAGCCGACGCTAGCGTCCCCAGGCTGGCTCCAGTATATTTTGACCCAATGGGTTCCGTCCGGCGTGGCCAATCGTCCTGGCTCCGGATGTCAGGAATATCAGGGATGTCGACCACGACAGGATCTGCTCCAGCAACCCGGGTTACGCGAATGGAGGCGCCTCCGCATGAACGACCGCTTTACCCAGAGAGTCCGCAAAGTCCTGTTTCTCGCCCGCGACGAGGCCGGACGCCTGCAACACGATTACATCGGGACCGAACATCTCCTGCTGGGAGTCATCCGGGAGGGCGAAGGCGTGGCCGCCAACGTCCTGCGACGGATGAACATAGATTTCGAGCTCATCCAGAAGGCGGTCGAGGAATCGGTCAACGCACCCATGGGGCCGGTGAGCATCGGTGAGATTCCCTTCACCCCGCGGGCCAAGAAGGTCCTGGAACTCAGCATTGACGAGGCCCGGCTGCACAACCACAACTACGTGGGCACCGAGCATCTGCTGCTGGCCCTGATCCGGGAGGGTGAGGGCGTGGCCGCCCGTGTCCTGAACGATCTGGGAGCTGACCACGAGGTGGTCAAACGCGAGGTGATGAAATCCCTCGGCGGCAGTGAACCCTTCGGCAAGGCGGCGGGTACGCGCAAGAGGAAGCAGGCCAAGAAAAAGGAAAACTCCGTCCTCGAGCAATTCGGCCGCAACATGACCGACATGGCACGCGAGGGCAAGCTGGATCCCACCATCGGGCGCAGCGCCGAAATAGACCGCTGCATCCAGATCCTCAGCCGCCGCAAGAAGAACAACCCGGTGCTGATCGGCGAGCCGGGCGTGGGCAAGACCGCCATCGTGGAGGGTTTCGCCAGCAAGATCGTGGAAGGCGACGTGCCGGCCCTGCTCCGGGACAAGGAAATCGTGACCCTCGACCTGGCCAGCGTGGTGGCGGGCACCAAGTATCGGGGCCAGTTCGAGGAACGCCTCAAGCAGATCATGGCCGAGATCCGGGAGAACCCGGACGTGATCCTCTTCATCGACGAGCTGCACACCATCGTGGGCGCCGGCGGTGCCGAGGGCGCCATCGACGCCTCCAACATGCTCAAGCCCGCCCTGAGCCGCGGCGAGATCCAGTGCGTGGGCGCGACCACCATGGACGAGTACCGCAAGTTCATCGAGAAGGACGGGGCCCTCGAGCGGCGTTTCCAACCCATCACCGTCAATCCGCCCACGGAAGAGGAAACCGTCGAGATCCTGTTCGGGCTCAAGGACAAGTACGAATCCCACCACCGGGTGCAGTATGACGACGAAGCCATCCGCGCCACGGTCTGGCTGTCCAATCGCTACATCTCCGGCCGGGCCCTGCCCGACAAGGCCATCGACATCATCGACGAGGCCGGCAGTCGCGCCCGCCTGAGCATGACGGTGGTCCCGCCGGACCTGCGCGATCTGGAGAAGAAGATCGAGGATATCATCACCGAGAAGGAATCCTCGATCGCGGCCCAGGAATTCGAGAAAGCCGCCGCCTTCCGGGACGAGGAGAAGGCCCTCAAGAAGGAACTGCAGGCTCTCAAGCAGAACTGGACCTCGGAGCAGGCCGAACCCCAGACCATCGTGGACGTCAAACTCGTCTGCAGCGTCATCGCTAACATCACGGGAATTCCCGTGTCCGAAGTGGAAGAAGAGGAAACCGACAAGCTGCTCCGGATGGAGGAGGAGCTTGGCAAGTGGATCATCGGTCAGGACGAGGCCATCACCGCGGTGTCCAGGGCTATCCGGCGCAACCGCGCCGGTCTGAGGGATCCCCGCCGACCCATCGGGTCCTTCATCTTCATGGGCCCCAGTGGCGTGGGCAAGACCGAGGTGGCCCGGCGTCTGACGGAATTCCTGTTCGGCGACCAGACTTCGCTGGTCCGCGTGGACATGTCCGAGTACATGGAGAAACACTCGGTGAGCCGCCTGGTCGGTGCCCCTCCTGGATATGTGGGTTACGACGAGGGCGGCATGCTCACCGAAAAGGTGCGGCGCCATCCCTACTCCGTGATCCTGCTGGACGAGATCGAAAAGGCGCACCCGGACGTGTACAACATCCTGCTGCAGGTGCTGGACGACGGCCAGCTGACGGACAGCTTCGGCCGCACGGTAGATTTCCGCAACGCGGTCCTGATCATGACCAGCAACGTCGGCAGCCGGCAGGTCCACGGGAATCGCGGAGTCGGTTTCGGGTCCGATGAAGCGGACCACAACCAGCAACGGGTGCAGTCCAACATGGAAACCGATCTGAAGAAGACCTTCAGTCCGGAGTTCCTGAACCGGGTCGACGAAACGATCACCTTCAACTCCCTGGACCGCGAGGACATGTCCCAGATCGTCGAGATCCTCCTGGACGACGTCAGCGGCCGCCTGAAAAACCTGGAGATCTCCTTCGAGTTCACCAAGGCCTGCAAGGAATTTCTGTGCGATGTCGGCTTCGACCCCAAGATGGGGGCCAGACCGCTGCGCCGGGCCATCCAGAAACACATCGAGGATCCCCTGAGCGAGAAGCTCCTGCGCGGCGAGGTGACCAGCAAAAGCAAGCTGGTGATCGGGGTGCGGGGGGACAAACTTTCCTTCAAGGCCGAACCCCTGGAAGAGGTCAAGGCCTGACCCTGTGGGTGATTTCGTCAAAAGGGCCGGAACCGTTGGTTCCGGCCCTTTTTGTCATATTTTGTTTATTCCATTCGGAACTTCCCTAATCCCTCCGGTTTTCCTATTTTGGCGCAGCCGCTGTTGGAAACCTTCTGTCCGGGAACATCCCGCATGGAGGCGGGTAGGATGACCAGTTCGGCGCGACAGACCTTTTACCTACCCCTGATGACGCCTTGGTTAGGCGTTGATACCCCAAGGCCCCGGTGCTAAGATGCCGCGGTTTTCCATCTAGGACACGTTCACGGGGGAGCCCGTTTCCGGTTATGAGACGCCAATAATGAGACGTCCAGCACTTCTCTGGTTTGCTGTGCTGGCCCTGGTCATCTGTCAGGATGCCCGCGGCCAGTCCACCGGACCTCCCACCATCAGCGAAATCGAGGTCGTGGGCGCCCTGACGGTCGGGTCCCGCCAAGTCATGGCCTGGTCCGGGCTGGCCGTTGGGCAGGACTTTTCCCTGGATTCCGTCTCCCTGGGCATCCGCGACCTGTTCGCGACCCAGAAATTTTCCGATGTCTTCATTTACCAGCAGGACACCCTGGAAGGGGTGAAGCTGATCATCAACCTGCAGGAATTTCCCCGGATACGGTCGATCGCCTTCCAGGGGAACCGGAAGGTCAAGGAGAAGGACCTGCGTGAGGCCTTCCCGCTGCACGTGGGTCAGTTCGCCAACCCGGCGGTGACCCGGCGCGAGTTGAAACCCCTGCGGGCGGTCTACTACGAAAAGGGCTTCTACAACGTCCTGGTCCACACCGACTCCACCGTTACCGACGCCAACAACATGCAGGACCTCGTGGTAACCATCGAGGAAGGGCGCAAGGTCAAGGTCAAGTCCATCTCGTTCGTGGGCAACCAGCAGCTGGACCCCGGCGGGCTGCGCGGGGCCATGTCCCAGGGGACCACGGGATTCCTGCGCAGCGGCACGTTCAAAAAACAGCAGTTCGAGGAGGACCGGGACAAGATCGTTACCTACGCCCGGAACCAGGGGTTCCTGGACGCGGCGGTCACTGACGTGGAGATGAACTTCCGGGAGAACCGCGAAGAGCTGGACCTGGTGATCCACGTCGCCGAAGGGGAACGCTATCTCATCGGCGACATCAGCTGGCAGGGCAACACGGTTTTTGACGACATGGTCATCGCCGACCGGATCTGGATGCACAATGGGGACGTCTTCAAGGAAGACCAGTACCTCGAGATCCTGGCCGAACTCCAGCAGCTGTACGCCGACCGGGGCTACATCTACATCACCGTCGAACCCCAGCGGGACATCGTCGATCAGACCGTCAACGTGGCCTTCACCTTCATCGAGGGGCAGCCGGCCAAGATCCACGACATCCAGATCACCGGCAACACCAAGACCTACGACAAGGTGATCATCCGGGAGATGCGGACTTTCCCCGGCGACACTTTCAGTAACACCCGCATCCAGGCCACCATGCGGGACATCTTCCAGACCGGGTTCTTCGAGGACGTTCAGCCCGACATCCGGCCCGTGCCCAACGGCGACGTGGACATGATCCTCAGGGTCAAGGAAAAGCAGACCGGCCAGTTCATGTTCGGCATGGCCTACAGCGCCGAGACCAGCGCCAGCGGGTTCATCCAGGTCGCCGAGACCAACTTCCAGGGCAAGGGCCAGAACCTGGGCCTGACCTGGCAGTTCGGGTCGCGTCAGCGCTACGTGGACATCAGCTTCACCGAGCCCTGGTTCATGGGGACGCCCACCTTGATCGGCGCGGATATCTTCGACCGCTTCCAGTACAATTTCGACGATTTCTACGAGAGCCGGATTCGGGGCTTCAGCGTCCGTCTCGGCAGGCGCGTCCCCGGGACTCGCTTCAGCCGTGTCGGGTTTCGTTACGAGCTATCCCAGACCAAGTTGGCCAATTTCAGTCCCTCGTACTCGGCCTTCCTAAACGATCTGGAGGAGTCCCTGGGTACCAGTGATCTGCCCTGGCAGCGGCTGGACAAGATCGACTGGCCCCAGCTCAAGAGCAGTATCAGGTTAACCTTCAACCGCAACTCCACGGACAGCCCCTTCTTCCCCACCTCCGGCTCGAAGTCCATGTACAGCTTCGAACTGGCCGGCGGCCCCCTGGGAGGGGAAATCGAATTCCAGGAGCACATGCTGTCCCACTCCTACTACCAGGCGCTACCCGGGAGTTTTGTCCTGCATCTGCGTGGATTTTTCGGTCTGCTTCACGGTTTGGACAACGCCGACGTGGTCCCTGACTGGGAGCGCTACCGGCTGGGCGGCAACCGCCGGTTCCCCCTGCGCGGGTACAGGGATCTGGAAGTTTTCCCCCGCGGGAACCCCAGTTTCATCGGTGGTCGGTTTTTCAGCATCTTCAATACGGAGATCCTGTACCCCTTGACCCGGGCCATCCAGGTGCTCACCTTCCTGGATATGGGGGATGTCTGGAACAGCTTCAGCGAGGCCGACCTGGCCCATTTGAGGAAAGGCGCCGGTTTCGGCATTCGGGTCGAAGTGCCCATGATGGGGACCATCGGCTTCGATTACGCCTACGGATTCGACAGGTTGGGGGGCCCGCGTTGGGAACCCCATTTCACCATCGGCAGTTTCTTCTAGCGGGGATGCTCCCCGGGAAAAGCGGCCACACCGCTGTCATGTGAGACGGAGGAGTAAAATGAAGAACGGAAATATGTTACCTCGTTTGGCGGGATTCCTGATCCTGGGGATAATGGGCGTCTCTGTACTGGCCGGTGCAGCATTTGCCGAAGACATTCCCCTGGCCGTGGTCGATTCCCAACGGATCGCCGAGGAATACGAGGCCGCGCGGGATGCCCAGGAGCAGTACCAGAAATACTTGCGTGAGCTCGAATTGGAAGTGGCGGATCGGGAAAAGGAACTGACCGCGCTGGCCGAGGAGATCGAAAGCCAGAAGATGCTGCTGGGAGAGGCTGCCCTGGCCACCAAAGTCCAGGAATTCGAGAAGAAAAGGGCCGATTACTTCGAATTCCGCGAGGGTATCGACCAGCGGGCGGAGGCCGAGTACAAGGTCAAGATCAGCCCCATCCTGGACCAGATCAAGACGATCGTGGAGAGGATCGGCACGGAAAAGAACTACGGTTTGATCGTCGATTCGGCTGCTTTGGCCGTCCTTTACATCAATGCGGACTATGATTTGACCAACGACGTCCTGGCGGCCCTGGCACGGGGGGACGACTGAGCCCCTGATTTATGTTGACAGGGGATGTGGGTGTGGTGAAATTTATGCAAGCAATTCAAAAAACAATGCTTAGCCCCTCGCCCAGCCGGGCGGGGGGCAGTTGCTTAACACGGGTCAAGGCCGGAAAATGCTCCGTTTGAGTGAAATCGCTGATCTGGTTGGCGGGGAGCTGGTGGGTCCGGATGATCCGGTGATCACTGGCGCCGCTGGACTTGATCACGCCGGACCTGGGGATCTGACTTTCCTGGCCCGCCGGAAGTTCGGCAAGGCCCTGGGGGAGTGCAAGGCCTCAGCGGTGCTCGTGGGGGCTGACCAAGAGATCGACCGGCCCGGCATCCGGGTCGCTGACCCCTACGGAGCCTTCGCCACGTTCCTGGAGAGGTTCCTGCCGGATCCGGATCGGGTCTTTCCGCCGGGAATCCACCCGACCTGTGTGATCGACCCCGAGGCCGATGTCTCGGGCGCGGTCGCCATCGGTCCCTACAGCGTGGTGGGACCTGGGAGCGTTGTCGGGGCCGGGTCGAGGCTGGGGCCTCACGTGGTCATCGGCTGCGACGTAACCATCGGCACCGATTGCCGTATCTACGCGGGTGTGACGGTCCGGGAAAACTCCCTCATCGGTGACCGGGTGATCATCCACTCGGGGGTCGTGCTGGGAAGCGATGGATTCGGCTACCTGCCGGCGGCTCGGGGAATCCGGAAAATCCCCCAGGTGGGGATCGTGGAAATCCAGGATGACGTGGAGCTTGGGGCCGGGACCTGTATCGACCGGGCCACGACCGGCCGCACCGTGGTGGGAGCTGGATCCAAGATCGACAACCTGGTGCAGATAGGGCACAATGTGATCCTCGGCAAAGTGTGTTCCCTGAGCGCCCAGACGGGTATCGCCGGCAGCAGTGTCCTGGGTGACGGTGTATTCGCTGGTGGGCAGGTGGGCGTTGGGGACCATGTGAAAATAGGGGACGGGGTCCAGATCGGTGCCCAGTCGGGTATCCCCGGTGATATTCCGGCGGGGAAAAAGGTTTTCGGAACACCGGCCGTGGATGTCGTCGAGTCCTTTCGCATGGTAGCTGCCTTGCGCAAGCTGCCTGAACTTCTGCGCCGGGTCAGCCGCCTGGAAAAACCGGAAATCGCCGGAAAAATCGACCCAATCGAAGACGGTCAGGAGAAATAACGGTTGCTCTGGTTCCAGAAAACATTGAAAAGGGAAGTCTCCACCGAGGGCATTGGCCTGCATTCCGGTGAGTTTTCCCGGATGACCTTCATCCCCGCGCCGCCCAACACGGGGCTGGTGTTCGTGGTGCCCGGCCCCGAAGGTGAAGTCCGGATCCCCGCCCTGGTGGAATACGTGGCCGACCAGGCGGACCTTATTCGCGCGACCACCCTGGCCAAGGATGGAGTGACGATCCACACCGTGGAGCACGTCCTTTCCGGATTGGCCGGAATGGGGATCACCAACTGTTTGATCCGTTTGGAGGGTGGGGAGCCGCCGGTTCCCGAATGCGCCAGCGCCATGACCTACGTGGCCATGATCGATGAAGCCGGGGTCGAGGCCCAGGGCCTGCCGGCCGTCTATCACAAGATCAACCGACCGGTATCCTGGCGTCAGGGTGAAGTGGAGTTGAGCGCGGTTCCGGCGGAACATTTCACGGTGACGTTCATCATCGACTACGAGGATCCCAAGATCGGGGTCCAGCAGGCCACCTATGAAATCCATCCTTCCATTTACCGGAAGGAGATCGCTCCGGCCCGCACCTTCGCCATGATGAAGGACGTGGCCCGCCTGCAGGAGATGGGGCTGGTCAAGGGTGGTTCCTTCGAAAACGCCCTGGTGTTTGATGATGGGGAGCTTGCCGGAGGCCAGGAACTACGATTCATCGATGAATGCGTGCGGCACAAGATCCTGGACCTGATCGGCGATTTGACCCTGCTGGGTATGCCCATCAAGGGGCATGTCACCGCCAAACTCTCCGGGCACGCCGGGAACGTGGAATTCGCCAAGGTGCTGGCCCAGGCCGAGCGCCGCATGCCCCGCATCTATCCGCCGCGCAATCCGGAATACTGGGATATCGGCTCCATCATGGAGATCATGCCCCATCGTTACCCCTTTCTGCTGGTGGACCGGATTTATGATCTGGAACCCGGCAAAAGGGTTTGTGGTATCAAGAACGTGACGGTCAACGAACCCTTCTTCGAGGGGCACTTCCCGGGACACCCCATCATGCCGGCGGTGCTGATCATCGAAGCCATGGCCCAGACCGGCGGCGTGCTGCTGATGAGCGGCTTCGAAGACCCCAAGGGCAAGCTCGTCTACTTCAGCGGCATTGACAAAGCCCGGTTCCGTCATCCCGTGACACCTGGAGACCAGCTCAGATTCGAATGTGAAATGTTGAAACTCAGAGGCCCGATTTGCAAGATGCATGGAACCGCTTGGGTCGGCGACAAAAAGGTCGCCGAGGCGGATCTCATGTCTACCGTGGTGGAGAGCTGATCCGCCACTTTTGAGGAGGCATATCTTGGACCCGGTAAAGATCAACAAGGTTGTCGGTCCCCGTCCGATGAGCGAGCCGGAGATTCACGCCACCGCGGTGGTGCATCCCTCGGCCCGGATCGGTCACAACGTCAAGGTGGGTCCCCATTCGGTGATCGGCCCGGACGTGGTGATGGGACCGGACTGCGTGGTGGGCACCTCCGTCCTCGTCGAGGGCCGGACGACCATCGGCAGGAACAACCGGTTCTTTCACGGAGCGGCCATCGGCTGCGAACCCCAGGACAAGAAATTCGAAGGTGAAACGACCTACCTTGAAATCGGCGACAACAACGATTTCCGGGAATACTGCACCGTCCATCTGGCGACGGGCGACGGGGACCAGACCCGGATCGGCGACAACAATCTGTTGATGGCCTACGCCCATATCGCCCACAACTGCCACATCCACGACAACAGTGTCCTGGCCAACGCGGTCAACCTGGCCGGTCACGTGGAGGTGGAAAGCCACGTCACCGTCGGCGGGCTGACACCCGTTCACCAGTTCGTCCGCATCGGCGCCTACGCCTTCATCGGCGGCGCCAGCCGCCTGTCGCAGGATGTTCCGCCTTTCGTCAAGGTGGCCGGCAGTCCCGTGGAAGTCCACGGTATCAACAGCATCGGACTGAAACGCAACGGTTTCAGCGATGAGGACCTGATGATCCTGAAGAAGGCCTACCGATTGCTGTACCGCTCGGGCCTGAACGTGACCCAGGCGATGGACCGGATCGCGGCCGACTGCAAGCTGACCAAACACACCGAGGCCCTGATGGCGTTCATTCGCCGTTCCGACCGGGGGATCGTACGTTGACGATTCCTGGTCCGGCTGCCGAGGTTGAGTGACCGTGCCCTCGGCGCCACCGCGACATGTTTTCATCTCCTGCGGCGAAGCCAGCGGGGACCGATACGGAGCGGCTTTGACGGCCGCTCTTCGGTCTTTGGACCCGGATTTGAGGATTTCTGCCCTGGGAGGATCCGCCATGGCGGCCGCAGGGGTGGAGATGGTGGCCGATGCCGAGGAACTCTCGGTCATGGGTTTTTCGGAAATCGTGGGGGCCCTGCCGACCCTTTTGAAGGTCCGCAGTCGGATCTGGCGGCACCTCAAGGAACAGTCGGTCGAGCTGGTTGTCCCCATTGATTTTCCCGGCTTCAACGGCAAGCTGGCTTCCCATGCCCACGGGATGAAGCTGCCTGTCTTCTGGCTCATTGCGCCCCAGGTCTGGGCCTGGGGGGCTTGGCGTATCCCCGGGTTCAGACGAAAAATCGACCGGCTCGGCACCATCCTGCCCTTCGAAACCGAATTTTTTTCCGAACGTGGCTTCGACGTATTTCCCATGGGACATCCCCTGATGGAAGACTACGGCGTGGATTACGGATTCGAGGAAAAGCTGGCCGCCCGGGAAGCCCGTCTTGGAAACCGGGAAATGCCCTTGACCATCGTCATCCTGCCCGGCAGCCGGCGGCAGGAACTGAAGCATCTGTTGCCAGTGCTCAAGGTCACCGGTCAGGCGATCATGGGGCACGTGGGAACCCGGGATGTCCGTTTCATGGTGAGCGTGGCTCCGGGAGTCGACCCTTTGACCATCAGTTCCGTTTTCGAATCTCCGGTGGCCATCACCGACCGACCGCTGCCGCAGCTGCTGGCCGAAGCCGACCTGGCCCTGGTGTGCAGCGGCACCGCCAGCCTGGAGGCCGCTCTGGCAGGTGTGCCCCATGAACTTGTCTACCGCACGGGGGCGCTCAACGCCTTCGTGGGCCGGCACCTGGTGCGGACACCCCATATCGGGTTGAGCAACATCATCCTGGGACAGGAGATGGTGCGCGAACACCTCCAGGACGCCGTCTCGCCCCTGCCGATGGCGCGCAGTCTCCTGCGCTGGTTGGCCCGTCCCGCCGAACGCCAGGATTTCTACGGACACGTACGCAGCCTGAGGCAGGTTTGCGGTCCCCAGGGAGTGTGGGACCGCACCGCTCGGGCTGCTCTGGATATGCTGCCGCCAGCGAAGGATGTCGTGCCGGGCGACATTCCCGGAAACAGCCGGTGATGTTGCTCCACGGACTGAAGATGGCGCTGGCTCCCGGGGTCTGGCGTTTTCTGAAAGCCACCGTCCGTCTGGAGGAGTTCGATCCCCCGAAAAACCTCGGTGCGGGACCCTTTATCTTTGCCTGTCTTCACCGTGACATCCTGCCCGCCATCATGCATGTTCGAACCGCCCATCCCGCGCTTCTGGTGAGCAATAGCCCGGATGGGGATATCCTGGTCCGGACCCTGAGTCATCGCGATTACCGCTTCGCCCGGGGGGCCACCGGCGGGGATGGGGGACGGGCGCTGGTCCAGTTGCGGCGGGAACTGGGTTCGGGATACAGTGTGGGGATTGCGGTGGATGGGCCCGAGGGTCCGTTCGGGTCCATACGGGAAGGTGTCCTGCACCTGGCCCGACTGACAGGTGCACCCGTGGTCCCGCTCGTGGCCCGGGCCAGCCGGCCTCTGGTCCTCGACACCTGGGACAGGACCGTCGTACCGGTTCCATTCCGCAAAGTGGCGATGATTGTCGGGCCTATTCTGCACATTTCATCCTCGGCTGGGGAAACCGAGCTGAAGGAATTCCTGAATCAGTTGGCGGTTTTTTTCGGCGTCGACCAGGAGCCAAAATGAGGGTTCTCGATCTCAGGCCCCGGACCGTGAAATTCATGTCAACCCTGTGGGGCGGTGGCCAGACCGTCCGCGGTGAAATCGCCGAACCCCCTTCTCACCCACCGCTGTCACGGTTGGCGGCCAGGCTGGCGGACAAGTTCATGGCCCGCCGGGTATCCCACCGCCGCCCTCAAGGCCAGGGCCCCTTGATCGTTTCGGTCGGGAATCTCGCCCTGGGAGGCACCGGCAAGACCCCCGTGGTGGCTGCCCTGGCCACCGCCCTGGCCGCCGATGGTATCAAAGGTGCGGTTCTGACCCGGGGATTCGGTTCCCCCTTGGCGGGGCCCCTGGCGGTTCGCTCGGACAATGTCCTGGCTGGTGATGAAGCTCGGCTTCTGTCCCTGGCCCTGGAGGGTGAGGGCTGGTCGGTGATCCAGGCGCGGCGCCGCCCGGCGGGCCTGGACCACCTGCTCCAACTGACACCGGATGTGGAAATCGTGATCGTGGAGGATGGGCACCAGACCGCGGGCCTGGGGCGTGACCTGGACATCCTGATCCTCGACAGCTGGACCACCGTCACGGCCGGGGGCGCTTCCAGAATCAGTCCGGTCACCGGCTCCGTCATTCCTTTTGGTCCCTGGCGGGAATCTGCCGCCGGCGCCGTCCGGGCCGGGATATGGCTTCTGGAAACCGACCATCGGGGACCGGACCAGGGTGTTGGCGGACAGGCGGTGGTTCGTTTCCAGCGGCAATTGACCCTGCGGGATCCAGTGGCCCACGTTCGGGTGGACCAACCCGCTGGACGAGCGGCACTCGTTTCAGGAATCGCCCGACCGGAATCTTTCGAAGCTTCCCTGGTCCACCTCCTGCCAGAAGACCCCGTCCTGTCCGTCAGGTGCGCTGACCATGCCGCCTATGGGCCGCGGGTCACCGCCCGTATCCTGAGGGCGGCCCGGGAAGAGGGAGCCGATTTCCTGGTGACGACGGCCAAGGACTGGGTCAAACTGGGACCGTTCCTGCCTCCGGAATGGAAGGTGCTGGTGGCGGACCTGGCGATCGGTTGGGGACGCGACAAGGCGCTCCCCGCACTGGTCCGGGAGCGCCTTGAGAAATTTCGCCGGCGGTAGGTCGGTTATTCGACCACGACGCCGATAAAGTTGACCATCAAGCCCGTGGGGATCTCGGTCATGTGGTCGGTGCCCGAAACGTGGCCCTTGAAGGTGAGGGCGGCCCAGGCCGTGAACGCAGGAGTGCCCGGAACGTTCACCAAATTCTGGAACCAGGTCTGCTGCTTCATTTCCAGAGGGGCGACCAGGACGCTGATGGCCGCGTCATTTTCGAGTCGCACCTGGACACTGGCAAAACCGTCTGTGATGTTGAAGTCGGACAGGTTCGCCGGGGCGTTCGGGTCGTTGGAGGTCCAGGTCAAGTCGTAGGCCGTGATGATGAAGGAGCTGTACACCCCATCAGTCGGGATGTTCATGGACGCGTTGTAGGCCCTGGCCCGGAAGATCACGGGCACGGAGTCGATGGGCACGAAATCGTCCCCACCACCCACAAAACCGTCACCGCCGGCGTTGAGCGCCGCCGAGATCAGGGGGATACCTTCATTGACGGATTCCACCTCGCAGACGAGGCGTTGCAGTTCATTGCTGTTATCACTGCAGCCGGTCAGGGCGGCCAGCCCCATCATCAGGGCCATCATAGTGATCAGCGCACGGGAATTCACAGTTTCACCCTCCCGGTGGACAGACATCCTGTGGAATATAGAGATTCCAATTGACAGGAATTTATTCGTCCATTGGCGGCTGACCTTTAGCAGATTTAACCTGAATATCCTGAGGTGGTTTTCAATCACCGGTCCTCAACTGGAGGCGAGTTTTTCGTGACTTCTCAATTTGTCGCTGACGTGATCGTAAGTCGCTGCCTGGTAGTAGGTACCGGAATCGCTGGCCTCCAGTTCGCCCTGCATGCGGCCAAAAACGGGACGGTGCGGGTCGTCACTAAGAAGGAAAGCCGCGAGAGCAACACGAATTACGCCCAGGGAGGCATCGCGGCGGCGGTATCGCCCCTGGACGACTTCGAAACCCATGTTCAGGACACCCTGATGGCCGGGGACGGCCTGTGCGACACCGATGTCGTCCGGAGGATGGTCGAGGCGGGACCGGACCTGATCGACCGCCTGCTTTCCTATGGCGTCCAGTTCAGCCGCGAAGGGGAGGGCCCCGACGCCGACTATGCGCTGGGAAGGGAAGGCGGGCATTCCCGGCGCCGGGTGCTGCACTGCCGGGATCTGACCGGGCGGGAGATCGAAACCCGGTTGCTGGAAGCCTGTGCACTGCATCCCAACATCACCCTGGAAGAAGATCACATGGGCCTGGAGCTGCTCAAGGGTGATGTTTTGGGTCTGGAAGAGGAATACCGCGACCGGGTGGTGGGCTGTCTGGTCCTGGACCGGGGCACCCTGACCCGGCAGGCCTATCTCGCGGATGCCGTGGTGCTGGCCACCGGCGGCTGCGGCAAGGTCTACAGCTACACGAGCAATCCCGATATCGCCACCGGCGACGGATTGGCCATGGCCTACCGGGCGGGTGCCGAAGTCCGCAACCTCGAATTCGTCCAGTTCCACCCCACCTGCCTGTTTCATCCGGAGGCCAAGAGCTTCCTGATCTCCGAAGCCGTGCGGGGTGAAGGCGCCCATCTGATCAACGGACGAGGGGAACGGTTCATGGCCCGTTACCACCAGATGGGGGAGCTGGCGCCCCGCGACGTGGTGGCCCGCAGCATCGACCAGGAAATGAAGAACAGCGGCGATTCTTCGGCATTCCTGGACCTGAGCCATCTGGACCGCACCCAGGTAGAGGCGCGTTTTCCCCACCTGATGGAGATGTGCGCCCGCTTCGGGATCGACATGGCCGGTGAACCGGTCCCGGTTGTCCCGGCGGCCCACTACATGTGCGGCGGCGTGGCTGTGGACCTGTCTGCCCATTCCAGCCTGCCCGGGTTGTACGCCATTGGCGAGGTGGCCTGCACCGGAGTCCACGGGGCCAACCGCCTGGCCAGCAACTCGTTGCTCGAAGCGGTTTTTTTCGCCTCCCGAGCCGCCGAGGCGGTGGCCGCCGAGCCGGAAATCCTCGGGTCGACGGCCCCGGTCCTTTCGCCGGGTTTCGGAGGACGGGACAGCCACGGCCCCGGTGCTGAGGCCATGGTTCTGGAACACGACTGGGATCTGGTCCGCCGGGTGATGTGGGACTACGTCGGTATTGTTCGCAACCGCGAACGGCTGGACATCGCCCTGGAGCGGCTGCGGTCCATCCGACAGACCGTGGAAATGGTCTACCAGTCGTCGGTCATCAATCCGCCGTTGGTGGAGTTGCGGAATATCGCTTTGCTGGGAGAGCTGATCGTCCTGTGCGCCCGCGCCCGCAAGGAAAGCCGTGGCCTGCACTACACCCTGGATCATCCGCACAAGTTGGACTTCGAGGCCGATACCATCATTTCACGGGGGGATATCCTGGAAGGTGAATCCAGCTGGGAACGGGAGCCAACGGAAACGGGTGACGCGCTTGGATGACCGGTGGTACACCCGGGCTTTCGGGGCCCACTACCCCCTACTGTATCAGCATCGGAACGATGCCGAGGCGGAGCAGTGTCTGGATCTTCTGCCCCGGCTGGCGCCCCTGACCTGGAGGCCGGATCAGGAAATCCTCGATCTGGGCTGCGGCGACGGCCGGCATCTCGAGATATTGTCACGGCGCGGGATCCCGGCCGTCGGTCTGGATCTCTCCCCGCACCTACTCCTGAGCGCAGGGAAGCGTCTTGCCGCCGAGGCCAAGCCCGCTCTGGTGCGGGGCGACATGCGGCACCTGCCTTTTCAGGACAAGACTTTCGCCTCGGTTCTGTCCCTGTTCACGGCTTTCGGGTATTTCGGACCCCCAGCTGCCAACGGGGAGCCCATATGTCAGGTGGCCCGGGTGCTTCAACCTGGAGGACACTGGTTCCTGGATTATTTTGATGGGGAGCGGGTCCGTCGGGATCTATCCCGACCCGAGGGGTCCCTGGTGCGGGTTCGAGAAATGGGACCGGTGGCCGTGAGGGAAGAACGCCGTTTTGATCCCGATTCGTCCCAGGTGACCAAACATGTCCGATTGGCCCCACTGGAAGGCTGCTTCGGCGAAGCCGCCGCCTTCGGTGTCCCCGCCGAAGGATTGGACTACACGGAAAGTGTGGCGGTTTTCACCCTGGAGGAACTGGATTCCATGGCGGCCCGTGAAGGATTGGTACGGGTGGCGGCCGCCGGAGGGTATCTGGGTGAGACACTTGGCCAGGGCGACCGTTGGATCCTGGTGTTTCGCAAAGCCCCAAAAGACGATATGGTATAAGGATGCAAATCAACACTCAGGAAACACTCAAAGAGGCCCTGCCGGGATCGGCCCTGTTCAGGGATTGGGTGCAAGGGGACCTGGAAGCTGCCTTCCTGCCTCCCGAACACCGGTCAGCATCCCGGGAATTGGCACTGGCCCTGCAGGGTGGGTCCGTCGGGGGCCAGGAGTCACCACCTCTTTTCCGGTCCAGCTGGGTTTCGCTCTGGGTGGAATCGGTGAGTGCGGATTTGCCCACCGAAAACGACCGGGTCCTTTTCCGAAAGGATCTGGCGGCTTTGCAGTCCGGGCAGGCGCAAGTCGTGGTCACCGGCCAGCAGCCTGGATTTCTCGGCGGTCCCCTCTACACGTTGCTGAAAATCGCGACGACGGTGGCTGTGGCGCGTATCCGTACCGCCAACGGGTTACCCACCATCCCCGTGTTCTGGAGCGGGGACGCTGACGATGACCTGGCCGAAGCGCTCAACCCGGTGGTCTGGGATCCGGCATCCGGGGCCCTGCACCGAGGGCCGCCTCTGCCGAAACCCGGTTCCGGCGGGAGATTTTCCCGCCTGGGCACCATGGCCCGCGATCCCTGGACTGCCGCCGGTTCGGACTGGTTGAAGGAAGTTTCCCATGGTCCAGGGGCCGATTCCCTGCCGGTGGATCTGGCCGCCATCTGGCGGATGGCCAATGATGAAGGATGGACCTGGGCCCGTCTGACACGTCGATCCCTGCTGCGGATTTTCAGGGGGCAGGGTTTGATGGTGGTGTCGGGTGATGATCCAGGACTGCACGCCGCTGCCGAGCCGCTATACCAGAAGATCCTGGCCCGCACCGGTGACTTGGCCGAAATGGCGATCCGCCGCGGCGAAGACCTCACGGCAGCCGGTTGGCACGCGCAGATCAACGCCAGGTCGGCGGCCCGCCCACTTTTTGCCACCGATGGCAACCGTCGGATTACCCTTCCGCCAGGAGATGACCCTCCGGAAGCCGGCCTTCTGAGGCCGGGGGTCATGCTGCGCAGCCCGGTGCAGGACTGGCTTCTGAAGCCGGCCGCCGTCGTGGTCGGACCGGGTGAACTGGCCTATCTTCGCCAACTCGATCCCGTATACCAGGCGCTGGGCATCGAACGATCTCCACTGGTGCCTCGCCTGTTCGCCTGGTTGGTTCCCCCGGATTTTTCCCCCGATCTTTTGGCGGCTTTCCGTGAACATGGACGGGAGGACCCCAGGCAGGTGGAGCGTTTGGCCCAACAGGCGGAAGACGGGGCCCGATCCATTCTACAGGATATTCTGGTGGGGGAACTCGGTCTGGATCCCGACCGCGCCGATTCCCTGGCCGCCGGCCGCGCCCGCCGCTGGCGCAAAGGGGTGGCGGCCATGCTCAAGGACGAAATCCAGCGCAGCGGTGCCCGGCGCGACACCATGGAACCCGCCTGGGTCTTTCCCGACGGGGAGCGCCAGGAACGGCGCCTGGCCGGCCTGTGCGCTGCGGCCCTGTGGGGGGAAGATCTGGTGACCTCCGTCCTGGAAGCGGCGGGTAGGCATTTGCAGAACGGTTTGAAGGACGACTGGCGTGAATTCACCATCGAAGTGCCGGACCCCGGCAAGCGAGAGGACCTTGGGGACCATGATCAACAATGACGGACCGGCCTGTGACCTGCTGGTGGTTTCTCCCCATACCGACGATGCGGAAATCGGCCTGGGCGGGACCATGCGCCTGCTTGCCGACCGGGGTCGCCGGGTGTGGGCAGTGGATCTGACCGGCGGCGAGCTGGGGACCAACGCCACGCCCGACGAACGATGGGTGGAGGCCGAACAGGCCTCGGTGGTCTTGGGGCTGACCGGACGCGCCCAGCTGGAGCTGCCGGATGGGTTCATCGACAGCACCGATCGGGAACAGGTGTCGCAGGTGACCGCGGTGATTCGTCGCCTCAGGCCCCGCTGGATCGTCACGGCCCCGGATCCGGTTCGCCATCCGGATCACCAGCAGACACCGCCTCTGGTAGCCAGGGCCGCCTTCCTGGCACGGTTGGGATCCTGGCATCCCGGCACGCCGGTCGGCCGCCTCTGGAAAGACGGTGCCCCGTATCCGGACCCCGCCGAGCGTTGGGAAACCGAAGCCCTGTTCTCCGTGTGTTCGGACGACGGGGTTCCCGCGGCTATTTTCGACGTTTCCGGCGTCTGGGCCGCCAAGGAAAATGCTCTGGCCTGCTACGCCAGCCAGTTCTCCCGCGGCCAGGGTCGAAGGTCAACCTGGATCAACGATGCTTCCTTCCTCGAAAAAATCGAACGCCGCGCCCGGACCTGGGGACGCCGGGCCGGTGCCGAGTACGGCGAAGCGGTCTGCAGCGCCGCCCATCCCGTGCTGACCGATTTGCCCGACGAAAGGTGGGTGCCATGAAGATGCCGGTCGTGGGCATCACCTGTTACGCCAGCCAGGGGGGCAGCGGGGTCGTGGCCACCGAGCTGGGGCTGCACCTTTCCCGCCGGGGGTGCGAGGTTCATTTCATCTCCAGCGAACTCCCCTTCCGGCTGCGCCAGTACCACGAGAACATCTTCTACCATCCGGTGGAAATGCCCCACTACCCGGTGTTCCAGCATTCGCCCTACACCTTGAGCCTGGCGACCGCCATGAGCGACGTGGCCACGCGCTGCGGGTTGGACATCCTGCACGTCCACTACGCCATTCCACACGCGGCCAGCGCCTACCTGGCCCAGCAGATGATCGGCCGCGACAAGGTGAAAACCGTGACCACCCTGCACGGTACGGACATCACCCTGGTGGGGCAGGAGCCTTCTTTTTTCCCGATGACCAAATTCCTCATCGAACAGAGCGACGCCGTTACCGCGGTGTCGGGATTCCTGAAGAGGGAAACCGTCAAGGTGTTTGGCGTGGGCGAGGATATCGAGGTCATTCCCAACTTCGTGGACGCGCGGGTGTTCAAGCCCCGGGATGTCGCCGGACTGCGGGCCCGCTTTGCCCCCGACGGGGAAAAACTTCTCGTCCATGCTTCCAACTTTCGCAAGGTCAAGAACGCCCGCGACGTGATCCGCCTGTTCGC
>RCNG010000043.1_pt1 | contig 45931 bp, 46 predicted proteins | sample 2041371 | NCBI WGS metagenome assembly RCNG01 (sample SAMN09708227, study PRJNA481090) | Marine sediment metagenome, whole genome shotgun sequencing project. | biome: marine sediment; feature: ocean; material: sediment; isolation source: Sewage treatment plant 1 marine sediment (STP1) ... | reverse complement strand
GCAGTTTTCACAAGCGTCGCCATACTGGTCCGCAGTATTGCAGAAAGGGCAGGTCCCACGGACGAAGCGGTCCGGCAGGAACATGCCCTCTTTCTCATCGTAAGCCTGCTCTATCGTTCGTGTGACGATATCGCCCTTGTCCCGCAGCACTTCGAACATCTCGCTGACAAGCGCCTCGTTTTCCGGCGAGTGCGTCGTATAGTAGTTGTCGAATTCGACGCCAAAGTCGCGAAAGTCATTGACGAATTCCTTGGTGTATCCCTCGGTGAGCGCTTCCGGCGTAATACCCAGTTCGCGCGCCTTGAGCATGATCGGCGTCCCGTGGGCGTCGGACGCGCAGACGTAAATACAGTCATGTCCGCGAAGCTTCTGGAATCGCACCCAGATATCGGTTTGCAGATACTCCACCAGGTGGCCCATATGCGGCGAGCCATTGGCATAGGGCAGGGCGCTCGTGACTAGTATCTTTCTCTTCTCAGACATTGCGGCTGGCTTCGGATTTGCGATGGCCGCGATTATGCCACGGGTCAGCATGAACTGTAGCGGCAAAAACGCCGCAGGTGCCTGCTATTCGATCTCTCTGAGGCTCTCGAACTTCGACTTGTTGTTGGCCTGCTGGTAGGCCTCCTGACCGGTCACCCAGCCCTTATTGACGAGATCCATCAATGCGCCGTCCATGGATTTCATGCCCATGTTGCCACCGCTCTGGATCGCCGTCTCCAGCTGATCCAGCTTGCCTTGCCGAATGAGGTTCGAAATGGCTGGCGTGTTTATCATGATTTCCAGTGCCGCCGCCCGGCCGGGTTTGTGGCAGGTCGGCAGTAGCTGCTGAGAGACCACACCACGTAGCGAGGTCGAGATCATGGTGCGGATATGGCTCTGCTTGTCGGCCGGGAACGAATTGATGATGCGGTCGACCGTTTGCGCGGCGCCGTTGGTATGCAAGGTGCCCATGACCAGGATACCCATTTCCGCGGCCGTCACGGCAATACTGATTGTCTCGAGGTCACGCATTTCACCGACCAGGACTATGTCGGGGTCTTCACGCATGGCGGAGTGCAGTGCCTCCGCAAAGCTGGGACTGTGCACGCCGACCTCGCGCTGACTGATAAGGCAACCCTGCGCCTTGTGTACGAATTCGATCGGGTCTTCGATGGTCAGTATGTGGCCTTTGAGGCGCTTGTTCATTGCGTCGATCATGGCGGCGAGTGTCGTCGATTTTCCTGAGCCGGTCTTGCCGGTTACCAGAATCATGCCCTGCGTGTACTTGCAAAGGTCGTGAATAACCTTGGGCATATTCAGGTCGACAAGTGTCAGCGCGGTCGATGGGATCGCGCGAAAGATCGCGCCAATGCCGTTCAGGTGGCGAAACGCGTTGACACGAAAGCGCGAGACGTCAGGAATCTCGTAGGCGAAATCCACCGCATCTTCGTTATCGAAGGTGCGCCTCGTAATGCCATCCATGATCTCGAAGAGGATTTGTTCCGCCGTGTCTGTCTTCAGGACCTCATTGTTCAGGACAGCCAGGTTGCCATGCACCCGCGCGCGAACCGGATCGCCGGAAACGAAATGCAGGTCAGAAGCGCTTTTTTTCAGCGCCTGCTCGAGGTATTGGTCGATTTGCGCCATCGCAGGTTCTATCCTTCGCTGGTATCGAGTACTTGGACCATATCGGTGTCCGTGGCGAAGCGCTGGAACTTCTTCTTGTCGTTCGCGAATCGAATAGCATCTTCAGCGTCGATTTGCTTCGCCTGGATGGCATCGAGCAAGGCATGGTCCATGGCCTGCATGCCGACGTTCTTGCCGGTCTGAATCTGTGACGGTATCTGGTGCGTCTGATCGGTCGTTATCAGTTTCGCGATAGCGCGACTGTTGACAAGGATCTCGAGAACTGCACGACGGCCTCGTCCATCAGGAGTCTTGACCAGTACCTGCGTGACGACCGCCTTGAGGCTCATCGACAGGAATCCCTTTGTCTGCTCACGCAGCTCGCCGGGCAGAGCGTCGATGATTCGATCGATAGTCTTTACTGCGCCTGTGGTATGCAGCGTGCCAAGAACCAGGTGGCCGGTTTCGGCAGCCGTCATCGCCATCGAAATCGTTTCGGCGTCGCGCAGCTCGCCAACGAGGATTACGTCCGGGTCTTCGCGCATGGCTGACCGTACTCCATCCGCGAAGCTCTTTACATGAGTGCCCACTTCGCGCTGGATGACCTGGCAGCTCTTGCTGGGATGCACGAATTCGATGGGGTCTTCGAGACTGATGATATTGAGGTTTCGAGTCTCATTCAGGTGGTTGATCATCGCGGCCAGCGTTGTCGATTTACCCGTCCCGGTCGATCCTGTCACCAGCACCATGCCCTGATGGTAGTCACAGAAGTTTTTCAGTATCGGCGGCACGCCAAGTTCGTCCAGCTGCGGCACATTATCGGGTATATGGCGGAACACGGCGCCTATGCCGGTTTCCTTGCGGAACACATTGACGCGAAAGCGACCGCTGTCCTCGCCGACGTACGAGAAGTCCAGATCGTGGCCTTCCGCCAGTCGATCTTTTTGCTTGTTCGTCAGAACCTCGGTGATGTAGGTTTCCAACTCGGTATCTGATAACTGCCGGAACTTGATCGGCAACAGGTCGCCGTTCATTCGCAGCATTGGCGGCACGCCGACCGCAAGGTGCACGTCCGAACAGCCTTGAGCGAGTCCGAGTTTGAGGAATGCATCGATACGAGCCATAGGTGTCCTCAGATTGCGATAGCGTCGAGCGCTTCGGTCAGTTCGTCCATGGACTGGTACCGCTTCGACTTGTCGACAGACATCGCCTTGACAATCAGTGCCGCAAATTCGTCACTGATGTTCTCGTTGATCTCCTGGCAGTGTTTGGCCTTACCCTGCACGTGCTGGTACATCACCGACATGTGGTCGCCGCGACTGTACGGTGGTATGCCGGTTGCCATTTCGTACATGATGACGCCCACGCTGTAGACGTCAGCCGTGACGTCGACCTTCTTGCCCAGGATTTGCTCGGGCGCCATGTATTTCGGCGAACCGATAACATAGCCGGTCTTGGTTAGCTGCGTGTCGCCGCTACTCGCGGCAGCGGCAACGCCGAAGTCCACGATCTTAAGCAGACCATCTTCGTTAACCAGGATGTTGGCCGGTTTCAGGTCACGGTGAATAACACCCGCCTGGTGTGCTACAGCCATGCCGGCCGCGATGTCTCGCGAATACTTCAGGACTTTTTCGACATCCATGGGCTTACTGTCGGGAATTTCGCCCGACAGCGTATGCGACGGGAAAAATTCCATCGAAATCGCGTAACAGCCCTGCAGCTTGAGGAAGTCGTAAATTCGAATGATGTTCCTGTGCGTGATTTTGCGCGAGTAACGCAGCTCATGCACAAAGCGCTTCATCATCTCCTCGTCCGAGGAAACGTTCGGGTTCAAGAATTTGAGAATGAGCTGCTCGTCGACGACTTCGTCTTCCATCAACAGCACGGTGCCAAAAGCACCTTTACCAATTTTCTCGATGTACCTGTAACGCCCGTCGATAACGTCGCCGGGGTTGAGCTTCGTGATGTCGAGGATTGGCTCTCCGACGGCAACCGGCCCGTCGGCCTCGACGGCCTCCTCGGGTTTGGCGGCTTCGGCGATCTGCGCCGCCTGGGCGGCCAGCAGTTCATCGAGATCGTCGTTTTCGAGCAGCAACGTCTTGGTGTGTGCAGTAATCTTCTCGGCGCGGACGTTTTCTTTGAGCACGGTTTCGGAGTAACGCGCGTCGAGGTCCTTCAGGGCCTTTGAGGCGACGTTAATGATGGTCGCATCTTCGGATTGCTGGATCTTCTTCAGCAGTCCTCGAATCGAGTCCGCGTGAGCGTCATTGGACAGGTGCGCCAGCGCTTTGATAGCTTCGACCTGGATTTCCCGTTCGGGCCGCTTCAGAAGGGGGATGATCTTGCTCAGGTGGGTCTCGTTGCCGAGCTTGCTCAGCGCGCGAATCACAACGGTATCCGTCTTGCTGTCCTTGCCGAGCATTGACTCGAGTTTTGGCAACGCCTTGGTGTCGCCGATCTTCGACAACGCGTCGACGGCACGTTCGCGAACCCACCAGTCCGCGTCATCGGTCGCCTTGATCAGGTGATCAACCGCTCGGGAGTCCTTGGTCGCATTGAGTATCTCGATTGCAGTACGACGAATGTCTTCGTCTTTGTCGTTGATGAGCGTGACGACCGCATCGACAACCTTGGGTCCCCCGATTTCGGCCAGCGCGTCGCCGGCACGCGAGCGTACCCACCAGTCATCGTCCTTGATAGCATCCAACAGGTCCTTGACGGAGTTGACGTCGCCAATTTCGTTGAGCACCTCAACGGCGGCGCGTCGTGCGTATTCCGATTCGTCTTTCAGGGCATTGACGAGGTACTTGACGGTGTCCGGGTGATTCGCCTTGATCAATACGTCGACAGCCTTGTTCTGAACATCGAGATCGGGGTCCGTAAGCACGGCGGCGACCTTGTCGATATTGATATTGCCGCCGCGCGAGCCCAATGCCGATAGGGCCGCGCTGCGTACCATTTTATTTGGATCCTTGAGCTGAATCTCGAAGGCATTGACGATTTCCGGCTTGTCAAACCTGGAAAGCAGATGCATCAGGTGCATCTTGATAACCGGGTCCTTGCCGCCCATGCGCGCGATCAGGTCAGGCACCATGTCGGGCTTGATGATCTCTTCGATGATTTTGAAGATGGCAGCCTTTTCCCTGGTCTCGCACTCGTAGGCCCGGCGCAGCAACTCGTGCACACTCAAGTCCTGTTTGTGTACACGCAAGACCTCGATAAGCGCGCCCTTGGAGACCTCATCGTCGTCGAAAAAGTCGAGCAGGTTGTTCGGGTTGTAGATGGTGCTGCTTGAGAGTGCCCAGGCGGTGCCCGATACGACCCGTTCGTTGCCATCGGCCAGGCCTTCACGATAGGCATCCAGGTTCTTGTCATTAACAAGCTCGCCAAGGATGTCGACCAGCACCATTGTGTGGCTCTTGTCCGACATTGCGAGCGCATCAATGATCTTGGGAACGGCACGATTACCGGCTTTCTTGAGCTTCGTGACGATCTTTTGTGCGGAGGGTGCAGAGGGGTCGGGCTGGGCCACCAGCTGAGTTATCAGCTGCTCCGAGCGAAACGACGCGAGCAGATTCATTGTGAGGTACCGCCCGTATCAGGGCAGGAGGACAGCCGCGCGTCGGCAGGCCTGGCCTTCGCCATCCCTGCGGTCGACATAATCCTCATTGATTCTCTCTGTAACGCCAAGTCGTTTGTCGCTCTTGCCCAAGCAGTAAGGAGCAGCCGCTGCCACAGTTTGCATCGGTGGCGACGGTGAACCTGTTTTCCCGAGGCGGCATTATGCCACATCGGGCTCTGCACATTGCCCGCCACTACTGGCTTGCAGCAAATTATGACGATTTTGCGGAGAACACCAAAAACGCGCTTCGTTCCGGGCGCAGCTCCGCTACAATGTGCGTCCAAAATCCGGCCTTGGCCGGTATTTCATTCCCGAATTTTACCTAATGCAAGCGAGCGAAGTGTGACGGTGTCAACAGAATCAGATGTGAGCAAGTTCCTAAATTCCATCGAATTATCGGAAATAGGCCAGAAACTGGGCGAGGTTGCCCGGATCCGTGATGTTAGCGTAGCGGAGGGCCGGGTAAAGGCGACCGTGGAGCTTGGATTTCCGTGCAAAAGCGCGCACGCATCCATTCAGGCGCAGCTGGCAGATGCACTGCGGGCCGAGCTGGGCGCGCCTGACGTCGATGTCACGCTGGAGACACGCATTGCCCGGCACGCGGTGCAGGGCAACCTGAAGCCGCTCAAAGCCGTGAAAAACATCATTGCCATCGCGTCCGGCAAGGGCGGCGTCGGCAAGTCCACAGTGTCCGCGAATATTGCGCTGGCATTGGCGGCGGAGGGCGCCGCGGTTGGCGTGCTGGACGCCGACATCTACGGACCGAGTCAACCGCATATGATGGGTATTGTGGGCGATCAGCCGGTCAGCGAAGACGGCAAGACGATGCTGCCACTCCGTGCTCACGGACTACAGGTCATGTCGATCGGGGCATTGGTCGACCCGGATCAGCCGATGGTCTGGCGGGGGCCGATGGTAACCTCCGCTCTCAGTCAGCTGACTCACCAGACGCAGTGGCAGGATCTCGATTACCTGATCGTCGACATGCCGCCGGGTACCGGCGACATTCAGCTGACGCTGGCCCAGCAGGTACCGGTGTCGGGCGTGGTCATCGTCACGACGCCGCAGAACATTGCGGCGATCGATGCCCGCAAGGGGCTGGCGATGTTCCGCAAGGTGTCAATTTCGGTCCTTGGTGTGATCGAAAACATGAGCACGCATATCTGTTCCGAGTGTGGCCATGAGGAAGCGATCTTCGGCGAGGGCGGTGCCAGGAAGATTAGTGAGGATTTTGACGTTCGACTGCTGGGGCAACTGCCCTTGAGCGCGATCGTGCGAGAGCAGACGGATTCCGGACGCCCGACGATGGTCGCGGAACCAGGCTCGGCTGAGGCGAGGGCCTATCGCGAGGCCGCCTGGCGGATCGGCGCAGCTCAGGCAGCAGAGCGAACCGATCACAGCTCTAAATTCGGCACGATTGTCGTGGAGGGCAGCGCATGAGTATCAAAGCCGATCACTGGATACGCCGCATGGCCGCGGAACACGGCATGATCGAGCCGTTCGAGCCCGGGCAGGTTCGCGAGAACGATGGCGGCAAGATCGTAAGCTACGGTACTTCGAGCTACGGCTATGACGTTCGTTGTTCCGATGAATTTAAGATTTTCACGAACATCAACTCGGCGATCGTCGATCCGAAAGCCTTCGATGCGAGCAGCTTTGTCGACCTTCAAAACGATGTTTGCGTGATTCCGCCAAACTCGTTTGTGCTCGCGCGAACCGTCGAGTTCTTCCGTATTCCGAGAACGGTTCTGACGATCTGCCTCGGCAAGTCGACGTATGCGCGTTGCGGAATCATAGTCAACGTGACGCCTTTGGAGCCGGAGTGGGAGGGGCACGTCACGCTGGAGTTCTCCAACACCACGCCGCTGCCGGCGAAAATCTATGCGAATGAAGGCGTCGCGCAGATGCTGTTCCTGGAGTCAGACGAAGCGTGCGAGACGTCCTACAGGGACAGGGGCGGTAAGTACCAGGGCCAGACAGGCGTGACTTTGCCAAAAGCCTGATTTGCGGGAGCGGCATGCCAAGGCGATGTACGCTGCCTTCGATTCGCGCAGGGTGTAGCCACTACAGCCTGGTTCCCTCACGGCCAAACGTTTGCACGATCGGCTCGTCGGCGACGGCGCCGTCGATCCAGGTACGGCCGTCGCGAAATTCGACGCGACCTTCGCCCACCCACTCTGCGGCCTCCGGGTAGATCTGATGCTCGATCGTTTGCACCCTTGCCGCGAGTTGCGCGGACGATTCACCGGAGACTACCGGCAGGCGCCCCTGCAGGATGGGCGGACCGCCATCGAGTTCCTCGGTAACGAAGTGCACGGTGCTGCCATGCCACTTGTCGCCGGCGTCCAGCACGCGCTGGTGCGTATCCAGGCCGGGGTAAGCGGGCAGCAGCGCCGGGTGTATATTCAGTATCCTGCCGGCGTAGTGATCGACGAAACCGGCGCTCAGGATGCGCATGAAACCGGCGAGTACCAGCAGGTCGGGCTGCCATTCATCGAGCTTTGCGGCAACGGCCCGGTCGAAGGTCGCGCGATCAGCGTAACGTCCGTGCTCAATACAGGTCGTTGGAATGCCGGCATTTCGTGCTCGCACGATCCCGAAAGCATCCGCTTTGTTGGATAGCACCACTGACAGCTCGAGGTGCAGGCTGCCATGGCGTACGGCGTCGATAAAAGCCTGCAGGTTGGTGCCCGACCCCGAGATCAGGAGCGCGGTTTTGCAGCGTCCGCTCATCCGACGTAGCGCGTTGTCCGGTCGCCGGCAACCACACGGCCCAGGCGCCAGGCGCGTTCACCCTCGTTTTCGAGTAATGCAATGGTCTTGGTAACATCGCTCTCTTCGACAACCGCGACCATGCCGACTCCACAGTTGAACGTGCGGCGCATCTCGGCGATTTCGATGTTGCCATTCTCGGCCAGCCAGTCGAATACCGGGCCCTGCTGCCAGGATGACGCGTCAATCTCGGCGTCAAGCTCGCCATGCAGAATACGCGGGACATTCTCCGAAATGCCGCCGCCGGTGATATGGGCCAGCCCCCTGACCGGTACAGCAGCAATCAGGGCGAGGATCGCTGATACGTAGATTCGGGTGGGCGCCAGCAGTCGGGCCGCAGCGGGTTCACCGTCGATTTCCGCGGAGCCGACTCGATCAAGCACTTTGCGAATCAGCGAATAACCGTTCGAATGGGGGCCGCTGGAGGCGATTCCGATCAGCACATCACCTTCGCGAATCCTGCTGCCATCGATCAGGTCCGCGCGTTCGACGGCGCCGACCGTAAAGCCCGCAAGGTCATATTCGCCGTCCCCGTACATATCGGGCATTTCCGCCGTTTCACCGCCGATCAGGGCGGCTCCGGCTTGTTGACAACCCTCCGCGATGCCGGCGATCACCGCGGTTGCCACCGCCGTATCCAGTTTTCCGCAGGCAAAATAATCGAGGAAGAACAGCGGCTCGGCGCCCTGCACGAGAACGTCATTGACGCACATCGCCACCAGGTCGATGCCGATGGTGTCATGACGATTGAGGTGCTGGGCCAGCATGAGTTTGGTGCCGACCCCGTCAGTGCCAGAGACCAGTACCGGCTCGCGGTACCGATCCGGCGGCAAGGCGAACAAGCCGCCAAATCCGCCGATGCCGGAGAGGACTTCGGGTCGTCGTGTGCGTTTAACCAGTGGCTTGATGCGCTCCACGAGTTCGTTGCCCGCATCGATGTCAACGCCAGCATCTTTGTAAGTGAGAGGTTTATTGGTCATTTTTGGGGTGGCATACTCCGCGAGGGCGATATAATAGTGCTTACATCTCGATGGGGATACCACCCTTGCAAAAAACTCGAAATTTCCGACCCGCCGGAAGTCCGGCAGGCTTGCTCTGCCATACGCTAATGGTTGTTTTACTCGGCCTTGGACTGCCGTCGCTGTCTGCAGCGGTCGATGTGCCAACGCTGTATACGGCCGAAGTGCCGCTGGACGAAGAGGCGAATAATCCGCGCGACGATGCCTATGCGCTCGCTCTGCGAGAGGTGCTGGCGCGCGTATCAGGCGCGGAGCTTGCGCAAAACACGCTTGCGATTGACGAACTGTTTCCGGATCCGGCGGCCTACGTCATACAGTTTCGCCCTGGAGCTGACGATACGTTATGGGTTTCTTTTGATGGCGATGCCGTCGGGCAGACGCTGCGCGATTCGGGGCAATTGGTGTGGGGCGCCGACCGGCCCCTTACGCTGGTGTGGCTGGCAGTCGACTGGGGGCAGGGTAGCCGCGAAATTATCGGTGCCGATGACCCTGAGCGTAGTGCGGGGCGGGGCCGTTCCATCAATCTCAACAAGCGGCTGCGCGAACGCGTGCTGGACATCGCCGAGAAGCGCGGCCTGCCGCTGGTCTTTCCTCTGCTGGACACAACCGACTTGCAGGGCGTCACTTTCAGCGATATTTGGGGCGGCTTTGACGAGCGCATCCTGGACGCCTCACAACGCTACGACGCGAAATCCGTGTTGATCGGTCGCATCCGGCGGTCGCCGGTTCGCGAGAACTGGAGCTACTCCTTCAGCGGCACGGAGCGCAGCTGGAACGGACCACCCGAAGCCATCGTCGGTCAGGTCGCGGATCTGTTGGCGGCAGAATTTGCAGTGGGTGGCAATGCGCCAATTGAGACTGTTACTCTGGGTATATCCGGTGTTCAGACGGTCGAATCCTACGGAGAGTTGCAGAAGCTGCTGGCCGGGCTCAGCGTGATCGAGCGTTTCATGATCGTCGATGTCATCGGCGATCGCCTGGGTTACCGCGTTGACGTTCGTGGCGGCGCGAATCGCTTGCGTCGTGCGCTGCGGTTTAACGGCTTGATCGAGCAGGACCGAACGGCCGATTTTGGCGAAATCGAGCCGGACGGTGATGCGGCACTCGAGTTTTTCTTCGCCCCCTGAGAGTGCTGGAAATGTCCCTTCGCTGGTTACCCAACGCCATTTCGTTGCTGCGCATTGCGCTCGTAGTACCGATACTGATGTTGATTCTCGACGGTCACTACGTGTGGGCGCTGCTGCTGTTTTTTGTTGCCGGGTTCTCGGACGGCGTCGACGGCTACCTGGCCAAACGATTCGACTGGCACACGCGGTTAGGGGCCTTGCTCGATCCGATTGCAGATAAATTGCTGGTTGCGGGTACGTTTCTTACGCTGACCTATACGCAGCACATTCCGGTCTGGCTCGCAGCGGTCGTTATCCTGCGTGACGTAATTATCGTCGGCGGTGCCACTGTCTATAATTTTCTCGTCAGGCCGGTGCAAGGCGAGCCGACCAGTATCAGCAAGCTGAATACTACGTTGCAGCTGATGTTCCTGCTGTTTGTACTGAGCCGTGCCGGTTTTGACTGGCCAGAACAGATTTCGCTTACGGTACTCGGCGCGTCTGTCCTTATAACCGTGGTCATCAGTGGCGTAGACTACGTCTTGTCCTGGTCGAATCGAGCACGTACGGGTGACTAACCATGAAAACTGATTTGCGACTCAACTGGCTGATTGCGATTGCCTTGACCGGCTGGCTGTTCTACTTGCTGGCTCCTGTTCTGACGCCATTTGTGGCGGCAGCTCTGCTGGCCTACATGGGAGATCCGCTGGCGGATCGATTGCAGAGACTCAAGATGCCGCGCACGGTGGCCGTCGTTCTGGTTTTTCTGATTACTTTCATCGTGCTTGCGCTGCTGATAGTTCTTGTTGGCCCGTTGATCAAGACGCAGGTCGGCGCGCTATTTCAGGCGCTGCCGGATATCGCGCGCAAGGTTGAGCAGGTCTGGCTGCCGACGATAACCGGCTGGCTGAATTTCGAGGCTGGTGAAGACGTTGGTATCGGCGCATTCCTGTCGCGATACAGCGATATGGTGGGCAGCTGGAGTGGCAAGATCCTGCTTTCTGTCAGCAAGTCTGGCGGGGCCCTGGCCGCGGCCGTACTGAGCCTCTTCCTGATTCCTATTCTGACGTTCTACCTCCTGCGTGACTGGGACGCGATCCTTTTGCATGTCAGTGCACTGGTTCCCGAGAGTCAGCGTGAAACTGTATTCAAGCTGGCGAACGAAACCGACGAGGTGCTCAGTGCGTTTCTGCGCGGACAAATTCTCGTGATGGCGGCACTGGCGATGATCTATTCGATCGGCCTTGGTCTCGTCGGCCTGAAATTCGCGATAGCGATTGGCGTGGTTTCCGGCCTCGTGAGCTTTGTACCGTACCTGGGCTTCGTATTCGGCATTGCACTTGCGGGCCTTACCGTTGCGCTGGAGCCGAATCCGCTGTGGCAGTTGATCGGCGTTATTGCCACCTTCTCGATAGCGCAGTTCATTGAGGGTTCGGTGCTGACACCGAAGCTGGTTGGCGACCGCATAGGCTTGCACCCCGTAATAATCATCTTCGCGGTTGCGGCCGGCGGCCAGCTGTTTGGTTTCTTCGGCATACTCCTGGCGTTGCCGGCGGCGGCTGTTCTCTCGGTGCTCGTGCGCTTTGCGTACGACCGCTACCTGAAGGAACACCCGGAAGCGGTCGTGGCACTCGAAGAAAAATGACTCAGCTCGCTCTGCCATTGCGCCTCGCCGATCATGCGGTGTTCACCAGCTTTTTCGAGCGCGGCAACGAATCACTGGTGGCGACGCTGACAGAAGTCGCTCGCGGCACGGCCGGTGAGCACGGTTGCTGGCTCTGGGGTGCCGCCTCAACAGGCAAGACTCACCTGTTGCAGGCCGTCTGTGAGTCGGCTGGCGACCGCTCCGTTTATGTGCCGCTGGCGATGCTTGCCGATGCAGGCCCCCTGATTCTCGAGGGGCTCGAGCGGCGGCAACTGGTCTGTCTCGATGATATTGAAATGGTGGCCGGCGACGCAGACTGGGAAGCAGCGTTGTTTGCGCTCTTGAACCAGGTATTCGATCTGGGCGGTCAGCTCGTCGTTGCCGCGAATACCGCGCCACGCGAGTCTCCGATAGGACTTGCTGATCTTGCCAGTCGCCTGTCACGCCTGCCGGTATTTCGTGTACATGCACTCGATGAAGCCGAGCGCGTCGAGGCACTGAAATTGCGCGCAAGGCACCGCGGCCTGGATCTTCCCGATGAAACAGCGAACTACCTGCTAAGGCGCAGTCGACGTGACATGGCCAGTCTCTATGAGCTGCTCGACAAGCTCGACCTGGCCGCGCTACAAGCCAAGCGTCGCCTCACCGTTCCTTTCGTGAGGGACGTCATGGCGGCGAACGATGGCGCAGCCACGCCCGACTAATCGGCGAGCTTCTGAGCGATCTCTGCCACGCGCCTTCCCAGCGCACGCGCCAGCTTTTTCTCCTCGTCCGAGAGGGCATCGGGCTTGCGATTCCAGCTCACATGCGTAGCGCCGTAAGGCGTGCCGCCGCTCGTTGTCGTCGCCAGTTCCTCTTCCGTATAGGGCAGCCCGACAAACAGCATGCCGTGATGCAGAAGTGGCAGCATCATGCTGAGCAAGGTGGACTCCTGACCGCCGTGCAGTGATGAAGTCGAGGCAAAGACGCCGGCCGGCTTGCCAGCCGCGGCTCCCTTGAACCACTCCCCGACTGTACCGTCCAGGAAGTGCTTGAGGGCTGCCGACATGTTGCCGAAATTCGTCGGGCTACCCATGACCAGTCCGGCACATTCCGCGATATCAGCCGGCGTGGCGTACGGCGGGCCTGAGGCGGGCACCGCGTCGGCGAGCGTTTCGGAAACAGCAGAGACTTCCGCCACCGTGCGAAGCCTCGCGGCCATGCCGGTGACGCCATCTATGCCGTGGCAGACTTCTCGTGCAAGCGCCTCGGTCATACCATTGCGCGAGTAGTACAGGACCAGGATATCCGCCATCAGCCCAATAGCTCCAGGACGTTTTCCGGTGGTCGGCCGACAACGGCCTGGCCGCGATCCGTGTCGACGACGATCGGTCGCTGCAGGACGATGGGATGCGCCGACAGCCAATTCGCCAGCGCCGCATCGTCGTCCAGATCCGGAAGGTCGTGCGCCTGCTTGAATTCGCTCTCACCCCGGCGCAACAAGGCTACGACGGGCTCGCCAAGTCGCTCCGCAAGCGTGAGGATCTCCGCGGCCTCCGGTGGGTTCTTCAGGTACAGGACGATGACCGGCTCGATGCCGGCATCACCGATTAAACCCAGGGTTTTTCGCGACTTGGAGCAGCGCGGATTGTGGTAGATCGTCAGTGCCATGTAGCTCTCATACGGCTATCCCAAAATGCTGTCGGCGAACTCTAGCAGGCCGGCGCCCGGAGGTCAGCGCCAGTGAATAGCTTGACGGCATGTGCCGCGGGTTGCTAGCTTTGGTCGGATTCCAATAAGAAGAACAACAAGTGAATAATCCCGGACTAAAATCGCAGGTGATGGCCCTGCTACTTGCGTCGCTGGCGCTGGTGGGCGCCTGCGAGACCGCGCCGCCGGTGCAGGAAATGAGCGATGCGCGCCAGGCAATCGCCGTAGCGAGAGAGGCTGGGGCTGCTGAGAATGCGGCCATCCATCTCAAGGCAGCCGAGATCTACCTTCAAAACGCGGAAAAGAGACTCAGCGAGCGCCAGTATTCGCAGGCAAGGCGGGACGCGAAGCAGGCGAAAATTAAGGCGCTGGACGCCCTCAGAGCCACCGAGTCCTCGTCAGAGGCTGCCGAGGACGACGGCGCATAGCGGCAAATACCCGCAGTTCCAGCGGTCAGGCCCGGCTGATCCGGGTTCGTGGGCGCGTGCAGGGCGTCTGGTTTCGGGACAGCACACGCCGGCAAGCGGAGCAGCTCGGCATTACCGGCCGTGCAGTTAACCTGGATAATGGCGACGTTGAGGTATTTGCTTGCGGCTCTCGAGAGGCGCTGGACGTGCTGTGTGCCTGGCTGCATGAGGGGCCGCCGCTGGCCAGCGTTACGGCCGTGGAGCAATGTGAGGCGGAGTACCAGGTACTGGCGGGCTTTACGACCGGCTAGCCAGGTTAGGCTTGAAACCACTTCTTGCTGAGCTTGTCGATCACCTTGTTCGGGTACTTTCGCCTGCCCAGGCTGCCATTGTAACGGCCCAGCGCGCGGCGCAAATCGCCGTTTTCCTTGTCAAGGTAGAAGCGCAGGATGGTACAGCCGTAGCGCAGGTTGGTGTCGGCGTGCAGCAGGTTGTCGTTGGGCCGACCGATTTCATCCAGCCAGAATGGCATGATCTGCATCAGCCCCAGCGCGCCGGCGACAGAGACCGCGTAGCGGTCGAAATTACTTTCGACTTCTATGACAGCGAGAATCAGTTCGGGTGGCAGTTCGACGCGCGCGGCCTCCGTGTGAACCAGCGTCAGGAGCTCAACGCGTTCCTCCGGATCCCTGATCTGGCGGGCCAGGCGGCGTGACATGTCAGTCAACCAGACTTCGGCGTCGAAGCGGTCACCAAAGCTGGCGGCATCGCTGGCGGCATCGCGGAGTACTTCGCGCAGCTCCGGATCGGGCTGTTGTTCGGCGATGGCAGCCTGTCCGCCGAGCAGTGCGGCCAGCATGATCACGGAACTGAGGTGACGAAAACTACGCATACTTTCAGAATAACTCTATCAGTAAAACTATTAAAATTAGCAGTTTATAGTTCATTCTTCTAGTAGTTTGAGAGCTTTGTCACGTTTCAAATTACGTGATTCGCTGTCTCTCCTGTGGCGGTATTCGAGTTCGCCGGCGGCGAGGCTGCGCTCGCTGATCACCAGCCGATGCGGTATGCCGATCAACTCGGCATCCGCGAACATGACGCCGGGCCGGGCATCGCGATCGTCAAACAGCACCTCAAGACCCATTCCGGTGAGCTCCGCGTACAGGGCTTCGGCGGCCTCACGCACGGTGTCGGAGCGCTTCAGGTTAATAGGCACGAGCACGACATCGAACGGCGCCAGCGAACCGGGCCAGATGATGCCACTCTCATCGTGGTTCTGCTCGATAGCCGCACCCACGATGCGAGTGATGCCTATGCCGTAACAGCCCATGGCCATGACCCGGTTCTTGCCGTCGGGGTCCTGCACGGTCGCGCCCATGGCCTCGCTGTACTTGTCGCCCAACTGGAAAATATGGCCGACCTCGATACCCCTGGCGATGCTCAGCGTGCCGCTGCCGCCCGGAGTCGGATCTCCCGCAATGACGTTGCGCAGGTCCACGGTATCCGGCACCGCGATATCGCGGTCCAGATTGACCCCTCGGTAATGCATGTCCGCCTCATTGGCGCCACACACGAAATCGCGCATGACGGCTGTCGCATGGTCGTAGAAGACGGGTATCTCGAGACCTATCGGGCCTGCGAAACCCGGGGGAGAGCCAGTCGCCTTGATAATCGTCTCCGGGCTCGCCATCGTCAACGGCGAGGCCACACCGGGAATCTTCTGCGCCTTTACGGCATTCAGTTCGTGATCGCCGCGAAGTGCGAGTGCAACCGGGCCGTCCGTACCATCGACGATCAGGGTCTTCAACGTCCTTTGAGGCGTGAGTTTGAGGAAAACGCAGAGCGCCTCAATCGAGCGCATGCCCGGGGTCGCAATTTTTTCCATGGGTTCCGTTGCCGCCGGGCGGCCGCCTTCCTGGACAAACGTGGCCGCGGTCTCGATGTTGGAGGCGTATTGGTCGGCGTCACAATAGGCGATAGCATCCTCGCCGGAGTCCGCCAGAACGTGGAACTCCTGCGAACGGCTGCCACCGATTTCACCGCTATCGGCATCGACGACCCGAAATTCCAGTCCGAGCCGTTCGAATATCGAGGTATAGGCCGCGTGCATTCTCTGGTAGGAGGCCTCGAGCCCGGCCTGGTCGAGGTCGAACGAGTAGGCGTCCTTCATGATGAACTCACGCGAGCGCATAACGCCGAAGCGGGGGCGGATCTCGTCGCGAAACTTCGTCTGGATCTGGTAGTAGTTCACCGGCAGCTGTTTGTAGCTGCGCAACTCACGCCGAGCGATATCCGTGATGACCTCTTCATGCGTCGGGCCGAAACAATACTCTCTCTGGCCGCGGTCCTGCATGCGCAGCAACAGCGGCCCATACTGATCCCAGCGGCCCGACTCCTGCCACAGCTCCGCGGGCTGCACGGCGGGCATCAGCAGCTCCAGCGCACCGGCGCGATCCATCTCTTCGCGGACGACTTTTTCGACTTTGCGCAGTACGCGCAGGCCGATCGGCATCCAGGTGAACAGGCCGGAGGCCAGGCGCCGAATAAGCCCGGCGCGCAGCATGAGTTGGTGGCTGACAATCTCCGCCTCAGCGGGGACTTCCTTGAGTGTGGTCAGACCGAATTTGGAAAAACGCATTGCTTCAGAACCCTGTAAACGTCAGCGGCGCATTCTAACTGTTTCTGCGCAACGGTGTGACCGCTCTGTCGGGCCCGAATTGACTCCGTCGCCAAAGCAGGGGATCGTCCGGTTTCTCTTGCCGCAAGGAGTTTCCCATCGTGCACGGCCGACGTAACCCGTTTGTTGCCTCCGAGGGCGTGCTGCCCATGTTATTCATGGCTGTGGGCGCCGTCTTGCTGATTCGTTACTACGAGCCCTGGTATGCGCTGCTGCCGACGGTCCTGTTTGTCTTAATGTTCCTGCTATTTCGCGACCCGTCACGCGATGTGCCCTCAGTGGCGCTTGGACTGATCAGCCCGGCCGACGGTGAGGTCGTTCTTGTCGAAAAGACAGACCAGTGCGTTGTGCAGGGCGAGGCCTATCGCGTTCGCATTCGTATTAACAGTCTGGGGGCCTATACGGCGCGAAGCCCCATGGAAGGACGAGTCATGAACCTGCATTCGAGTACCGAAGGTGTTGGGCCTGATTGTCCCACCAATGCGCTTTGGGTCCGTAATGACGAGGGCGACAACATCGTGCTGCAGTTTCACGGCTATCGGTTGGGCCTCGCACCGCGCTCCTTCGTCAGGATCGGTGAACGCGTTGGCCAGGGGCATCGCTGTGCATACCTTCGGCTCGCTCAGTTCGCAGATGTTTACATGCCAGTCGCCGGCAAGGTGCTCGTGGAACCAGGGCAGCGAGTCATGGCCGGGTCGGACCTGATTGGAATGGTCCCACATCCTTAGTCTGGATACTTGCCGTATAATGATGCCCCCGCCAGCAACAGACTGGCGGCAATATCGCGACGGGGTCCGAGCAGCCGGTTTTATCCATGATGCAGTCTGAAAATCAAAGACGTGCCTACTTGCGGGCCATGGGTATTGACGTCTGGTTGCCGCGTGATTCCTTAGAGGACGAGGCGGCGCCACCTGAGGGTTCGGTTGACGTATCGCCTGAGGCTATGGACTGGGAAGCGCTGCGTGGCTCTGTCACTGCTTGCACTCTCTGTGGCCTGTCGCAAAGCCGAACCAATACCGTCTTTGGCATCGGCAACGCCGATGCCGACTGGCTGATCGTCGGGGAGGCTCCCGGCGCCGAGGAGGATCGGCGGGGCGAACCGTTTGTCGGCAGGGCTGGCAAACTGCTGGACGAGATGCTGAGGGCGATAGGGCAGCGCCGTGAAGACGTTTTCATTGCCAATATTCTGAAGTGCCGTCCCCCGGACAATCGTGACCCGAAGGCCGATGAGTCCGCTTCGTGCCGGCCGTACCTGGAACGGCAGATCGAGCTTATCCGGCCCCGAATAATATTGGCGGTTGGCCGGATTGCTGCGCAGAACCTGCTCGGCAGCGATGAGCCGGTTGGGCATTTGCGCGGCCGACCTCATGAGCTTGGCGGTATTCCGCTGGTCGTGACCTATCACCCGGCTTACCTGTTGCGCAGTCCGTCGCAGAAGAACAAGGCCTGGCAGGATCTGTGCCTGGCAACAAGGCTTGCCGCCGAGTACAGCGCGTGATCAGGGCGATCGCAGAATCACCGACATCGATTCGAGAAATGACGCATGACGATCTCGCAATGGTCTCGGATATCGAGCGCCGCAGCTACGAGTTCCCCTGGAGTCACGGCGTGTTTCGGGATTGCCTGCTGGCTGGCTATCGAAGCATTGTGCTGATTCGCGACGAGCGTGTGGCCGGTTACGGGATACTCTCTATTGCCGCCGGCGAGGCGCACATTCTCAATCTTTGTGTCGAGCCGGAATATCGTTCCCTGGGTTACGGGGAGCGTCTGCTGGACAGGCTGCTGTCACAGGCGCGCGCGTCCTCGGTACAAGAAGTACTGCTGGAGGTACGCCCTACCAATAAGATGGCACTGGCACTGTATCGGAAGAAGGGTTTCTATCAGGTCGCCAATCGCCCCGCGTACTATCAGTCGCATGAGGGCCGGGAAGATGCGGCGGTTCTCTCCAAGAAGCTGGTCGCCAAAGCCTGATCTCGCGGTTTCGCACGAGCCGCGATTGGGCTAGACTCCGCGGCCTCCCGGTTCCCAGCAAGCGCTTGTAAAGACGCCAATGTCCACTATCCAAGAACAGGTCAGCAAACGACGCACGTTCGCGATCATCTCGCATCCGGATGCGGGCAAGACGACGCTGACCGAGAAGCTGCTGCTCTATGGCGGCGCCATTCAGCTGGCGGGTACCGTCAAGGGCAGAAAAGCGAGCCGCCACGCGACATCGGACTGGATGGCGCTCGAACAGCAGCGCGGTATTTCTGTCACGTCTTCAGTCATGCAGTTTCCGTACAGGGATTGCGTGGTTAACCTGCTGGATACGCCCGGCCATGAAGACTTCTCGGAAGACACCTACCGGACGCTGACGGCTGTCGACTCGGCGCTGATGGTGATTGACTGCGCCAAGGGTGTTGAAAAGCGTACGATAAAGTTGATGGACGTCTGCCGTTTGCGCGATACGCCTATCATGACGTTTATCAATAAGCTCGATCGGGATGGGCGGGAACCGATTGAATTGCTGGACGAGATAGAGTCGGTCCTGAAAATCCAGTGTTCTCCGGTCACCTGGCCGATTGGCATGGGCCGCTTGCTGCAGGGTGTTTATCACCTGCTGCAAGACAGAATCTATCTTTACGATCGGGTCGGCCGCGAAAAGGCGGCCGAGATTCGCCGCGTAGACGGCATCGATTCAGCGGAGGCGGCCGAGGTGCTGGGCGACGCGATAGATGATTTCCGCGAGGAAGTCGAACTCGTCAAGGGTGCCTGCCCGGAGTTTTCGCTGGACGATTATCTTGCCGGGAAACAAACGCCGGTCTTTTTCGGTTCGGCAATCGCCAACTTCGGCGTGAAGGAACTGCTGGATGAATTCGTCGAGCATGCGCCGGCACCGTTGGTTCGCGAAACCGAGCAGCGTGAGGTCGTACCTACCGAACAGGCGTTGACGGGCTTTATCTTCAAGATCCAGGCAAACATGGACCCGGGTCACCGGGACCGTATCGCGTTCATGCGAATTTGTTCTGGCGAGTACCGCAGGGGCATACGGGCATTGCATGTTCGTTCCGGCAAGGAAATGAAAATCCCCGAGGCGATCACATTTATGGCGGCAGATCGACAGCACGCGGAAACTGCCTATGCTGGCGACATCATCGGCATTCACAACCACGGTACGATCAACATCGGCGACAGCTTTTCTGAAGGTGAAAAAATTCGGTTCACAGGTATTCCAAATTTCGCGCCGGAGATTTTCCGACGCGCGGTGCTGAAGGACCCACTGCGCCTCAAGGCGCTGCAGAAGGGCCTTGCGCAGCTGTGCGAGGAAGGCGCCACGCAGTTGTTCAAGCCGATGCGCAACAATGACCTGATTCTCGGAGCCGTGGGACCGCTGCAGTTCGAAGTCGTTGCGCATCGACTCAAAGACGAATACAACGTCGAGTGTCAGTTTGAGGCAATCAATGTGGCAACAGCGCGCTGGGTCGAATGCGATGATGAGAAGATGCTTGCGGAGTTCCGCAACAAAGCTCACGACAACCTTGCGCTGGATCACGGTGGCAGTCTGGTCTACATTGCCCCTACACGGGTAAACCTCAACCTGACCGAGGAGCGCTGGCCTGAGATCGCATTTCGCAAGACGCGGGAACACTAGCACACTGATGAAAAAGCCATCCGAGGCTCTTTCAACGTCGACAACCGAAAAGTGCGATTTTCGGATGTCGACCATTTTCAATAGCTTGCAGCCACCCAAAATGGCGGTACATCCCTGTACCGCGCGCAGGCTGTCGAAAAACTGCGTTTTTCAACAACTTGCTAGCCGCCCGTCTCGAGACTGAGGCCGGGTCGTGTCGTTATCGCCAATTCTCAATCGCAGAGTGATCGGCTGGGCGCTCTATGATTGGGCGAACTCAGCCTTCGCCCTCAGCGTGCTGGCGGTGTTATTCCCGCTCGTACTCGGTAATTTCTGGAGCATTGGCGACAACGGCGCTCAGGTAACCGCGCGCCTCGGATGGATAACGTTCGCGGCAAGTCTGCTGGTCTGCATTACCGCACCGCTGTTCGGCACTATCGCTGATGCCGGTGGCTATCGAAAACGTTTTCTTTTTGTACTCGCTGTTCTCGGCGCGTCGATGACCGCAGCGCTCGGCCTGGTCGATGAGGGCAACTGGCCGCTTGCGCTGGGTTTCTACATGGTTGCTTCATTTGGTTACTACAGTTCGACCGTGTTCTACGATTCGCTGCTTATTGACGTTTGCGAGCCGCGTTATTTTAGTTTTGTCTCTTCGCTCGGCTTCTCGCTGGGCTACCTGGGGGGCGCAGTGCTACTTGCCCTGCATTTGTGGATGCTGTCGGCGCCTGCGACCTTCGGGTTCGCGGGAAGCGCCGAGGTATTCAGCTTCGCTTTCGTCTCGGTAGGAGCCTGGTGGGTCGTGTTCCTGCTGCCGCTGTTGTATCTGGTTCCCGAACACCGCAGTCCCATTCAGGTCAGTAGCGGCGCGGTTCGCGCAGCCTACGCTGAGTTGAAGGCAACGGTGCTTAAGGTAGGTCAGTATCGAAATGTCGTCGTCTTCCTGACGGGCTACTGGTTGTACATCGGCGGTGTGTTTACGGTGATCTTCATGGCCGTGAACTATGGCCAGCGGCTGGGCTTTGAGGACAAGGATCTCGTGATGGCGCTGCTGATCACGAACTTCATTGGCTTTCCGGCAACGCTTCTTTATGGTCTCGCCGCACATCGTTTCGGTCCGAAATCCGGCATCTACTTTGCATTGCTCGTCTATATCGGCATGTCGGTCTGGGCAATTTTCATGACGGATATAAGGCAGTTCTTCATCATGGCTATCATCATCGGCATGGTGCAGGGCGGAGTGCAGGGGTTGAGTCGCTCCTTGTATGCGTCGTTGATACCGGCCGAGCAGCCTGGTGAGTTCTTCGGTTTCTACAACATGGTGACGAAGCTTGCGCACGTTTTGGGCCCGGCAATGGTTGCCATCGCAGCGACGCTTTCCGACGATCCGAAGTGGGTTTTGTTAGCCCTGATGCCGCTGTTCCTGGCCGGCGCTTTTATTCTGACTATTGTGCGGGCAGATTCGGCGAGCGCGACTGGCCAATAGCCGCGACCGCGTCTTTGAGTCGCTGTAACGCGCTGTCATCCGACGGGCCATAGCGTGCGTCGTGATACGCCTTCGTCACGGACTCGATGGTGGCCAGCGGCAGCAGTTTCTCGCGCCTTACGCGTTCGGCAAATCGTTCCGCCGTCTCGCCGGTCATTGGCTCCAGCCCGGTTTTCCTGGCGAAACGCTCGTACAGAACCGCGGCCGGGTCGCGGGCTGGCGCGCGGTAGCGCAGCGTGAGAAGCACACTGACGACCATGACGAAGATCGCGACGACAGCGATCATGGTCAGCATGAGCTTGCGCCAACTCGGGTCCTGCATGCCCATCCATTCCATGAATTTATTCTGGTTTTCGGGGCCGTAGCCGAGAATCCAGTCGTTCCATTTCGCATTGGCCGCGTCTATTGCAAGCGTGATCTGGCGAATGAGGTGTGACGGCGCCTCGAATCCCCACGCTGCGCCGACGCCATCGAAAGCCGCATCGCTGACGCCGTAATCGATCCGGTCGGGTGCAACGGCCCCGGTCGGGTCGACGCGATACCAGCCATGTCTATCAATCCAGACCTCGTTCCAGGCGTGGGCGTCCGATTGCCGCACCGTCATATGACCTGACATCGGATTCATTTCGCCGCCGTGATAACCGAGCACGACGCGGGAAGGTATGCCTGCCGCACGCATCATGATGGCAAATGCCGATGCGTAGTGCTCGCAGAAGCCCTGTCGGGTTTCGAAGAGGAACTCATCGGCCGAATTCCTGCCGAGCGCCGGTGGCTGCAAGGTATAGAAGTACTCTTCTTCGTTGAATTTCCTGATTACTGATTCGATAAATGCCGTATTCGAGCCGGCGGAGTCGCGCATTTGCTGCGCCAGCGACTGCGTTCGCGGATTGCTCCCTGGAGGCAGGCGCAGATACCAGGAGCGGGCATACTCTGTCAGGTCGACGTTGGTACTGAAGTCGATGTACGAGACCGCCTTGTAGGCGATGCGCTGATCGACCGGGATAGCGCGCGCCAGCTGGTGCTCCGGGCCCATGATCGTTCGCGGAAGTTCCCACGAGTGCGGCATGTCGAGCGCAAATACCCATTGCTGCCGCGTCGGTTCAAGCGTGATCTCATAGCTTACCGGCTCGCCGCGAACTTCAACTTTCTCGAAGGAACGCGGACCCTTAAAAGGGTCGCTCTGTGTCCAGGTGCGACCATTGAAGACGGTCAGCACCAGCCCGCGCCAGTACAGGTCGCGGGGCGCTGGAACGGTGCCATCGAACCGGACGCGAAAAGCAACGGCATTTGACATTGAAAGTGAGCTGATTTCGCCCGGGCTCATAGAGTCGCTGATGCCGGATGTCCCGGTACCCGTGTCCATTGGTACGGCCCAGAAAGGCACGGCGATGCGAGGAAAGAAGATCCACATCGCGACGGCGACCGGGGCGGCATACAGCAGCAAGCGACCGCCGGTCGCAAAACTCTGCCGTGCGCTTTCGCTCGGCGTGGCCGACATGCGTAACCAGGCGGTCATGATGATTAATACGCCGATCAGCAGGTACGGCAATGACCAGAGGTATTGCTCACGCAGCAGCGACGACATGACCAGGAATATCGAAATAAACAACAGCACGAACTGGTCACGTCTTTGGCGTGTCTCGAGAAGCTTGAGCGATGCCATGACCGCAAGCAGCGCCGACCCGGGTCCTACGCCGCTGATGGTCGAGTAGGTTGCGTACACTCCAAGGAAGCAAGCGAGTGCAAGGGGGGCGCGCAGCCAGACTGAAGGCAAGGCGCGGCGACGTCTCTCGATCAGGTAGCGCCAGGCCGAGCAGCCGAAGAATGCGGCCGTCACCCAGATTGGCAAATACGGCAGATGCGGCGCGACTGATAGTGCCAGCGCAGAGATTGTCCAGGGCAAGCTGGCCAGTAGCGATCCATCGGTGCCGCGTGGTTTCACCATTATTCGGTACCCGTCTCAAACAGGGTCAGCGCCTCAAGGCACTGCCGCTTATGTTCTTCGCCATGCGTGGGCGGGAACTCGGCGCCGGGTATCCGCAGTCCATAGTCTTCCATCGATCGATCAGCATCGATGACCCATCGGGTCAGCACGCAGAGTCGTTCTTCAGCATCTCCGGAGGCGATCTCGTCGAAGTCGAACCACTGACTGCTGGTATCCGCGCCGGCAAACTGCTTTGACAGTAACTGTCCGGTTCGTGCGTAGGCCTTCCAGGCAACGTGTCGCGGTGAGTCGCCAACCTGGTATTTGCGCAAGCCGGCAAAGTCCTCTTCGCCACGCGCATCGTGTTGCCGATGACCGTGCGCAACCATGGTCGGTGGCGGTTCTGGCGCATCGCTTGCAGGATGCGGGTAGACCAGCCCACGTATGTTCATATGCAGCCACGCCCACGAACGAAATAACTCGAATGGAAACAGGGTTCGGACGCCGAAGCGTTCGAGGGTGACCCAGCCGCGTCGTTCTGTTGGCACCGGCAGTACGAAAACCGTGCTTTCCCCGGCGTGCAGGTCCTGCGATTCTGTCTGCATGCCGTCGTGATACAGGCGAATACCATGGCGAGCGCTCTTTGAGTAGTTAGTGACCGCGATGCTGACGCGCAGGGTCTGGCCGGCGTGGGCAGGTTCGGTGCCGGCGAAGGTCAGCTCGAGCCCGACGAGATTTCGCTGGCACTGGTGCATCGACACCAGCCCAATGCCGACGAGAATAAAGGTCAGGACAAACGAAAGGTTGTTGGTGTAGTTCATCGAGCCCAGCAGCATCGCGAAAGTCATGATGCCAAATACCATGCCGACGCCGGTCGGCAATATGTAGACGCGCCCCGGCTTTAGCCGCGTCGTACTCGGGTCGGTTCCCTGGCGCTTGCGGGCCCAATGCCCGACGCGCGCGAAGGTATTCGCGCGCAGCGAACGGAACAGATTTCCCGGACTACGGAATGGCCACGTATTCGAGGACATGCTGGCATAGTTCTGCAGGGCTACGGAAGCGTGTGCCGCCAGCCGGTTTGAGTCGATGACCCGCTATAGCGGTGAACACGGCCTGGACATCGTCGGGGTAAGCGCCGGAGTGGCCTGCGATAAACGCAACAGCCCTGGCCGCTGCAATTAGCGCCTGAGCGCCACGCGGCGACAGGCCGATTTCGATGTCAGCCGACTCCCTGGTGTGACGCACGAGTGACTGTACGTAGTCCATCAGTGCATCACTGATGTGCACCTCTCTAACCGATTGCTGCAGCGCGAGCAGCATGTCCGGTGCGGTTACCGGCTCGATATCATTCAGCATGCTGCGGCGATCTTCGCCAGCCAGCAATTCGCGTTCGCTTTCCTCGTTAGGGTAGCCAAGCTGAACGCGCATAAGGAAGCGATCAAGCTGCGACTCCGGCAGCGGGAAGGTGCCAATCTGGTCACCCGGATTTTGCGTAGCGACAACAAAGAACGGTTCAGGAAGCTTGCGCGTAGTGCCGTCAACGGACACCTGCTGTTCCTCCATAGCTTCCAGCAGCGCACTTTGTGCTTTTGGCGTCGCACGGTTGACTTCGTCCGCCAGTATCAGCTGTGAGAACACAGGTCCAGGCTGGAATTCGAACTCGCCGCGATCCTGACGGAATACCGAAACGCCAATAATGTCGGCGGGTAGCAAGTCACTTGTGAACTGAATGCGCTGAAAGCTCAGACCGAGTACACGGGATAAGGCCTGGGCAAGCGTGGTCTTGCCGAGTCCAGGCAGGTCTTCGATAAGAAGGTGGCCGCGCGCCAACAGGCAGGCCAGTGCAAGCGTGATCTGCTCGTTCTTGCCGAGAATAATGCCGGCCAGTGCCTTACGGGCACGCTCGACCGCATCACGCTGCTGGTCCTTACTGGCGTGCAACTTCTCGACAGTGTTTCCGTGCTGCATCTAATGGGTCCTCGTAGTCGCTGGCCAAACGTTGATCGGAGCATAGTCACTCAGGCCCTGACGTTTTGCACTGGATTGCGGGGCAGAGTGTGATGCAGTCCTCAAAAAAACGGCTGGCCTTACGCGAACTCGTCAAGCTTATCGATCTGATCGCTAAGCTGAGCTATTGTTTTCTCGAAGTCCGCGGCGCGAGCGCGTTCCTGTGTGACCACCTCGGCAGGCGCATTGTTCACAAATTTTTCATTGCCAAGCTTGCCCATGGCGCGCGCCAATTCGATCTGCACCTTCTCCAGCTGCTTACCGAGGCGCGAACGTTCGGCCTCAACGTCGATCAGTCCCTTCATCGGCACCAGCATGCGCATCTCTCCATGCAGCGCCGCGGCTGATACTGGCGGTTCCTCATCGTCGGCGAGCTCGACGACAGATTCGACCCGTCCGACGCGCTGCAGCAACAACAAATTTCGCTCGACGCGCTCCCGGTCCTGAGCGCTCGCATGTTGCAACAAGACTGGCAGGAACTTTCCTGGTGAGATATCCATCTCGCCGCGAATCTGGCGGAGACCGAGGATGAACTGCTTGACCCACTCGATGTCCTCAATCGCGTCAGGGTCACTCTTTGTATCCGCCGCTTCCGGGTAGGGTCGCAACATGATCGTGTCGCCGTCGATTCCGGCGCGCTCTGCGACCTGCTGCCAGATCTCTTCGGTGATGAACGGTATGAGCGGATGCAGCATGCGCAGGATTGACTCGAGTACGCCAATCAACGTTTTGCGGGTGCCACGTTGCAGTGCGTCCGTCGCTTCATCCGACTGCAGCACCGGTTTTGACAGTTCCAGGTACCAGTCACAGAACTCATGCCAGGTGAACTCGTACATGGCCTGGGCCGCCAGGTCGAGCCTGTAGCTTGAAAAATGACCATGGACTTCAACAATAGTCTGGTCGAGGCGCGCCACGATCCAGCGATCGGCAACGCTGAGTTCCTCGTCTCCGTCGTCGAGCGACTCGGTATTCATCAGGACGTATCGAGCGGCATTCCAGAGCTTGTTGCAGAAGTTCTTGTAGCCCTCGATACGACCGAGGTCGAAGCGAACGTCGCGACCCGTTGTTGCCAGTGCGGCGAAAGTAAACCGTAACGCATCTGCACCGTACTGGTTAATGCCATCGGGAAACTGCTTGCGGGTCGCGCGCTCGATCTTCGGCGCGAGGTGGTCCTGCATCATGCCGCGCATACGCTTTGTGACCAGCGTTTCCAGTTCGATGCCGTCGATGAGGTCGAGCGGGTCGAGTATGTTGCCCTTCGACTTCGACATTTTCTGGCCGTCATCGGCGCGTATCAGTCCGTGGATGTAAACCTCACGGAACGGTACGTCACCCATGAACTTGAGCCCCATCATGATCATCCGGGCGACCCAGAAGAAAATGATATCGAAGCCGGTCACAAGAACGTTGCCGGGGTAAAAGTCGTCAAGCCGGTCCGTCTTTTCAGGCCATCCCAGCGTGCTGAACGGCCACAGTGCTGACGAGAACCAGGTGTCGAGAACGTCTTCGTCCTGCCGCAATGAAATGTCATCACCCAGGTTGTTCTTTTCGCGCACGTCTTCTTCAGAGTAGCCGACGTAAACCTTGCCGTCGTCGTCGTACCAGGCGGGAATGCGGTGTCCCCACCAAAGCTGCCTGCTGATGCACCAGTCCTGGATGTTGTACATCCACTCGAAATAGGTCTTCGACCAATTTTCCGGCACGAACTTTATCTTGCCGCTCTCTACCGCCTCGATGGCGGGCTTGGCCAGTGGCTCAACCTTCACGTACCACTGATCGGTAAGGTACGGCTCAACGACTGCGTGTGATCGATCACCTCGCGGTATTTTGACGACATACGCTTCGATCTTGTCGAGCAGTTTCAGCTGCTCGAATTCCGCCACGATCTTTTTGCGCGCTTCGAAACGATCCAGTCCCCGATAGTCTTCAGGCACTGAATCGTTAAGGGCCGCGTTATCGGTCAGGATATTAAGCATGGGCAGGTCGTGACGCCGACCGATCTCGTAGTCGTTGAAGTCGTGCGCCGGTGTGATCTTCACGCAGCCGGTGCCGAACTCCGGATCAACGTAGTTATCCGCGATGATCGGAATGCGGCGACCCACAATCGGCAATACTATTTCGTCGCCAACCAGCGACTTGTAGCGCTCATCGTCCGGGTGTACCGCGACTGCGCTATCGCCCAGCATTGTTTCCGGGCGTGTGGTAGCAACGATAAGATGACCCTTTCCGGAAGCCAATGGGTAGCGGAAGTGCCAGAGGTGCCCATCCTCGTCGGCAGAAAGGACCTCGAGATCGGAGAGCGCGGTGTGCATCACAGGGTCCCAGTTGACCAGGCGCTTACCGCGGTAGATGAGGCCTTCTTCATGCAGCTTGACGAAGACTTCCTTGACCGCGGCTGACAGCCCATCGTCCATTGTGAAGCGTTCGTGCTGCCAGTCGACCGATGCGCCCAGGCGTCGCGTTTGTTGGCTGATCTGGCCGCCCGATTCATCTTTCCATTGCCAGACCCGCTTCACGAATTCATCGCGCCCGAGATCGCGCCGCGAAGTGCCCTCGTTGTTGAGAAGCCGCTCGACTACCATTTGCGTCGCTATGCCGGCATGGTCCATGCCCGGTTGCCATAATGTGCGGCAGCCTCGCATACGATGGTAGCGGACCAGGGCATCCTGAATCGTGTCGCCGAAACCGTGGCCCATGTGCAGGGTGCCGGTTACGTTTGGCGGCGGAATCATGATGCAGTAACGGTCGCCATCGCCTTGTGGTGCGAAGTACCCGTTTTCTTCCCAACGCTCGTAAACGCGTTGTTCGATTTCTTTTGGTTGATACGATTTGTTCATCAGAGTTTGTGTGTCTGGATCGAGTGACCCTTGTCCCGGTATTCGGTAAAACGTTTGCGACTCAGGATGCGGCAGTTCTCGTCGCTCGTCACGACTTCCGCAACGCGAGGAAAAGCATCGGCGAAAGCCGGAATCTCATCACAGAGATTGATCAGCAGGTCACGCGATTCCACACCGTCCGCAGTGCAGCCGATCATGACCGGCGAGGCGGCCGTATCATCGTCGACGCCGGTGAGCGCATGCGGTACGAAGCTGCCGTCGCGAAAAGTCCACAGGAGTTCATTGAGGTGCTCAGCATCCTGGTGGGTCTTGGCATGAATGTAAACGGAGTTGTCGAGCCGATAGGCTTTCTCGGCCAACTTGCAGGCGAGTGTATGTCGCGACCGCTCATCAGCGCGCTGCAGCACGTAAAAGTCGACTCTGGCCATAGGTCTGACTGCTCAGGGCAGGGCGCGGCAACGCGCAAGCAGCATCTCCGAAAGCAGCGGGACAGGCCGGCCGGTTGCACCCTTCTTGGCACCGCTCTTCCATGCCGTGCCGGCAATATCCATGTGCGCCCAATTCAATCCCTCGGTAAACTTCTCAAGAAAACAGGCCGCCGTCACGGCGCCAGCACCTGGTCCGCCGATGTTTGCCATGTCCGCAAAATTGCTCTTCAGCTGCTCGGCGTATTCCTCACCCAGCGGCATAGGCCAGGCAGGATCTCCAGCGCTGTCGCCGGCCGCCAGCAGTTCATTGCGTAAAGCGTCGGTATTGCTCATGACGGCAGTGCGGTGTGCGCCGAGCGCGACAACGCAGGCGCCTGTCAGCGTTGCCACATCGATAATCGCTGCGGGCTTGAATCGGCGGGAGTAAGTCAGCGCGTCGCAGAGAATCAGGCGGCCTTCGGCGTCCGTATTGAGTACCTCAATCGTCTGTCCGGACATGCTCGTGACAATATCGCCGGGCTTAGTGGCTTTGCCGCCTGGCATATTTTCAACTGTAGGCACGACAACGGTTAGGTTAATCGGCAGTGCCAGTTGGGCGACGGTTGCCATGACGCCGATAACGCTCGCGGCACCGCACATGTCGTACTTCATTTCGTCCATTGCAGGACCGGGCTTGAGCGAAATGCCACCGGTGTCGAACGTGACGCCTTTACCAACCAGCACCACGGGTTTGTCGCTGCCTGCGCCTTTGTACTGCATGACAATCAGCTTGGCCGGTTCTATCGTGCCGGCTGTTACCGACAACAGCGATCCCATTCCGAGCCGTTTCATTTCGGTCTCATTGAGAACCTTGGTGCTTAGCTTGCCATTGCCTACCGCGAGTCTCTTGGCTGTTCTCGCGAGATAGCTCGGCGTACAAACATTAGCAGGCAAATTTCCAAGATCCTTCGCGAGCGAAGCGCCTGTCGCAATTGCGTCGCCATGTTCGGCGCCGCGAATGACCTTGGCCGCATCCTCACGATTCTTAATCGAGAAGCCGATTTTTTTCAGCGGGCTCGGCGCTGGCTTGCGGCCGCTCTTCATGCGATCGAACTGGTAGAGCACGTCCCCTGCTGCCTCGGCCGTGTGTCGTGCAAGGTAATACGGGCTGGATTTCTTGACGTTCTCCAGGGTCAGAGTGTTCAGAATCTGCCGTGTCTTTGTCTGCGAGATCTTGCTTAAGGCTGCGGTCACGGCCTTGCGAAATTGCATGGCCGTGAAGTCGCCGGCCTTGCCAAGCCCTACCGCGACCACGCGATCAGCCTTGATGCCGGGCAGGCCTGTCAGAACGGCACACTGCCCGAGCTTGGACGAGATATCGTGACGCTTGATCAGTTTTCGGATTTCGCCGTTGCTGGCCGCGTCAACGTCACTCGCACCCGCGCTGAGCTTGCCGCGCGCGTAGACGCCGATAATGACGCAATCGACGGCGCGTTTTGACGGGTTGCTTGTTGTTGTGAAATATTCCATAAGATTTAGCTGGCGCTCCTCTCGAGCCTGGGACTGTCGCGGCCAAAACAAAAGCGGTAGTCTAACCCTTTCGGCCCCCAGCAGCCACGCTATTCCCGGACACCGATGACCCGTATTCTGGACCGGTACATTTTTCGCGAAATCACCATGACCTGGTTCGGGGTCACGCTGGTGTTGTTGCTTATTCTGTTGACGAACCAGTTCGCCCGCGTGCTTGGGGACGTGGCCAAGGGCAAACTTCCCAAAGACGCCGCATTCGATGTGATCGGCCTTTCCGCGGCGCAGTACCTGACGGTGCTTGTACCCATCGGCCTGTTCCTTGCCATCATGCTGGGACTTGGCCGCCTGTACCGTGACAGCGAGATGCCAGCGATGATGGCCTGTCGCGTAGGGCCTTCGGGCATATACCGACCATTGATCTGGCTGCTTTTGCCGCTCTCAGCCGCCGTGGCCTGGCTGTCTATCGAAGGCGCACCGCGCGCGCTGATTGCCGTTGATCGCATTGGGGCCGAAGCCCGTCGCGAAGCTGATCTGGCCAGCATCGAGCCTGGGCGTTTCACGGTGTTCGGACCAGACCAGGCGGTGGTCTACGGCGAACGGGTCACGGCCGAGGGTGTGATGGAGAAGGTGTTCATGCAGCGCCAGGTCGCCGGCGGGCGGATCGAAGTGGTTATCGCCGATCGGGGCGAGCAGGTCGAAACTGACGATGTCGAAACGCGGCTACTTGTTCTGCATAACGGTCGTCGTTATGAAGGCGTGCCTGGAACGACGGCATTCAGGGTCGTTGAATTTGCCGAACATGGCATTCCTTATCGACTGCCGAGCCTCGATGCGCCGGAACCCAGGCCAAGAGCCATGCCGTTCGCCCAGCTGCTGCACTCCGACGACCTTGCTCACATTGCGGAAATGCAATGGCGTATCGGCATTCCTTTGTCGACAATCATCCTTGCGATGCTTGCCGTGCCGCTAAGCCACACACGTCCTCGTGCGGGGCGTTATGGGCGCCTCGGAATCGGGCTGCTGGTCTTCATCATTTATCTCAATATGCTCAGCGCCGCCAAGGCATGGATCGTGCAGGGGACGATTTCCCCCACACTCGGCCTCTGGTGGGTGCATGGCTGCGTACTGTTGTTCGCGCTGGTGCTGCTGGGCGTGCAGAACCGCTGGCACCGCAGGATATGGCGATGACGGGCCTGCTCAGCCAGTACCTGATGCGTACGATTCTCACCAGTACTGCGCTGGTCCTGGTCGTGCTGCTCGCACTCGCCGGCCTGTTCGAGTTTATCGCCGAACTGGACGATACGCAGGGTGGGTATCAAACGCCGCAGGTCATTCTTTTTGCGGCGCTGCGATTGCCGAACCTTGCATTCGAAATGCTACCGGTCGCGGCGTTGATCGGTTCACTGTTGGGTTTGGGCGCCCTTGCAGGACATAGTGAAATCATCGTCATGCGTTCGGCTGGCCTGTCGGTCATCCGGCTATCGGGGATGGTGGCGATTTCCGGGTTTGTGATGCTTGTCATCACCGGTTTGATAGGAGAATTCATCGGTCCGCCACTGGATCTCTATGCGCGCGATATGCGACAGGAGGCCCGTTACGAAAAAGGCGATGCGCGCCTTGGTAACGAAACCTGGGTTAAGGACGGACCTGTCTACCTGCATCTTGAGCGCGTCAATTCAGAATTCGAGTTCGGCAGTATCTACCTGTTCCGCTTCACCGACGACTACGAGCTCGAGTCGGTAGCCAAGGCGGAAAACTCCGGTATTGATGATAACGACGACTGGATTCTGGAGAATCTTCGCGAGACCCGTTTTCGTGATGATGGCGTGCAGGTCGTGGAATCGTCTGTCGCCGTCGAGACATTCGAAGTGAACGCGGAGCTTCTCGGCAGCTCACTTGCCAAACCACTGAGTCTGTCGGCGCGCGGCTTGCTGGTCTATATCGACTACCTGAAACGCAATAGTCTTGATGCTTCGCAATACGAATCGGAACTCTGGTATCGCGCCTCGCGTACGCTGACGGTCCTCATCATGCCGATTCTCGCGCTCGCGTTTGTATTCGGTTCGCTCCGAACCGGGGGCGCGGGCGGTCGCCTGATGTTGGGGGTGATCATTGGCCTGGCGTACTACCTTGGCAGCGAGACCCTGGCGAATTCGGGGCAGGTTTTCAATTTGAATCCGGCGCTGGTGAACTGGCTGCCAACGTCGCTGCTTGCCCTGGTTACGGGTGTCGCGTTGGCGCGGATTCGTTAGCGTAGTTTCAGTCTGATTTCTTGTCTTTCGGGTAGTAGACGAGGCGGGTATTGCTGATGCGGTCGTGCCAGGTGAGCGCGTCTTTGTCCCATAGTTGCCAAAGGAAGCCCAGTCCAATCGGTAACCATGACAGCAGCGCGGCAAAGAAGCGCAGGCTGGCCACTGCTGCCGATGGCAGCTGACCGTCCGGCGTCTCCAGCTGCAAGCCCCAGGACTGCATACCCAGCGTGCGGCCGGAGCGGCTCCAGAAGCCAACAAAAAACGCGAATACGACGCCAACCAGAACCAGCCGATATAACAGGTTTTCGCTGGTTTCGACCGGCTCACCACCGCGAACGGCGATGAATGGAATCGTCGCAAGGAACAACAACGCGATGACCAGCAACGCGTCATAGAGAATCGCCGCAAGGCGTCGCAGGAGACTTGAGTTTTGTGTCTTTTGTTGAATTTCGTCGGGGGCCATTTATTGGATGCCGCTGTGTTTCAGTTCCCGGGCACGACGACGATAGTCGCGGCCCAGCCAGAGCGTGACGATAGCCCAAATTACAGCGAATGGCAGCATCACTAACGAGATGCCGGCTATTCCCAGCGCGGCCATGATTTTTACGGTCCAGGTGCCGACGACGTCGCCGCCCCGATACACGGCCGTATCGATAAAATTCTTGGTCTTGTATTTTTCTTCAGGAGTGACCACGGAATAGAGCATGTCCGTCGTAGGCTTCATGAACCCGAAGCCCAAAGCACGCCTCGCGACGGTTAGCACGGCAACGACGCCGAGCACCGGATCGAAAGCCAGTATTGCGAAGCCTGCGATCGAGACGATCGGCAGCAGCGACAGGCTCACGCCGATACCAAAGCGGCTGACGACGTGCCTCACGAGAAACATCTGGCCGACGAGGGCGAGCGCATTGGTTGCCACGTTGATATTCGAAAAGAACCGCGTCTGCCGGTTGGGGTCGGGCATCGCCGTTTCGACGAGTTCGGCGGCAAACATGTACAACGCGGTGCCCAGCAAACTTGCCATCACGGAGGAAACCGCAATGGCGATGAAGTACTTCGAGGAAAACATGTGTGTGATGCCGCCAAGGGCCCCACCGCCGAGTGGTTCCTGGCTGTCAACGGTCTCGGTGATCTCGTTTTCATGCTCGAGTACGACCCACTTTCGCAGCTGTCCGATACACAAGACGGCGAGTGATAGCAGCGCTGCTGAGATTGGCAGCAGGTTTTCGAATCCGATTCTCACGACCAGCGCGCTGGTTGCGGCACCGCCCAGCAGGGCGCCGATACTGCCGCCGGCTGCGATGACGCCGAACAGTCTTCGACCTTGTTCCCGCGTATAAATATCAGCCATGAAGCTCCAGAACACTGATACCACGAACAGGTTGAATACACTCAGCCATACAAAAAAAGCGCGCCCGAGCCAGACAAATTCCCGGTCGGCATCGAGCGCCTGCGAGAACACCAGCCAGAAGATGAGGATATTGGAGATGAAAAACAGGTAGACCCAGGGCAGGAACACGCGTCTTGCAAAACGTGACGCTACCCAGCCAAACACCGGCGTGGCAACCAGCATGGCAACAAACGTGCCGATAAACAGGTAGGGTATGTTCTCGGGGCCGCTTCCGACCGCCAGTTGCTCACGAACCGGCCTCAGAATGTAGTATGCAGCCAACACGCAGAAGAAGTAGGCAAATGACCAGCCAATCGCGGCGTATTCGTGTCGCTCGAGGCCGAGGACGTTGTCGAGAAAAAAAGCGCGTAGCTTATCGATAGGTGCGGCGGCCACTTCAGCCTTCATTTGCTTGAAGAGTGGCCAATAGTCACAGAAAAAACGATAAAAGTCTTAACAAAGGGAGAAAGAAGAAATGGAAGCAGTTGCAATCGTTACGGTAGTTGCCCTGGCGCAGTTCGTCTTCTTCTCGATCCAGGTCGGTTCGATGAGAGGCAAACATGGCGTCAACGCGCCGGCGATTACAGGGCACCCTGAGTTTGAGCGCATGTTCCGTATCCAGCAGAACACGATGGAGCAGCTGGTCGCGTTTGTCCCGGCGCTCTGGATCTTCGCGTGGCTGGTCAATCCACTTTGGGGCGCGGGGCTGGGAGTCGTCTATATCATCGGGCGCTTTATCTATTGGTCGTCGTATCTGAAAGATCCGACCAGCAGAGGGGCGGGTTTCACAATAACATTCCTGCCGACTGCCGTGATGCTGGTGTGGTCATTCGTTGATGCGGTGCTATCGTTTTTCTAGCGCATCTGTTCGAAAGCCGGAGAAATACCGCTACCAAACTGATGGCCGCTGACTGAAGCTTTCCCTGTCTACCAAACTAAGGAGAGCAACCATGGCGAAAAGGAACTTTGCCGCGTTATTGTTTGCGAGTATTGCCGCAGTCGCATTCTCAACCGATGTTCGTGCCGATCAGGCCTTTACGGGCGCAGACGGCTGCGCCGTTTTGGCGCAACTGGTGTATTCGGAAGTCACGGCCTCCGCCTGGAGGAGTCCCGCTGAGTCCTCCGCATCTGCGGGCGACACATTTCGTGCCGATATCAGCATCTGCAACCGCACGGCGCGAACGGTTAGTAAGGCATTCGCGCTGGCGATGTCGAGCGTCGGTTCTGTTGTTTACTGGGATTACCCGTCGGGAGACCCTGGCGACTACTGCTGGGGCGGCTTTCTGGACCAGTGCTATCCGCAACGCGCGCCATTGGGCGTCGAGGCCAACACGTGGGCGGCTGTAAGCGGCACGATCCGATACGCGATGCCCGGTGGGCCGGCGAGCGATCAGAGTGTCTTCAGCAGGAGTGCGATAAGGCAGGCGCTGCGGTCGGCCCTGAGTCGCGAGGCTGGTCTGCACTAAGGTGGCCAGGGACTGGCGGTGTCCTTTAGTTTTCGTGACAGCCAGATGCCTGCTACCCCGATGAAGGGGGATGTCACAAGCCCCGGGAAGTAATCACCCGAGGCAATCGCAAGCGCGGGATGCGCGACGCCATTGATGACCCCGGCAATTGCTAGGAACCAGGCCGCGAAGAACGCCCAGGGTTTGGCGGATCGCAGACCTGGAACCGAGGCGGCCCAGACTGTCAGCCAACAGAGATTGAACGTGAGGAAGAAAGACATCGGCATGGCTGGAATTCCAAGTAGCACGCCGAGTCGTCCGGGGAAATCGGTTAACGCCTCTTCGGCGAAGTGAATCCCCTGGATGCTCGCCGCGATGGCGAGTGCAATGGCGGCAGATCTGAGGGTGCCACCGCTTGTCGAGCGGGGGCGATGAGTCAGCGTCTGGTGCACCGCAGCCAGCGCTGCGAGCCCGAGGATTACTATGCTTGGCAGTAAGCTGAGTATCATCGTTGGTCTGTTGCTCCAGGAGGTCGCAGTGTAACCAAACAAAAAAGGACCCGCGATGCGGGCCCTTTGTGTTTGGTACTCCCTGGGGGATGGACCTAAATCGGTTCTGGCCGATTTTCGCCCCTTTCGCGGCGCGCTTCGCGCGTCAAAACGCTGTCGCGTTTTTTCGAACCCGGTGCTTCCTATCCTCCAGAGACAGAACAAAACAAACAAAAAGACCCGCGCAAGGCGGGTCTCTTGATTTATTTGGTACTCCCTACCGGATTGGCTCGAATCGCTTTAGAGCGATTCTCGGGTCTGCGACCCGCCTGCGGCGCCCAAAACGCTGTCGCGTTTTGTCGAACGGGGTTCGATTCCTCCACAGGCAATACAAAACGACAAAAGGGCCCACGCGAGGTGGGCCCTTTTGTCGTTTGGTACTCCCTACCGGATTCGAACCGGTGTTACCGCCGTGAGAGGGCGGCGTCCTAAACCACTAGACGAAGGGAGCGGAGTTGTAGCCGGCCTGTTCTGCCGGGGGCGCTATTATACGGCCGGAATCCAAATGCTCAAGCCGCTTTCGGCTATTTTTCGTGGATGATCGGGCACGACGTGGCGGGAGGCTGCTATCATACGCCCGGACATAAGATCTGTAGGCAGAATAACATTTGAAAAACAGCGGGAATTCGGAATCCACAGCGCCCAAGATCATTCCCCGCGCCGCGCATAACGTCTCTCGAAAAGACTTCTCCAAGAGCGCTTTGAAGGTGCTGTACCGGCTCGACAAGGCGGGCTACCAGGCATTCCTCGTCGGAGGCTGCGTTCGAGATGCCATGCTCCAGCTGCACCCCAAGGATTTCGATGTTGCGACCAATGCGACGCCGGATGAAGTGCGAGCCTTGTTTGGTAACTGCCGCCTGATAGGTCGGCGGTTTCGGTTGGCGCATGTTCGCTTCGGTCGCGAGATCATCGAGGTTGCGACGTTCCGGGCGGCGGCAAATCACGTCGACGATGACGTTGAGCATGATCGGGAAGGTCGCATTCTGCGCGACAACGTGTATGGCACGATTGACGAGGATATCTGGCGCCGCGATTTCACCTGCAACGCGCTTTACTACAATATCGCGGACTTCACGATCTGGGATTACTCGGGCGGGGTCGAGGACGTCGAGCGCCGACAGCTGGTGTTGATCGGCGACCCGGAACAGCGTCTTCGGGAAGATCCCGTGCGTATGCTGCGCGCCGCTCGCTTCGCCGCGAAACTCGATTTTTCAATTGATCCTGCGGTTGTCGACGCCATCCATCATCACGCCCACCTGCTGTCGAACGTACCGGCTGCCAGGCTATTCGACGAATTCCTGAAGCTGTTCCAATCGGGACATGCGGAGCGAACCTTTGACGTTCTGCGCGAGCACGGCTTGTTTGCAGAGATGTTTCCGACGACAGAGCAGGAGCTTGTTCAGGACGACGATTTCTTGAGATTCGTTCGCGCGGCGCTGCAAAATACTGATCGCCGGGTGCGCGATGGAAAATCGGTGACTCCCATGTTCCTGATAGGCGTTTTCTTTTGGCAGCCAGTTCAGAAGCTCGCCGAGATTCACCGTGCCGAAGAAAACGTCCCGGAGACGCAGGCGCTCAGTCTTGCCTCCTTCGATATCGTCGCCCAACAGCAAAAGCGGATTTCGATTCCCCGTCGTTTCACCGCGCCAATGCGCGAAATGCTTGCGTTGCAACCACGCTTTCTGAACATGCAGGGACGTCGGGCGATCAAGCTGCTGGAGCATCGTCGTTTTCGTGCGGCCTACGATTTCATGCTGCTGCGGGCCGAGACCGGCCAGGTTGATAAAGAGATCGCCCAATTCTGGACCGAGGCACAAACTCAGTCGGCTGAGGAGCGCACAGAGAGCTTCCAGCTCAATGCGACGCCACAAAAGAAACGTCGGCCAAGAGGCAGGCGGCGGCGCAAAAAGCCAGAGGACACATGAAGACACGCCGCTAGCCATGTCAAATACCGGGAAGATCCACTGGCGGCCGGCGTATGTTGGTCTGGGCAGCAATATGCAGGGACCGTCAGGTCAGCTCGATTGTGCGTTCGACCTTTTGGCGGCGATTCCGGAAACCCGGTTGATTGCGCGTTCGTCGCTTTATCGTTCAGCGCCATTCGGTGGCATCGAACAGCCCGATTTCGTGAATGCCGCAGCGGCATTGCTAACGCGGCTCCCGGCCCGTCAGCTGCTGGACGAGTTGCAGACGATTGAGAGTCGGCGCGGCCGTGAGCGAGACAGCGTGCGCTGGGGACCGCGGGTTCTGGACCTCGACCTGCTGGTGTATGCCAGCGAGGAAATTGACGATGCCGACCTGACCGTTCCGCATCCGGGCATTGCGGAGCGAAATTTTGTATTGTTGCCGCTCAGAGAGGTGGCGCCCGGGCTGGTGATAATGGGGCTGGGTCGGATCGACACAATCCCGGTCAACCTCGATGAACCGAAAATCTCACGCATCGTCTAGAGGAAAACCGTGTCCGTAAGTCAGTTGCAGCAATCAGGCAGTTCGTCCCGCTACATTGCCATCGAAGGACCGATCGGGGTCGGTAAGACGGCGTTGGCACGGCGACTCGCCGACAGCTTGTCCGCGCACCTGGTTCTCGAAGAAGTGGAGGAGAATCCGTTCCTCGAGCGTTTCTATCGAGACGGGCGTGGCGCTGCTTTGCCCGCGCAGATGTTTTTCCTGTTTGCGAGGGCGCGGCAGATCGAAGACCTGCGACAGTCGGATCTGTTCACGAATGTACAGATTTCCGATTACCTGTTTACTCGAGATCGCTTGTTTGCGGAGCTCAATCTCGATGCGGAAGAGCTCAAGCTGTATGACCAGATTGCCGAAAACCTGGGAGTGGAAGCGCCCGTGCCGGACCTGGTGATTTATCTGCAGGCGTCTGTCGATGCAATCATGAGTCGACTGGCCCGGCGGAATTCGAGTTTCGATCGTTATGTGGATCGCAATTATGTCGAGCAACTGACTGATGCCTACGCCAGGTTCTTTCATGCTTATGATGAGGGCCCGCTATTGATCGTCAATGCATCGCAGATCGATCCCGTGAATAATGACGCGGACTACGAACAGTTATTTCAGCAAATCGAACGCACGACCGGCGGACGACATTTCTTCAATCCTGTCGCCGCGGTCATGGCGTAAGGGACCGAATCGGTGTACACACAGCTCGAACAGCGCAGCATGCCGGAGCCACCGGTCAACATCTCCACGCTGCGAAAGATGAAACTTGAGGGCGAGCCAATCGCCTGCCTGACCGCATACGACGCGAGCTACGCGGCGTTGGTCGATACGGCACGCACCGATCTCGTGCTGGTCGGCGACTCCCTCGGTATGGTTATCCAGGGGCACGATACGACGGTACCGGTCACGGTCGATGATATTGTCTATCACTCGCGAATCGTCCGGCGAGGATTGCGGCGCGCGTTCCTGGTCGCCGACATGCCCTTCATGAGTTACTCGAAACCGGGTCAGGCCCTCGATAACGCGGTTCGACTCATGCAGGATGGCGGGGCGATGATGGTCAAGCTGGAGGGCGGCGATGGACAGATCGAAGTCGTCGAGCATCTCGCGCGACATGACATTCCCGTCTGTGCGCATCTCGGGCTCAAGCCGCAGTCAGTGCACAAGATTGGCGGCTTCAAAGTGCAGGGTAGAGAGCCCGACCAGGCAAAAGAGATGCTGGAGTCTGCAGAACGACTGCAAAACGCGGGTGCCGATATCGTATTGCTGGAATGCGTCCCCAACGAAGTCGGCAAACTGATTACCGAGGCGCTGGCAGTGCCGGTCATTGGCATTGGTGCTGGACCGGATGTTGATGGGCAGATACTGGTGCTTTACGACATTCTCGATATTACTCAGGGTCGAACGCCAAGATTCGTCAGGAATTTTCAGGCAGATTGTTCGTCACCGCTGCAGGCCGTGTCGAGCTACGTACACGCTGTCAAAGACCGGAGCTACCCCGCTCCGGAACATTGCTTTTCCTAACTCGAAACAGGTAGTCGCATTCGATGCTAGTAGTACATAGCAAGCAGGAGCTTGCGGAACACATAACGGAGTGGCGTCACAATGACGAGCATGTTGCGCTGGTTCCGACGATGGGCAGTCTCCATGCCGGCCACCTCGCACTCGTCGAGCTCGCTCGCGAACATGCCGAGCGAGTCGTCGTCAGTATCTTCGTGAACCCAACACAGTTTGGTGAAAGCGAGGACTTTGACAAGTACCCGCGCACGCTGGAGCGCGACAAGCTACGACTGAAGGCCACCGGTGCGGACATGATTTTCGCCCCGGAGGTCGATACCGTGTACCCGTTCGGAATTGCGGATGCGACGACGGTCTCGGTGCCGGGATTGACCGAGAATTTCTGTGGCGCGTCGCGTCCCGGGCATTTTGATGGCGTAACAACCGTTGTCGCACGGCTGTTTGGGCTGGTGCAGCCCGACGCCGCTATCTTTGGACAGAAAGATTACCAGCAACAACTCGTTATTCGACGCATGGTTGACGATCTAAGTCTGCCGGTGTCCGTCATCACGAGCGAGACGATTCGCGAGGACGATGGACTTGCACTGAGTTCAAGAAACGCCTACCTCACAGAGGAACAGCGGATAACCGCAGCGACGCTTTACGAACAGCTCAGTTCCGTTGGCGAGGAGCTGCAAAATGGTCGACGCAATTTTGGCGAGCTTGAGTCCGTTGCAAAAGCGCACCTGCAGGAGGCCGGTTTCGAGGTGGACTATTTCGCGATTCGCCGTGCATTGAACCTGGAAATTCCTGATCGCGATTGTGATGATCTCGTGGTTCTTGCTGCTGCCGATCTTGGCGCTGCGCGCCTCATCGACAATATCGTTGTGACGGTCTAAGTCGGCCGGCAGCCGCTAGTCGGAAACGGTATTTCGACCAGCGTGCTTGGCGCGGTAGAGCGCTGCATCAGCGTTCCGTATCAGCTTGTCGATCGTGGCGCCTTGCTGTAGCTCTGCTACGCCCATCGATATCTTTATGGGTATCTGAATAAGCGAATCGGAGCCATCGCCGGTCTCGCCGCAGACCGAGACACGAACCCGTTCCGCGATGACGAGGGCCTGATTTAGATCGACGCCGGGCAAAAGTACCGCAAACTCGTCGCCACCGTATCGCACCAGCAAGTCGTTGGGTCGAAACTGTGTGCGCAAAATTCGGGCGACTGACGACAGTACACGGTCTCCGGCGATATGACCGAACATGTCGTTGAACCGCTTGAAGTCGTCGACATCGATCATGACGAAGGTCACCGCTTGACCGTTCTGGATACAGCTTGCTATCTCGTCAGGAAACGTATCTTCCATGGCGTGCCGATTCGCAAGTCCGGTCAGCGCATCGGTGGTTGCATGCCGCTCGAATTTACGCATCTCGCCATAGCTGTCGGCAATGACCCGGTTATGACTACGAACCCGCTCAGAGAGAACGACGAGCAGGTTCTTGGCGAATTCGTGCGAAGCGTCGACCATCTCCCATAACACCGTCTGGTGTATGACCAGCATATGGGTGTCTTCGGCGCCGATGACATAGGCGGATGGGTCGCGATCCTCGATAATGGACATCTCGCCGACGCAGGCGCCAGCTTCCATCGTCGCCAGTATTGGCGTTTCCGGCGAGCCGACGTGAATATTCAGGCTTCCCGACAGTATGATGAAAACATGCTCGTTTTTCGCGCCTGGCGAAAGCAGCAGTTCGCCGGCCGCGATATCGCGCCGATCGCATCGCTGCAAAAGCTCATGAATATCATCCGGATAGACGCCCTTGAACAGCTCCAGACCCTCAAGCAGCGAGCGCCTGTAGTCTGAGCTTGTCGCCAGCGACTCCTGCAAAACGTCAGTCCTTCGTCAAAAGAGCGATTGTCGCGTTTAAGGACTGCGCATAACTATCGACTGCGACACATTATTGACGCCGTGGGGCGATGAACTGAGTCTAATTGAGAACTAGGGGTCTTCGGCCGTGAGTTCCGCGCGGGATGCTCTGAACTCCTCGAGGTCATCGTCGGAGGGTGAGGGATAGCTGAGGCCGATTCCCTGCAGTGTTCCGATGATGATGTCGGCGACCCGCGCTCGCATGTAGGATTTGTTGTCGGCTGGTATCGCGTACCACGGTGCCCAGGGACGCGATGTCGCGTTCAGCGCCGCTTCGTAGGCGTTCATGTAGTCATCCCAGTGGCGACGCTCGACTACATCGCCAGGTTCAAATTTCCAGTTTTTGTCCTTATTGTCGAGGCGAGCGAGGAAGCGGCGCTTTTGCTCGTCGCGAGAGACGTTCAACCAGAACTTGAGAATGACCGTGCCGTTGCGTGCGAGGTGTTCCTCCTGCTGGCGTATGGAGGTGAGTCGATCATCCCAGATCGTCTGCGGATCGATTTTTCCGGGTAGTTTCTGATAGCCGAGTATCTTCGGATGCACTCTTACGACGAGGACCTCCTCGTACTGGCTGCGATTGAAAATGCCGATGCGGCCACGCTCTGGCAATCGGCAGGTCGTTCGCCAGAGGAAGTCGTGATCGAGCTCGAGGCTGGACGGTTTCTTGAAGCTGAATACCTGGCAGCCTGACGGATCGACGCCCTGCATGACGGAGCGAATCGTGCTGTCTTTGCCGGCCGCATCCATCGCCTGGAAGACCAGCAGTACCGCGTGACGATCACCGGCGGCGAGAACGCGCTGCAGTTGCTTCAGGCGTTCCGTGCGGCTTGCGCGGTGCTTACCCTTGTGCCCGTGCCCATCGGTTTGCGGCGTTGTGCCGGCATCGGCGACTTTAAAGCTGCCGTCAAACGGCACGAGATAGGGCGAAGCGGGTGCCTCAAACATCGTAACTCTCCAGTTTCTTGTCACTACAGTGCTGCGCGAGTGCCCAGCGTATATGTTCGGCCAGCAGTTCGGATGCTGCATGCTGCCGCGTCTCGAGTGCGTCGACAACCTCTGGTGTCGTTGCCGCATTGCCAAGCGCCACTGCGATATTGCGTAACCAGCGTTCATAGCCGATTCGACGGATCGCGCTGCCCTCGGTTTTTTCGAGGAAGGTTGCCTCGGTCCAGGTAAACAGTTCCACCAGGTCGGCCGACTCAAGGCCGTGGCGAGGTGCGAAGTCTGCCTCGGCGGTGGGCTCAGCGAACTTGTTCCAGGGGCAAAAAAGCTGGCAGTCGTCGCAGCCGTAAATACGGTTACCGATGGCTTTTCTGAATTCGGTCGGAATGGCTTCCTGCAGCTCGATGGTGAGATAGGAAATGCAGCGTCGCGCATCGAGCACATAGGGAGCCACAATCGCGCGAGTGGGGCAGACGTCGATGCAGGCGGTGCAGCTACCGCAGTGTGACTGCTCCGCGACGTCGATGGGCAAAGGCAGGTCGGTGTAGAGTTCGCCGAGAAAGAACCACGAGCCATGTTCGCGATTGATGACGTTGCTGTGCTTGCCGATCCAGCCTAACCCGGCTTTCTCCGCCAGCGCTTTCTCCAGAACGGGCGCGCTGTCGACGAACGCCCGGTAGCCGAACTCTCCGATTCTGTCTTCGATACGACGCGCCAGCTTCTGCAGGCGCTTGCGCAGCACCTTGTGATAATCACGACCGAGCGCGTAGCGCGAAATATACGCGCGGGACTCGTGGTCCAGTAGCTGTCGCGCTGCATCCTCGGGTTCCGGCAGGTAATCCATTCGTACTGAAATTACGCGCAGGGTGCCGGGGATCAGTTCATCGGGTCGGCTGCGCTTCGTGCCGTGGCGATGCATGTACTGCATCGTGCCGTGATGCCCGGACGCCAGCCAGGCGTCAAGGCGTCGCTCGGCCTCACTGAGGTTGATATCACTGACGCCAAGTTGCTGAAACCCGAGCTCGATCGACCACTCGACGATCTCAGCCTTGAGCGCCGCCATATCGGTATTGCCGTATTGCTTAGTGGATATTGTCAATGTCAGGTCCGGGCCGTCTGTCAGTATAATCGCCAGATGCAGACCTTACCCCGTAACGTCTATTCCGTCGCATCGGTTCGCGAGATCGATCGCACAGCCATCGAGGGTCACGGCATACCCGGCTACACGCTGATGACGCGTGCGGGAGCCGCCTCGCTGCAGGTCGCCCGACAGCATTTTCCGGACGCGCAACGCTGGCAGGTTGTTTGCGGGGCCGGCAACAACGCCGGGGACGGCTATGTCGTCGCGCGGCTGGCCGCGAACGAGGGCCTGGTTGTTTCCGTCCTGTCGCTGGTTGATCCGGCCAGCTTGACGGGTGACGCAGCAATCGCCTGTCAGGACTTCGAGGCGGAAGGCGGGACCGTCATGCCCTGGGCCGGCGAGCTCGATGGCGATGCCGAGCTACTGATCGACGGAATCCTGGGGAGTGGTCTTGAAAGAGAGGTTGGCGACCGTTTTGCCGAAGCGGTGACAGCGATTAACGCGCATGCAGCCAAAGTGCTGGCGCTCGACATACCGACCGGGATTCACGGCGACACGGGAAAGCAGTTGGGTTGTGCCGTCAAGGCAGATCTGACCGTGACATTCGTTGGCTTGAAAAGCGGTCTGTTTCTGGACGATGCGCCCGATTTCTGTGGCGAACTGGTTTACGACGGCCTGGAGATTCCCGAGGACTGCCGTACAGGGCTGGTACCCGTGATGCGAAGGATCGAGACGGATTTGTTGCGCAACTTGCTGCCACCGCGACCGCGTGCCGCACATAAGGGCGATTTCGGTCACGTGCTGGTTATTGGCGGTGGTAAAGGCATGCCGGGTGCAGCTAGGCTCTGTGGCGAGGCGGCGTTGCGCGCCGGTGCCGGGCGCGTCAGCATCGCTACGGACCCGGCGCATGCCGCGATGCTGACGGCCACGCGGCCTGAACTCATGGCTCATGCGATCGAGAATCCCGCCGATCTCGAGCCGCTGCTGTCCAGGACGGATGTAATCGCCTTTGGCCCGGGACTCGGGCGTTCGGACTGGGCCAGGTCGCTGTTCGAGGTTGCGGTGGCCGACTCACGCCCGGCAGTGTGGGACGCCGACGGATTGAACTGGCTCGCGGAGCGCCCGAATGAGGCCGACGTGCGCGTGATTACGCCACATCCGGGTGAGGCAGGTTCGTTGCTGGGCATGGCCAGCGCGGATATCCAGGCAGACCGGGTCGCGGCGGTCGAAGCCCTGCAGCAACGCTATGGAGGGGTCGCCGTGCTCAAGGGGGCGGGCTCGCTGGTCGCCACAGGTGACGGCGTTCCCTGGATCTGTACCGCCGGAAACCCCGGTATGGCGGCAGCCGGAATGGGCGATGTGCTGACGGGCATTATCGCCGCACTGCTCGCCCAGGGTCTCTCCGCCGAGCAGGCAGCGCTCGCGGGGGTTCTGAGTCATGCGCGCGCAGGTGATGTAGCTGCGCGCAGTGGCGAGCGGGGCCTCATTGCCTCCGATCTGATTGCGACACTGCGCGACGTCATCAATCCATGAGAACCACGGCATGAGACTATTCCTCGCCGACGAGGCGGCCACGATCGACCTCGGCCGGCGCTTCCTGGAGCAACTGCCTCAGGACCTGGCCGGCTGGACGGTGCTGTTGGGCGGCGAACTCGGGGCCGGCAAGTCCACATTTGCGCGGGCCCTGATTCGGGCCGCTGGCCACACAGGACCGGTGCCCAGCCCTACGTACACGCTTGTGGAGCCGTACGCAGTTTCACGCGGTTCTATTTATCACGTTGATTTGTATAGGGTTTCTTCCGAGGAAGAGCTTCGCTACCTGGGCTGGGACGAGCTCGACGACGGGTTTCGGCTCGTCGAATGGCCTGAGCGTGCTCCCGGGCTTGCGGCGCAGGCCGACGTCGGCCTGACACTGGCCTACGAGGGTGACGGGCGCTCAGCCCGGCTGACTGGGCTGAGCGAGCGTGGCGGGTTAGTGGTCGACGCGCTTGCCGACTCTTGACTCAAAATCTTAACTAAGACAGGTATCTGCCTAATATTGAAGCGAAAAGTGTTGGTTT
>RCNG010000042.1_pt1 | contig 46030 bp, 28 predicted proteins | sample 2041371 | NCBI WGS metagenome assembly RCNG01 (sample SAMN09708227, study PRJNA481090) | Marine sediment metagenome, whole genome shotgun sequencing project. | biome: marine sediment; feature: ocean; material: sediment; isolation source: Sewage treatment plant 1 marine sediment (STP1) ... | reverse complement strand
CCTGCTGACGTCTCTTTTTGGATAATCTGTCCCTCAAATCACACAAATATGACAGGCCGATTTCATGATCGAAAATCGTTTTGGGTGCACCCCCGACCCGGCTAGAGCTATTCCATGTTCTGTCTGGATTGGTGCAAGCCATTCAAAAAAAGTAGGTTACTTGAGTCTCGGCCACGCCCTTGCCCCGTAGGTGCCCACCCCGGGCCTAACCCCGAAGTCCACGGGCGGGAAGGGTTCCGGATGGCACGGACCGTGCGATGGTGGGGCAGGGAATACCACCCCCGCTGACCAGGAGGTCGTAAGATGAATTGGGCCAAGGAAAACCACCTAGTGAACTCCCGGATAAGGGCCATTCTTTCGGCCATGATCCTGGTGCTCATGATCGTGCCCATGGTCGGTTGCGAATCCGATGAGGATTGCCTCAATTGCGTCGAACTGCCGCCCCCGGTGGTTCCGACGGGTGTCCACAGCATCAGCGCCGATGACCTGGTCATCGTCCAGTGGTACGATATCTCCTACGCCCCCTATGACGGAGCCTACAATGAAAACGTGGTGGGGTACGTCATCTACAGCCGTTTTTACGAAGAGGGAGACGGTGGAAATCCCGACCGCGAATTCTTCTATATCGGGGAAGTGGCCTGGGATGAAAATTTCGACGGCGATACGGGGTTGCACTGGTTCTACGACGACGAAGCGGAAAACGGCTTCCAATACGAATACGCCGTTGCGGCCATCAACGCGGCCGGCATCGAGAGCGCCCTCAGTTACGAATTCGTGGTGGACGCTCCCTTGCCCATGAGCCCCTTCGTAAATGGCAACTACATTCCTGTGACCCTGCAGGACGGGAACGGCACGCAGGCCGACCAGTCCGGATTCGACTTCGCCCGGGCTGCGGGAGACCAGGGCAATCTCAACGCGGGCCGGGTCGACCCCGCGACGACCACGGCCGACATCGCCATCTCTTTTGAAAACGGGTTCCCCTATGTGACGGCCAACCCTGCGCGAGTGGTCCTGCAGGATTTCGGAGTGTTCACCAGCGGTGGGGACCTCATCTTCGAGGGCGTGTCCTGGGCACCCGCCGACGGCTATTCCCAGACCGGAAAACTGGAATTGGTGGCCGGGCACATCTACGTGGTTGAGATCAGGGCGCCCCAGCTGCACTACGCCAAGTTCGGGGTGACCGGGATCTATACCGGATCAGTCGACATCATCTGGGCCTATCAAACCATCCCCGGACTGCCGGAGCTGAAGGCTCCCGAGGATCTGGAATCCGGCACAGGAAACCCCCGGGTCGTCAGCTTCTGACAGCTGATCATTCGAGGAAAACAGGAGCGTGAAATCATGAAGGCCACCAACAAGGAATACAAGAGGACCCACCAGGGCCGCACGGCCGCCAGGCCGGCTCAAGGTATCCTCGCACTGATTTCCCTGATCCTGGCCCTGACCTTTGCCTCCGGGGCGCTGGCCCAGGGAAGTGAAATCGGCAACGTCGATGGTTACGCGCCCCAAAAAACCGTCCGTGACTATGAAGTTGGCGGTGACCCCGACCGGAGTGATTTCGACTACAGCAAGGTCGATCTGCGCGTGGGGGTGTGGCTGGACCGTGAAACCGAGGAAGTCTATCAGCGCGGTGACGAGATGGGCGCAGGTTTCCAGACCAACCAGGATGCCTACGCAGTGGTCTACCGGATCGATGTCGACGGATTGGTGACGGTCCTGTGGCCCCGCAGCCGCATGGATGACGGTTTCGCATTCGGTGGCCACGAATATCTCCTGCCGGTGGCGGGGTCCCGCAAGCTGCAGGTCTCCACCCTCGAGGGAGAGGGGTACGTCGAGGCTGTCGTCTCGAAATATCCCTTTGATCTGCGAGACTTGGAGATCGATTTCCACCACGAGCCGGACGTGCAAAAATTCGGTTTCATGGTGGCTGGCGATCCTTTCCTGGCCATGAACGAAGTCAATTTCGCGGTGACCGGTCTGGAAAATTCCGAGGAATACGTGGTCACTAACTACGCCAGCTATTTCGTCCATCGCCAGGTCGACCATCCGCGTTACCTGTGCAATCAGTGCCATTTCGAGGACGAGGTGGCCTACGAACCCTACCAGGATAACTGCACCCTCGAAATCACCTACGATTACGGCTGGGTCAACCGCTGGTATACGGACTACGGTTATTACCCGGTCTATGCGAACCCGGTCTACGTCTACGTGGATCCCTGGACCTGGCGTCCCTGGGTTAATTTCTGGTACTGGCCCTCCTATGCTTGTGCGCCCTACTACGGTTGGGGCGGGTATGGTGGCGCCTGCTGGTCCTGGGGCTACTCGCCCTACTACGCCGGCAACTGCAATTCGAGCTGGGGAGGCGCGAACCAGCGCTATCGTCCCCTGACCAGCGACGGCGCCGACGGCCGGGTGACCAAGACCCGCGAATACGCTGGCGTCAGCCGTATGGTCGGGTCCGATACGCCCGATTCCCGTCAGCGGGAAGCCATGACCAACCGGGTCCGAACCTCGGAATTCGAGGGTGTCAGGGGCCGCTCCGGGAACCTGGCCACGACCGGGGCCCGTGCCGATCTGGGCGGCGTCAAGGTGACATCCCGCTCTCGCCCCGACCTGGATGGCGGCGTGCGGGTGAGCGGCAATTCCGGATTGCGCATTCGCGGCGGCGGCAACACCAGCGGACGGTCGCGGACCACGGCGGCCCGCGGTTCCGGGTCCGAATTGCGGCATCGCGCCGGCGGTTCCGGGAACCGGTCCTCACTGGTTCCGGTCGCCAGGGGCTCCGGCGGAGGTGGCACTTCGGTCCGGGGGGAAAGCGGCACTACTCTCAGGGGCGGCAGCATGAGCCGGACAGGCGGCGCGGTCCGGGACGGCAAGACCGATGGCCGCTCAGGCGGCAGCGCGACCCAGAGAAGCCTGAAACCCATGAAGCCGAGGAACAAGGGAACCCGGGTCTGGAATTCCGGGCGCAGCAGCGGCACCTCCAATCGAAACGACAGGACCCGGCAGGTCAGGCCCGGCAGCGGCAGCAGTTCCGGGGGCTCCAAGCCCCGCAGCGGATCGGGCGCGGTCAAACCCAAGTCCGGTTCTTCCCGGAGCAAAAGTTCAGGTTCCGGAAAATCCAGTTCGGTGAAAAGCAATTCAGGTTCGCGATCCAGCGGTGGCAGCCGCAGTAGCGGCAGCTCAAGCGGCGGCGGTCGCAGTTCGGGCGGAAGCCGGAGCGGCGGCAGCCGGGGATCCGGCGGCGGTAGCCGCAGCGGGGGCAGGAGGTAGAACTCCTTCTGGATTTACAGTGTTGTGTTGGTGGTTTCCCCCCATCACCCGTCGGCCGGTGAGAATCCGGATTCTCGAAGAGGTTGGCAGCCATACGGGATAGGGTGCAAACCGACCGGACGGGGACACCGACACATGAGGGAGAGCCCGGCGAGGGAATGTCGATCAGGGGTGACAGGTACCGCGCATGGGCTCTCCCGATTTTTCGAGACCCGACCAGACAATTGACCGTTCCAGGGTGCGTCTATATAATGCCCCGCATAATGCCCGCATCCCGCCCCTGGCGGATGGCCCGTATTGATGATGTTCCCGAAAGGTCCATGCCCTCCATGCGCCCAACTCCACTGACCCTTGCCCTGGTGATGGTGGTATTCGCCTGCGTTGTTACCGCGGGCGTTGCCTTTGGCCAGGAGTCTCCGCCTGCGGCCCGGTCGCTGCCTTTTGCCGGGGTCGGCAGCATCACCGCCCCGGCCAAGGATCTGTTGAAATCCCGCCTCACGCCGGTCCTGGATGACGGTGACAAGGGGCGGCAGGGCCGCCGGCTGGCGGGGGAAAAAGCGCCCGCGACCTTGAGCGCCATCGTGTTGATGTGCGATTTCTCCGACAGTCTCATGTTCGGCCGGTTCGGGCAGGTGCCCGGCGAATTCCCTCCACCGATGCAGACCAGCCGTTACTACACGGCGCACGATTCCATCTATTTCCAGCATCTGATGGGAGATGTTGAGGACTATTTCAGCACCGTCAGCGGCGGCATGTTGACGGTCACCACCACGGTACATCCGCGCACGGTGAACCTGCCACATCCCATGTGGTTTTACGGCGACCATCCCGAAGAGGGTGAGCAGCAGGTCCTGTTGGCCGCCACGGTGGTGGACAGTCTCGATGAGGAGATCGATTTCACGGCCTTCGACACCTTCATCCTGGTCAGTGCCGGGGCGGGCGAAGAAACCGACATCCTGGGGAACAGTCCCGAGCAGATATTCAGCACCTACCTGGACCCTGACGACTTCGCCGCGGCCATGGCCGACAGCGTCTTGGACACCCCCTACATCCCGGCCACGGGTTTCCCCGCAGGCACCGGCATCGACCGGGTTCTGGTTCTGCCTGAAACGGCTCAACAGGATCCGGTGGGCAGTTTCGACGGCGGCTTCGGTGCACTGGGGATCTATTGCTTCGAGGTGGGTCTGCACCTGGGCATGCTGTCGCTCACCGATTTTACACCATCGGGCCGACCGGACAGCCAGGGCATCGGCAATTTCGGATTGATGGGCTACGGTCTTTTCGCCGGACTGGGTTTCATCCCACCCCATCCCTGCGCCTACAACAAGTACCTGATGGGATGGCTGGACCCCTTCGCTGCGGATGCGGCCTCTGGGGCCACCTGGGAGCTGAGACCCAGTGAGCAGCCGTCCGGACCGGCGGCCTGTGCACGGGTGGCCATTTCAGGTCAGGAATACTGGCTGCTGGAGTACCGGCTCCAGGATCCCAACGGCGACCGGCGATTCACATTTTCCGACGACCTGAACGGGAACGGAGTCCCGGACTTCTTCGATGCGGATTCCGGAAACGGCGACGGCACCCCCACGGGAAAATTCGATCCCAACACCGATACCAGGGAACGCGTGACCGACGCCGAATGGGATTTCGCCATGAGCGAAAACAACGCGCGGCTTTCCGGCGAGCTGGCCGCGGGCAGCGGGATCTACATCTGGCATATCGACGAGGGCGTCATCCTGGATGTTTTCGACGCCCCCGGCAATCTGTTCAACGCCGATCCTCAGCGAAAATCGGTGGACCTCGAGGAGGCTGACCAGATCCAGGATCTGGATTCCAGCGAACCATCTGATTTCATGCTGGGCGCCGACGATGACAGCTACCGCGGCGAAGGGACACACGAATTCGGTCCCCGCACGCTGCCGCCTACCGATACGGCCGGGGGAGCAGCCACCGGCATCGTCTTCGCAGCTTTCAGCAATGTGGTGGTGGACTCCCAGGCCTACGAGGCCGAATGGAATGGCTTCACGTACTGGGGTTACGATTACGCCGATTCGATGACCTTCACCCTGGCGGTCGACACCGACCCGGCCCATGGGCCGGTCCCGGCTGCGTGGAGGGAGCTTCCCGCCGGCGTCGATATCACCGGGTCCGATGTCCTGATCGCCCGGTTGGAATCGGCGGGCATCTCCGACCAGATCATTCTGGCGGGCCAGCAGGGTTCGATATTTGTCCTGGATGGCCAGTTGAACGAGTATCTGGATCATGATGCCGATCCGTCGACCCTGGAACCATTTGCCGTCGGCCTGCGCGAAACAGAGCCCGTGCCCTGGAACCTGCCGCCCGCCGCGGGGGATCTGGACCACGATGGGGCCCTCGAAATCGTCTTGACCGGACCCGACGGGCTGTATGCCTTCAAGGCGGACGGCACGCCGGTGCGGGATATCGAGCCGGGATCATTCGGATTGTACGAAGGCGGATTGTCGGACTGCACGCTGCCACCGATTCTGTTGCCTGCGGCTTTTCCCGGCAATGGGCCGACCAGCCCGGCGGCGGTTTGCGTGGTGGAAAATACTTCCGGTGGAGCGCGCCTGCGTTTCTTCTCGGGACCCGAGGCGACTCCCGGGTCCGATATCAACCTGGGGACTGGTCAAGTGCCTTCGGCCCCGGTCCTGGCCGGTGAATTCCTGTTGGCGGCCGTGGCCGACACCCTCGGTGGGGATCACCACCTGACGGTGCTGGACCTGACGCCGTCGGCCATTCCCGAGGATCCGGTGAAACTGGAACTGCCCCTGGCCGGGGAGCCGGGCCCGTTTCCCGTCACCTGGGGTGTGACTCCCGAATCGTCGACCACCGATCCCATCTTCTTCGCCATCGTCGTCGATGTGACCGGGCGCGGTGAAACGGTTTTTTTCGATGGGCAGCTTCGCCGGGCGCGGGATGGTGTGGTCTGGGATGAGGAAATCATTGTGCGTTCTCCGCTGGCTCCCGGGGGAGCGTTTTTCGGCGAGGGAATTTTGGGCCGGGTCGGGCACGGCGGGTTCTGGCAGGACGGCTGGCCGCGGCGGCCGATTTCCGCCGTCGAGGCCGTTGACGGCCCGGGAGCGGGTTCACCGCTGGTGGCCGAGCTGGTGGATTCACCCCACAATCTCGACCAGTACATATTTCCATCCCGGGACGGCCGCCTGATCGGTCTGGGCACCCAGGGGGAATCTCAACCGGGCTGGCCCCTGGGAGGTCCGGCGCACAGTGCCGGCAGCCCCGCGCTGGGGCCTTTGGCCGGGGAATCATTGCTGGATCTGGTGGCTGCAGGCACCTTTCCTAGGATCACCGGGATCGGGTCCGAAAGCTCGGCCCTCGAAACCGAATTCGTCTCCGCCGTGGCGGTGTGGCATGATATAGCCCTGACCAGCTCGGTATGGTCCATGGCGGGCGGTTCGCCCTGGCGCAACGGTTCCTACGACGCCACCGGCTGGGTGACCATTCCAGTCGTGGACCAGGGGACGGGCCTGGTGTCCGGAAGTCACCATTGTTATCCCAGCCCGCTGTTGTCCGGGCCGCTGCAGGTGCGGGGGCAGGTGCGGTCTTCGGCCCGGGCGCGGGCCTTCATCTACAACCTGGAGGGCGAGGAAGTGACCTCGACGGATTGGCGTCAAGTGACGGCCGTGGACCCCTTCTCCATTGAAGTCGCCTTGGACGGGGCGACCACCGGGCTGTATCTTTGCCGGCTCGTGGTCGAATCGGACAATGGAGCAACGGACTACAGCGTGGTCCAGTTCGCGGTGGTGCGCTGAGAGACCACGGGAAAACGGGATCCGGTATCCCATCGGGTTCAGTGATGAACAAGGAAAGGTATGGCATGGTTGGCAAGATCAATACCAAAGCGATGACCCTGCTGGCATTGGCCGGGCTGGTGGTCGTGCTGGCCCCCGCCACGGTGGCCGGCAGTCCGGGAGAGGCAGGACTCCTGTCTCTTCGGATGGGCATCGGGGCGCGCGAGGCGGCCATGGGGGAGACAGGGGTCGCTTCGAGCACCGGTGCGGCGGCGGTCTTCTGGAACCCAGCCAACAATGTCTTCGCGGAATTCGAAACGGGGCTCGTGCTGCAGCATTACCGCTACCTCAGCCTTTTCAACCATGAATCGGCCGCGGTGGCCCAACGCGTGGGCAAGGGGGTGCTGGGATTCCTTTTCACCGGATTGTATTCCGATTCGATCGACCGGTACGGAGCCGAACCGGTCGGGGTTCCCGAGGGCACCTTCAGTCCATATGACGTCGCGTTCGGGGTCTCGTACGCGCACCCGTTGGGGGACAGCTTCGCCGCGGGCATCAATGCCAAGTTCATCTACGAAAAGATCGACATCTATTCGGATACCGGGTTCGCCTTTGATTTCTTCATCACTCATCGGGCGGTGGTCGACGGATTGGTCTTCGCCGCCAGCGCGACCAACCTGGGCAGCAAGATGAATCTCAACGCCGAACCCTTCAAGCTTCCCTCGGCCTTCAGGCTGGGGGTGGGCTGGACCCCGACCGGAGAGTTCTTCCGGGAAAAGGTGACGTTCGCCGGTGACGTGGTCTTCCCCAACGACACCAACGAAAAAGCCCATCTGGGCGGGGAATGGCGGATCCTTCCCGAGTTCGCTCTGCGGTTGGGGACGCGGATCAATTACACGAACCAGGGATTGACCGCAGGAGCAGGTTTCCGGGCTGGTGTCCTGGGCGTGGATTACGCCTACGAGGAATCGACGGTCGACGGTTTCAGCGACGGCCACAAGTTCACGCTCAACCTGGTCTGGTAGGGTAGGGTTGGTGGGGTCAGAATTCGGGATGAGGATCGCGCCCGAAATCGAGCAGCCGAAATTCTCCATCCTGGAGCACCCCGTAGCCGAGGGGGTCGAACCAGCCGGCCAGAGACGCCATCTGCAGACCATTGGCCTGGATCTGGAACCCGTGGTGCACGTGACCCATGATCGCCAGATCCCAATCGGAGTCGGTTTGCCGGGACAGCCACTGGCTGGCCCTGACTTCGATCTGGGAGGCCTCGTCCCTCGTGGCGGACCTGCTTTTGCCGCTGAGCCAGGTACTGAAGGCGTACAGGATTTCGGGATGGATGGATTTTCCCAGAACTATTCCGGCCCTTGTGCGTACAACAGCCCTGAAGGAATTGTAGGCCCAATCGAATTTCAGGAGACCGTCGCCGTGGATCAACAGGAGACGGCGGCTTCCCAAGGGGAGGATTTCGGTTTCCCCGGTGGGGCTGCAGCCGTACCTTTGGTGGAAGAAACCCGCGGCCCAGATGTCATGGTTGCCGCCGATGAAATGAATCCTGGTCCCGGAGTCCCGAACCTGGTCCAGGGCATGGAGGATATGGTCGTAGCTTTTCATCTGAAAATGGGGATAGTCGAACCAGAAATCGAAGATGTCCCCCAGCAGGATGAGATGGTCAGCTCCGGAAGACAGGTCGACCAGTTCGAGGAATCTCTCCAGGCGCCGCTTTTCGTCCTGGTCGGGATTCAGATGAAAATGGGAATCGGCCACGACAATGGCCGTAGGTTGTTTCAATTCATTCATGCCGCATAATCTGCAGGATCACAGCGGCGCTGGCAACATGAATCGGGATTCGGAGGCCAATTCGCCCTCCCGATTCCAGCCCGGCGGCAGAACCGGACCAGGGAGGCAATCATGTCACTTTTCGACGACGTCAAAAAGAATCTGGTGGAATGGTACAGCATTTCTTCGGAAAAGACCGCGGAAGTGGCGCGGGTCACGACCCGGCGGTACGACAAGTTCGGAATCAGTCGGGACATCGAGCGTCAGTTCAGCGAACTGGGCAGTCTGGTGTACAACGGGCTCAAGGAGGGCCGCGACGATTTGCTGACCGACGTCGCGATCCTGGTCCTGATGGAGCGGATCAAGGGCCTGGAGAACGAGCTGATTGTCAAGAACGAGGAAATCGATGATATTCAGCAGGAGTACAGCGAAAAAAGAACGAAAGCCGCCGCTGCTGGGCAGACCACTGAAGCTATCCTCCATCAGCCCGTACTGGAAGAAGGCGGGGAAGAATCGGCTATTCTGGTAGAACCGGTCGTGGTCGACGTGGAAGAAGTTCCTGCTGCGAGGGCCGAGGCGGTGGAGAAAGCCGACGAAACAAGTCCGGAAAAAGGGGCTTGACAATGATATCGGTTTCGGATACGGTTTAACTGTTCCCTGTAACACTCGGGCATCCCACCCCGCGGGAAGTCCGGGGGCATTGCTCCTTCACCGATTTCCGCTCAAACGGACGGTGAAACGTAATGCGTCGCGATCGAGACATTAAACGAGGGTCACACCAATGCGCCGCTTGGACCTTGCCTGGTTCGGGCCGTGGATTAGTGAGGCCTTTTTTGTTTGGTATTTTGATCGCATTGCTGACGGTTCTTTTCGGCTCCCTGGTGCCCGCCGTGGCGCAGGGTGCCGTGAACGACCAGGCTCCCGACTCCCCCTTCGTCGCCGTCGGCCAGACGGTGCGGCCCGCGGTGGTCAATATCAGGATCACCCGTTCCACCAATGCCTCCGGGATGGGCACCGGCTCTCTGCAGGAGATGTACCGGCGGTTTTTCCCGGACGAAGAAGGCAAGGGCGGGAAGTTCGAATCGCCTTCGACCGGTTCGGGATTTGTCGTCTCCGTCGATGGGGAAATCCTCACCAACCATCACGTAATTGACGGGGCCGACGCCATCTTCGTGAGGTTCAGCGGCGAGAAACGGGAATACCGCGCCGACCTGGTGGGGACCGACCCCAACACGGATCTGGCCCTGCTGCGGATCGATCCCGCGGGCCGGTCGCTGCCCGTCCTTGAATTTGGAGACTCGGATCTGGTCGAGGTCGGTTCCTGGGCCATCGCGATCGGCAACCCCTTCGGCAACCTGGAAAGCACCCTGACAGTCGGCGTGGTCAGCGCCAAGGGCCGCGGCGACCTGAAGATCGGCGGGCTGACGCCCCGCTACCAGGACTTCATCCAGACCGACGCTTCCATCAACTTCGGCAACAGCGGCGGTCCCCTGGTCGATGTGCACGGGCGATTGATCGGGGTCAACACGGCCATCAACCAGCGGGGGCAGGGCATCGGATTCGCCGTGCCCAGCAACCTGGTCACCAATATCTATCGCCAGCTGCGGGAGCAGGGCCGGGTGATCCGGGGTTATCTCGGGATCCGGACCGAAGATGTGATCCAGGTGGTCGGGGAAGAGGTTCCCGGTGAGCCGCCAGTCGGGGCCCGGGTCGTGGGCGTCGTGGATGATTCGCCCGCACAGGCCGCCGGGCTGCAGGCCGGCGACGTCATCGTCGCCTTCGCGGGGCAGCCGGTGGATTCCCGCCGTCAGCTTCTGTTCCTGATCGCCGGGTCGTTGCCCGGCCAGGATGTCGAGATCGAAGTCTATCGGGACGGCCAGCGGAATGGATTTCCGGTGCGCCCCATTGAATGGATACAGGAGGAGCCCGATGCCGCTGGACAGGCGGATCTCTGGCTCGGCATGGAGGTGGCTTCGGTCACCAGCGGGGACCCTCGGGTCGCTCGCCTCAGGGAAGCCTTGGGTATCACCGCGACGACGGGAATCATGGTCGTCGAGGTGCAGGATGGTCAGCCCGCCGCGGAAGCCGGTATCCGCCCGGGCGACGTCGTGTTGTCCATATCCGGACACGAGATTACCGACCTGGAGTCCTACGACCAGGTCCGGACGCTGCTGGCGCCCGGTCGTGATCTGCTGTCCGTCCGTCTGAAGACGGGAAACATGGAGAACTTCGTTTCGGTCCAACCCCGTCACGACGGGCTGGAGAACTGATAGAAACCCCCCACGCTGTCATGGAGGAATCCGATGGCTGGCCGCAGAAATATATTGCCCGCGATGCACGAGAAGGGCCTCGAGGTCTACTTCCGTGACATCAACCGCTATGATCTGATCAGCCGCGAGGACGAGGTCGCCCTGGCCCGGCGGATCAAGTCCGGCGAGGAAGAGGCGCTCCAGTGCCTGGTCCGTGCCAACCTGCGGTTCGTGGTATCGGTGGCCAAGCGGTACATCAACCAGGGACTGATGCTGTCGGACCTGATCAACGAAGGCAACCTGGGACTTCTGAAGGCCGCCCATCGCTTCGACGAGGAACGGGGCTACCGCTTCATCTCCTACGCGGTATGGTGGATTCGCCAATCGATCATGCAGGCGCTGCTGGACAAGTCGAGGACCATTCGTCTGCCTCAGAACCAGACCGCGCTTCTGATCAAGATCAGCCGTACGCGTTCCATCCTGCAGAACGAAGGCAATCCCCAGCCCACGCCCGACCAGATCGCCCAGCGGCTGGACCTGGACGTGGCCGACGTCGTCCACGCCCTGAAATCCGACCGGACCGAACTGGCCCTCGAGGACACTGGCGAAGGGGGCGGCGACCGGCCCCTGGCCGAGGTGATCGAGGATACCAGCCAGGAATCCCCGGACTTCGCGGTGCTGCAGCGTGGCCTTCGGGAGGACGTGCGCAAGTGCCTGGCCGTCCTGGCCGACCGGGAAGCCCAGATCATCATCCAGTACTTCGGGCTGAGCTTCGAAGAGGCCCAGACCCTGGAGGTGATCGGACAGCGCATGGGGCTGACCCGGGAGCGCATTCGCCAGATCAAGGAGAAGGCCCTGGCCAAGCTGAGGAACTCCAAGGGCCGGGTCCTGCTTTTCGATTACTACTAGGAGGCCGCCGCCGGCTCCCTGTTTCCTGCCCGGGTTCTCCAGCGGAGGGCCCGGGTCGCTTTTTGCCACCGGCGCATCAGGGGTGGGGGTGCGGCCCGGTTCCTTCGCGCGTGGCCCGCTCCTTGCGTGGGAGTCCTTCCGGTGGCTTAAAACGCCTGTTTGGGGCCGATCAGGGAACTCTGTTGACAAGCATTCAGCCGGGGGGCATCTTTTGCGGACACCAAAATTCCCGTTTCGTTCCCCGGACGTCCGGCCCGCTGACGGATCAACTTACCTGCCAGGGGTTCTGTCCCTCAAAAATCTGGGATCGTCGATGAAGCTGAAGAAAAGCTACAATTTTCTATACATGCCCGAAGACCACGGCGCCTCCCGGCAATTCCGGCTGTCTATCTGGAGCCTGTTGGGTCCTGCGGGCATCATTCTGCTACTGGCGGGTATCGCGGTTTTCTACGGCGTGGGAGTCGGGACCGGCAACAGCTGGATGCCCGGCGGTTCATCCCTGCAGAAGGAAAACCGGGGTCTGCGGGGGACCATCAACGAACTGGAAGGCCAGGTCGTGGTCCTGCGGGAAGAAATCGAAGGTGTGCGCCAGGTCCAGGATCTGTTGGCGACCGCGATGGATCTGCCCGGCATCGACGGGGAGACCTTTGCCGCCGGCGTGGGTGGCCGTGGCCATCTGGCCTATGCTGCCGCTGAAGTGCCCGGCCTGGACCTCGACCCGGATTTTGGTGAGACCGGAGCCCTCGGCCAGGACCTGGAACAGATGCTTCGCCAGGCCAGGATCCAGCGGCAGGGGTACGTGGCCATGCTGGACACCCTCGAGGCGCGTGCCTCGGTCAGGGCGAAGATTCCCTCCATTCGTCCGACCGACACCGGCTGGATGAGCTCCCGCTTCGGATTCAGGACCGACCCCTTTACCCAGAAGCAGACCTTCCACCGGGGGCTCGATTTTTCGGTTCCCGTCGGGACTCCGGTGCGGGTGACCGGCGACGGTGTCATCGCCGCCGTCCAGCAGCAGCGGGGTTTCGGCAAGGTGATCAAGGTAGACCACGGCGAAGGGGTTGTCACAGTTTACGCCCACCTGGATCAGCACCTGGTCAAGAAGGGGGATGTGGTTTCCCGCGGGGATGTCATCGCCCGTTCGGGCAACACCGGTCGCTCTTCGGCTCCACATCTCCACTATGAAATCAGGATTTCGGACCGCCCGGTCAATCCGGTTTCCTACATCCTGGATTCTTACGCCGCCCGGGAGTAGTCCCGGCTCCCCACGGCTGGGATAACTTGTTTGGCGGCAATTCCCACGATATTCTCCAGTCCATTTCCCCTTGGCACTCCAGGTCCCGTGTGGTAGCTTAATCGTGGATGGGTATGTACATGGTCTCGAACGGAGTCGAAGCACGAGTATGCCCTTTTTTAGACGCGCCGGTTCGAAGGAGCGGAATTCCATGCGGCACCCTCGATATCCAGGTGGAGGCCCGGCCCGGGCCCTTGCCGTCTTCATTGTGTTTATCCTGTGCCAGCCCTGGAGCTGGCCGGCTGGTTCGGCCGGCGCCGCGACCGGGCCGGACGTGGTGCGGGTACGTCATTTCACGGCGCCCGAGCACACTCGGATCGTCCTGGATCTGAGCGGTCCTGCTTCCTTCGATGTGCGCCGCATCGGCGATCCCGACCGTATTGCAGTCAATGTCTCCGGGGCACGCTTTCGGGATACCGGAGCCATCGAGGTTGGCGATGGCCGGGTCCGGCGCATTCGCCGGAACGCGGGGTCAGATAGGGCCCAGGTCGTGCTGGATCTGGACCGGAAACTGGAATTCCGCAGCTTTTCCTTGCCGGCGTCCAATGGCCGGCCCGACCGGATTGTCCTGGATGTGCTCAAATCCTCCCAGGGTAAGCTCCTTGTTCCGGGGAGGGCGGTTTCGCCGGTGGAAACCGATGCCCTACCCGAACCCGTCAGCCGGCCGGCCATCGTGTTGGCCCCGGCGCCGAGGCCCTTCCGGGTGATCATCGATCCCGGGCACGGGGGACTCGATCCGGGGGCCAGTCGCAAGGGGGTCCTTGAAAAAGACGTGGTGCTGGACATTTCGCTGGAGATGGCTCGGCTGATCAACGCCCTGCCGGGATACCGGGCGGACCTGACCCGGACCGGTGACTACGGCCTGGAACTGTGGCAGCGGGTGGAGTTCGCGCGGCGCAAGGAGGGAGACCTGTTCATCTCCGTCCATTGCAATTCCCATCCACGGTCCTCGGTGTCGGGAATGGAAGTCTATTTCCTTTCCCTGCAGGGCGCGACCGATCGCGAGGCCCGCGAACTGGCCGACAAGGAGAACGCGGCCCAACTGGTGGGCCTCGATCCCGACAGCCGGCCTGACGACCTGGTCATGGACATCCTGATGGACCTGCGCATGAGCCAGGTGCTCCACCAGTCGGCCAATCTTTCCGAGCGGATGGTGCAGGCGGCGAAATCCAGCGGCGTGATCGGCGGCCGCAAGGTCAAGCAGGCGGGCTTCCAGGTCCTGAAATCCCTGGCGATGCCTTCGGCCCTGGTGGAGGTGGCCTACCTCTCCAACGGCGGGGACCGCAAACTGCTCGCCGACCGGAATCAGCGGCGCAGGATAGCCCGGATCATGGTGGAGGGGATCCTGGATTGGCGGCGGGACCAGGCTGAGCCCGTGTTGGTGGCTTCGGCTGCCCGGCGGACCGGCGAAGTGCGTGACCCGTCCTGGACCCGTGAGTACAAAGTGCGGCAGGGCGACAACCTGTGGCGCCTGGCGCAGAGGCATGGTACGACCGTGAACGAAATTTCCCGCCGCAATCACCTGGCCGACCGGTCGATCCTGGTGGGGCAGTTGTTGAAGTTGCCGGAGGTGCAGCCGGAACCATGAACAGTCTCGGTTTGAAAATCAGTTGTTTCCTGGTTGCCGTGCTCATCTGGATCCAGGTGGCGTCTACCGCCGACATCGAGCAGACCACAGAACTTAATTTGCGCATGACGGGTCTGGGTGATGGCCTGACGGTGGCCGGGAGCGAACTGCTCCCCCAGAAAATCCGGGTTCGGGTCACCGGCAGCAAGCTGAAGTTGCTGACCCATCAATATTTCAACCGCTACATCGGCGAAGTCCGGGTCAATCTGACCGGTCTGGCCGACACGACATTTTCCTACCAGCTGGACCGGGCCGACATTTTCGCCGAAGGCCTCAAGGATGCTGACATCGTCCGCCCGCGGATCCTGACCGTGACGGTGGACCGGGAAGTTTCTCGTCCCCTGGCCGTCCACCTGGCCGCGGATGGTTCCCTGCCCAGCGGGTTGGATTTTGTCATGGCGCCGAGGATCCGGCCCGATTCGGTTCTGGTAACGGGACCGGCGCGTTTCTTCAGCGAGGATCTGATGCTTTCCACGGAGGCCGTCGAACTCGACCGTATTTCCGGCGAGACCAGGATGACCGTCGACTTGGTGGCCCCGGGCGAATTCCTGGAGCTGGGCCTCCCCGAAGTCGAGGTGGGGTTTCTGGTGGGACAGCTGGAGGACCGGACCCTCGCCAACATTCCGGTGATACCCCTGGTGGACGCGGGTCGGCCCGACGTGGGCATTTCCCCGCCCGTTGCGGACGTCATGGTCAGGGGGGTTGCCGATTCGGTCCGGGCATTGACCCGCGACCGCATCGCGGTGGTGGTTCCGGTGGACAACCTGGCCGAGGGTGTTTTTGTCCTGGCCGGACAGGTGGTGCATCCGGACTGGCTGACCCTGATCCGGCTTGAGCCCGAACAATTCCAGGTGATCGTTGGCAACCCACCCAACCGGGCTAACGGAGCTGCGTCGGATAACGACGGGGAGGGCCCGCGTGAGTGACACGCCCGCCAAGGGTCTCATGGGCGGGGGCGGCCGTTCGCTGACGCTCCTGGCCGGGTTCCTGGTGCTGGTCCTCGCCCTGGGGGCCTTGCTGTGGCCCGGCGGTGGGCCTGCGGAAGGCCGGGGCGTGTTCCTGGTCTTCGACTCCACCGGCAACGGGAGCCGGACCGCCCAGGTCTACGAGCCGCTGCAGAATTTTCTGAATGAAATTCTCGGACGCCCCCTCGACCTGGTCGTTGTCCGCGACACGGGGGCCTTCCGGGCCGAGTTGTCCGGGTCGGTGGAATTTGTCCTCTGTCCAGACGGTCTGGGGCTGGGCCTGGACGCCGCCTCTTTTGCCCCGGTGGTCGTCGGCCGCAGGTCGGCCCCCCGCAACCTGCGACCCCGGGGTGTCCTGGTCTACCGGAAGTCGGCGGGGTTGCTGGACCAACCCTGGATATCCCGGCCCGAAGCCACGGTGTGCGGTGATTCCGTATCGCTGACCGCAACCGGCTCCTGGCGGCGAAAGGATGCCGCTCAGGGCTCCGATCCCGGCGCCCAGGGCACCTGCACCTGGGGCCCGGATCCCTATGACCACGCCCCGGCATTGCACGCGGCCCGCCTGGGAGGGTTCGACTACGCCCTGGTCCGCCAGTGGGACGCCGACCGGTTTTTTGCCGATGGGCTTCTGTCTCCCCTGGAGTGGGGGGTCGAAATCATGACGGTGCCGGTGCCCGATATCGTGATGTTCGCCTCCCGGTCCGTCTCGGCCAAAGCCCTGCTGGGGGTCACCGACGGACTGACCGCCCTCGGCCGGGGGCAGGAGGACCAGCGATCGTCGGTGAAGGATCTGCGGCTGGCCGTCGGCGGTCTGAACCTGGCGGGGTTCAACCTCATGGTGGACCCCGATTTTGAACTGGTACGGCGGAATTTCGCCGGGAATTGGCCTGGGACCGACGATTGACCCATATTATCGGCTTCATTCCGCCGCTGGAGCGGGCGGTATCCTGGACCGACGATCCGGAAGGGACAGCATGAATATCAAATATCGCCGACTCAAGGGCACCCGGGACATCATGCTCGAGGAAGTCGAGCGGTGGCGGTGGTGCGAGAGCCGGTGGAGCGAGGTCCTGGCGCGGTACGGGTATGGTGAAATCAGGACGCCGATCATCGAGCCCACCGACCTGTTCCTGCGTTCGGTGGGAGCCGGCACCGACATCGTCGACAAGGAGATGTACACCTTTGAGACCAAGGGCGGGGAAAGCCTCACCCTGCGTCCGGAAATGACCGCGTCGGTGGTCCGGGCCTATCTCGAAAACGGGCTGGTCCGGCAGCCGGGCACCCTCAAATTCTACTACCAAGGACCGATGTTCCGGCACGACCGTCCCCAGGCCGGCCGGTACCGGCAGTTCCATCAGATCGGGGTGGAAGCCATCGGCTCGGGAAGTCCCGTCCTGGACGCGGAAGTGATCCGCACGGCCATGGCCCTGTTCGAAGCGGTGGATGCCCGCGGCCTGGTGGTCAAGGTCAACAGTATCGGTTGTCCCGAATGCAAACCGGGTTACGTGGCCGATCTGAAAGCGTTCCTCCAGGAGAACATCGAGGCCATTCCCGCCAACATGCGCCGGCGGATCGACATCAACCCCCTGCGCATGTATGACGCCAAGGACGAAGGTGTCCAGGAACTGTTGGCCGGGTTCAAGCCCATCACCGATTCCATCTGCCAGGCCTGCCGCGAGCACCACGACCTGGTCCTGGAATCCCTGGGCGACCTGGAGGTCCCATTCGAAGAAGACCCCACCCTGGTGCGGGGGCTCGACTACTACTGCCGGACGACGTTCGAGATCTCGGCCGTGTCCGGACGCAAGCTGAGCAGCCTGGCCGGCGGCGGACGCTACGACGGGCTGGTGGAACAGTGCGGGGGACCCGCCACGCCGGCCATCGGATTTTCGATAGGGGTCGAAAGAACACTGCTGCATTTGAACGATGATCCGGTCGATCCCCAGCGCAGCCGTCAGTCCCAGGTGGACATCTACGTGGCCTGCAAGGGGCTCGAGGCCCAGAAGTACGGTTTCGTCAGCGCGGACATTCTGCGGGGCTATTGCCGGGTCGAAGTGGATACCACCGACCGTTCACTCAAGGCCCAGGCCAAGTCGGCCAACCTGCGCGGCGCCCGGTTCCTGTTGGCGGTAGGCGAGGATGAAATCGCGGCGGGCACGCTGCAACTCAAGAATCTTGACACCGGTGAACAAAAGCCGGTGGCCCGGACCCAGCTCCTGGCCGCCGTGCGGGAGGTCCTGGAAGGGTGAACCAGAACAGCAACACATCCGGAAGTGTATCGGCCGGTAGCATGAGAACCCATCGCTGTGGAGACGTGACCGAAAGCCTCATCGGCAGTGAGATCAAAATCACGGGCTGGGCGGGCCGGATCCGGGACCTGGGCGGGGTCGTGTTTGTCGACCTGCGGGACCGTTACGGAATCGTCCAGGTTGTCTTCGAGGATGGTCGGCCCCTGGAGACGGCCAAGGAATTCAAGCTCGAATGCGTGCTGGGGATCAAGGGTCTGGTCCGGCCCCGGCCCGCGGATATGGTCAACCCGAACAAGGCGACCGGTACGATCGAAGTGGTGGCCCGCGAGGTGGAGATCCTCAACACCTGCGCCCCCCTGCCATTCCAGCTGGATCAGGCCGAGAACGCGACCGAGGAACTGCGCCTGAAGTACCGCTACATCCATCTGCGGCATCCGGTGATGGCCAACAACCTGAGGATCCGGCATCTGGCCGCCCAGGCCGCCCGCCGGTTCCTCTCGAACCAGGATTTCCTCGAAGTCGAAACGCCCCTGCTCATCAAAACCACCCCGGAGGGCGCCAGGGACTACGTGGTGCCCAGTCGAATCCACCACGGGGAATTCTATGCCCTACCCCAGTCGCCCCAGCTCTACAAGCAGATCCTCATGGTAAGCGGGGTCGACCGGTACTTCCAGTTGGCCCGCTGCCTGCGCGACGAGGATCTGCGCAGCGACCGTCAGCCGGAGCACACCCAGATCGATCTCGAGATGAGCTTCGTGGGTGAAAACGACATCTACGAGGTGGTCGAACGGATGATGGAGGCCATCTTCGCCGAAGCGGCGGGGATCGATCTACCCACGCCGTTCCCGCGGATTTCCTATGACGAAGCGATGGATCTCTACGGATCCGACAAGCCGGACCTGCGGTTCGGCTGCCCCATCCACAACCTGGACGACCTGGCGGCCGATTGCGGCTTCGGGGTGTTCGAGAAGGCGTTGGCGGACGGGGGAACCGTGCGCTGCCTGAACGCCCACGGCCTGGCCGGATGGAGCCGCAAGCAGGTCGATGAAATGGAAGAGCTGGTCAAGAAGCGGGGAGCCTTCGGGCTGGCCCGCACCAAGGTTACCGCCGAGGGTCTGGACACGGGGATCGCCAAGTTCCTGGGGGAGGCCTTCCAGAAGGGCGTCATCGATCGCGCCGGTTGCCAGGACGGCGACCTGCTGCTGTTCGTGGCCGGGGACCGGGGCATGGTCCGCGAAGCCCTGGGCGCTCTGCGCCTGGAACTGGCCGCCCGGGCGGGGTGGATCCCCGAAAACAGCTGGGCGCTGGCCTGGGTTCGGAATTTTCCCCTGTTCGAAAAGAACAAGGAGGGGGGATGGGACGCCTGCCACCACATGTTCACTCAGCCGCGACCCGAGGATGTAGCCGGCCTCGAGAAGGACCCGGGCGCCGGGCGCGCCCAGCTGTACGACCTGGTGTGCAACGGCGTGGAACTGGGTTCGGGCAGCATCCGGATCCATCAGCGCGAATTGCAGGAGAGGGTCTTCCGCATCGTCGGCATGTCCGAGGAGGAATACCTGGCCAAGTTTGGTTTTTTCCTGGAGGCCCTGGGTCTGGGAGCGCCGCCCCACGGGGGCATCGCTCTGGGCCTGGACCGGATCGTGATGCTGCTGACCGGCAGCCCCAGCCTGCGTGAGGTCATCGCGTTTCCCAAGACAACCCTGGCCTCGGGTCCGCTGGATAACAGTCCCGGGCCCATCAGCGAGGCCCAGTTGAAGGAGCTGAACCTGAGCATCGTGCCGCGTCCCGCATCGGGGCCGGACGATGATCAACGTAAGGACGGTTCATGAATAAACAGCGTCCGGATAGGGGAGCCGAGGTCGATGGCACTGCCGAAACGACCATGGACATCGAGGGTGTCGACCAGCTCAGTCTGCTCGGAGCCCAGGACGTGAACCTGCGGTTCCTCGAGGAAAAATTCGGGGGCACGCTGACGGTGCGCAAGGACCGCCTGGTCATCCGGGGCCCGCAGGCCAACCTGGACATGGTCCGGGAAGTGGTGGAGGATCTGGTGGAAAGGGTCCGCCATGGCCAACTCGTGGACAGTGTCAGTCTGCGCTACCTGTGGGAACAGCGGGCCGGCCAGCGGGATCCCGAACCGGAAATACCGCACAACGAGGATCCCCTGCTGTTCGCCAGCGGCAGCCGGCAGGCCGTGCGGGTCAAGACCCAGGGCCAGCAGGACTACGTGAAGGCCGTCCATGATCACGACGTGGTGTTCGCGGTGGGGCCGGCGGGGACAGGCAAGACCTTCCTGGCCGTGGTGATGGCCATGGACTACCTGAAGCGGCAACTGGTCGACCGTATCGTGCTGGTGCGACCGGCGGTCGAAGCCGGGGAACAGCTGGGATTTTTGCCGGGCGACCTGCAGGAAAAGATCAATCCCTACCTGCGGCCCCTCTTTGACGCGCTGTCGGACATCACCGGGGCGGCCAAGATCGCACGCTTCATGTCCAGCGGGGTCATCGAGGCTTCGCCTCTGGCCTACATGCGGGGCCGAACGCTCAACAACGCCTTCGTGATCCTGGACGAAGCCCAGAACACCACCCTGGGCCAGATGAAAATGTTCCTGACCCGCCTGGGCGTCCAGTCCAAGGCGGTGGTCACCGGTGACGTCACCCAGGTGGATCTGCCGGACAAGCGCCAGTCCGGACTGATCCTGGTACGGAATATCCTGCGGGACACCGAGGGCGTGGCCTTCGTGGAAATGGATGGTCGGGATGTCATGCGGCATCCCCTGGTCCGCCGGATCGTCGACGCCTTCGATGCCGCCGGCGTTTCCGAAAACGGGAACTGAACAGTTCGACTGGACGGAAGGACGGATCATGGCCAAATGGTGGCTTCGCTGGCGGGAATGGATGTCCCCGGAAGGCGCTCTCCGCGAGGGACGAACCGGGGGCCGCAGCGGTGGAAAAACCGGCGGTAAATCCAGCGGCAAATCCAGCGGCAAATCCAGCGGCAAATCGGGCGGAATATCCGGAAGCAAGGCGGCCGGCAAGGGTGACGTAGCTCCGGATGAGCGCCCCTTGACCTGGGCCTTCGGCCTGGGACTCGGACTCCTGGTCCTGCACCTGTTCCTGTTTTTGCCGGTTCCCCGGCTATCCACCGATTTTCCCGCGCCGGGCCAGGTCGCCGAGAAGGAGATCCGGGCACCCTTCGCCTTCGAGGCCCCGTTGCTGGACCGGGATGTGGAAATGCAGCGGCTGGAAAGGGTGGTCGTCGAGCCTCCTATCCTCCGCCGCAGCGATTCTGGTTCCGGGATACCGCGTGATGCGCGAATGGACCTTCTGCTCGACGCCCTGGACCGGGTGCTGGCCGACACTACCGCGGGCATGAAGGAAAAGGCAGGGCTGCTGGCCCTCCAGTATCCATCCGCGCGACCGGATGAAATCCCACTCCTGCTGGCCACGGAACAACCCGATTCGCTGGTCGGCCGGCTCCGCCGGGTCTGGGCCAGCGTCATCGGTGATGGCGTGGCCGACATGTTGCCGGTGGGCAAGTACGATCGCATCGTCATCATGACCCCCCAGGCCGAAACCCTTCACGTCCTGGACAGGATCACGGTGCCCGGCAACCTGGAGAAGAGGTTGTCCACCGAACTGGTCGCCGCCGGCATGAATTCCCAGGAGGCCAGCCATGCGGCCAGCGTGATGCGCCCCTTCATCACTCCCAATCTCATCTATGACTCCGCCGAGACCCGCCGCAGGCAGAACGCCGCCCGGGAATCCGTGCTCTCGGTCAAGGAATTCCTGCAGAACGAACGGATCGTGGACCAAGGGGTGCGGGTCACCGAACAGCAGGCGTTGTACCTGGAGGAATTGAAATCCCTGCTCGTGGACCAGGGCGGTTCCGAGGACGGGTCCGGCCGTGTTTCGCGCTTCATCATCAGGGGCCTGCTGGTGGCCGTCGCCCTGGGGCTCTACGGCTGGCTGGCCTTCATCCATTTTCCCGATCGTCTGCGGAGCCTGAGGTTGATGCTGGCGTTGGTGGCGGTGGTGGCCCTGTATCTGGTGGGCGCCTGGTTCGCCCTGAGCCGTCCCGCCCTGGGGCCGTTGGCGGTGCCGATCATCCTGCTGTCCCTGCTGGTCACGGTCCTGTTCAAGGCCCGCGTGGGCTATTCCACGACCCTGCTGGGTGTCACCATCCTGGCCTTCCTGCCCGGCATCGGGGCGGGCAGCATTTTCACCTGGTACGTCCTGGGCATGTTGACCGTGGTGTCCGTACGGCGGATCCAGAAACGCAGCCAGTTCTACCAGACCATCCTGCTGCTGACCTTCATGTCGGTGACGTTGATCTTCCTGCTGGGACCCGATGCCTTCGGTCGCGGCGCCGGCGGGAGCCACGTCTATCTGGTGGGGCTTTTCACCCCCGTACTGCTGGTGGCTTTCGGGCTGTTCATGCTGCCGGTGGTCGAACCGCTGGTGGGCGTCTGCTCGGATCTGACCCTGCTCGAACTCTCGGACCTGAATCATCCCCTGCTCAAGCGGATGGCCCTCGAGGCCCAGGGGACCTACCACCACAGCCAGGTGGTGGGCCAGCTGGCGGAGCACGCGGCGCGGGCCATCGATGCCAACGCCCTGCTGACCCGGGTGGGCGCACTTTTCCATGACATCGGCAAGATGCAGAAATCAGAGTACTACGTGGAAAACCAGCGTCCGGAGTACAACAAGCACGACGAGCTGAGTCCCAGCATGAGCGCCCTGGTGATCGCCGCCCATGTGAAGGACGGGATGGAACTGGGCCGGAAGTGGCGGTTGCCCCAGATGGTGATCGACTTCATCCCCGAGCATCACGGCACCATGGTGATGGAATACTTCTATCACAAGGCCCTCGAAGGGGAGGGCAACGAGACGGTGAAGGTCGATGATTTCCGGTACCCGGGTCCCAAACCGCGTTCGAAGGAGACGGCGATCCTGATGCTGGCCGACGCGGTGGAAGCTGCCACCCGCAGTTTGGCCAAGCCCACGCCGAGCCGGATCCGCGAGGTCACCAAGCAGATCATCGACAAGCGGATGCTCAGCGGTGAAATGGACCAAAGCGGTTTGACCCTCAGCGACCTGGCGCAAATCCGCGAATCGTTCATCCCCCTGCTGACCGGCATCCATCACTCCCGGATCGTCTATCCCGGGCAGAAGGAACGCGAAGGTGACCGGGTGGTCGAAAAACGCGGTGAGCGGAAGGCCGGAACGTGATATTGCGGCTGGTCGAACGGCGCGCCCGGCCGGGTCCCGAAGGATCCGAGTGGACCGCGGGTGAAGGCCGGCTGGTCCTGTTGAATGAATTGTCGGCCGAGGTCGGCCGGCCGGATTGGACGGTTGACCTGGTGCTGGTCGAAGACGGGGCCATGGCAGGATTGAACCTTCAGTACCGGAAGATGGAAGGGGTGACCGACGTCCTGTCGTTCGCCTACCTCCAGCCCGAAGGGGATGGTGAACCCGATCTGAGACGGGGCCACGGCCGGGCCTTTGCGGATCTGTGGCTGGACAGGCTCGGCCCCGGCCCGGAGAATGGGCCCCACCAGGAACCGGTGGTGGGGGATATCGTCCTGGCGCCTGGTTTCGTCGCCGACAGGTGCCGGGAAAAAGGCTGGCCCCTGGACCTTGAGGTGCCCCTGTTGGTGGTCCACGGTCTGTTGCATATTCTGGGATGGGACCACGAAACGCCGGAGACCCGGTCCGCCATGCAGGCGGTCGAACAGGATATCCTGGCGGTCCGGGAGCTGCCCCATCCCCTGCTGGACAGGAGCTGAACTTCTGATGGATTGGATCAGTGCTGCATTGTCGGGTGACAAAGGCATGATTGCGATGACCCTCGCGGCCTGGCTGGGTGCCATGCTGATGGGCGGCTTGATGACCGCCCACTACCGGATCAGCGGCCTTTACCGCAATGGCCTACTGGACATGGATTCGGTGGGGCCGATCCTGCGCGACTACCTGGAGAACGACCGCCGCTTCCAGGTGACCATCGGAACCCTCTATCTGATTTTCACCCTGACGGGGGCCTTCGCCTGGGGCCACCTGCATGAACTCATGCTGCCCGGGTCGATCGACGCCTACTTCTATCTCCTCTACCTGGTGATAGCCGTCCTGGCCTGGAGTCTGGGCGGGTTGGTCTTCAAGATGCTGGCCGCGGGCACCGCCCGGACCTACGTGAAATTCGTGGGCGCCCTGGTCTATCCCTTGACCTGGCTGCTGAGGCCCTGGACTGCCCTGATGCTGCTGGTGATGGACAAGCTCGACGACACCCTCTGGACGGCCGAGATGCAGCCCCACCTGTCGGCAGGCGAAATCCGCAGCCTCATCACCGAGGACGGTCAGCACGACACCCTCGACGAGGACGAAAGGGAGATGATCCAGAGCATCTTCGATTTCCATGACACGGCCGTGCGGGAGATCATGATCCCGCGCATCGACATGGTCTCCCTCGACGGGGATGCGGACCTGGCCGGCACCCTGGCGGCCGTCATCGCCAGTGGCCATTCCCGGGTGCCCGTGTTCGAGGGCAGCGTGGACAAGGTGGTGGGCATCCTCTATTCGAAGGACCTGTTGAAGCTGTTCCGCGAAGGCGGGTTCGCCGGCGGCGAATTCAGCCTGCAGAACCTGGTGCGTCCGGCCTACTACATTCCCGAAAGCAAGAAGATCGACGAGGTGCTCGACGAGTTCCGGGCCAAGCGCATCCACATGGCCGTGGTCATCGACGAATACGGGGGGACCGCCGGCCTGGTCACCCTCGAGGATGTGATCGAGGAGATCGTCGGCGAGATCGAGGACGAATTCGACGCCGAGGAGAAGCTGCTGACCTGGGTGGATGAGACCACGGTCAGGCTGGACCCGAAGATCAACCTGGAGGATCTCGAGGAGATGCTCGGCGTCACCTTCGGGGGGGCCGATGGGCTGGAGACCAGTGAGACCCTGGGCGGGCTCATCTATGAAGCTGCGGGCAACGTTCCCCAAAAGGGTGACCGGGTCGAGGTGGCGGATTTTGTCATCGCGGTGGAGGAGGTGGCCGACCAGAGGATCCTGCGTGTGGTTCTGCAGGCCGTCGAACCCCTGCCGGGCTTCCACCGACGGGATCAGGAATGAGGCCCCCACGCGACCTGACCATTTTAATCTGCGGGGGTCTGTGCCGTGGTTAGATTCCTGCAACGACATTTCCTGACCGGTCTGCTTTCGATCACGCCGCTGGTCATCACCACCTGGATTCTGTGGCGATTCTACGTGCTGGTCTCCGACACCATGCGGCCCTGGCTGCGGAAGATCCCGGGAGTGACCGAAACCTATCCCGAATTCCTGCTGACGATCATGGGAGTGGTGGTCTTCGTCCTGCTGATCACCCTGGTGGGCATCTTCACGCGCAACGTGATCGGCGTCGCCATTTTCCGTCTGCTGGAACGGTTCTTCCAGCAGATCCCCGTGGTCAAGAGCGTGTTCGGCGCCATCAAGCAGATCGCCGAGGTGTTCCTGCGTGACCGCCGCACCGCGTTCCAGAAGGTGGTGCTTTTCGCCTATCCTCGTCAGGGTCTCTATTCTATCGGGTTCGTGACCCGGGACGAACCAGGCGACACGATGATCAACGTGTTCCTGCCCACGGCCCCGAATCCGACCTCCGGCTACATGTTGCTGGTGCCGCGCCAGGATCTGCAGGAGTTGGACATTCCGGTGGAGGAGGCCATCAAGCTCATCGTTTCCGGCGGGTCCATCATGACCTCCGACCAGGCGCGCCTGGTGGCCGCTCACAGCACGGCTCTAACGGACGGCCCCCGAAAGGACCTTGAACAGTGAAGGACCGGATTCCCGACAGCCCGGAACTTGAAAAAGCCGAAGACCTTATCCTGGATCCTTCCAACCTGGAAGCGGAACGCCACGCCCTCGAATTGAAGTTCGAGGGGCTGCTGACGGCCGACGACACCGATTCCCTGCGCGAACTCGCCTCGGGGCTCAGCCCTGGGGACCTCTCGGAAATCCTGCGCCCCATGAGCGTGGAGGACACGTCGCGCATCCTGCGCATGCTGCCGCCGGATCCTCTGGCCGAGGTCCTTAGCGAGATCGACAACCGTAGCCTGGGCGCCCTGTTCACGCTGCTGGACATCGATGAGATCGCCGACATCATCGAGGAGATGCCCTCCGACGATGCCGCCGACCTGATCGGTGAACTCGATACCGATCAGGCCGCCGAGGTGCTGGCGGCGATGGAGGAGGAGGAGCGCAGCGAGGTCGCCGAACTGCTCCAGTATCCGCCCGAGTCCGCGGGCGGCCTCATGGGCAAGGAGTTCGCCACCTGCACCGCTGGGCAGACCGCGGGGGAGGCCGTGGCGGTTCTGCGCGAACTGGACGAGGACGACCTCGAGGAGACCCACTTTGTCTACGTTCTGGATAATGAGGGCCGCCTGGTCGGTCAGTTGCCGCTGTTCCGGCTGTTGATCACCGATCCGGAGACACTCGTCGGGGAAGTTTTCGAAGCCGAACCCCTCTACGTGGAAGTCGACCTCGACCAGGAGGAAGTGGCGGGCTTCTTCCGAACCCACGACCTGATATCGGTGCCGGTCGTGGACCAGGAAATGCGCATGGTCGGGCGAATCACTGCCGACGACGTGCTGGACGTCATGGAGGAGGAGGCCACCGAGGACATCTCGCTGCTGGCCGGCGTCAGCAAGGAGGAGTTCGGCGAGCACTCCAGTTTGCGGGTGGCCCGATCCCGTCTGCCCTGGCTCCTGGGCGCCCTGGTCGGCCAGCTTGGCGCCGTCCTGGTCATGTCCCACTTCGAACAGAGCATCGAATCGATGGTGGCCCTGACCTTCTACATCCCGATGATCATGGCCACCGCGGGCAACATCGGCATCCAGACCTCCAGCGTGGTGGTCCGCGGCCTGGCCACCGGCGAAGTGGATTTCTACCATCTCGGCCGCCACCTGTTGAGGGAACTGGGGACGGCCGTGCTGACCGGTGCCGCGGTGGCCGCGTTCATCTATCTGATTTCCTGGCTGATCAGCGGGGATCCCAACCTGTCGGCGGTGCTGAGCCTGTCGATGCTGCTGGTGGTCCTGTTCGCCGCCATGGCCGGCTCGGGGATTCCTTTGATGCTGCACCGCGTGGGCGTTGATCCCGCCGTGGCCACCGGACCCTTCATCACCACCGCCAACGACATCGTCAGCATGGTGATCTACCTGGGACTGGCCACCCTGCTGCTGAGCCTCGGCGGAGTCTGACATGGGTGTCATGTCCCGCCCGTCTGCCAGCACCGAAGCCCTGGTCCTCAGGTGCTGGCCCTGCGGTGAGACCAGCACCATCGCCTCCTTGCTGACCCGCGAACACGGGTTCGTCAAGGTGATCGCCAAGGGCGCCCGCGGTCCCCGTTCCCAACTGCGGCCATTGATCGAGCCGGGTCGGCTGGTGAACGTCGAGTTCAGCCTTGACGCCCGACGCGAACTTCAATACCTGCGCGGCGGAGGGGTGGACCTCGATCCCCTGGCCTGGGAAGCGACCCTGGAGAAGACCGCCTATCTCCTGGGGGCCCTGGAACTGGTGGACCGGTGCCGGCCCTACGGGGATTTCTCGAACCCCGGGACCTCCGGCGACGACGGCTCGGCCGGCGGTTCGAGTGATGGCGCGGCCTACGCGGGCGATCTCTTTGAGATTTGCGGCCAATTCGTGAGGATGTTATCGTCCCCGTCCTGCCGGCGCCCGGCCCTGCTGTTTTTCTCTTTCGAATGGGAATTGCTGGCTCGGCACGGTATCACCCCCGAAGTGGCCGGCTGCGTTTCATGCGGTGAGGAGCCGACCGGCGGGCAGGGATCGATCCTGCGGTTCAGCGCCGCCGATGGCGGCGTGGTTTGCGGGACCTGCGCCGGACGCGACGGGGTCCAGAACGGAAGGCCTCTGGGCACCGAAGCCCTGGCGTATCTGCGGGAAATGGCCCGGCCCACAGCCACCCTGGACGAGGCCGCCGCCGGAGAAACGGCCCTGCCGCGCCAGATGCGCCGCGAACTCGGGGCCCTTCTACACGGATTCCTGGGTTACCACCTGCCGGGATACCGGCTGCCCGCGGCGCTGGAGCTGTTGCGGGCCGGAAAGGACAGCGAGGGATGATGGAATACCAGCAGATGATCGCGGGCCTCCAGAAATTCTGGAGCGACTACGGGTGTGTCATCGTGCAGCCCTACAACAGCGAAGTCGGCGCCGGTACCTTCAACCCCAGCACCTTCCTGCGCGCCCTGGGCCCCGAGCCCTGGCAGGTGGCCTACGTGGAGCCCAGCAAACGGCCCAAGGACGGCCGGTACCTGGAGAATCCCAACCGGGTCCACCAGTTTCTGCAGTACCAGGTCATCCTGAAACCGAATCCTTCCGACAGCCAGGAACTTTACCTGGAGTCCCTGCGCTCGCTGGGGATCAATCCCGCCAAACATGATATCCGGTTTGTGGAAGACGATTGGGAATCGCCGACCCTTGGCGCCGCCGGCCTGGGGTGGGAGGTCTGGCTCGACGGTATGGAGGTGTCCCAGTTCACCTACTTTCAGCAGGTGGGCGGGGTGCGCTGCAATCCCGTGGCGGTGGAGCTCACCTACGGACTGTTGCGGCTGTGCATGTTCATCCAGGAAGTGGATCACGTGAAGGACATCCTGTGGGGGGGCGGGCTGACCTGGGGAGAGGTGATGGGTCAGTACGAAAAAGAGTACTCTGCCTTCAATTTCGAGCACGCGGACGTGGCCATGTACCGGCGTCATTTCGACGAGAAGGAAGCCGAAGCCCAGGCCCTGCTGGAAGCCGGTCTCGTGTTTCCCGGTTATGACGCGGTCATCAAGTGCAGCCACATCTTCAACGTTCTCGAAGCCAGGGGTGCCATTTCGGTGACCGAGCGCACCGGTTTCATCGCCCGCGTCCGGAATCTGGCCCGTGCGGCCGCGCGCGGTTACGTCGCCAGCCGCGAAGAACTGGGCTTCCCCCTCCTGAAGGAGACCAAGGCAGAATGAGCCAGCCAGCCAATGCGTCAGCCGCCGCCCATTTCCTCCCCTTTCTGCTGGAAATCGGCAGCGAGGAGATTCCCGCCCGTTTCATCCCCGGCGCCATGGCCGAGTTGCAGCGCCGCACCGAGGAAAGCCTTCGGGACGCGCATCTGGAATTCGAGGGGATTCAGGTCCTGGCCACGCCGCGCCGGATGGCCCTGCTGATCGATCGGCTGAGCGACCGGCAGCCGGACCGGGCAGTGGAAATCAAGGGCCCGCCGGTCAGCGTGGCCTTCGACGAGGACGGCCGGCCCACTGCCGCCGCCGAGGGGTTCGCCCGCAAGGCGGGAATCGACCTGGCGGAGTGCGAACGAGGCACCGACCAGCGCGGGGAATTTCTTTTGGCCCGCAAGATCGAAAAGGGCCGGCTTGCCTCCGAGGTTCTGGCGGACATTCTGCCGCGTATCATTCTGGCGATTCCTTACCGGAAGGTGATGCGCTGGGGGAACCACGATCTGGAATATCCCCGACCGCTGCAGTGGCTGGTGGCCCTGCTGGGCACCGATGCCGTGCCGGTGCAGGTGGACTATCTCGCCTCCGGGCTCACCTCCCGCGGACACCGCACTTTGGCCGAGGACAGGGTGGTGGAGATCGCCTCTCCCGATCGCTACGTGGAGGCCATGCGCCAGGCGGGGGTCCTGGTGGACCAGTCCGAGCGCGCCGACCTGATCCGTGCCGGCATCGCGGGTCTGCTGGCCGAATTTGATCCCGACGCCGTTCTGGTGGAAGACGAGGAACTGCTGACCGAGGTGGTTTTCCTCTGCGAGCACCCCACTCCTTTCCTCGGCTCCTACAACGAGGACTATTTCGACCTTCCGGCCGAGGTCATCACCACCGCGTTGAAGGCCCACCAGCGCTATTTCTCCGTGGCGTCGTCTTCCGCGGCCCGGCTCCTGCCCCGGTTCGCCGCCGTGCGCGACGGGGGACCCGACCACCTGGACAACGTGACGCGGGGCAACGAAAGGGTGTTGAACGCCCGTCTGGCCGACGCCCTTTTCTACTGGACCTTCGACCAGAAAAAATCCCCGGACGAGTTCCGCGGGATGCTCGACAGCGTCACCTGGCTGGAGGGTTTCGGATCCGTGGGCGACAAGGCCGACCGGCTGCGGGACCTGGTGACCTGGCTATGGCAGAACGGGCTGGGCGAGGCGGACGAGGTGCCGAGCGCCCTGACCCGGGCGGCGGAGATCTGCAAGAGCGACCTGGTCAGCGAGATGATCCGCGACGGAAAGGAATTCACCAAGCTGGAGGGTTTCATCGGGGCCCGGTACGCCGCCCTGGCGGGCGAGCCGCAAGACGTCTGTCTGGCGATAGAGAGGCACTATTTTCCCCGCTCGGCCACCGGCAAGCTGCCCGCCGACAGGATCAGCAGCACCCTGTCGCTGGCCGACCGCCTGGACAACGTGGCGGGATGCTGGCTGGCGGGCTTCGCCCCGACCGGGGCCAAGGATCCCTATGCCTTGCGTCGGCACGTGCTGGCAGTCCTGAGAATCATCTTGAACCTGGAGGCCCGGGTGGATCTGGAGGAGGCCCTGGCGGTGGCCATGAACGGGGTGTCGGGTTTTGCCACGGGCAAGGATACCGGTGGCGTTTTGGCTGAAATCCAGGAATTCGTCAGAACCCGGATGGCCGGGTACTTCAGCGAAAACCTGGGCTGCAGCCCGGAGGCCATTCGCGCGGTTCTGCCGGTCCGCTGGCGGGATCCCCTGGACGCCCTGGCCTGGACTAGGGCCCTGGCGGGGTACCGCGACCGCGATGATTTCCAGCTTTTGGCCACGGGTTTCAAGCGCTGCCGCAACATTCTCAAGGGAGATGTCCTGCCGGTCACGGCCCTGGACAGCTGTCTGGACCGCTGGCTGGCCGGGGGTGCAGGTCCCCAGGGAGAGGACTTTGACCATCTGACCGAGCCGGCTGAAATTGAATTGCGTGATCAGGTTCTCGCCTCGGCGCCCCAGCTCGCGGCCGCTGAAAAGGCTGGGGATTACGATCAGGTTTTCGCAGTTTTTTCGGGTCTGGGCCCCTCCATCGACAGGTATTTCGATTCCGTCCGGGTGAACGTGGAGGATGAGGCCCTGCGGAGGGTGCGGCTCGGGTTTTTACGGGAAATCCACGGATTGTTCGCCCGTTTTGCCGATTTCAGCCAGGTGGCACCTCTGGACTAGATATGGGGCCGCCTGGAATCGAGCCGAAATCCGGAATTGAAAATCCGGCTTCTTTTCCGGTACCCGCCTATTTTTTGCACAAATACTATTGACTCGTATCTCCCTTTACAGTAGAGTTATCCAGCGACTCACAGACAAAAGTTCCCATCTCTTGAGGTGCGCTGTCCCTGTTTTCCACTCTCAATTCGCTTCATTCACTTGACACCTTGTTCACTCGTCACCCTAGGGTCTGCATCTTTTGAAGGAGGTTCACTCGGTGGCGCAGCTATGTCTGTGCTGATAGTTGAGGGAATCCTTTTGTCGCCCGTTTGTGCAGGAAGGCGCTTGAATTACGCCTTCTCTGCACTGAACCGTTCGCCTAACCATGTGTTGACAGCAGACGTCAACGATGGGGGGAAAATAATGAAGAAATTCACCATGTTCGCTTGTCTCGCGCTGGCACTGGTGTTTGCTCTAAGCTCATTTGCCGGGGAACTCCCGAAAATGACTGTGGGCAGCTCCACCGGCCATGGGGGAAGCGTCAATTTCGCAAAAGCCGGATTGGATACCATCAACCTGATGGCTCCTCTCTCCGACCCCACCAACAACAGCAATCCCCTGGATATGGGCAATGAGCCTTATTATCTCGGTGATTTCGAAAACGCTGATGGCACGCCCAACTGGCACGGTTGGACGCACTATGACATCACCCAGCCGCTAGAAACGCACTGGAATGTCAGTGACTACAATCAGCCGATCGTTGGCAACCTTGCCGCCTGGTGCGGGGACATCAACATTGCTGCTTGCAATGAGACCGACCCCGCAGGTGGCTATGGCAACAGCTGGCACGATCTCATCGAGTTCCGCCAGACGGTGCCGAACACCGACGTGAGCTCCACGGTGACCATCACGGCCACCCTGCAGCACGACTCGGAGCCCGGGTACGATTACTCCTACCTGAGCTACAAGTACAACAACCAACCCTTCGGCGACATCCAGTCGTGGGACGGCTTGGGTACCGTGGCCGTGAACAACTCCGTCGGCTACCTGCCTCCCGAATACATGGGCGGCTCGGACATTGCGGTGTACTTCCGCTTCAAGTCCGACGGTGGCTGGTCCGATGAGGACTGCTCGTTCCCGAGCGCCGGTGGTTGCCAGGTTGACGACATCAACGTCAACATTGTCAACGGTGCCTTCAACGCCGACTACTTCGAGGACTTCACCGACAATGCTGCAGACGACTTCGGTCTCTGGGCCGTGGCCTTCCCCGACGGTGTCGGCGACTACGCCACCATCTGGATCGGTCTCGAAGACAACGACCCCTGCAACACCAACTACTCCGCCTCGGTTGCCTTCATCGATGACGGTGTCGTGCTTCCCACCGGCGGCAGTGACTGCATCAACTGGTGCTACGGTCCCGGCGGTTACATCGTGACCACCACCGGCGGTCTCGCCGGCCCGTCCGAGCACATGCACAACGCCATCGAGTCGCCTGCCATGGTTTGGCCGGATCACAAGGAAGCCGGTCAGCCGGTTCCCGACGGTATCGACCTGGCCTTTGGCGCCTATCGTCATGAGGATCTGGACGGCGACTCTCCTGGTATCTTCTACACGTGGGGCGTTCGTTCCGCCGATACCGACGGTTCGGCTGGCGATCCCCAGGTCCTCGAGGACCAGGGTTGGCAGGATCGTAACTTCGTCTACTACGGTGACCCCAACTACGTCACCGGCGGCGACGACGTTACCGATCTGATGAACCAGGGACGCGATTTGGTCCAGGTGCAGCTGGCTTGCTACGAGCTGGGTTGGATCTGGAACTACATCGGCAACGATGGTTACCCTGCTCCCTATTTTGACAACGTGGTTGTCAAGATATTCCCGTACGTTGGCCCCGGCTTCTCCTTTCGTGAGCTGGATATTGCCAACGACAACTTCCCCGCACGCGGTACCATCGATTACGCCGACCTGGGCTCTCACGATGTCCGTTTCGATGCGGCGAACAACATCGCGTTGGCCGCCGACCTGCGTAACGACCCGGGCGACAGCTCGGTCGTGGATATCAATCCGGTCCGTTCCGGAGCCGAGTTCGACGGAATGCCGACGATGCACTACACCGTCGACTTCAACCCTGTCTTCGACGCCTTCCGTACCGCCGGCATGCCCGCGGTCGGAACGAGTGAAGGCATGCCCGCCGTCGGATCCAGCGGAACCTGGACTCCCGGCAAGTGGGCCTTTGACCTGCCGGATACGGGCTTCCTGTTCCCCGGCGACGTGCTGCACTACTACATCGAGGCGACCGATGCCATCGGTGGAACTGGTGGCGTGGATCCTCAGACGTCCAGATTGCCGGCAGACATTACCGGCTACGGCGACTTCGACGACCCGATGGGGTACAACTCCTCGTTCGTCGTTCACGCCCTGCCGAGCATCCGTCCTGACGGTGAAGGCGGCTTTGAGCATCCGGAAATCCTGTTCATCAACGACTTCGGCGATCGCGGCGGAGAGAATGAATGGTATAGCGCTTTTAACAACATCGGCCTGCTGAGCCGGACCGACTATGACATCTACTATGTCGGCAGCCCCAGCTCCGGTGTGGGTAACGGTATCGGTGGTCGCGCCTCGTCGCTGACCCTCGAAGGCTACTGGGATATTCTCTATACCTCCGGTAACCTGAGTGCCTATACCCTGTCCAACGGCGACTTCACCAACGACGCCGGTGACGATGTCAGCACGGTCAACAACTGGCTCGGACAGAACACTGGTGTCCGTGGTAAGGACCTCTTCCTGACGGGTGATGACCTGGCCGTCAACCTGTCCGAATCCGGTACCGTGACTCTGGGCTTCCTCGAGAACATGATGGGTGTGACGGTCGTGGTTAACGACATCCGTCCGTTGATCGGGTCCCAGACCACACCGCTGGTGAAGGCTATTGCGGGCAACCCGGTCTGGCAGAGCGAGCTGCAGAGCTGGATTGCCTACGGCGGTTGCTTCAACATCAACACCTTCGATGCGGTCAACACCTTCGGCACCGGTACGCGGATCGCCGAATTCACTGATCCTTCGGGGACTGGTGGCCAGTATAATTATTCGGCCGCGACCCTCAACATCATCGATGACGAGGATCCCGGGACCATTGACAGTCGGGTCCTTTCGATGCCTTACGACCTGATGTACGTCCACACCGATCCCAGTGGATTGCCCAACGACCTTCCCGGCCGTGCGCAGTTGCTGGAGGACGTCCTGATGTACTTCGGCCAGGTTGGCGATCCGCTTAACGTGTCTGAGGTTCCTGACATCCGTCAGGCCTTCACGACCAAGAACTACCCGAACCCCTTCAACCCGAGCACGACGATCAAGTTCAACATGCCCAAGGCTGGGCAACTGGACCTGAACGTGTACAACGTGCGCGGACAGTTGGTTAAGACTCTCGTCGATGGTCATCGTGACATCGGCGCGGGCCAGGTCGTCTGGGACGGCACCAACAACCAGGGCTCGAACGTCTCCTCCGGTGTGTACTTCTACGAAGCCCGCACCAACGGCGAAGTTAAGGTCCAGAAGATGGCTCTGGTGAAGTAGTTTCCTAGCGGAATTGCTTCAGCAGCTGCTGACAGGGAGCGGCCCTTCGGGGCCGCTCCCGTTTTATTGCCTATATTTGGCCTCAGCAAACCCTTGCCGATCTGTTGAAATCCCGTATTGACAGGGGATTTCTGCGAACCTTGAGGTTGACACCGACCGGACTGAATCCCTATATTTCAGGAGCTGAAAATCAAACACTCCCCAGGCCCGGACCGGTTGGCCGGCAGGACCTGCGCCGCAAGTCCCACCACCGTGGCGCAAAAACCAGAAGTCTCGAAAAATGCTTCCGAGGGGGCGCATTCCAGTATGAGAAACAGGCGAGAAACCGTTATCGGACTGCTTTTTGCAGCAGTACTGGCCGCATTGCTCCTGACCGGATGCCGCGCCTTCCAGCCCGAGGCCGTGGTGGTCAACAAGGCCCCCGAGACCTTCATCATCGGGGCGCCGGTGGAAGACGGCGGCGGATACTACCGGTTCCACGTCTTCTGGTACGGGTCGGATGCCGACGGACGGGTCGAACGGTTCGTCTGGGCCCTGACCGACACCACGGTCCAGGACGACGACACGACGGACGACGAGGAGGATGTGCGATTCAATCCCGCCCTGGATGCCTCGACCCTGGAGATCGGGCGCTGGACCAGCCGCACCGATTCCATCTTCAACTTCACCATCGACCAGGGCGTGAGTCCTTCCTACGACATGACCCTGCACATGGTGGCTGTCGATGATTTCGGGGACTACGATCGTACTCCTGCGCGGCTCCATTTTTTCAGCAATACCCTGGGCAACCCCATCATCGAATTCTCGCGCGTGGTGAACGACTCCCTGATCCGGGTGCCTCTTGGAAGTGCCGACACCGTCGGTTTCGGTGTGCCCTACCATGTCCACTGGGAGGGGGTGTCGCCCAACATCCGCGGCTACAGCGCCGAGGCTCTGGCGTTGGTCGATACGGTGCCCGATTTCCGCGATGACCTGGCCGCCGGCCTGCCCGTGCCCATGGGCGACGGCATGCTGGGATTCAAGTACCGGTTGCTGAATGACCTCGGCGGCAACTGCGTGCCTTCGCTCACCGATTGCTGGTCCCCGCGGAAGTTCAACGAGGCCACCGGTGACAGCTTTTCTGTTTTCGTGCTGACGGACCGGGACGGGAACCTGCTGCCTCCGGTCAAGGATCTCGTGTTCAAGAACCAGACACCCAACGACATTGACCCCTTTGAAAAGCTGCTGGACAGCGGGGCGGTCAACATCGAAGTGAACTCCATCGACGTCGCCGGGGTCGAAGTGGCGAATTTCCTGCGCCCCTTCACTTTCGTGGTCAACTTCGATCCCGAGACCATCATTCTGGACGGGGAACAGGACTGGGCCCATCCTGAGGATACGGAATCCTATCCTTACTACATCCTCCTGAACGACCCGACCCAAACCCACTATCCCTTCCAGTCGGGGGAGCGGATTCCTGACCGGACCTACGTCGTGGTCAAGGCCCTGGCGCGGGACAATCCCCAGGACAACAAGCTGGATCCCAATTTCAAGATCGGTATTTCCGGCTTCCTCCAGGGGACGAGGAGCAACTTTTTCGGTGGTCAGTTCAGCTTCAACTCGGAGTCCAGCGTGGTGAACACTGAGCCGCCGTGGGATGCCACCTGCGACACCTGCTGGTACGCGGATACTCTCGGGTTCCTGACCGGGCCCCGCACCCAATTCACCATCAACATGCAGTCCGTGGACGAGCACGGTCGCAAGGATGGTTCGCCCTCGAATTTGAGTTTCGACGTGGGATATCCGCCTGACCTCCAGTGCCTCGAAGTGCTGCCCAAGACGTTTACGCCCTCGGCATATGACGAATCTCTCGAAATCCTCCCCGATACGACCGATGCGGCCATCGCGGCCCATCCCTGTTTCAGCGACACCACGGAGCTGAGGGTGGCGATCAACGACCTCCCGGATGACAACCTCGAGTTCATCCAGCAGGCCTTCATGCTGGTGGACCAATCCACGGGGTTTACCCAGGTGGTGCTCGATCCCGACCAGGGCGGGGATACGAATTTTGAAATAATCGCCAATCTCTACCGCATGAAAATTCTGCTCCACAGTAAGGACGACGCACGGGAGGCCTGGGCGGAAAGTAACCGGCGTTCTTTGGGGTGGACCTACCAAATCGATTATGAATGCGACCCCTTCAATCAGATCCGGGACGGGGGCGGCAACGACGACCTCAAGGAGCCCACCTGGGGCGAGGATCCGTCCCGTGCGGGGCTGGAGATCGACGCAGGCACCGGTCTGTGGAAGGTTTATGTCGATGTGGCGGTGCCTCGCGATTTGATGACCCTGGGGCCGGAGGCCTATAGGGACGTTTCCCTGCGGTTCATCGTGGGGATCGAGGATCCCGAAATCCGGGAAAGGGTTCTTCAAGACACGACCAAGCAGTTCGGCAAGGGCAAGATTCGGGCCGTGGCCCTGGACCAGGCCCGGTGCGGTTTCGACCCGGTGCGTCCGGCTCGATACAATTTCTTCCGGCACGTGCGGCCCTCGGTCGCCGAACTGGGCGGGGGCAGGTCCTGGCGCGATTGCGACCTGGCCGAATCTTTTCCCCAGGTTCCGGAAATCCAGCTCCAATTGGATATTTCGCCCGGAGCCATGGAGAGTCTTGAGGGCCGGACCGTGGCGCAATACTTCCGGATCATCGTGGAAACATCGACCGGTGATTTCCAGTGTTTCGGTTCTGAGGATTTCTAATGGTGACCAGTGGACGTAGGAGTTTTTCCATGATCAGGCGAATTACTGCGGTGACGGCCTTCATGCTTCTGATTCTTGCCGCCGGCTGTTCCACCAACACCGACCTGTCCGGTGTCCGTGTTCCCAACAGCCGGCCCGATACCAGGATCACGGGGCAGCCTCCGACGTTGCTGGAGGCGAGTTTCGCCGTGGACCTGAACTGGACCGGCAGCGACGCGGACGGACGGATCGTCGGGTATGAATGGAAGATCAGCAACAACGGGACCGACGGGATCAGCCCGCGGGATACCCTGACGGTCGATCCACTGACCGGTGCGATCCTGAACCCCTGGCGGTTCACGGCGGCCAATGACACCACCTTCCTGGTGTTGGCTGACCAGCCGGATTTCCCCAGTGATCAGCATGACGAGCCCCGAAGTTTCCGGACGCACTCGGTCTTTATCCGTTCCGTGGACGACAAGGGGGCGGTTGATCCCGTGCCGGCTTTCATTTCTTTTACAGCCACCACCATCGTACCGACCTGCCGGGTCGTCTACCCCAACCTGAACAACCAGAATGCCATGACCGTTCCCCCTTCGGTCAACGTCGGCTGGGAGGGAACGGATCTGGATTTTGAACTCAAGGTTCCGACACAGGTCCGGTTCCTGTGGAAATCGGCCCAGTACGATACCACCCCCACGGGGGATCCCAGCTATATCCGGACCCCGTTCGAATTCAACCTCCACCGGAACGAGGTCCTGGATTTCGAAGACCCCGACTGGGAGGCCTGGCGCGAGTATGCCCCCCAGGACCAGGACCGCCGTGTCCAGTTCCCCGACCAGCCTGATGGGGAGTATTTCCTGTTCGCGCTGCAGGTCCGCGATACCGCCGGCGCCGTGAGCATCGGCATGGGCTATCAGATCGAAGTGGCCAACCTCTGGATCAAGAGGGGCAATTTCCGGCCCGAAGTGAACATCGGTGAAACGTTCCTGGGGCAACCCACCTCCTCGGAGCCCTTCAATCAGATCGCGGGCGGACAGCCCCTGAACTTCAGCTGGAACGCCAACGCCAACGCCTACAACGGGAAGATCGTTTCCTACCGCCACGGGTGGGACCTGATCGATGCCAGGGACCCCAACGATCCGGGTTGGGCGGTTCCTCCGGGGCTTTCCCGGCAGAATCTATTTGCCAACGAGCGGTCCTTCCAGGAGGGTCTGCACACCTTTACCCTGCGGGTGGTGGACGATTCCGACCAGGTCCGCCTGATCACCTGGCGCCTTGAGGTCATTCCCTTCGTGGCCAGGCCCAATCAGCTGGAACTGCTGATCATCGACCAGGTGATCGATCCTGACGGCTTGACGAACAACTGGGTCGACCAGGGCGGAGAGCCCCGGAACTCGGAGCGTTTCCGCAACGCCTTCTGGAATTTCCTGGGGCAGGGCTCCGGCGGTGTGTCCGGGGTCACCTGGGATCGTGACTGGAAGGACCATCGCGTGGATATCCAATACGAGGATGTGGTCTTGTACAAGACCGTGCTCTGTTACGCACAGTTCAACAACCGGGACCAGCTCATGTTCCGGCAGTTCCGGCCCATCGACGGTGTCGACAAGTTCGTCTGGTTGACACCCTACCAGGAGCGGGGGGGGAATTTCTTCCTGATCGGTGGCGGCTCCATGGAATCCTTCCTGGAAGGAATCGCCAACTACATGACGCCCATCGTCTTCGATTCCCGGCAACCCATATTCGTGCTGGACGGCCAGACCTATGTGACGGGCTTCGGAACGGTGCGGCTGCCCGATGATTCCGTGGTGCCGCGCGGCGTCCGCCAGTACCCCTATGCCACGGCGGGTATCGTGTCCCTCGACTGGACCAGCCCCAACACCAAGTACATCTATGGGCGTAACGTCACCACGAGGTTCGACCGCAAGTCGGAATGCGTCGGTTTGAAGGGCATCGTCCTGGACCCGGAGTTCAAGACGAATCACGGGATCGGGCCGGGTGTGATTGCCGACACCATGTACACCAACCCCGTCATCGATTGGCCCGATGTTGCCAACGCCATACAGGATTCCCTGGGACTGTTCAACGCGTCTTTCCCCTTCCGGAACGACGAAATCTATGACGCGAATGCCGGCAACCGCCTGGACATGAGTCCTCTTCAGGATTGCGATGCCATCGAGGCTCCCGGAGGCAAGTGCGTCGAACACATGTTCCGGGGGATTTCCCGCTTCGACTGGCTGCGGGAACAGAAATTCAACGATGACCCTCCGGATCCGGATTGGCCCCACAGCATCTACAGCGAGTTCGACCTGGATGATGGCTGCGGCCCTAGGGCCCTGACCAGTTACAATGGTGTGAACCGTTCCAGTTCGAGGCTCAACGGGCTGGGTTACGGGTTCGTGTCCTACAAGGTGATCCGGGACAAACCGTTCCGGCGGCCCGATGTATATTGGGGATTCGATCCCTACCGGTTCGAAGAGCAAGATGCGCGCAAGGCCATCCGCTGGGTGCTGCAGTATTTGGGCCTGACCATCAATCCCTAGTCCCGATTTGCGGGCGGCTGCCCTGGGTGGCCGCCCGGAGATCTACCGGTACCGGTACCAAAAAGGCAGGAATGAATGAACGCTGGAAGCGTAGTGGCGAAAAGGTCGGGGACCGTGGAAACGGTCGGGATGTTTCGAACGGCCATTTCCTACCGGAATGCCGGCCGCATTGCAGGCTACATTGTGGTCGCAGTATTTTTTGCAATGGCCCTGTCGTCGGCCGGGGCGGTCCTGGCCCAGACCCCGGATGAAGCCTGCGCGGCGGATTCCCTCTACCTGATTTCTCCCGATGAACTGGATCTCAGGCTGGAAACGACCGGGCGCACGGGTTTGACGATTTCCTGGCCCAACCTCGACCTGAACCAAGCCACCTGTTTCAGCCTCAAGAATACCGACGACCTGGGATTCCAGGTGGGGGTGACGGGCGGCTTCGGGGACCGGGTCGACCGTGTCTTCGAGTTCACCTCGCCGGACTCAGGGTTGGTCGGGGTGGTGCAGCCCGAGAACATCGTGGTCACCTGGCGGAATGCCGGACCGTCGACCTACGGTAACATCGGCGGCGTTTTGAACCTGTCCAACAATGGCGGGATCTGGCGTTACGACAACGGCTCAGGCTGGAGGCAGCAGAACGGGCAGCTGCCCATGACTTGGCTGGCGGTCAATACCGTGGGGCTGGCTGCTGGCAGCGGTGACTTCATGGTGGCCGGTTTTTCCCGGGGCTCGACTCCCGAGTCCGACCCCGTGGGGCTGTTCTCCTTCGACGGGACCAGCTGGTCCCCGATTGCCACCGATGTGTTCGGTGCGGCCCAACTGATCACCGACATCGCGGTTTCGCCCACCAGCAACGACATGTATGCCGTGGGCACGGCCCGGGACGGACTTTTCATAACCACCGACGGGGGGCTGAACTTCACCCAGTGGACCAGCCAATTGGATCCCGGGTTTGCCGACATGCCCACCAATTTCCAGGCCAATGTGGTGGAGTGGTCCGGCAATCGGGTCTTTGTCTTCCTGGAAAACTACGGGTTGTTTATTTCCCAAGACAACGGCCAGAGTTTTACCAGGTCGGATTTCATGGTGCCCGAGACCCTGGACGGGGACCCACCCTTCAACCAGATAATGCCGGTCATCAACGCCCTGAGTTTTCATCCCGACAATCCCGACCGGGTGGCGGCCGCCCTGCTGTTCCACGGGGCCTACGAGAGCCTGGACGGTGGCGTGACCTGGACAGACCTTTACGGCGATCTGGTGGTTCCCGATCCCGATCCCGAAATTAGTGGTGCCTGGGTCCATACAGGCCTGGACTTCCTTTATGATGATGTCAACCCCCAGACGATGCTGATGGGCGTGAAACAGAATGGTCTGTACCGGACCACCGACGGGGGCGCAACCTGGGTGCAGGTGGCCGAATCCCTGATGCCGGCCAACAGGGGAGAAATCCTGAACTTGTCAATGACCCGGCTGGCCGGATCACCGGGTGTAGACTTTCTCCTGATTGACGAATTTTCCCTCCTGGTCAGCTCCAACTCCGGCGCGACCTGGAGTAATTTCTTCTTCCAGCCCGTGATCAACCGGGGCCTTCAGTTGTTTTCGGACGCTTCAGGCAACGGGGACCTGGTCATGGGTTCCTATGGCGGTGGTGTCTACCTTGCCGGGACACCCATTCCCCTGACGGAAACCTACAGCACGATAACCTCCGATGAATTGCGGGGTCTCGACCTCGGACTGGACATTACCTTTGGCGAGGGGGAGTGGAACCGCCAGGACTCCTTCGAGTTGGTCTGTCAGACCTTCCAGGGGTGGGCGGTCTGGCGCGGGGCCAGCAATGCGCCTCAGGAGATGACCCTGCTGGGCCTGTATGACCGGGTCAACCCCGAGGACTGTTTCGAGGGGTTCTGCGGCGACCAGGATATCGTGATCATTCCCAACTGTTTCGCCGCCAAGCGGGCTGCCTGTTTCAACCTGGACAACCCGGACACCATCCGGTTCTTCGACGAGGAAATCTACAACGGGTTCACCTACAACTATTCGGTGACCAGTTTCGATTACGGGAACACGGCCCTGACCACCCCCGAGAACAATTCCAACGAGATGATCTTTTCGCCCCGCTTCGAAGGGGACCAGATCGTCAACGGAGGCGTCTCACCCTTCCCCGGACCCGGGAATCAGACACCGATCCAGATCAACCAGCCCCGGGCCCTGGGTGAGGATGGCTGGGAGGAAATCTACGTGTTCCCCAACCCCCTGCGGGAGGGAGCCGGATTTCCTCGTGACGAGGGCGGAACCGTGACCTTCGCGAACATTCCCGATGGGTCGAAGATCCTGGTCTTCACTTCGGCGGGAGACCGCGTGGTCGAAATCGGAGCCGAGGCGATCCTGGAAGGCAACATCCACTGGGACACCCGCAACGACTCGGGTGAATCGATCACCTCCGGGGTGTTCCTGTACAAGGTCGAGATTCCCGACCATGAGGCCTACTGGGGGCGCCTGGTGGTGATCCGTTAGGACAAATCCACGGGGCCGACGGCTATCCGAAAAAATCCGGGCCCGGCAGATGGTTGCCGGGCCTTCCTTTTTTCTACCGGGTCGGGCCTTGCGGTGCTACATTTCAGTCCGATTTGTATCCCGCTAGAAGTCGGGCCCGGCGAGCCGCCGTTGGCGGTTTTCGGCCGAAAAAGACTCGAATCCATCATCAATCCTGGGAGTGATCATGAGTGGCAAGAGGGTGTATTTCTTCGGAGACGGGCAAGCTGACGGGCATGCCGGAATGAAGAACCTGTTGGGCGGCAAGGGAGCGAATCTGGCCGAGATGGTCAGTCTGGGAGTTCCTGTACCTCCGGGTTTTACGGTGACCACCGAGCAGTGTATCGAGTTCCAGGACACGTCGGATCTCAGCGACGCCCTGAAAAACGACGTCAAGGAAGCCCTGGGCCAGGTGGAGGCCGTCATGGGTCAGAAATTCGCCGACCCGGCCGACCCCCTGCTGTTCTCGGTCCGCTCCGGCGCCCGGGTCTCCATGCCCGGCATGATGGACACCGTTCTGAACCTGGGGCTGAATGATGACACCGTCCAGGGCCTGGCCACCAAAAGCGGCAACGAAAGGTTCGCCTTCGACAGCTACCGCCGCCTGGTCCAGATGTACGGCGACGTCGTAATGGGTGCCGACGCCCACCTGTTCGAGCACGCCATCGACCAGATCAAAGCCGCGCGGGGTGTCAAGCTGGACACCGAACTGTCGGTGGACGACCTCAAGGAACTGATCAAGACGTTCAAGGGCATCGTCCAGACCGAGACCGGCCAGGCCTTTCCCTCGGATCCCTTCGAACAGCTGTGGGGCGGGATTCGCGCCGTCTTCGAGAGCTGGTTTGCCACCCGGGCCATCGAGTACCGCCGCATCAACCACATCCCCGGAGACTGGGGCACGGCGGTCAACGTCCAGGCCATGGTCTTCGGCAACATGGGCGAAAACAGTGCCACCGGCGTGGCCTTCACGCGGGACCCCTCTTCGGGGGAGAACCTGTTCTACGGTGAGTTCCTGATCGACGCCCAGGGCGAAGACGTGGTGGCCGGCACTCGGACACCCCAGCAGATCAACAACGCCGGGCGTGACGGGCTCCCTGACGGCAACGAGGCCAAGGACCTGCCCACCCTCGAAGAGGCCATGCCCGAAGCCTATGCAGCACTGGACGGGATCCGTACCCGTCTGGAGAATCACTACAAGAACATGCAGGACGTTGAGTTCACGATCCAGGACGGCCGGCTGTGGATGCTGCAGACGCGGCACGGCAAACGCACCGGCGTGGCGGCCATCCGTATCGCGGCCGAGATGCAGGCCGAAGGATTGGTGACCAAGGATGAGGCCCTGCTGCTGGTGGAGCCCGACCACCTGGATCAAATGCTGCACGACCAGATCGACCCTGACGCGCAGGTCAAGGTTCTGGGTGTGGGACTGCCTGCTTCGCCGGGCGCCGGCCAGGGCGAGATCGTTTTCAGCGCCGAAGACGCCGTAGCCGTTTCCGAAGCAGGCCGCAAGGTGTTGCTCGTTCGCCGGGAAACCAGCCCCGAGGACATCGCCGGCATGAACGTGGCCCAGGGCATCCTGACCAGCCGCGGCGGCATGACCAGCCACGCGGCCGTGGTGGCCCGGGGCATGGGCAAGCCCTGTGTGGCCGGTTGCGGCGACCTTTTCGTCGACTCGGCCAAGGGTGAAATGACCATCGACGGCAAGACCTTCAAGGCCGGGGACAAGCTCACGATCAACGGGACCAATGGCTCGGTCATTGCCGGAGCGCCGGCTCTGGTGCCCCCGCACCTCGACGACCCCAACCTCCTGAAGGTCATGGGCTGGGCCGACGAGACCCGCCGTTTGAGGGTGCGTACCAACGCCGACACGCCGCACGACGCGCGTCAGGCCATCGAGTTCGGCGCCGAGGGCATCGGACTGACCCGGACCGAGCACATGTTCTTCGGCGAGGACCGCATCATGAAGATGCGCGAGATGATCCTGGCCGAAAACGAAGAGGCCCGCCGCGCGGCCCTGGTCAAGATCAAGCCGATGCAGCAGGAGGACTTCGAGGGCATCTTCCGGGCCATGGACGGGCTGCCGGTGACCATCCGCCTGTTGGATCCGCCCCTGCACGAGTTCCTGCCCCACGAATTGGAGGATAAGGAAGCCCTGGCCAGGGAGATGGGCGTGCCGCTGGAGACCATCGAGCGCAAGGTGGATGCCCTCCACGAAAGCAACCCCATGTTGGGCCACCGTGGCTGCCGCCTGGGCTTGACCTATCCCGAGATCTACGAGATGCAGGTCGAGGCCATCATCGCCGCGGCCATCGTGGTCAAGAAGGAAGGGGTGGATGTCCAGCCGGAGATCATGATTCCCCTGACGGGCACCCAGCGCGAGTTGGGCGATCTGCGCAAGATGTCCATCCGGGTGGCCGAGTCGGTCATGGAGGAGATGGATCATAAGGTGGATTACCTGGTCGGCACCATGATCGAGATCCCGCGCGCCGCCCTGCTGGCCGACAAGATGGCCGAGGTGGCCGACTTCTTCAGCTTCGGGACCAACGATCTGACGCAGATGACCTTCGGTTATAGCCGTGACGATGCGGGGGTGTTCCTGCCGGACTATGTCCGCCTGGGAATCCTGCCCAGCGACCCGTTCCAGCAGCTGGACCAGACGGGCGTGGGACAGCTGGTGGAGATGGCAGTGGTCAAGGGCCGGCAGACCAATCCCGATATCCATCTGGGTATCTGCGGTGAGCACGGGGGCGATCCCAGCAGTGTGGCGTTCTGCCACAAGGTCGGCCTGGACTACGTGAGCTGCTCGCCATTCAGGGTACCGATCGCCCGGCTGGCCGCGGCCCAGGTCGTGGTCCAGGAAAAACTCGCGGACGGGAAGTAGCTGCCGGTGGGTATTCACTGGTCGACACCCCCCTGGATGTGGCCCCTGCTGCTGATTGTGGCGGCAGGGGCCGTCTTGTTGACGGTCGTCGCCTACGACCGGACCGTTCCCCGTCCGGCACGTTCCTTGCGGCGCCTGCTGACCGTCATGCGGTCCGCGGTTTTCATTTTGCTGGTCCTGGCCATCGCCGGTCCGGTTCTTTCCCTGCTGATCAAGGAACACGAACCCGCCGAACTCCTGGTGGTCATCGAGGACTCCGGGAGCATGTCCATCGGGGATGCCGCCGCGGGTTCCCCTGGGCAGGCCGGCGAACCGACCAGCCGCTGGCAGGACGCCCTGGATCTGGCCGGCACCGTCACCGAGGCCTTTGCGGAACACGATCCTCCTGTCGGAGTGGTGTATCTGCGGGGCAACGGCTTGGAGCCTGTCCGGGAATTCCGCCTGGATGATCCGGTCATTCCCGAGCCGACCAACCACGGCACGGATCTGGACGGACTGCTGAGG